>Ga0193742_1000213_pt1 | contig 42912 bp, 3 predicted proteins | sample L2c1metaG_FD_165511 | JGI IMG/M metagenome (GOLD analysis project Ga0193742, IMG submission 165511) | Soil microbial communities from a riparian zone of the East river system, Colorado, United States - L2c1 | ecosystem: Environmental > Terrestrial > Soil > Riparian zone | place: USA: East River... | reverse complement strand
CCTCTGCGTCGCCGCCTGCGGCGACGAGGTTGCCGTAGTCCTGGTACATCGAGCCGACGAACACGCCGGTCTGGCTGCCCCGCAACGAGACCGGGTCGATGCCGGCCAGCTCGACCGCCTCCCACACGGTCTCCAGCAGGAGGCGCTGCTGCGGGTCCATCGCGGTCGCCTCGCGGGGCGAGACGCCGAAGAACCCGGCGTCGAACTCGTCGGCCTCGTGCAGGAAGCCGCCGCGGAAGGCCAGCTCGGGGTCCCAGCCTCGGTTGGTCGGCGGTTCGGTGACAGCGTCGACCCCGTCGGCGACCAGCCGCCACAGGTCGTCCGGGGAACGCACCCCGCCCGGGTAGCGGCAGCTCATCCCGACGATGACGATCGGGTCCTCGGCGAGCGGGTGGCCGCCGGCGGCCACGGGGATCGCGGCCGCGCCGCCTGCCAGCTCGGTGTCGACGAAGGCGGCGAGCACCGCGGGGGTCGGGTGGTCGAAGATCAGTGTGGCGGGCAGCGCCAGCCCGGTCGTGGTGCTGAGCTGGTTGCGCAGCTCCAGTGCGGACAGCGAGTCGAAGCCGAGGTCGCTGAACGTCCGGCTGGCGCCGACCGCGTCGGCGGACGCGTGCCCGAGCACGGCGGCGACATGCTTGCGCACCAGGTCGACCAGCGCCTCGCGCCGCTCCTCGGAGTCCAACCGGGACAGTCGCAGGCGCAGTCCGGAGGCGTCGCCGCCCGCGGTCCTGCGGCTGCGCCGGGTGGGCACCAGGCCGCGCAGCATGGCCGGGACCTCGGGAAGGGCGCGCAGCGCGGCCAGGTCCACGACCGCGGGCACCACGACCGCTCGGTCGGTGGTGAGCGCCTGGTCGAACAACCGCAGGCCCTGCTCGGCCGACAGCGGCGGCAACCCGGCGCGCCGCATCCGCTCCCGCGCGCCGTCGTCCAGTCCCGCGCCCATGCCGACCGCGACGTCCCACAGCCCGAACGCCAGCGAGAGCGCGGGGAGTCCTTGCGCGCGGCGGAGTTCTGCGAGCTGGTCCATGCCGGCGTTGGCCGCCGCGTAGTTGCCCTGCCCGACCGAGCCGAACGTGCCGGTGGCGGAGGAGAAGAGGATGAACGCGTCGAGGTTCTCGGTCAGCTCGTGCAGGTGCCGGGCGGCGTCGATCTTCGGGGCCAGCACGGCAGCGAGACGCTCGGGGGTCAGCGACCCGACCACGCCGTCGTCGAGCACACCGGCCGTGTGGACCACCGAGGACACCGGGTGCTCGGCAAGCAGGGCGGCCACGGCGGCCCGGTCGGACACGTCGCACGCCGCCACCGTGACCTCGGCGCCGTGCCCGGTGAGCTCCGCGACCAGAGCCGGGGCGGCTTCTCCGCGCCGGCTCACCAGGAGCAGCCGGCGGACACCGTGCTCGGCCACCAGATGCCGGGCCAGCAATGCGCCGAGGCCGCCGGTGCCACCGGTGATCAGGACCGTGCCGTCGGGGCGCCACTCGACCGCACGGTCGCCGGTCACCCGGGCCAGCCGAGGGACCCACACCTCGCCACGCCGCACCGCGACCTCGGGCTCACCAGAGCCCATCGCGAGCCACACCGCGTGTGCCACGTCGACCGAGTCGTCGACGTCCACCAGGACCACCTGGCCGCCGGACTCCGCCCGCACGGTGCGCACCAGGCCCCACACCGGCGCCTGCGCCAGGTCGACGGCCACGCCACCCACCGCGACGGCCCTGCGGGTCACGACGACCAGCGTCCCGGCGCCGTCCCACGCCTGCGCCTCGGCGAGCACCTCGTGCACGGACGCGCAGCCGCTCACGATGCGCGCGTCATCGACGGTGGTCATGGTGACCGGCGTCGGCTCCCACGTCACGGCGAACAGCGAGCCGACCGCTGTGCCACCGTGGCCACCGTGGTCGCCGGTCGCGGCGCGCAGGGCAAGCGAGCCGACCGACAGCACCGGCTGACCGTCCTCATCGGACGCGTCGATGGTCAGCGCGTCGGGGGCCGGGCGGGTCAGCCGGACGCGGAGCACGGCCGCGCCGGACGCGTGCAGCGACACCTGGTGCCAGGCGAACGGCAGCAACGCCGTCCCGCCGGCGCCGTCGAGCACGCCGTCGAGCACGGAGGCGTGCAGGGCCGCGTCAAGCAGCGCCGGGTGCACGCCGTAGCGCATCGCCTCGGTCCTGGCCTGCTCCGGCAGGGCGAGCTCGGCGAAGGTCTCCGCGCCACGGCGCCACGCGGCACGCAGACAGCGGAAGAACGGGCCGTAGCGGTAGCCGGCGTCGGCCATGCCCTCGTACACCGTGGACACGTCGACCGGCTCGGCGCCGGGCGGCGGCCACTGGGTGAGCGCCGCGGCCGGCGCCACGGCCCCGGTGGCCAGGCGGCCCTCGGCGTGCAGGGTCCACGGCTCGTCGTCGGCGGCGCGGGCGTAGGTCCGCACCGAGCCGCCGTCGACCACCACCTGCAGCGCCACCCCACCCGACTCGGGCAGGACGAGCGGCGCGCGCAGGGTCAGCTCCTCGACGCGGTCGCAGCCGACCTCGTCGGCGGCGCGGACGGCCAGTTCCAGGAAGCCGGTGCCCGGGAACAGCACCGCGCCAAGCACGTTGTGATCCGTGAGCCACGGGTGGGTGCCCCGGGACACCCGGCCGGCCAGCACCACACCGTCCGAGTCGGGGGACGCGACGACCGCGGCCAGCAGCGGGTGCTCCGCGGGAGCCAGGCCCATCGACGCGGCGTCCCCGCCGCCCGCCCGGCCCGGCAGCCAGAACCGGCCGTGCTGGAAGGCGTACGTGGGCAGTTCGGTGCGGCGCGCACCGGTCCCGGCGAAGTACGCCGGCCAGTCCACCCGCGCGCCCGACACGTGCCACTCCCCCAGCGCGGCGGCGACGGCCGCCTCCTCCTGGCGGTCCTTGCGCAGCAGGGGCACGACAACGGCGCCCTCGGGCAGCGCCGCCGCGGCCATCGCCGAGAGCGCCCCGTCGGGTCCAAGGCCCAGGAACCGGGTGACTCCCTTGTCTGCCAACGTCTTGATGCCGTCGGCGAACCGCACGGTGTCCCGCACATGCCGGACCCAGTAGTCCGGCGTCGTGACATCGCCACCCACGACGGGAATCGTGGGCGAGTTGAACGTGAGGTGCTCGATCTCGCGGCGGAACGCGTCCAACATCGGGTCCATCAACGGCGAGTGGAACGCGTGCGACACCCGCAGCCGCGTCGACCGGCGGTGCTCGAACCAGCTGGCGGAGGCCAGCACCTCGTCCTCAACACCGGACAGCACCACCGCGGCCGGCCCGTTGACCGCCGCGAGGCTTACCCCGTTCGTGAGCAGCGGTACGACCTCGTCCTCGCTGGCGGCCACGGCGATCATCGCGCCACCGGCCGGCAGCGCCTGCATCAACCGCGCCCGCGCCGACACCAGCGCACACGCGTCCGCCACCGACAGCACACCAGCAACGTGCGCGGCGGCGATCTCCCCCACCGAGTGCCCGATCAGGTGATCCGGGCGCACACCCCACGACTCGACCAGCCGGAACAGCGCGACCTCGATCGCGAACAACGCCCGCTGCGCGTTCCCCGTCCGGTTCAGCTCCTCCTCGGCGAGGTCCCACAACGGAAGGTCAAGCAGGCCAAGGATCTCGTCCAGGGCCGACGCGAACACCGGGAACCGCGCGTACAGGTCCCGCCCCATCCCGACCTGTTGCGAACCCTGACCGGAGAACAGGAACGCGGACCTGCCGGTGGTGGCGACCCCCGTCACCACGCCGGCGGCCGGCTCGCCGTCGGCCAGTGCGCGCAAGCCACGCACGAGGTCGTCGTGGGACTCGCCGACGACGGCGGCGCGGTGCTCGAACAGCGAACGGGTGGTGGCCAGCGAGAAGCCGACGTCCACCGGCGGCGCGTCCACGGCGGCCGCCAGCCGGTCGGCCTGGGCACGCAGCGCGGCCGCGGTCCGGCCGGACAGGACCCACGGCACCGCGCCAGGCTCGCCGACGGGAACCTGCTCGACGGCCTGCTCGACGGCCTGCTCGACGGCCTGCTCGACGGCCTGCTCGATGATGACGTGCGAGTTGGTGCCGCTGATGCCGAACGAGGAGATGCCCGCGCGGCGCGGCTGTCCTGTCTCGGGCCACGGCTGGTTGTCCGTGAGCAGCTCGACCGACCCAGCCGTCCAGTCCACATGGGACGACGGCGTGTCGACGTGCAAGGTCCTGGGCAGCACCCCGTTGCGCATCGCCATGATCGTCTTGAGCACGCCCGCGACACCCGCCGCGGCCTGGGTATGTCCCAGGTTCGACTTCACCGAGCCCAGCCACAGCGGCCGGTCCCGGTCCTGCCCGTAGGTCGCCAAGAGCGCCTGCGCCTCGATCGGGTCACCCAGCGTCGTGCCCGTGCCGTGCGCCTCGACCGCGTCGACGTCCGATGTGGACAGTCCAGCGTTGACGAGAGCCTGCCGGATCAGGCGCTGCTGCGACGGGCCGTTCGGCGCGGTGAGGCCGTTGCTCTCGCCGTCCTGGTTGACCGCGCTGCCCCGCAGCACCGCGAGCACGGGGTGCCCGTTGCGCCGCGCGTCCGACAGCAGCTCCAGCACCAGCACTCCCGCGCCCTCGCCCCAGCCGGTGCCGTCGGCGCTCTCGGCGAAGGACTTGCAGCGCCCGTCCGGGGACAGCCCACGCTGCCGGGAGAACGCGATGAACAGCTCCGGGGTGGCCATCACGGTGACCCCGCCGGCCAGGGCCAGCGAGCACTCGCCGGACCGCAGCGCCTGTGCCGCGAGGTGCATGGCGACCAGCGACGACGAGCAGGCGGTGTCGACGGTGACCGCAGGCCCCTCGAGCCCGAGCGTGTAGGACAGGCGGCCGCTGACCAGGCTGCCGTCCGAGGTCGTGCTGTCGTCGTAGCCGATGGCGTAGTCGTGGTTCATCACGCCCGCGTAGACGCCCGTGGCGCTGCCGCGCAGGCCAAGCGGGTCGAGGCCGGCGCGCTCGAGCGCCTCCCAGGAGATCTCCAGCAGGAGCCGCTGCTGCGGGTCCATGTAGAGCGCCTCGTTAGGGCTGATCCCGAAGAGGTCCGGGTCGAACTCGCCAGCGTCACTCAGGAAGCCGCCGGTGCGCGCGTAGGAGCGGCCCGCGGCGCCGGGCTCCGGGTCGTACACGCCGTCGACGTCCCAGCCCCGGTCGGTCGGGAACTCCGACACGGCGTCCACCCCGCCGGCGACCAGCCGCCACAGGTCCTCCGGCGAGCGCACGCCGCCGGGGAACCGGCAGCCCATCCCCACGACCGCGACGGGCTCCCGTGCGGCGGCCGACAGCGCGGCGTTCTCCACCCGCAGGCGCTCGGCCTCCTTGAGGGACAGCCGAAGCGCGTTGACAAGCCGGTCGTCCGAGTTCGCCATCTCAGTTGCCTTCTTCCCGCGCTGGCCCGCCCATGCCGAGACCGTGGTATGCCAGGTTGATCAAGTCGTCCTCGTCCATCGAGTCGATGGCGCCACCCTCGGCGGGCCGGGACTGCGCGCCACCGAGGTCGAGCAGCCGGTCCAGCAGCCCGGCGTCGCGCAGGCGGCCGATCGGGATCGCCTGGAGCACCCGGCGCAGCGCCGTCTCACCGTCGTCCGCCGGCGCCAGCTGGGCGCCGATCCGCTCGGCCACCGAGCTGACGCCGGGGTGGTCGAAGACCAGCGTGGCGGGCAGTTGCAGCCCTGTGGCGGCGTTGAGCTGGTTGCGCAGCTCCAGCGCGGTCAGCGAGTCGAACCCCATCTCACTGAACGTCCGCCCGCCGACGGCATCGGCGGAAGCATGCCCGAGCACCGCAGCGACGTGGCGTCGCACCAGCTCGACGAGCGTCTCGCGCAGCTCCGCACTGTCCAGTTGGGACAGTCGGTCTCGCAGTCCGGCGGCGTCGCCACCGGCGGCCTTGCGCTTCGCCGGCACCAGGCCGCGCAGCATGGCCGGCACCTCGGGGAGTGCCCGCAGCGCCGCCAGGTCCACGGCCGCCGGCACCACGACCGGCCGGCCGGCGGCCAATGCCTGGTCGAACAGGCGCAGGCCCTGCGCCGCGGTCAGCGGCGGGAACCCGCCGCGCCGCATCCGGTCCCGGTCGACATCGCTGAGCCCCGCGCCCATGCCGGACGGGATGTCCCACAGCCCGAAGGCCAGCGAAACCCCCGGCAGCCCCTGTGCCCGCCGGTGCTCCATCAGCCCGTCGAGGAACGCGTTCGCCGACGCGTAGTTCCCCTGGCCGGCGGACCCCAACACACCGCTCACCGAGGACAGCACGACGAACGCCGACAGGTTCTCGGTCAGCTCGTGCAGATGCCGGGCCGCGTCGACCTTCGGCCGCCACACGGTGTCGAACCGGTCCGGCGACAGCGAGGTCAGCACGCCGTCGTCGACCACGCCCGCCGCGTGCACCACGGCCGAGATGTCGTGCCCGGCGAGCACCTCGGCCAGCGCGTCCCGGTCGGACACATCACACGCGACGACCTCGACGTCGGCCGCCAGATCCGGTGCCTCCCCGCCACGGCGGCTCACGAGCACCAGGCGCCGAACGCCGTGCTGGGCCACCAGATGTCGGGCGATCAGCGCACCAAGCCCGCCGGTGCCGCCGGTGACCAGGACCGCCCCGTCGCCGAAGGAAAGCTCGCCGGCCGAGGGCGCCAGCCGCCTCAGCCGGGGCACCCACACCTGCCCGTCGCGCACCGCGAACTCGGGCTCCCCGAGCGCCGCCATGGCCGACACGGCTGAGACGTCCAGGGGCTCGTCGCAGTCCACCAGCACCACGTGACCGCCGGACTCCGCGCGAAGCGCACGCGCCAGGCCCCATATCGAGGCCTGCGCGGGATCGACCGCCACGTCCCCGACCGCGACGGCTCCCCGGGTCACGACAGCCAGGGTTCCTGGCGCGCCATCCTCTAGCCAGGACCGCATCGACGCCAACGCATCGAGCACGACGGAGCGCTCGTCGCCGACCGCCGGGTGGCAGCGGATCGCGGTGACAGCGGAGTCAACGGCAGCGGAGTCAACGGCAGCGGGCGCCAGTTCCCAGTCGACGCCGAACAGGGAGCCACCCGAGGTGGCGCCGAAGCCGGTGGTCACGATGCGCAGGGCCAGTGTGTCGATCGAGGCGACCGGGGTGCCCGTGGCGTCCGCGAGCGCCACCGCGACGGTGTTCTCCCCGGTGCGGGTCAGGCGGACGCGGAGGGAGTCGGCGCCAGCCGCGTGCACGGACACGCCCTGCCAGGCGAAGGGGAGGCCGTCGATGCCAGGGAGGAAGGCCGCGGCGTGCAGTGCGGCGTCCAGCAGGGCGGGGTGCAGCACGAACGCGGCGCCCTCCGAGCGGACCTCCTCCGGCAGCGACACCTCGGCGAAGACCTCGTCGCCGGCCTGCCAGACCGCGCGCAGCCCGCGGAACGCTGGCCCGTAGGCGAAGCCCGCCTCGGCCAGCTCGTCGTAGCCGCCTGCCAAGTCCACTGTGGACGCGACGGGTGGCCAGGTGGTCGCGTCGAACGCGGTGGCATGCGTGCCGGCGCTCACCGAGCCGCTCGCGTGGCGGGTCCACGGGTCTGCCGCGGCGTCGGGGCGGGAGTAGACGTCCACCGCGCGGCGGCCCAGCTCGTCGGTCGGGGCGACCCGGACCTGGACGTGCACGCCGCCCTGCGGTGGGAGGACCAGCGGGACCTCCATGGTCAGCTCGTCCACCCGCGCGCAGCCGACCTCGTCGCCCGCGCGGACGACCATCTCCAGCAGCGCGGTGCCAGGCACGGCAACGGTTCCCATGATCACGTGGTCGGCCAGCCACGGGTGCGAGTCGAGACCGAGCCGTCCGGTGAGGACGGTGTCCGCGCTGCCGGCCAGGTCCACGGCGCCAGCCAGCAGCGGGTGGCCGGCCGCCGAAAGGCCGATCGACGTCGGATCGCCCGAGGAGCGCCTGCGGGGCCAGAAGTGCTGCCGCTCGAACGGATACGTCGGCAGGTCGACCCGGCGTCCGCCGGCGAGGACAGTCGCCCAGTCCACCGGCACGCCCGCCACGTGGAGCCGGGCCACGGCGGTGGTGACCGTCAGCTCCTCGCCGCGTTCCCTGCGCAGCAACGGCACGGTGACCACGTGCTCGGGCAGCGAGTCGCGTGCCATGGCCGACAGCACGCCGTCGGGTCCCAGTTCCAGGACCGCCGTCACGCCCTGCTCGGCAAGCTCGCGGACGCCGCCGGCGAACCGGACGGTCTCCCGCACGTGCCGCACCCAGTACTCCGGCGTCGTGACGTCGCCCGCGCCGGCGATGGGGACAGCGGGGGCGTGGAAGGTGAGCTGCTCGATGGCACGGCGGAACTCGTCGAGCATGGGGTCCATCAACGGCGAGTGGAAAGCGTGCGAGACGGGCAGCCTGCTGGTCCGGCGGCCCTCGGCGGTCATCCGGGCGGCGATCTCGGTGACGACGTCCTCGTCGCCGGACAGCACCACCGAGCGCGGCCCGTTGACCGCCGCGATGCCGACCCGGTCGTTGACCAGAGGCGCCACCTCGTCCTCGGCGGCCTCGAGCGCGACCATGGCGCCACCGGCGGGCAGGGCCTGCATCAGCCCGGCCCGTGCCGACACCAGCGTGCACGCGTCCGCCAGGGAGAACACGCCTGCCACGTGGGCGGCCGCGATCTCGCCGACCGAGTGTCCGATGAGGACGTCCGGGCGCACGCCCCACGACTCCACCAGCCGGAACAGCGCCACCTCAAGCGCGAACAGCGCGGGCTGCGCGTACCCGGTGCTGGCGAGATCGGCTTCGTCCCACAACGTCTGGCCCAACAGCGCGGTCGCCTCATCGAGCGCCGAGGCGAACACCGGGTACCGCTCGTACAGTTCGCGGCCCATCCCGACCCGCTGCGATCCCTGACCGGAGAACAGGAACGCCGTCCTCGGCTCGACGGCCGCGACCCCCAGCAGCAGACCCTCGCCGGTCGTCAGGCTCTGCCGAGCGCCGTCGGTGTCGGTGGCGACGACCACGGCGCGGTGCTCGAACGCGGAACGGGTGGTGGCAAGGGAGAACGCCACATCGAGCAAGCCGGCGTCGAGGGCGTCGGCCACCCGCGTGGCCTGGTCCAGCAGGGCGGCCGGGGACTTCGCCGACAGGAGCAGGGGGACAACGTCCCGGTGGACGGGTGCGGGTGGGGCGGCCGCGGCGGGCGGCTGCTCGATGACGACGTGCGCGTTGGTGCCGCTGATCCCGAACGACGACACCGCGGCGCGGCGCGGGTGCCCGTTCTCGACCCACTCGACAGGTTCGGTGAGCAGCTCGATGGCGCCGGCCGTCCAGTCCACATGGGACGACGGGGCGTCCACGTGCAACGTCCTCGGCAGCACCCCGTGCCGCAGTGCGAGAATCATCTTGATCACGCCCGCGACGCCAGCGGCGGCCTGCGTGTGCCCGAGGTTCGACTTCACGGAACCCAGCCACAGCGGCCGGTCCCGGTCCTGCCCGTAGGTCGCCAGCAGGGCCTGCGCCTCGATCGGGTCACCAAGCGTAGTGCCGGTGCCGTGCCCCTCCACGACGTCCACGTCCGAAGTGGACAGACCGGCACTGGCCAATGCCTGGCGGATCACGCGTTGCTGCGACGGGCCGTTCGGCGCGGTCAGGCCGTTCGACGCGCCGTCCTGGTTCACCGCGGAGCCACGCACCACGGCCAGCACCTCGTGCCCGTTGCGGCGCGCGTCGGACAGGCGCTCCAGCACGAGGACGCCGACGCCCTCGGCCCATCCGACCCCGTCGGCCGCGTCGGCGAACGACTTGCACGTGCCGTCGGCGGACAGCCCACGCTGCTGGCTGAAGTCGATGAACGTGCCCGGGGTGGACATCACGGTGACCCCGCCCGCCAGCGCGAGCGAGCACTCGCCCTGCCGCAGCGCCTGCGCGGCAAGGTGCAGTGTCACCAGCGACGACGAGCACGCCGTGTCCACGGTGACCGCCGGCCCCTCCAGGCCGAGCAGGTAGGACACGCGGCCGGACAGCACGCTGGCCGCCGTGCCGGTGCCGAGGTAGCTCAGCGACTCCGGCGGGAACTCGACGCCGCCGATGCCGTAGTCGTGGTACATGATCCCGGCGAACACGCCAGTCTGGCTGCCCCGCAACGACATCGGGTCGATGCCGGCGCGCTCGACCGCCTCCCACACGTTCTCCAGCAGCAGCCGCTGCTGCGGGTCCATCGCCAGCGCCTCGCGCGGCGAGATCCCGAAGAAGCCTGCGTCGAACTCGGCTACACCGGCCAGGAAGCCGCCCTGGTCGGTGTAGCTGGTGCCGGGGCGCCCGACCTCCGGGTGGTAGATCGACTCGACGTCCCAGCCTCGGTCGGTCGGGAACCGGGTGATGCCGGACCGGCCGGCGGACACCAGGTCCCAGAGCTGCTCAGGAGAGGTGACCCCGCCCGGGTACCGGCAGGCCATCCCGACCACGGCGATCGGGTCGCCCGCGACCGGCGCGACCGTGGCGACGGCCGGGCGGTCGGGTGTCTCGCCGACCAGCTCGGCGCGCAGGTGCCTGGCGAGCACCTGGATCGTGGGGTGGTCGAAGATCAGGGTCGCTGGCAGCCGCAGGCCGGTCGCCCCGGCCAGCGCGTTGCGCAGCTCGACGGCGGTCAGCGAGTCGAACCCGAGGTCCTTGAACGCCTGGTCGGGCTCCACGAGGGACGGCGTTGCGTAACCGAGGATGGCCGCGACCTCGCCGCGGACCAGCTCGACGAGAGCGCGCTGCTGCTCTGGCGCGGCGAGGCCGGCCAGCGGGGCGGCCATCCCGGCCGGTTCGGCGCCGGCGCGGGCGCTCCGGCGTGCCGTGCCGCGCACCAGCCCGCGCAGCAGGGGCGGCGGGTCGGTCAGCGCGGCGGGCTCGATCCGGACGAGCGCCACGACCGCGCGGTCGGCGGACAGGGCGGCGTCGAACAGCTCAAGTGCCTGCTCGGCCCGCAGCGGGGGCAGGCCGGCGCGGGTCATCCGGTCGGCGGCCTGGTCGGCGGTCTGGTTGTCGGCGGCGGCCATGCCGTGCGCCCACGCGCCCCACGCCAGCGACACCGCCGGCAGCCCGTTGGCCCTGCGGTGGGCGGCGAGCGCGTCGAGGTAGGTGTTGGCGGCGGCGTAGTTGGCCTGGCCTGCCGTGCCGAGCAGGCCGGAGACCGAGGAGAACAGCACGAACGCCGACACGTCCGGAAACGCCTCGTGGAGGTGCCATGCGGCGTCGGCCTTCGCGCGTAGGACGGTGTCGAGCCGCTCGGGCGTCATGGCGTCGAGGACGCCGTCGTCGAGCACCCCGGCGGCGTGCACGATCGCGGTGACCGGGTGGGCGGCGCGCAGGTCCGCGAGCGCGGCCGGGTCGCTGACGTCGCAGGACACGACGGTCACCGCGACGTCCGGTCTGGCGTCCAGCTCGGCGACCAGCTCCGCCGCGCCCGGCGCGGCCATGCCGCGCCTGCTGGCCAGCACGAGCCGGCGCACGCCGTGCGTATCGACCAGATGGTGTGCGAGCAGCCTGCCCAACTCGCCGGTGCCGCCGGTGATGAGGACGGTGCCGGCCAGCGTCACGGTCTCGCCGGTGACGCCGAGGCGGGTGAGCCGCGGTGTGTGGAGGCGGCCGTCGCGGACGGCGGTGCGGGGCTCCCCCGACACCGCCGCCTGGCGAAGCAGGGTTTCGTCCACGTCATCGTCGATGTCGACCAGGACGATCCGGTCCGGGTGCTCCGACTGGGCCGAGGCGACCAGGCCCCACCCGGCGGCCATGGCCACGGACACGTCCTCGTCGGACCGGACCGCGACGGCGTGCCGGGTGACCAGCAGCAGCCTGGTGCTGGCGAACCGCTCGTCGGCCAGGAAGGCCTGGAGGTCGGCCAGGATTCGGTGCAGGGTGGCACGGTCGGCTGGCTCGTCGTGGCTCATCGCGACCACCGCCGGCACCGCAGGCACCGTCCGCAGTTCGTCGAGCGAGGCGGCGAAGGCCACCGGGGTGTCCGACGGGATGTCCGAAGTCGACGTCGCGGGCACCGGGCCCCAGTCGACGCCGAACAGCGACTCGTGCCTGGCGCCCCGGGCCGCGGCGATCGCGCCGGCCGAGGACTCCCGCAGGGCCAGGGAAGCGACGGAGGCGACGGGTCGGCCGGCGCCGTCGGCGATGGTCACCGCGAGCCCGCCCTCGGTCGGCGCGAGCCGGACCCGCAGCGCGGTGGCGCTGGTGGCGTGCAGCGTGACGCCCGTCCACGCGAACGGCAGCCCGCGGCCGTGCCCGTCCGACTCGGAGACGCCCAGGATGTGCAGTGCGGCGTCGAACAGCGCCGGGTGCAGGCCGAACGAGCCTGCGTCGGTCCGCTGCCCGGCCGGCAACGCCACCTCGGCGAAGATCACCTCGCCCTGCCGCCACCCGGCCCGCAGCCCGCGGAATGCTGGCCCGTAGGCGAACCCGGCGGCGGCCAGCGCGTCGTAGTAGCCGTCGAGCCCGATCGGCTCGGCGCCAGCAGGCGGCCACTCGGCCAGCTCCTCGCCGGCGCCTGCCTCGGCCGGGGCCAGCGTGCCGGCGGCGTGCTGGGTCCACGCAAGCTCATCGTCGCTGTCCGGCTGGGAGTGGATCGACACCGCGCGCCGGCCCGCGCCGTCCGGACCACCGACGAGGATCTGCAGCCGCACGCCGCCGAGGTCTGGCAGCACCAGCGGCGTCGCCAGGGTCAGCTCCTCCAGCACCGGGCAGCCGGCCTCGTCGCCGGCACGCACCGCCAGCTCGACGAACGCGGTGCCGGCGAGCAGGATCGACCCGTCGATCACGTGGTCGGCAAGCCACGGCGCCGACCGCACCGAAAGGTGCCCGGTGAGCAGGTGGCCGTCCCCGTCGGCGAGACCGACGGCGGCGCCGAGGATCGGGTGGTCGGTCGCGGTCAGGCCGAGCCGCGCGGGGTTGCCGCCGCCCGCGGTGACGCCCGCCGGCCAGAACCGCTCGTGCTGGAAGGCGTACGTGGGCAGATCCACCCGGCGCGCGCCGGTCTCCCGGTACACCGCCGCCCAGTCCGGCGACAGGCCGTCGACGTGGAGCGCGGCGACCGCCGTCAGCAGCGCCTGCGGTTCCGGTTTGTCCCCGCGCAGCACCGAAACGCACCGGACACCGTCCGTGAGAGCGTCCTCGACCATCGCGGTCAGCACGCCATCGGGCCCCAGCTCCACGAAGCGGGTGACCGACCGCTCGGCGAGCCAGCGGACGCCGTCGTGGAACCGTACGGTCGCGCGCACGTGCTCGGCCCAGTAGGCCGGGTCGGCGAGCCGGTCGGCGGGTCGCCCGGTGACGTCGGAGATCACCGGCACGGCCGGCTCGTGGTAGGTCAGCCCGCTGGCCACCTCCTCGAACTCGGCGAGCATCGGTGCCATGCGTGGCGAGTGAAAGGCGTGTGACACGCGCAGCCGCTTGGTCCGGCGGCCCCGGGCACGGCACTCGGCCTCGATCGCGGCGACCGTGTCCTCGTCGCCGGAAACCACCACGGCTTCGGGCCCGTTGACGGCCGCCAGGCTCACCCCGTCGGTGAGCAGCGCGGCCACCTCGTCCTCGCCCGCGGCCACCGCGAGCATCGCGCCGCCGGCCGGCAGCGCCTGCATCAGCCGGCCCCGCGCGGCGACCAGGGCGCAGGCGTCCGCCAGCGACAGCACACCCGCGACGTGTGCTGCGGCGAGTTCGCCGATCGAGTGGCCGATCAGATAGTCCGGCCGCACGCCCCACGTCTCCAGCAGCCGGAACAGCGACACCTCCAGGGCGAACAGGCCGGCCTGCGCGTACCGGGTCCGGTCGAGGTCCGGCCCTTGAACTACCTCGTCGAGCGGCCGGTCGAGTAACGGGTCGAGGTGTGCGGACACCGCGTCCCATGACTCGGCGAAGGCGGGGAACGCTCGGTACAGCTGCCGGCCCATGCCGGCGCGCTGCGCGCCCTGGCCGGTGAACAGGAACGCGGTGTGGCCGCCGGTCGCCGCGACGCCGCGGACCAGCCCTGGCGCGGCGGTGTCCTCGGCGAGTGCCGCGAGACCCGTGCGCAGCCCGTCCCGGTCGGCGGCGACGACAACAGCGCGATGCCGCAGTGCCGCCCTGGTCGCCGCGAGCGAGTACGCGAGGTCCACAGTGTCCACAGTGGACACGGTCTGACCATCCACAAAGGACAGCAGCCGGCCGGCCTGCGCGCGCAGCGCCGCCGCGGTGTGGCCGGACACGGTCCAGGACAGCACGTCCGGCGCGACCGCAGGCCCCGGCTCGGCAGGTTCCGGCTCGGGCGCCTGCTCGAGGAGGACGTGGGCGTTGGTGCCGCTGATGCCGAACGAGGAGACGCCGCATCGCCGTGGCCGCCCGGCCTCCGGCCACGGCACCGGCTCGGTCAGCAGCGCCACGGCGCCGGCGGACCAGTCGACCGCCGGGGTCGGCTCGTCAACGTGCAGCGTCCGGGGCAGCATGCCGTGGCGCAGCGCGAGGATCATCTTGATGATCCCCGCGACCCCGGCCGCCGCTTGCGTATGCCCGAAGTTGGACTTGATCGACCCGAGCCACAGCGGCGCGCCAGAGCGCTCCCGGCCGTAGGCGGCGATCAGCGCTTCGGCCTCGATGGGGTCGCCGAGCGTCGTGCCCGTGCCGTGCGCCTCAACCGCGTCGATGTCCGAAGTGGACAGACCGGCGCTCGCGAGCGCCTCGGCGATGACGCGTTCCTGCGCGGGACCGTTTGGCGCGGTGAGCCCGTTGGACGCGCCGTCCTGGTTCACCGCGGAGCCCCGCACCACGGCGAGCACCGGGTGGCCGAGTCGCTGTGCCTCGGAGAGCCGCTCCAGCACGAGCACGCCGGCGCCCTCGCCCCACCCGGTCCCGTCGGCACTCGCGGCGAACGAGTGGCACCGGCCGTCGGCGGCGAGGCCGCGCTGGCGGCTCATACCGATGAACGTGCTTGGCGTGGCCATCACCGTGACGCCGCCGGCCAGCGCCAGCGAGCACTCCCCCGCCCGCAGCGCCTGTGCCGCGAGGTGCAGTGCCACCAGCGACGACGAGCACGCGGTGTCGACGGTCAGCGCAGGGCCGTGCAGGCCAAGGCTGTAGGCGACCCGGCCGGACAGCACGCTCGCCGCGCACCCGGTCGTCAGGTAGTCCTCGGCCGACGCGGCGGCCGAGGCGACGATGTGGCCGTAGTCCTGGCTGTTGGTGCCGGTGAACACGCCGGTCCTGCTGTCCCGCAGGCCGGTCGGGTCGATGCCGGCCCGTTCGAACGCCTCCCACGACAGCTCGAGCATCAGCCGCTGCTGCGGGTCCATCACCAGCGCCTCGCGTGGCGAGATGCCGAAGAACGCCGGGTCGAAGTCGCCAGCGCCGGACAGGAAGCCGCCCTCGGTCACGTAGGACGTGCCGCGCGTCTGCCCGTGCAGAGCGTCGAGGTACCAGCCGCGGTCGGTCGGGAAGCCGCCGATCGCGTCCCGGCCCTCGGCCAGCAGCCCCCACAGGTCCTCCGGGCTCGCCACGTCGCCGGGGAACCGGCACGCCATCCCGACCACGGCGACCGGCTCGTGCACGCCGGACTCCACCTCGCGCAGGCGTTCCCGGGTGCGGTGGAGGTCAGCCGTCACCCGCTTGAGGAAGTAGCGGAGCTTCTCTTCGTTGTCCATGACTCTCCAGGACTCTCCAGGCGGACTCTCCAGGCGCGAACGGGACCGGTCAGGAGATGCCGAGCTCCTTGCCGATGAACTCGAACACCTCGTCGTCCGACGCCGCCATCAGCTCGTCGTCCGCCTCACTCGCCGCCGGTGTCCCGGTTCCGTCCCAGCGGTCGAGCACGACGCGCAGGCGCTCGGCCAGCTCGGCGCGGGTCGCGGGGTCCGCGCCGGCGAGCGTCGCGGCCAGCCGGTCGACGTCCGCGAACGGGCCGCTCCCGTCGGGAGCGAACTGGTCGAGCAGGTGGCGGGCGAGCGCGGCGGGTGTCGGGTGATCGAACACGATTCCCTGCGGCAGGCGCAGGGAAGTCGCGGCGGCGAGCCGGTCGCGGAACTCGACGGCCATCAGCGAGTCGAACCCGAGGTCCTTGAACGGGGTGCCCGGCTCGACCTGGTCGACGGAGGCGAACCCGAGCACCCCGGCGACGGTCGAGCGGACCAGCTTGACCAGCGCCGCCGAACGTTCCGGCGGCGACATGTCCACGAGCCGCCCGGCGAAGGGCGCCACGTGCTCGGCTTCCGGTTCGGGGGCGACGGTTCGCGCGCCGGGCAGCGCGTCAAGCGCGTGGGTCGGTCGGGCCGGGAGGATCGTCGAGGCGAACCGCGACCAGTCGACGTCGATGACGGTGAGCGTCGTGTCGCCCTGACCCAGTGCCTGGTGCAGGGCCTGGATCGCGCGGGCGGGCGGCAGCGGCCTGATCCCGCCTCGGCGCAGCCGGGCCGCGACCGTCGGGGTGGCCGCCATGCCGCCGCCTGCCCAGGCGCCCCATGCCACCGACAGCGCGGGCAGCGCGAGGTCGCGGCGGTGCTGCGCGAGCGCGTCGAGCATCGCGTTCGCCGCCGCGTAGGCGCCCTGGCCCGGGCCACCCATGGTGGCCGCGAAGGACGAGAACAGCACGAACATCTCCAGGTCGGCGTCGCGGGTCAGCTCGTGGAGGTGTGCGGCAGCAACGGCTTTCGGGGCCAGCACGCCGGCGAGCCGGTCTGCCGTCACGTCGGCGAGCAGGCCGTCGTCGAGCACGCCGGCGGCGTGCACCACGCCACGCAGCGGGTACTGGTCGGGGATCCGGGCAAGTAGGCCGACGAGGTCGTCACGGTCGGCGGCGTCGCAGGCCTCGAAGGTGACCCGGGCGCCGAGCGCGGTCAGCTCGGCCGCCAGCTCGGTGGCGCCGGGGGCATCCGGGCCGCGCCGGCCGGTCAGCAGGAGGTGCTCGGCACCCTCGGCGGCGAGCCAGCGGGCGACGTGCGCGCCCAGTGTCCCCGTGCCGCCGGTGATCAGCACCGTGCCCGTCGGCGGGCGCCAGTCTTCGTCCGATGTGGACGGTGCGGGGACCAGCCGCATGCCGAACACGCCGGCCGGGCGGATGGCGACCTGGTCCTCGCCGTCCTCGCCGGCGAGTACGGCGACCAGCCGCGCGGCCACCTCGGTGTCGACGGTGTCCGGCAGGTCGATGAGGCCGCCCCAGCGCTTGGGGTACTCCCAGGCCGCGACCCGCCCAAGGCCCCACAGACCGGCCTGGGTCACGGCGGTCAGCCGGTCCGGGTGCCGTACGGCCACCGCGCCTCGGGTCACACACCACACGGGCGCGGCCACGCCGTCCAGCTCGGTCAGCAGCGTGACCGTGGACATCAGGGTCTCGTCGAGGCCCAGCAGGGAAAGCACGCCAGCGAACGGCCCGGCGGGCAGGGGCGCCCCGGCCTCGACGCGAACCACGTCGGTGTCCAGCGCGCCGACGACGTCGGCCACCCAGGGGTCGTCAGCGAAACCGGTGGGGACCACGACCAGCCAGGTGCCTCGCAGCGACGCGTCGGTGTCGACCGGGACCGGACGCCAGGTCGACCGGTAGCGCCAACTGTCCACTGAGGACACTGAAGACTCGGTGACCGCGGGTTCGGCTGGCTCTGGCCAGAACCGGTCGCGCTGGAACGGGTAGGTGGGCAGCGGCACCCGCCGGGCGCCGGTGCCGGCATGGACGGCGGCCCAGTCCACCTCCGCCCCGCTCACGTGCAGCCGGCCCGCCGCGTCGAGGGCCGCGGCCTCCTCGTCGCGGTCCGCGCGGGCCATCGGCACCACGACGGGTGCCGGCTCGTCCTCGCCGAGTGGTCCGGTGGCCTCGAGGTTCACCCTGGTCAGAGTCGACAGCACGCCGTCGGGGCCCAGCTCGACGAACGTGTTCACCCCGGCCGCGCGCAGTGCGGCGACCCCGGCGCCGAACCGCACCGGCTCCCGCACGTGCCGCACCCAGTAGTCCGGTGTGGACAGTTCGGCGGCGAGGGCGCCGGTCACGTTGGACACGACCGGAAGCCTCGGCGGCGCGTAGGACACCGTGCGGGCGACGGCGGCGAAGTCGGCGAGGATCGGGTCCATGTGCGGGGAGTGGAACGCGTGGCTCACCCGCAGCCTGCGGGTCCGCCGGCCCCGTGCGGCGAACCCGGCGGCGACGGCGGTGACCGGTTCCTCGTCGCCCGCGAGCACCACGGCATTCGGGCCATTGACGGCCGCGAGTCCGGCGTGGCCGGTGAGCAGCGGCAGCACCTCGTCCTCGGTGGCCTCGACGGCCACCATCGCGCCACCCGCTGGCAGCGCCTGCATCAGCCGGGCGCGGGCGGCGACGAGCCGGCACGCGTCGGGCAGCGAGAACACGCCAGCCAGGTGCGCGGCCGTGAGGTCGCCGATCGAGTGGCCAGCCAGGTGGCTCGGCCGGACGCCCCAGGACTCGACGAGCCGGAACAACGCCACCCCGAACGCGAACAGCGCCGGCTGCGCGTACCCCGTCCGGTCGAGCGGCTCGCCGTCGTCGAACATCACCTGGCGCAACGGCCGGTCCAGCAAGGGATCCAGGTGCGCGGCCACCTCGTCGAGCGCCTCGGCGAACACGGGGAACCTGGCGTGCAGGCGAGCGCCCATGCCGGCGCGTTGGCTGCCCTGCCCGGCGAACAGGAACGCCGTGCGCACGTCGGTCCTGGCGACCCCTCGGATCGCGCCAGGCGCGTCCTCGGCCAGCGCGCCGAGCAGCTCGGCGCGGTCGCGCCCGGTGACGACGAGCCGGTGGGCGAACGTGGATCTGGTGGTGGCCAAGGAGAAGGCGACGTCGACCTGCGACTGGTCCGGCCACTCGGCGAGCTGCCGCGCCTGGGCGCGCAGTGCCGCCGCGCTCCTGGCGGACAGCGCGAAGGCGACCGTGCCGGCGGCGACGGGTGCGTCGGTCGGCGCCGGCTCGACGGCGGGAGCCTGTTCGAGGATCACGTGCGCGTTGGTCCCGCTGACGCCGAACGAGGACACGCCCGCGCGCCGCACCCGTCCGGTCTCTGGCCACGGCTGGTGACTGGTCAGCAGCTCGACCGCGCCCGCCGACCAGTCCACGTGCGAGGACGGCGTGTCGACGTGCAGGGTCTTGGGCAGGACCCCGTTGCGCAGCGCCATGATCATCTTGATGACGCCCGCCACGCCCGCGGCTGCCTGGGTGTGGCCGAGGTTCGACTTCACCGAGCCGAGCGGGAGCGGCCGGTCCCGGTCCTGCCCGTAGGTCGCCAGCAGCGCCCGCGCCTCGATCGGGTCGCCCAGTCTGGTGCCGGTGCCGTGTGCCTCAACCGCGTCGACGTCCGAAGTGGACAGTCCGGCGTTCTCGAGCGCGGCGCGGATGACCCGTTGCTGCGAGGGGCCGTTCGGCACGGTGAGCCCGCTGCTGGCGCCGTCGTGGTTCACCGCGGAACCCCGCAGGACCGCCAGCACCTCGTGCCCGTTGCGCTGGGCCGCCGACACCGTCTCCAGTACGAGCACGCCGACGCCCTCGGACCAGGTGGTGCCGTCCGCGGCGTCGGCGAACGCCTTGCACCGGCCGTCCGGAGACAGCCCGCCGGCCCGGCCAAACTCGGCGAACACGTCCGCCATCGCCATCACGGTCGCGCCGCCGGCCAGCGCGAGCGAGCACTCCCCCGCGCGCAGCGACTGCGCCGCCAAGTGCATGGCCAGCAGCGAAGACGAGCACGCCGTGTCGATCGTGGCCGTCGGCCCCTCGAGGCCGAGCGTGTAGGACAGCCGACCGGACAGCACGGCGGCGGCGGTGCCGGTGGCCGTGTGCCCCTCGACGTCGGCCTTGGTGTGGACCAGCAGCCGCAGGTAGCTCTGCCCGTTGGTGCCGACGAACACCCCGGTCCGGCTGCCGCGCAGGCCGAGCGGGTCGATGCCGGCTCGCTCCAGCGCCTCCCACGAGGTCTCCAGTAGCAGCCGCTGCTGCGGGTCGAGGGCCAGGGCCTCGCGCGGGGAGATGCCGAAGAACCCGGCGTCGAACCGGTCCGCGCTGGTGAGGAAACCGCCGCGCCACGCCGGGTCCGGGTGGTCGGCCGCCCAGCCTCGGTCCTCCGGCAGCTCGGTGATCGCGTCGGTGCCCGACTCGACCAGCCGCCAGAGTCCCTCCGGCGAGGTGACGCCACCGGGGAAGCGACACCCGATGCCGACCACGGCGATCGGCTCGCTGATGCGCTGCTCGACCTCACGCAGCCGCTGCCGGGAGCGGTGCAGGTCGGCGGCCGCCCGCTTGAGGTAGTCCCGAAGCTGGTCCTCAGTAGCCATGGCCACCTCACGAGATCGGTCCCGGACAGCTCCTGACGTGCGCGTCAGGAGCTGCCGAGCTCCCTGTCGATGAACTGGAAGAGGTCGTCGTCGGTCGCAGAGTCGATCGTCTCGGCGAAGGTCTGGTCGGCCGTCACCTCGGCGAACTGGTCCAGGAGCGAGCGCAGCCGGTGTGCGAGGCGCGCCTTGCCCTCCCCGTCGAGCTCCGCCGCGGCCACCGCGCCCTCGAACCGGGCGAGGTCACCGAAGAGCGGCTCGTCCTTGTCCGCGTCGGCCAGGCCGAGCGACTCGAGCAGGTGCCGGCCGAGCGCGAGCGGGTTGGGGTGGTCGAACACCACCGTGCTCGGCAGCGCCAGCCCGGTCGCCTCGTTGAGCCGGTTGCGCAGCTCCATCGCGGTCAGCGAGTCGAAGCCAAGCTCGGTGAAGCCGCGGCCCGCCTCGACCGCGTCTGGCGCGCCGTGCCCGAGCACGCCGGCCACCTGGGTACGGACGAAGCCGAGCAGCTCCCGCTCGCGCTCGTCGGGGCCGAGCGCGAGCAGGCGCGTCGCCAGCGTGTCCGTGGGGCCGGCCGCCGCCTGGGCGGCACGCCGGACGTTGCGGCGCACCAGGCCCCGCAGGAGCGCGGGCGGGTCCTCGTCGCGCTGGGCGGACAGGTCGAGGTCCACCGGGAACACCACGGGGTCGCCGGTCCGCGCGGCCGCGTCGAACAGGGCGAGCCCCTGCTCCGTCGACAGTGGCCGCATCCCGGCGCGGGACATGCGGCGCACGTCGGTCTCGGTGAGGTCCTTGGTCATCCCGTTGGCCTGCGGCGACCACGGTCCCCACGCCAGGGACAGCGCCGGGGCGCCGAGCGCGCGGCGGTGGTGGGCCAGTGCGTCGAGGAAGGAGTTGGCCGCCGCGTAGTTGCCCTGCCCGGCGGCGCCGAGCGTGCCGCTGAGGGAGGAGAACAGGACGAAGTGGGCCAGGTCCAGCTCACGGGTCAGCTCGTGCAGGTGCCACGCGCCGTCGACCTTGGGCGCCAGCACCATGTCCAGCCGCTTCCCGGTCAGCGAGGCGAGCACGCCGTCATCCACGACACCGGCCGCGTGCACGACACCGACCAGTGGGTGTTCGGCGGGGATCGCGGCCAGCAGGGCCGCCACGGCCGCCCGGTCGGCGACGTCGCACGCGGCGATCATGACCTCGGCGCCGTGCGCGGTGAGCTCGGCGACGAGTTCCACCACGCCCTCGGCCCGGCCACCGCGGCGCCCGGCCAGCACGAGGCGGCGGACGCCGTGCTCGGCGACCAGGTGCCTGGCGACGAGCGAGCCGAGCCCGCCCGTGCCGCCGGTGACAAGAACCGTGCCGTCGGGCCACTTCTGGCGCTCGGCCGTCGCGGTGGCCCGCTCCAGCCGTGCGGCGTACGGGACGCCGTCGCGGATCGCGACCCGCGGCTCGCCGGCCGTCATGGCCGAGGGCAGAGCGGACGGCAGTGCCGCCACGGAGGCCGCCGACGAGTCGAGGTCGACGAGCGTGAACCGGCCGGGACTCTCCGACTGGGCGACCCGGACCAGGCCCGCCGCCGCCGCGTGGACGAGGTTTCCCGCCTCCGCGTTCGTGGTCAGGAACACGACGCGGACACCGGTGAGGCGCTCGTCGGACCCGCAGGTTCGCAGCTGCCCCAACACCTCCGCGCTGGCGAGGTGGGTGGCCGCCGGCACGTCGTCGCCCGCTCGGGGCAGCACGACGACGAGTGGGCGCGGGTCGCGCGCCACCGCGGCGGCCGCCGACTCGAGGTCGGCGGTCACCTCCGCGCCGGGCAGTCCCGGATCGGCGCCGAGGACGACCCACCGCCCGGGCCCGGGGTCGCCGGGCGTGGGCAGCTCGGTCCACCCGAGCCGGAACAGCTCGCGGGTCCGCGCGCCTGCCAGCGTGTCGAGTTCGGGGGTCGTCAGCACGAGCTCGGCCACTGTGGCGACCGGCCCGCCCTCGGCGTCGAACAGGGCGACCGAGACCGAGTCGGGACCGGTCGCGGTCAGCCGCAGGCGAACGGTGGCCGCGCCCGTCGCGTGCGGCGTGAACGCGGTCCACCGGGACGGCAGCCGGACCGTGCTTTCCGGCCGTGGGAACAGGATCGTGGCCGCGTGCAGCGCGGCGTCCAGCAGCAGTGGGTGGACGCAGTAGTGCTCGGCGCTCTCCGTCTCCGGCAGGCTCGCCTCCGCGAACACGTCCTGGCCCTGCCGCCACGCCGCGGTGAGCCCGCGCAGCGACCGGCCGAGGTCCAGCCCGGCGTCGGCCAACCCGGCGTAGAGACCGTCGAGGTCGACCGGTGTCGCGCCCTCCGGCGGCCAGGCGAACGCCTCGGCGGCCGGTGGCTCGTCCCGGGTCAGCAGGCCGATCGCGTGTGCCTGCCAGACGGTCTCGCCAGCAGGGCGCACGTAGACGGTGACCGGGCGCCCGCCCGACACGTCCTCCGCGCCGGCGACCACCTGGATGCGCAGGTCCTCGCCAGCCCGCAGCACCAGCGGCACCGGCACGGCGAGCTCGGCCACCGACGGGAAGCCGAGCTGCTCACCCGCGCGGGCGACCAGGTCGGCGAACACCGCGGCGGGCACGGTCGGCGTGCCGGCCAGCACGTGCTCGACTAGCCAGGGATGGGTTCGCGCGGACAGCCGGCCGGTGAACAGCGAGCCACCGGAGTCGGGCAGCTCCACGGCGGCGCCAAGCAGCGGGTGACCGGTCACGTCCATGCCCGCCGCGGTCACGTCGCCGACGGCCGCGCGCGGGTTCGGCCAGAACCGCTCGTGCTGGAACTCGTAGGTGGGCAGGTCGACTCGGCGCGCGCCGGCGCCCGCGAAGTACGCCGGCCAGTCGACGGGCACGCCGCTGGTGTGCAGTGCGGCGAGCGCCTCGAGGATCGCGGTCGGCTCCGGCCGGTCCGCACGCAGTGCTGGCACGAGCACGGACTCTCCGGGCAGGGACTCGGCGGCCATCGCGGACAGCACACCGCTCGGGCCGAGCTCCAGGATCGTGCGCACGCCCTGGCCGGCCAGGTGCCGCACGCCGTCGGCGAACCGGACGGCGGCGCGGGCGTGCCGCACCCAGTACTCGGGGTCGCGGGCCTCGTCGGCGGTGAGCCGCTCGCCGGTCACGTTGGACACGACCGGGATCGCCGGGGGCTCGTACGCCAGGCCCTCGGCGACCCTGCGGAAGTCGTGCACCATCGCATCCATGTGAGGCGAGTGAAACGCATGGCTCACTCGCAAAGTCCTAGTCTTTCGGCCGGCAGCGGAAAGTTGCCCGGCGATCTCGGCAGTGCGGTCGGCGTCGCCGGAGATGACCACCGAGGTGGGGCCGTTGATCGCGGCGATCGACACGTGGTCCTTGTGCCCGGCGAGCCGCGCGGCGACCTCGTCCGGGTCGGCCGCGATGGCCACCATGGCGCCGCCTGCGGGCAGCCGCTGCATCAGGCGTGCCCTGGCCGCGACGAGCGTGCAGGCGTCGGCCAGCGAGAACACCCCGGCCACGTGCGCGGCCGCCAGCTCGCCGATCGAGTGGCCCACCACGAAGTCCGGCACGACACCCCACGACTCGACGAGCCGGTAGAGAGCGACCTCGAGGGCGAACATCGCCGGCTGGGTGTAGCCGGTCCGGTCGAGCAGGGCGGCTTCTGACGTGTCCGGCTCGGCGAAGAGAACCTCCCGCAGCGGGCGGTCCAGCACCGGGTCGAAGTGGGCGAGCACGGCGTCCAGCGCGTCGGCGAACACGGCGTGGCGCGTGTACAGCCCGCGTCCCGCGCCGGGCCGCTGCGCGCCCTGGCCGGGGAAGGACATCGCCAGCTTGGGACGGCCGAACGAGTGGCCAACCCGCAGGCCAGCCACCCGGTCGCCGCCGGCGAGCGCGGTGAGCCCGGCGACGAGCTGGTCGGGGTGGTGGCCGAGGATCGCCGCCCGGTGCTCCAGGCTCGCGCGCGTGGTGGCCAGCGAGAAAGCCAGGTCCCGCACGTCGTGTTCGTGGACGTGGGACAGGAGCTGGTGAGCCTGGGCGCGGAGTGCGGCCGCGCTGTGTGCCGACACGAGGATCGCCGTGGTGCCGTCCGCCGGTTCCCGGGCCACGGTCGGCGCGGCGTCGGGTGCCTGCTCCAGCACGGCGTGGGCGTTGGTGCCGCTGATGCCGAACGAGGAGACGGCCGCTCGGCGCGGGCGTCCGGCGTCCGGCCACTCGACCGGCTCGGTGAGCAGCTCGACCGCGCCCGCCGTCCAGTCCACATGGGACGACGGGGCGTCGACGTGCAACGTCTTGGGCAGCATGCCGTGCCGCAACATCTGCACGGTCTTGATCACGCCGGCCACACCCGCGGCGGCCTGGGTGTGGCCCAGGTTCGACTTCACCGAGCCCAGCCACAGCGGCCGCTCCCGGTCCTGCCCGTAGGTCGCCAGGAGCGCCTGCGCCTCGATCGGGTCGCCCAGCGTCGTGCCCGTGCCGTGCGCCTCGACCGCGTCAACGTCCTGTGTGGACAGTCCGGCGGCGGCAAGTGCCTGGCGGATCACGCGTTGCTGCGAGGGACCTTTCGGCGCGGTCAGACCGTTCGACGCGCCGTCTTGGTTCACCGCGGAACCCCGCAGCACGGCCAGGATCTCGTGCCCGTTGCGCCGCGCGTCCGACAGCCGCTCCAGCAGGATCATGCCGACGCCCTCGGACCAGCCCATGCCGTCGGCCGCGTCGGCGAACGCCTTGCAGCGGCCGTCCGCGGCGAGGCCGCCGTGCTGGTCGAACTCGGAGAACGCCGCGGCCGTCGCCATGACCGTGACCCCGCCGGCCAGCGCCAGCGAGCACTCGCCGCCGCGCAGCGCCTGCGCCGCGAGGTGCAGCGCCACCAACGACGACGAGCACGCCGTGTCGACCGTGACCGTCGGGCCTTCGAGCCCGAACGAGTACGCCAGCCGGCCCGAGATCACGCTCGTCGCCTGCCCGGTCAGCAGATGCCCGCGCAGCTCGACCGGCGGCGCGTACCCGCTCCCGGTGCCGCCCATGAACACGCCGGTCGCGGAGCCGCGCACGGTGGCCGGGTCGATCCCGGCCCGCTCGAACAGTTCCCAGGTGGCCTCCAGCGACAGCCGCTGCTGCGGGTCCATCGCCAGCGCCTCCCGCGGCGAGATCCCGAAGAAGGCGGCGTCGAACCCCGCCACGTCGTACAGGAAGCCGCCCTCCCGCACGGGTGCGCCGGTGAGGTCCCAGCCGCGGTCGGTGGGCAGGTCGGAGATCGCGTCGCGCCCGTCGGCGACGAGCTGCCACAGGTCCTCTGGTGAGCGCACCCCGCCGGGGAACCGGCAGCTCATCCCGACGATCACGACGGGATCGGCGGCGACGGGCGCGGCGACGGCCGGGACGAGCGTGTCGTCCCGGCCGCCGAGCAGCTCGCCGAGCAGGAACCTGGTGAGACCGGTGGGAGTCGGGTGGTCGAACACGAGCGTCGCGGGCAGCGCGAGGCCCGTGGCCGTGTTGAGCCGGTTGCGAAGCTCGACCGCCGTGAGCGAGTCGAACCCGAGGTCCCGGAACGGCCGGTCGGCGCCGATCGCGTCCGCGTCGGCGTGGCCGAGCACCACGGCCACCTGCCGGCGGACCATCGTCAGCAGGAGATCCACTCGCTCGGACCCGGTGCGGGCCAACAACGTGCCGCGCAGTGCCGACGTCTCCTCGTCGGACGGGCCCTCGGTCGTCCCGGCGACCGCGCGGGCCTGCGGGAGGTCGGCGAGCAGCGGACTGGGCCGCATGGACGTGAACGCCGGGACGAACCGCGCCCAGTCCACGTCCGCCACGGTCAGCGTCGGCTCGTCGGCGCACACGGCGTCCGCGAGCGCGGCGACCGCGCGGTCGGGGTCCATGGCGATCAGGCCGCGGCGTCGCAGTTGCCTGGCCACCTCCGCCTGCGCGGCCATGCCGGCCCGGCCCCACGCGCCCCACGCGACCGACGTCGCCGTCAGCCCTCGGGCCCGGCGCCGTTCTGCCAGGGCGTCGAGGTAGGCGTTCGCCGCGCTGTAGCCCGCCTGGCCACCGCTGCCCCACACCCCGGCGATGGAGGAGAACAGCACGAACAGGTCCAGCTCGCGGTCAGCAAGCAGAGCGTCCAGGTTCGCCGCACCGGCCGCCTTCGCGGCCATCGCCTCGGCGAGGTCCCCCGCGCCGTGCTCGTCGAGCGGCAGCACCGGATCGATGCCGGCGGCGTGCACGACACCGGTGACCGGGTGCTCGGCCAGGACGGCCGCGAGCGAGTCCCGGTCGGCGACGTCACAGGCGAGGATGCTGACGTCGGCGCCGAGGCCGGTCAGCTCCGCACACAGCTCGGCCGCCCCTGGCGCGGCCGTGCCGCGCCTGCTGGTCAGCACGAGCCGCGCGGTGCCGCGGGCGGCGAGCCAGCGGGCCACGTGCGCGCCGAGCGCGCCGGTGCCACCGGTGATCAGCACCGCCTCGGGCGCCGGCCGCTCGGTGGTCACCGGTCGTGCCGGGGCCGTGGTGAGGCGTCGGCAGAAGATCCCGGACGGCCGGATCGCGACCTGGTCCTCGCCGGACCGTCCGGTCAGCACGTCGCGGAACCGGGCGGCGGCCCGCTCGTCGGGCGCCGCGGGCAGGTCGACCAGGCCGCCCCAGCGTCCTGGGTGCTCGACCGCGGCCACCCGGCCGAGGCCCCACACCGCCGCCTGCGCCGGGTCGGCGGCGGGATCCGACGTCCCGACCGCGACCGCGCCACGCGTGACCGACCACAGTGGACAGTCGAGCCCGGCGTCGCCGAGGGCCTGCACCAGGTTCATGGTCAACAAAGCCCCACCCGCCACCGGGTCGGCGTGCTCGGCCATGACGAGGAACGACACGACGCCGGCGAACCGGCCTTCGGTGGCGCGCAACTGGTCCGCCAGCTCGCCACGATCGGCGGCCGAGGTCCGCAGGCACACCACGTCGTCGCCCAGCGCCTGCACCCACTCGGTGGCGAGGCCGTCCGGCACGACCGCCAACCACATGCCGGCCAGCTCGCCGGGCGACCCGCCGGTCAGCGGCGCCCAGGTGATCCGATACCGCCAACCGTCCACAGTGGACTGCTCGCGGCGCTGGCGGCGCCACGCGGACAGGCCGGGCAACACGGTCGCGAGCGCGTCGCCGTCGACGTCCAGCCGGGACGCCAGCGACACGAGCGACTCAGAGTCGCCCCGCTCAACGACCTCCCAGAACTCGGCGTCCACCGGGTCCGTCTCGGTTGCGGCGGCGACCGGGTCCGGCCAGAACCGCTCGGACTGGAAGGCGTAGGTCGGCAGGTCGACCTGCCGCGCGCCGGACCCGGCGAACGCGGGCCGCCAGTCGACGTCGACGCCGCGGACGAACGCGTCGGCCAGGGACGTGAGGAACCGCCGCGGCCCGCCCTCGCCCCGCCGCAGCGAGCCGACGGCCAGCACCGGCACCTCGGCGTCGTCGGCGGTCTGCTGGACGCCGATCGTGAGCACCGGGTGGGCGCTCACCTCGACGAACGCGCGGTACCGCTGTGCGAGCAGCCGCCGCACCGCGGGTTCGAAGTGGACGGTGTGGCGCAGGTTGCGGTACCAGTAGCCCGCGTCGAGCTCGGTGGTGTCCAGCCAGTCGCCGGTGACGGTCGAGAGGAACGGCACCGCCGCGGGCTTCGGCCGGATCGGCGCCAGCACCGTGCGCAGCTCGTCCCGCAGCTGCTCGACCTGTGCCGAGTGCGAGGCGTAGTCGACCTCGATGCGGCGGGCCCGCACGTCGGCGCCCGCCAGCTCCGCGCACAGCCCGTCGAGCGCGGACACCTCGCCGGACACGACGACCGAGCTCGGCCCGTTCACGGCGGCGACCGACAGCTCGCCGCCCCACGCGACCAGCCGCTGCTCGACCTCGGCGACCGGCAGCGGGATCGACACCATCCCGCCGGCACCGGCGAGCCGCGCCGCGATGGCCCGGCTGCGCAGTACCACGACCCGCGCACCGTCCTCGAGTGACAGCGCGCCGGCGACGACCGCGGCGGCGATCTCGCCCTGCGAGTGGCCAACGACCGCGTCCGGCCGCACGCCGTACGCCCGCCACAGCGCCGCGAGCGACACCATGACCGCGAAGGACGCCGGCTGGACCACGTCGACGCGGTCGAGCGTTGGCGCGCCGTCGACCTGACGGAGGACGTCGAGCAGCGACCAGTCGACGTGCGCGGCCAGCGCGTCGGCGCACTCGGTCATGCTGGCGGCGAACTCCGGAGACGCCTCCAGCAGCTCCACGCCCATGCCCAGCCACTGCGAGCCCTGGCCGGGGAACACGAAGACCGTCCTGCCCTCCAGGTCCGCGACCCCCTCGACGAGACCGTCCGAGGGGACCTCGGCCGCGAGGCCGGACAGCGTCGCGGCCAGCTCGTCCCGGGACCCACCGACGACGACCGCGCGATGGGTGAGCGCCGCCCGGGTGGTCGCGAGGGAGTAGCCGAGATCCGCTGGCGTGTCCCGGTCGAGGTACGCCGCGAGCCGCTCGGCCTGCGTCCGCACCGCGGCCGGGGTCTGGCCGGACACGACGAGCGGCACGAGCGGCGGCGGCGTGACGTCGGCGGGCTCGGCGCGCGGCGGGGCCTGCTCGACGATCGCGTGCGCGTTGGTGCCGCTCATCCCGAACGAGGAGATCCCGGCCCGGCGCGGCTGCCCGTTGGCCGCCCAGTCGACGGACTCGGTGAGCAGCTCGACCGCGCCCGCCGTCCAGTCCACATGGGACGACGGCGCGTCGACGTGCAGGGTCCTCGGCAGCACACCGTGCCGCAACGCCATGACCATCTTGATCACGCCGGCCACCCCGGCCGCGGCCTGGGTGTGACCGAGGTTCGACTTGACCGAACCCAGCCACAACGGCCTGTCCCGGTCCTGGCCGTAGGTCGCCAGCAGGGCCTGCGCCTCGATGGGATCGCCGAGGGTCGTGCCGGTGCCGTGTGCCTCGACGACCTCGATGTCCGATGTGGACAGACCGGCGTTGACGAGGGCCTGGCGGATCACCCGCTGCTGCGACGGCCCGTTGGGCGCGGTCAGCCCGTTGGACGCGCCGTCCTGGTTCACCGCGGAACCCCGCACCACAGCGAGGATCTCGTGGCCGTTGCGCTCCGCGTCCGACCGACGCTCCAGCACGAGCATGCCGACGCCTTCCGACCAGCCCGTGCCGTCGGCGGCATCGGCGAACGCCTTGCACCGGCCGTCCGGCGCGAGGCCACCCTGCGCGTCGAACTCGCCGAACACGGTCGGGGTGGCCAGCACCGTGACACCGCCGGCGAGCGCCAGGTCGCACTCGCCGCCCCGCAATGCTTGTGCGGCAAGATGGAGCGCCACCAGCGACGACGAGCACGCCGTGTCCACCGTCACCGCCGGGCCCTCCAGCCCGAACGTGTACGCCAACCGTCCTGAGAGGACACTGATGGCCTGGCCGGTGAGCAGGTGCCCGCGCAGGTCCTCCGGCGCGACGTAGCCGCTGCCAGAGCCGCCGACGAACACGCCGGTCGCGGTGCCACGCAAGGTTTCCGGCGCGATCCTGGCCCGCTCGAACGCCTCCCAGGTCGTCTCGAGCAGCAGCCGCTGCTGCGGGTCCATCGCCAGCGCCTCGCGCGGCGAGATCCCGAAGAAGGCGGCGTCGAAGTCCGCGGCGTCCGGCACGAAACCGCCCTCGACCCCTGCGGTCTCCTCGAGGTTCCACCCGCGGTCCGCGGGCAGCCCCGAGATCGCGTCCCGGCCCTTGATGACGAACCGCCACAGGTCCTCCGGCGACCGCACCCCGCCGGGGTAGCGGCAGCTCATGCCGACGACCACCACCGGGTCGTCGGTCGCCGCCGCCACGACAACAGGCGAGGCCGGCGCGACCCGCTCGGCCGCCGCGCCGAACAGCGTGGTCAGCACGAGGTCCACCAAATGCCGCGGGGTCGGGTGGTCGAACACGAGCGTCGCCGGCAGGCTGAGTCCGGTGGTGGTGCCGAGCTGGTCGCGCAGCTCCACCGCGGTCAGCGAGTCGAACCCGAGGTCGCGGAAGGTTCGGTCGGCGCCGATGGTCTTGTCCTTGGCGAACCCGAGCACGCCGCCAACGGTGCCGCGCACCAGGTCCAGCACGACGTCGGCGCGGTCGGCCGCCGGCAGCCCGCGCAGCCGGTCCCGGAACTCCGACGCCGCGGGCTCGTCGGCCCGCTGGTCCGGTGGCGCGGCCATCCTGGCACGCACGGCCGGCAGGTCGGCGAGCAGCGGACTGGGGCGCACGGCGTTGAAGGACGGGGCGAACCGGGCCCAGTCCATGTCGGCGACGATCACCGTGGTGTCCCGGCACCGCACGGCCTGGCGGAGCGCGGCGATCGCCGGCTCCGGGCTCATCCGGTTCACGCCGAGCCGGGCGAGGCGCTCGGCGACGTCGTCACCGGCGGCCATGCCGGGCCCCGCCCACGCGCCCCACGACACGACCGTCGCCGCCAGTCCGCGGGTCCGGCGCTGCTCGGCCAACCCGTCGAGGTAGGCGTTCTCCGCGCTGTAGCCGGGCTGTCCACCGCTGCCCCACACCCCGGCGATCGAGGAGAACAGCACGAACAGGTCCAGCTCGCGCTCGCCGAGCAGGGCGTCCAGGTTCGCCGCACCGACGACCTTGCCGGACATGGCGGTCGTGAGGTCGACGAGGTCGATGCCGGTGATCGGCCCGCCGGAGTCGACGCCCGCGGCGTGCACGACGCCGGTCACCGGGTGCTCGGCCAGCACCTCCGCGAGTGCGGCCCGGTCGGACACGTCGCAGGCGACGATGCTCACCCGCGCGCCGAGTCCTTCGAGCTCGGCCCGCAGCTCGGCCGCGCCGGGGGCATCAGCGCCGCGCCGGCCGACCAGCACCAGGTGCTCGGCCCCGTCCCGGGCCAGCCAGCGGGCGGCGTGCGCGCCAAGCGCGCCAGTGCCACCGGTGATCAGCACCGTGCCGGGCGCCGGCCGGTCCTGTTCGGGCGTACGGGCCGGCGCGTGCGCGAGCCTGCGGCCGAACACGCCGGCGGGCCGGATCGCGACCTGGTCCTCACCGTCCATTCCGGACAGCACACGGCCAAGTCTGGTGGCGGCGAGCTGGTCGACGGTCCAGGGCAGGTCGACCAGGCCGCCCCAGCGCCGGGAGAGCTCCAGCGCGGCGACGCGGCCCAAGCCCCACACGGTGGCCTGGTCGAGGCTCGTGAGCGGGTCGCCGGCGCCGATCGACACGGCACCGCGGGTGAGGCACCACAGTGGGGCCTCGATGCCGGCGTCGCCAAGTGCCTGCAGCAGCACGGTCGTCGCCAGCAGGCCGGTGGGTATGTCCCGGTGCTCGGCCATGGCCTGGAGGGACAGGACACCGGCGAACCGGTGCTCCCCGTTGTCGAGGTCCCGCAGCCGCGCGACGAGCGCCGCCCGGTCCAGGTCGTGCACGCGCAGCCGCACCACGTCGGCGCCGAGCGCGTCGACCCACTCCTCGCCGTCGCCGTCGGCGGGCAGGACGGCCAGCCACGTGCCGGCCGGCGCTCCCCCGCCGCCACCGGTCAGCGGCTTCCAGGTGATCCGGTACCGCCAGCCGTCGATCAGTGCCTGCTCGTGGCGCGCCCGGTGCCACGACGACAGACCGGGCAGCACCCTGCTCAGCGCCTCGCCGTCCACGTCGAGGCGCGATGCCAGCGACTCGACGTCCGCGGCCTCGACGGCGGCCCAGAACTCGGCGTCGATCCCCCCGACAGGATCGCCGGGTGTGGCAACGGGTTCCGGCCAGTACCGCGCGCGCTGGAACGCGTACGTGGGCAGCTCGACCCGGGCCGCGCCGGTGCCGGCCAGGACCGCCGTCCAGTCGACGTCCACGCCGGCCACGAACAGCCGGCCAAGCGCGCCGACGGCGGCGGTCTCCTCGTCACGGTCCTTGCGCAGCAACGGAACCACGGTCGTGTCGGCGGGCAGCGACTCCCGCGCCATCGCCGCGAGCGTGCCGTCCGGACCGATCTCGACGAACCGGGTCGCGCCCGCCGCGTGTGCCGCCTCGACGGCCTCGCCGAACCGCACGGTCTCCCGCACCTGGCGGACCCAGTACTCGGGTGTACACACCTGCGCCGATGTGGCCGCCAGGGGGATGTGCGGCGGCGAGTACTCCACACTCTCGGCCACCGCACGGAAGTCGGCGAGCATCGGCTCCATCAGCGACGAGTGGAACGCGTGCGAGACCCGCAGCCGCCGGGACCGGAAGTCCATCCGGTCGACGACCGCCGACACTTCGTCCTCGGTCCCCGAGAGCACCACCGAGCGGGGGCCGTTGACGGCCGCGATGTCGACGCCGACCACGAGCAGCGGCCGAACCTCGGCCTCACTCGCTTCAACGGCGACCATCGCGCCACCCGGCGGCAGCGCCTGCATCAGCTCCGCCCGCGCCGACACCAGCCAGCACGCGTGCTCGAGCGACAGCACGCCGGCCACGTGCGCGGCCGCGATCTCCCCCACCGAGTGGCCGACGACGACATCGGGCCGGATCCCCCACGACTCCACCAGTCGGAACAGCGCCACCTCGACGGCGAACAGGGCGGGCTGCGCGTTCCCGGTCCGGTTCAGCTGCCGCTCGTCGAGCTCCCACAGTGGACAGTCGAGCTCCGCCAGGACCGTGTCGAGCGCGTCGGCGAACACCGGGAACCGGGCCGCGAGCTCGCGGCCCATGCCCACCCGCTGCGCGCCCTGGCCGGCGAAGAGGAAGGCCGTGCGGCCCGGGCGCGCCGCACCCTGGAGCACGTTCGGCGCCGGCTCGCCGGTCAGCCAGCCGGCCAGCGCGTCCCGCCCGGCGGCGGCGGACGAGGTCACGACGGCCACGCGGTGCTCAAGGCTCGCCCGGTTGACCCCCAGCGACCACGCCGTGTCCAGTACCGAGCCGGTGTCCGAGCGGGCCAGCAGCCGCTCGACCTGGTCCCGCAACGCGTCCTCGGTTCGCCCGGACACCACCCACGGCACGACGCGCGCCTCCGTGCCGCGGTCCCCACGCGGCACCGAGGTGGGCGGCTGCTCGAGGATCACGTGCGCGTTCGTCCCGCTGACGCCGAACGACGACACGCCGGCCCGGCGCGGGCGGCCGTTCTCGGCCCAGTCGACCGGTTCGGTGAGCAGCCGGACCGCGCCGGCGGACCAGTCCACATGGGACGACGGCGCGTCGACGTGGAGCGTCCTCGGCAGCCTGCCGTGCCGCATCGCCATGACCATCTTGATGACTCCGGCGGCGCCGGACGCGGACTGGGTGTGGCCGAGGTTCGACTTGACCGAGCCGAGCCACAGCGGCCGGTCCCGGTCCTGGCCGTAGGTCGCCAGCAGCGCCTGGGCCTCGATCGGGTCGCCGAGCGTCGTGCCCGTGCCGTGGCCCTCCACGGCGTCCACCTCGGACGGCGCAAGCCCCGCGACGGCCAGGGCCTGGCGGATCACGCGTTGCTGGGAGGGACCGTTGGGCGCGGTGAGCCCGTTGGACGCGCCGTCCTGGTTCACCGCGGAACCGCGCAGCACGGCCAGGATCTCGTGCCCGTTGCGCTGCGCGTCGGACAGCCGCTCGAGCACGAGCATGGCCACGCCCTCGGACCAGCCGGTGCCGTCGGCGGCGTCGGAGAACGCCTTGCACCGGCCGTCCGGCGCGAGGCCGCCCTGCACCCCCATCTCGCCGAACGTGTACGGCGTGGCCATGATCGTCACGCCGCCGGCCAGGGCCAGCGAGCACTCGCCGGCGTACAGGGCCTGCGCGGCGAGGTGCATGGCGACGAGCGACGACGAGCACGCGGTGTCGACGGTGACCGTCGGGCCCTCGAGTCCGAACGTGTACGCCAGCCGGCCCGAGATCACGCTCGTCGCCTGGCCGGTCAGCAGGTGGCCACGCAGCTCGGCGGGCGGGGCGTAGCCGCTCACGGTGCCGCCGACGAACACGCCGGTCGCCGAGCCGCGCACGGTGGCCGGGTCGATCCCGGCCCGCTCGAAGACCTCCCAGGTCGTCTCCAGCAGCAGCCGCTGCTGCGGGTCCATCGCCAGCGCCTCGCGCGGCGAGATCCCGAAGAACTCGGCGTCGAACAACGCGGCGTCGTACAGGAAGCCGCCCTCGAACCCGGCCGCCTGGCCGAGGTCCCAGCCGCGGTCGCCCGGGTACGGCGCGATCGCGTCACGGTCGTCGGCCACGAGCTGCCACAGGTCGTCCGGCGAGCTGACCGCGCCGGGGAACCGGCAGCTCATCCCGACGATGACCACCGGGTCGGCGGTCTGGTCGCCCGCCGCGGCGATGGCGGCCGGCCGGACCCGGTCGCCTCGGTCGCTGCGGGTGTCGAGCAGTTCGGCCAGCAGGAAGTCGGCGAGCGCGGCCGGGGACGGGTGGTCGAACACCAGCGTCGCCGGCAGTCCGAGGCCGGTCTCGGCACTCAGCTTCCTGCTCAGGTCGACCACGGTGAGGGAGTCGAACCCGAGATCCTTGAACGCCCGGGTGGCTTCGACGAAGTTCGGTCCGGCATGGCCGAGAACGGCGGCCACCTGGGCGCGGACAAGCTCCAGCATCACATTGGTCCGCTCGGCGGCAGGCAGCGCGAGCACCCGATCCCGCCACAGGAACCCGGCAGGACGCTCGTCCCGCCGTCCCGCCTCGGCGAGGCGCCGGATCTCCGGAAGGTTGTCGAACAGCGGGGTGGGGCGGATCGACCGGAACATCGCGGCGAACCGGGCCCAGTCGATGTCGGCGACGACGACCGTCGCGTCGCCGGACGCGACGGCGGGCGCCAGCAGCTTCACGGCGAGGTCGGGCGCCATGGCGGCGGCGCCGATGCCCCGCGACTTCTCGGCGGTCCGGCTGTCGACGGCCATGCCGCCGCCGGCCCAGGCGCCCCAGGCGATGGAGACGGCCGGCAGGCCGTGCGCACGGCGTCGCTCGGCGATCGCGTCGAGGATGGTGTTGGCGGCCGCGTAGTTGCCCTGACCGATGTTGCCGATCGCCCCGGACGTGGAGGAGAACAGCACGAACGCCGAAAGGTCCCGCTCGCGGGTCAGCTCGTCAAGCACCATCGCCGAGGCGACCTTGGCGTGGAACACCGTCTCGAACCGTTGCGGGGTCAGGGTGTCTATCAACGCGTCGTCGAGCAGCCCCGCGGCGTGCACGATCCCGGTGACCGCGTGCTTGTCGAGCAGCGCGGACATGGCGCCCCGGTCGGCGGCGTCGGCCGCGACCACGTCGACACCGACCGCCAGCGCGCGCAGCTCGTCCCGCAGCTCGGTCGCGCCAGGGGCGTCCTGGCCACGTCGGCTCACCAGAACCAGGTGCTCGGTCCCGTTGGCCGCCAGCCACCGCGCGACGTGCGCCCCAAGCGCACCGGTGCCACCGGTGATCAACACCGTGCCCCGCAGGTCGCCCGCGCCGTCCCGCGGCCGCGGCGCGCGAACCAGCCGCCGGCCGAACATTCCGGACGAGCGGATCGCGACCTGGTCCTCGACCACGCCGCTCAGCACCGCCCGCACCCGCCCGACCGCACGCTCGTCGACCACCTCGGGAAGGTCGATCAGCCCGCCCCAGCGTGGCGTGCACTCGAGCGCGACGATCCGGCCCAGCCCCCACAACCCCGCCTGCGGCAGGCTCGCCACGACGTCGGCGCGCCCGGTCGACACCGCGCCATGAGTGACACACCACAATGGCGCGTCGATCCCGGCGTCACCCAACGCCTGCACCAAAACCGTGGTCAGCACCAGCCCGGCGGGCACGTCCCCGCGCTCGTCAAGGCCGAGGAACGACACCACGCCGGCGAACCGGCTCCCGTCGGCGTCGAGGCCGCGCAGGCGCGCGGCTAGCGCGGCACGGTCCACATCGGACACACGCAGGCACAGCACACCCTCGGCCCCGAGGTCGGCCACCCACTGCCCGCCGCCGTCGGCCGGGAGGACGAGCAACCACGTGCCCGGCAGGGTGTCCACCGTGCCGGCACGCAGCGGCTTCCACGTCGTCCGGTACCGCCAGCTGTCGACGACCGCCCGGTCCTGCCGGTCCCGCCGCCACGCGGACAACCCCGGCAGCACCTTGCCAAGCGCCTCGCTGTCCACGCCGAGCCGCGACGCCAGCGATGCCACGTCGGCGTCCTCGACGGCCGCCCAGAACTCGGCCGCCACCGGGTCGGGAGCGGCGGACGGGTCGAGGCCCTCGACGTTCGGCCAGTACCTGGCGCGCTGGAACGGGTAGGTGGGCAGGTCGACCCGGCGCGCGCCGGCGCCGTCGAAGAGCGCGGCCCAGTCGACGTCGAGCCCGCCCGCGTGGAGCCGGCCGAGCGCGGTGAGCGCGGCGGTCTCCTCGCCGCGGTCCCTGCGCTGCAACGGGATGACGGTCTCGCCGGCCATCGCGGCCAGCGTGGCGTCCGGCCCGATCTCGAGGAACCGGGTCACGTCCGCGGCGCGCAGCGTCTCGAGCGCGTCGGCGAACCGCACGGTCTCCCGCACGTGCCGAACCCAGTAGTCCACGGTGGTGACGTCCCCGCCAGCCACGATGGGAATGGTGGGCTGGTTGAAGGTCAGATGCTCGATCTCCCGGCGGAACTCCGCCAGCATCGGGTCCATCAGCGACGAGTGGAACGCGTGCGACACCCGCAGCCGCCGGGACCGGCAGTCCAGGCGCGCCACAGCGGCCGAGACCGCGTCCTCGGCCCCGGACAGCACCACCGACGACGGACCGTTCACCGCCGCGAGGTCCACCCCGGCACCGAGCAGCGGCCGAACCTGGTCCTCGGTCGCCTCGACGGCGACCATCGCGCCACCGGCCGGCAGCGCCTGCATCAACCGAGCCCGCGCCGTCACCAGAGCACACGCGTCCGCCAGCGACAGCACACCGGCGATGTGCGCCGCGGCGATCTCCCCGACCGAATGGCCAGCCACGAACTCTGGCGTGACACCCCAGGACTCCACCAGCCGGCACAGCGCGACCTCGATCGCGAACAGCGCGGGCTGCGCGTGCCCGGTCTCGGCCAGCTCGTGCTCGTTCAGCGTCCACAGAGGACAGTCCAGCTGCGCCGACAGCTCGTCCAGCGCGGCCGCGAACACCGGGAACCGCGCGTACAGCTCCCGCCCCATGCCCACCCGCTGCGAGCCCTGGCCAGCGAACAGGAACGCCAGCTTCCCGCCCTGCGACGCCACTCCCGTCGCGGCCTCGACCACGCCGGCACCGGACGCGAGGAGCACCGCGCGGTGCTCGAAGCCGGACCGCGTCGTCGCCAGCGACCAGCCGACGTCGAGCGGCTCCGCCGCGCAGGCCCGAACCCGCTCGACCTGGTCCCGCAGCGCGTCCGCGGTCCGGCCCGACACCACCCACGGCACCACACCGGGCACCGTGCTCGGACCGTCGTCGTCGTTATCGTCCTCGGCTGGCGCCTGCTCCAGGATCACGTGCGCGTTCGTGCCACTGATGCCGAACGAGGACACCCCGGCCCGGCGCGGGCGCCCGTCCGCCGACCACTCGACGGACTCGGTGAGCAGCTCGATCGAGCCGGCCGTCCAGTCCACATGGGACGACGGCGTGTCGACGTGCAGGGTCCTTGGCAGCGTCTCGTGCCGCATCGCCATGACCATCTTGATCACGCCGGCCGCCCCCGCGGCGGCCTGGGTGTGGCCGAGGTTCGACTTGATCGACCCCAGCAGCAGCGGCCGCTCCCGGTCCTGCCCGTAGGTCGCCAGCAGGGCCTGCGCCTCGATCGGGTCGCCCAGCGTCGTGCCGGTGCCGTGCGCCTCCACGGTGTCCACCTCGGCCGGCGTGAGCCCAGCACTCGCCAGCGCCTGCCGGATGACTCGCTGCTGTGACGGGCCGTTTGGCGCGGTCAGCCCGTTGGACGCGCCGTCCTGGTTCACCGCGGAGCCCCGCACCACGGCGAGGACCGGGTGGCCGTTGCGGCGCGCGTCGGAGAGCCGCTCGAGCACGAGCACGCCGACGCCCTCGGACCAGCCGGTGCCGTCGGCCGCCTCGGCGAACGCCTTGCAGCGCCCGTCCGGCGCCAACCCACCCTGCGCGCTGAACTCGCCGAACACGTACGGGGTCGACATCACCGTGACGCCGCCGGCCAGCGCGAGCGAGCACTCACCGCTGCGCAGCGCCTGGGCCGCCAGGTGCAACGCCACCAGCGAGGACGAGCACGCGGTGTCGACGGTGACCGCCGGCCCCTCCAGCCCCATCGTGTAGGACAGCCGGCCAGAGATCACGCTGGCCGCGTTGCCGGTCATCAGGTGCCCGCGCAGCTCCTCGGCGTGCGCGGCCATCAGGTGGAAGTAGGCCTGCTGCGTGGCGCCGATGAACACGCCGCTCGCGCTGCCGCGCAACGAGACGGGGTCGATCCCGGCCCGCTCGACGGCCTCCCACGCGGACTCGAGCAGCAACCGCTGCTGCGGGTCCATCGCCAGCGCCTCGCGGGGCGAGATGCCGAAGAACCCGGCGTCGAACTCCGCGGCGTCGTGCAGGAAACCGCCCTGGCGGACGTAGTCGTCGACGGGCCGTTCCGTGCCTGGGTCCGCCGTCTGGTCCCAGCCGCGATCCTCCGGGAACGCGGAGATCGCGTCACCGCCCGACGCGACGAGGTCCCACAGCTGCTCTGGACCGGTCACCCCGCCCGGGAACCGGCAGGACATCGCGACGATCGCGACCGGCTCGTGGCGTCCGGACTCGACCTCCTCAAGGCGCTGCCGGGTCTTGTGCAGATCCGCGGTGACCCACTTGAGGTAGTCGACGAGCTTCTTGTCGTCCGGCATGTCGGATCAGCCTTCCTGTCCGGAGCGGGTCGCCGTGGCGCGGTCGAGCGCACGCCCGAGCTCGTTGTCGATGAAGCTGAGCACCTCGTCCGCGCTGGCCGACCCGATGCGGTCGGCGACGGCTTCGGTGGCGGGCTCCTGCCAGCTCGCCAGCAGGCGCCGCAGCCGGTTCACCGTGCCGGCGCGGGTCACGTCGTCCGGCGCGCTCGCCTCGAACGCGGCTTCGAACCGGTCCAGCTCGGCCAGTAGTGACGGCGGCTGCTCGGCGGTATCCGGCACCAGCTCGCCAAGCAGGTGGCCGGCGAGCACCGCGGGCGTGGGGAAGTCGAAGATCAGCGTGGTCGGCAGCCGCAGGCCGGTGTGTGTGGTGAGCCCGTTGCGCAGCTCCACGGCGGTCAGCGAGTCGAAGCCGAGGTCGCTGAACGTGCGCTCGGCGCCGATCTGGCCGGTCGACGCGTGGCCGAGGACCCGGGCGGACTGCTCGCGCACGAGGCGAACGACATGCGCGGTCCGGTCGTCCTCGGACATGGCCCGCAGCGACTCCCGGAGCCCCGCGCTGTTGTCCACGGTGGCGCGCACGGTCCGGTGCCCAACGAGGTCGCGCAGCAGCGCGGGTGTCCGTGGCTGGGCCCGCAGCGCGCGGAGGTCGAGCTGGAGGGGCACGACGACCGGCTCGTCGGCGCGCACGGCCGCGTCGAACATGGCAAGGCCCTGCTCGACGGCGATGGGCCGCATGCCCTGGGCACGGATGCGCTGCACGTGCGCGTCGGACAGGGCGGCGGTCATGCCGGCGTCCGGCGCCCACGGGCCCCAGACGAGGGACCGGCCCGGCAGCCCGTCGGCGCGCCGGCGCCGCACCAGTGCGTCGAGGAACGCGTTGGCCGCGGCGTAGTTGCCCTGCCCCGGACTGCCCATCGAACCGGCGACCGACGAGAACACGACGAAGTCCGCCAGGTCCAGGTCCCGGGTCAGCTCGTGCAGGTGCCGGGCCGCGACCGCCTTCGGTCGCAGGACGGCGGCCAGCCGGTCGGGGGTGAGGGCGCCGATGACGCCGTCGTCCAGGACGCCGGCGCAGTGCACGACCGCGGTCAGCGGGTGCTCGACCGGGATCGTGTCGAGCAGCCGCGCCACGGCGTCGCGGTCGGCCAGGTCGCACGCGGCCACCGTCACCGTCGCGCCGGCCGCGGTCAGGTCCGCGACGAGGGCGGCGGCGCCGGCCGCCCGGTCACCGCGCCTGCTGGCCAGCAGGAGGTGCCGCACGCCGTGCGCGGTGACGAGGTGGCGGGCCAGGATGCTGCCAAGGCCACCGGTCCCGCCGGTGATCAGCACGGTGCCGCCGGGCCGCCATTCGCGGGCGCCGTCGGTCGGTGCCATCCGTGCCATCCGCACGAGGCGGCCGCCGTGGGCGGTGCCGTCCCGCAGCAGGATCCGGTCCTCGCCGCTGTCCAGTGCCACGGATGGCACGTCCTGCGTGTCGGTGTCAGTGTCGGTGTCGACGAGCAGGAATCGCCCGGGATGTTCGGCCTGGGCGCTCGAGACCAGACCCCACACGGCGGCGGCGACCGGGTCTGGCGCGCTCGTCGCGACCGCGCCCTGCGTCAGGAAGGCGAGCCGCTCGGTCCGCTCGCCGGCCAGCCATTCCTGCAGCAGCTCGAGGACCCGGCCGGTCGCGGCCAGCACGTCCGTCGACCGCCAGGTGTCGGCGGCGACCGTCACCACGTCCGAGGGCTCGGTTCCAGTCTCGGTCTCGCTGGCAGGCTCGATCGGCACCCAGTCCAGCCGGAACAACGCGTCCTGGCCGGTCGCGAACCTGCCCGCCTCGACAGGGCGCAGGACCAGCGACTCCACCGTCATGACGGGCTCGCCAGCGACGGTGCCGACGCGGACCGCGAACGAGCCGTCGCCGGTCGGGGTGAGCCGGGCGCGGACCGCGGTGGCGCCGGCCGCGTGCAGGGACACGCCGTGCCACGACTCCGGCAGGTGGCCGGGGGCCGCCGCGTGGGACAGGGCGGTGAGCAGCGCGGGGTGGAGGCCGAACGAGGTCGCGTCGGTGACGTGCTCTGGCACAGCGAGGTCCGCGAACACCTCCTCGCCGTGCCGCCACACGGCGCGCAGCCCGCGAAACGTCCGTCCACAATGGACTCCGGAGTCCTCTAGCTCGCCGTACAGCCCGTCGAGGTCGACCTCGGTCGCGCCGTCGGGCAACCGCACGTCGACGTCGACCGCCGCCGGTTCTGGGGTCAGCGTGCCGGTGGCGTGCCGGACCCAGTCCTCGGCGTCGACACCGCGCGAGTAGACGGTCAGCGTGCGTGACTCGCCGGGCGGTCCGACGAGCAGTTGCAGTGCCACCGCGTCGCGCTCGCCGAGCACCAGGGGCTCGTGGACGGCCAGGTTCGCGACGTGCCCGCAGCCGACCCGGTCACCGGCGCGGATCGCCAGCTCAAGGAAGCCCTCGTGCGGGAAGGCCGCCACGCCGTGCACCGCGTGGTCGGCCAGCCACGGATGCGTCGACACGGACAGCCGGCCGGTGAACATCAGGCCACCGCCGTCGGCGAGCTCCGTCGCGGCGCCGAGGAGCGGGTGGTCGGCGGCGAGCAGGCCCATCCCCGCCGCGTCGCCCGCGCGCGCCGAGCTGGCCGGCCAGTGCCGCGTCCGCTGGAAGGGATAGGTCGGCAGGTCGACCCGTCGCGCGCCGGTGCCGGCGAAGACGGCCGGCCAGTCCACGCCGGCCCCGTCGACGTGCAGCCGGCCGAGCGCGGCGAGGACGGCGGCCTCCTCGCCGCGGTCCTTGCGCAGCAACGGGATCACCGGCTCGGACGCCATGGCCGCCAGCGTCCCGTCCGGCCCGACCTCCAGGAACCTGGTCGCCCCGGACGCCCGCAGCTCGTCGAGAGCGTCGGCGAAACGGACGGTCTCGCGAACGTGCCGCACCCAGTAGTCCACGGTGGTCACGTCCCCGCCTGCGACGACGGGGATCGTGGGCTCTTTGAAGGTCAGGCCCTCGATCGCACGGCGGAAGTCGTCGAGCGTGGGGTCCATCAGCGACGAGTGGAACGCGTGCGAGACCCGCAACCGCTTCGACCGGCAACCCAACCCATCCACCACCGCCAGAACCGCGGCCTCGACACCTGACAACACCACCGAGGACGAGCCGTTCACCGCGGCAAGGTCCACACCGTCGACGAGCAGCGGCAGCACGTCAGCCTCACTCGCCTCCACCGCGACCATCGCGCCACCGGACGGCAGCGCCTGCATCAGCTCCGCCCGCGCCGAGACCAGCGTCCGAGCGTCATCGAGCGACAGCACGCCGGCCACGTGCGCGGCCGCGATCTCCCCGATCGAATGGCCCGCCACGTAGTCCGGCGTGACGCCCCAGGACTCCAACAGCCGATACAACGCGACCTCGAAGGCGAACAACGCCGGTTGCGCGTGCCCGGTCTGGTTCAGCTCGTCCTCGTCCAACTCCCACACCGACGCGTCAAACGCCTCAGCGAACACCGGGAACCGAGCCGCCAACTCACGACCCATCCCCACCCGCTGCGAACCCTGACCGGAGAACAGGAACGCCAGGTTCCCGCCCGGCGACGCGACCCCCTCGGCGGCCTCGACCACACCCTCGTCCGACGCCAGCAACACCGCGCGGTGCTCGAACACCGACCGGGTCGTCGCCAGCGACCATCCGAGGTCCAGCCGATCCAAGCCGCAGTCCCGAACCCGAGCGACCTGGTCCCGCAACGCCTCCACGGACCGGCCCGACACGACCCACGGCACCACGCTCGGCACAGCCCGCTCCCCCACCGGCGGGACGGCCGGCCCCTGCTCGAGGATCACGTGCGCGTTCGTGCCGCTGAGCCCGAACGACGACACCCCGGCGCGACGCGGATGCCCGTTCTCCGCCCACTCGACGGGCTCGGTCAACAGCTCGACAGAGCCAGCCGACCAG
>Ga0193742_1000212_pt1 | contig 42941 bp, 46 predicted proteins | sample L2c1metaG_FD_165511 | JGI IMG/M metagenome (GOLD analysis project Ga0193742, IMG submission 165511) | Soil microbial communities from a riparian zone of the East river system, Colorado, United States - L2c1 | ecosystem: Environmental > Terrestrial > Soil > Riparian zone | place: USA: East River... | reverse complement strand
GCGTCGCCTATTCTCGTAAGCAATTCCCGCTGCGCTGGCATTTCGTAGGTCAAGGACTTGAGCAAACATATTTGCTTTTTGTAGTTGTCTTTCTCTGTTATTGCTATAACCAGCCATATCCAAATCCCCTTGTTGGGCCATATCGGCTGTCAGAAGGGGCAAGCTGTCGAGCAGCATTTTTTGCTCCGCCGTGTCGACACCGAAACCAAACTGTTTAGGAACGTTGACCTTCCCTATCGCGAAATCCTTAGGCACCAGTTCAGTACTTGATACTAGCTCCTCCTCGTCGACGAGAACTTTTGCTAGATCGCAATTCTTCCATTTCTCTCCTTCTTCCTTCGGCCGAGTACCCAAAACAACACTGGGTTGGTTTTCGGCTGCTACTTTGAGTCTTTGTTCTGTCTTGAGCAGATTAATCTTTTTGTTACGGGCTCCAATCCTCTTAGTTGCTTGAGAACATAAGACTGCTGAGGTATGAATAGAATGTATGTGTTTAGACGTGGAGGCGATAGCTCGAGAGCCTGTAACTTATGTTAGAAAAAACCAGAGCGAAAGATGGTCAAGACGAACCACTTGAAATACACGTTCTGAACATCTGCTGTCCCAAACCGCAAACCGCAAGGTGTGATGACTGTGATAAAAGTGTGATGCTAGTGACCGAGGCGTGAGTAGTGACAAGTTTCGGCAACACACATCGGGGGTTCTAGGATTTAGTGGTCCTTTAAACATGAGAAATCTGAATTAAATACTTCAAATGTCACAATAGCAAATCAGAGATTTAAAATGAAATACTTGCTGTGAAATAGCCTGAAATATTAAATATCAAACACACTACAGATGTGACTAATATATCAATGGATATTCTAAATAAAAGTCTGCTTTGTAGGATAATATGTATTTCAAATACAGCTGAGTGCTCGAACACAGGAAATCCTGTCTGTTAAATTTCCCGGCACCCAGGCTAGCTTACCAAGCTAACCCCATCATTTCCGAACCGAACTTCAACAGCTTCTCGCAATTTCCTTAGCTCCCTCCTCAGGGTCCCGTGTCATTTTACCGGGGCCGTAAATATAACCACTTATATTACTGGTGATTTTTATAGCTGCCTTTTGGCTCTAGCCTTTGACCTCAGTTGTCGCTTGACGGTATCCCAGAGGCTCTGAGTTCGAAGCCTAGATAGGGCAATTTCAAACTGTAAATTCTGTGTCCAAGTCCAGAGATGCTTCAACTTCTGTCCTCGCTCAAAAGTCAGGCTATAACCCCACCACTCACTGCCTCCCCCCTTCCCTGTGCTGCTGCATTCGATGAGCTCATAGAGAACCCTAGGGTGCTGATTATGACAATTTCTTGCAAGTAATCTGAGTTTACTCTTCATCACTTCAGGCTAGGGCTGTATTACTTACTACCAGCTGATATCACTGATATTTCTCATCCCTAGTATATCCTACAAGACAGAAACTTTGGTAGTTTCAGCCACAGCCTGATCAATATTATTTGTCTTCTATATAGATGCTACAGCTCCATTTTATCTTCCTTCTCCCAGCCCGGATTCTTATATAATATCACAAGCCCTTCCAGTACGTGACTAAATGGAATATACTCTTCCGTTGCCAGCTCTGCCCGCTCAGTAGTCCCCAGCCGCACTGGTGATTGATGTGTCTGGAATCCAGATATAGTTCTTGGCTTTCCAGCCTGACCAACAACGTCAATGGCCTGTTCAAAGAAATCGCATCAGCATCTTCGAAAGGAAATCAAGAAAGAAATATAAGCCTGTCCGACCCGGACAGTAACAGGGAAGTTTTCAAGTTTCTGATCGAGGGTAATCAAGAAGCGAGGATACATGGCGGGGGTCAAGAGGTATAACATCCAGTGACACTTGTCAAGAATAACTGGTGAATGCGGAAATCAGCCTTCCTATACAGCGTCGAGAAAAAGCTCAAAATCACATGATTTCGCATCCGTAAACGCTGTTAGCGTTGCCAGCAGGCCTGCGACAGCTGGTCGGCTCATAATACTCCTGTCAGAGAAAAACGGATTGAGACCGATCGTCCCCTTGCCCATATGTACCATTCCTTGAGCAATTCGAACCATAAACAGCGAATCAGGTTCCTTTTGATAGTAGCCCGCTAGTTGTCTCAGCATCTGGGCCAAGCGAGCATTGTTCGTGCCTGCGCCAACAAGTCCCATGGCGAATATTGCGTTAATGGCAACTTGAAGATCGTTATCGTGGCTGTATTTAGACAATGTGTCAAGAATGGGGAGATGAGGATTTGAAGTGCTGACGAGACCGATAGCGAGGGGAACAGCTTTCCGAATTGTGGGTTCGCCATAATGCATCTGTGTTTAAAAAAAATAGTACAGATGAACATCATCGCGAAGAATAAATGAGAGTTACTTACAAGATGGTTAAATTGGCGGAGGGACATCTCTGCGCCAATATCTTCACCCATCGCGATGAGAGCGATGGCAATCACAGCGAAAGAGGGGAAGGTTGCCTCGGGTTTGGATTCTTCCTTTGCATCCTTTTTCTCCTCTTTGGGGTCTTTCTTTGCCATAGTGATGTGGTCGTCGCAATGATGGAGCATGGCTTGGATTTTAAGAACGTTCCCTGTTCCGGCAAAAGAGCAAGCTTCGACTAAAATCTGTGCTGTTTTCGAGATGGGGTGATCAATAGCTTTCAATGTCTCAATTGTCGCATCAGAAGCATCCTGAAGGCCTGCAGAGGAGTAAGTAGCCGCGCGTCGCTATTACAGACGGGGACTTCACCAAGATACAACAATCCCAAGCCTAAAGCCATAAACTTTGCCCACTTCTCATCTAACGATTTATCGCCGCGCTCATACTTCTCCATGAGGGTTTGCAGAATAATTTCCGAAACTTCGCCATGCTTACTTCCAACAAAAATGAAACCCAGGGCCAAGGCGGCAAGACCAGATATTTCCATAGATATTGTATCGTCTGCGACATGTGGCAAGAGGTGTGCCAGAAGATCTTCTCTGTGCGAGCCAGTATAGGCAAGGGCAAGACCCATAAACGAGCTTGTCTTCAATGGTACTGACTTGTTTTCGGTGTATTCCCCGAGCAGACTGAGAGCAAAGTCGCCTTCTGTTCGAATACCTGTGTTGAGCATTCCTGTGGCGAACAAGGCACCAGCCTAGTTGGACATAAGTTCAAAAAAACCACGTTACTCCGCATCAGAAAAGGACTACCTACTTTAATATGTTCCTCCGCGGAATATGTGTACTTGTCGATATGACTCAGACCAACCTCAGTATCCCATAGCAAACTCAATCCGAGAGACGCCGCCGCACTCATCATGCCTTTCAATCCGATTAAAGCCATCTACTCACGATTGAATTGAATCACGTACCATGGTCTTTGTTCTTGTAGATCCAGCTGCTCCCCTCCTCAGCAGTTACCATCAATTTGTCATTGCCGAACCCTGCATTCACAAAAGCATTTACAAATGTTCCCGCCAAGTTTCCTCTGGCAGAATCGACATTTGCTGAGATGCCGGGCCCTGTATATAAGAAGGTTATATATAGGAAAAACAATTGAGCGCCATGGCGACTTGCGAGTATTTTCTAGATGCGATTTATAAACATCTTCCAGGCTCTTAGCATCAGCCACGCCAAGTTCTTTGCCAAAGTCACGGAAATGGGTGCTGAGTTTTGTGTTGTACAGACACTCGAGAAGGTCATCAGAAAGTTCTTCGTCTGCAGCAATTTCTGCATCCCCCTCTGACGGCGGTTGAAGCCATTCAAGTGGAATTTGGGCGCGAGCAAGGAGGAACGCGAGTTGCCGTTTCATAAGACTAGAGCTTTCTTAACAAATGGCATGCAACTTATCAGGGAAGCTTACGGGTTGGCAGGAGCTTGAAAATCTTCTCGAATGAGCTCTGGATCCCCTAGACGGATAGCAAGCGATAGCGCCTCAGTGAATTTGGAATACTTGACGTAGATCGCGTGAGCGGTGCGCAAGAAAAGGACATCATCGGGTGGAGGCAGCAGGTTAACGCATCTGATAAATGGAGTAAGTTTGATGAAAGATAAATGAACAAAGTACATACCGAATCATGTACTGACATACACGTCCATATGTGTTCTCGTCTATCAAGACAGTGATTTCGTCGATAATCTCCAATTCCTCCAGCAAGTCGACTGCGTCTGGCTCAGCATTATGGTCCAGAAAGAACCTTGCGCATTGCTTGGCTAACCCGCGCAAATCCTCAATAGTTCCTGGGAGTTTGACATCCGGTTCGTCCAACTTATTGGCTCCCTCCGGTTGCTCCAGGGTTTCACCCTCCCGTGCCGTAAACTCTTCACCAAGTTCTGCAGCAATGTGACGGACATATTCATGACCCCATGTACCAGGGTCTGCAAGTGGAGAGTTCGATGGTCGAAGAGATGCGGACAACAGACGATAACGCAAGGTCCCTCGGGGTTGTGTGTCAGAATATGTCATTGCAAGTACGGAAAGGATGTCGGCGAAAAGACTCTAGATGTTTGTTAGCCCTCATAATGTTTGGATAGAGATGATGCACCAACCTTGTCTTCGGAAGGTGACCAAGTTTCGTAGAGTGCTTGAAGGTCAGGATAATGAGGTCGGAGGAATTTTAGAGGTTTTGGCACTGATGTCATGGATGAGGTTGAGGTCCTGATTAAAGTGCGCAGAGTTTCCAGGGCAGCGCGATACAGTTCAGTATTTGACTCCTGTTAGGGGTTTTCAGTGATTTGTTGAATATAAAAGACACATAACCATCAGACCTTCAATCGCTCGACCAGCATTTCTAGTTGATCGTTCAGCTGCTGGTCTTCCTCTGACTACAATATCATGGTCAAATTTATGTGATATGTAAGAATGTGTGTAGTACAATTACGCACTAGCTCTTCGCCCTCCCCATCCTTTGCATCCTTCAAAGGTTTTGAAGAACCTGCCGCATCTGGTTTTTCGTTCGATGGTTTCTCTTTCTTCTTTGGGTCTTCGGATTGCACTTGAATGGTGAATTCCTGGGGTTTTGTCATTATGGGGTAGAGGTGTGATGTACCAAAAAGTTGGACGCGACGACGCGCGTCTCTGTCCTTTATTTGGTTTGGCTGATGGTAGCCTTGAATACAAACAGCTGCGTGACATCAGTCCGTGACTGTATAAGGAGTTCTTGGATTTGCCGCCGTGACACCGTGTTCTTGGATTTACGGCTTTCTTCTCTGTACTTTCGTTTATTTCTGTCTATAATCACTTCTGGACAAGTGTAGTGCTCAGATCCTCATCTGGCGGGCCATATTTGCATTGACGAACGTCTGAGGAGGGATGGGTGACGGAATTCAGATCACAATCCCAGGTGCGAGCTCATGGACACCTTACCTTTGTTTCCGCAATATATATTTGAATTTCAGACTTTGATGATGATAATCTCAACTCAACACCGACTCCTTTTGGTCGTTCGGCTTTTGGATTCGGAGTAGCAACCCCAACTCTGGATTCACCTAGCACCCTTACAACTCCTCTCAGTGCCTTTCAGGGCTCAGAAAGAACTTATTTCTCCCATTCACGAGGAGATTCCTCTACTTCACTAGACTCAGCTGGGTCAGCCACGACCCGTTTCACCAGCAAACCTAGCACGCCTTTCTCACACTCTGCACAACCATCATTTGCTACGACCAGCACCGCTTTCTCCAAGAAACCGTCATTCGCATCTATCCGTAACGCATTCAAGAGCGGAAAGCACAACGACCCTCCACCCGTACCTCAACTTGACCATTCGCCGTACCCGGTTCTGAAAAACCCTTTCAACCGTTCGACATCATCCCTGAATCACACTGGACCAAATTCCGCCAAAGGCCCTCGACCTCCTACTCCAGTATCGGAGACCAGATTTACCCGTGGATTGTCCATGAAACCTAAAGGTCACGGATACTCTAAATCCCAGCACTCTCACACTGGTTCGATTTTCCATACGTCGGATGGCGGCAGTGATTATGGGCACGGTTATGTACCTTCTCCACCCCCAGTACCTCGCGTTCCTACCGCTTTTAGCAATTTCTATCGCGATGACACTCCACCTCTCACGGATTTCGAGGAAGACAAAGTTGTTATGGATCCCAAAACCCCTTCAGACTACGCCCTACATGCAGTCTTCATACGCTTTGCGACTTCCGCAGAAGAGAAAATTGACTTCTTCTTGCGACTCCCTTTGGTAGGGTATTGTCTGCTTCCGTACTAATGTTGCACTAAGCCTTATTAGGATCAAGAGCACCTGCTCACAACATCCATAGGTCCCGAAGTCGATGCAAAGTTTGAGGAGACCCTTTCTTCACTCGGAATCATTGCACAAAAGAATGCGAAGAAGGTCATAGATTCTATCATGCGTTGGCGACGGAGTCAAATAGAAAACGTTGGCTCAGATATCATTCGGGTCCACCTTTCTCGACCACCTATTCCAAATCAGATGTTCCGTCCGCAGGATGTGCCAGGCTTACTAAATGAACGCAAATCACTCGCATCCATCTATATAATGTGCCGTGCACTTATAGCCGTTCTCCAGTCTATATCAAAGGATGCCCTCGGCGATGCCTTGGGCTATAGTTTGGAAGAGACGACCTTTGAGCAGTTCAGGAATCCTGATCGCAAATTACTGGCCCAATCTGCGAATCATCGAATCAATTCAGAATTATATGCTACGCTTCTAGGGCATCTTACTAACGTTCGGTTGGTCCAAGCCAGCTCACTCTTTGTTCCTGTGTACTGACCGATATCTTTTGAAACAGGTTTATCAGCGTCACAGATCGCTTTCTAGCAGAACTTTCGCCAGTAACTCTAGGCCAAGTGTCAAAGGATTCGGGCACAAAATACGAAAATCTTGTTAAGGGTTTAAGACATATAAAGATCAAGGTATGATGTCTTCCGTTTTGCACATGACGGTAACTCACTTGGCTTTAGGTGTGGCCTCCAGAAGCATTTGAAGAAGGGGCTGAGTTCTTGGAATCTCTATCGAAGTGCTACGCAAATGCTCATGGTCCTGCCTTGAAGATAGCTTTTGCCAAGACTTTGATATTGCTATTGCATCCAATTGGGAAGGCAAGGAACTGCTGTCACAACCGTTTGAAGGTCCCATCCTCACCTTCCTTTGGTAGACCGCTCAAGCAGAGACCAATAATCCCCAATGGGGAAAAGCAATTGAGACTATCTACCCCAGAGCAAGAGAGATGATGTCGAAGCCTCGTTATTGGCAAATCGCGTTTCCTCTCGTGATTGTTAGTCTTTGCGTCGCACCGCAAAGTTATTTTCTGAAACATTGGCAATCATGTTTCGAACTTGCCGTCTCTAAACTGAAGGTGAAAGCTCCGTCTTCTTACCTCGTAAAAATCATCTCATGCTATATATAGGAAAGGCCATATCGAGTGATAGTCATGAATGGTTTGATGCGTCTCATCTGGACTTACCTCTACCGTTGTCAGGAATCTGCCTCGACCACTACGTCCAAGCTGGACAACCTTTTGAAGCATTTCTTCCCATCGAATCGAACCAACGTCTTCCCATCTGACGATCATCTTGAACCATTAACATATATCACACATTTTATCCTCTCTCGACATCCAGATCATGGCAGGGAGTTATGTCTGGAACTGATGCAAGAATCAAGCATCCTTGCGTTGCAGAAGTCCGGGAATATTGGCAGCGTTCTGGCACCCGAGAGAATTGCAATCGCCATCAATGCTCTACTGCTTTCTTTTCACAATGTAGAGAGGGAAGTTCTTACCCCGTCGTGGCCCTCGAGCAACAGTTTCTCCGTCGTGCCATCTAAAGAAGACTACCCAACGTCATCCAATTATATTCCTCCCTCATTTTCGAAACCTGGGATGCAAGAGTTCCTTGGTCGCTGTGGTGCTGCGCTTGCTGTCATAGCATTATACTGTAGCAAGGCTATCGGCCATATGTCTGTTTTTGACGACCAGTGGTCATACACGCGCCTGATTCCCCCCTATGAAGAATCACATAACTACATTATCCGACATCATTCAGACGGCATCACTGTTGTCTATCCAATGCATTCCGCACCTCTCATGCAGCTCCTCCAAACTTGCTTCCAGGCTTGGCCGCGGTGCCTCCACCCATCTATCCCATTCTTAGACATCATCGATATTCTCTTAAGAGGTGTCATTCATGTGGACCCGGGAGTTTCTGAAGCTGCCATCTCTGCAATGAAACGATGCATGGACGATGACGCTAACTCCATGCAAGTGATGTCGAGGTTCAATAAATTCATGTTCAGTCCCGGCCACATGTGCCAAGATTCTGGATTCCGACTTTACCTTGAGTTCTCACCTTTACGTCTGCTTTGGGTTGATATCATCGATGATTGGACACAATCTATCATTCGTCGGGGGATTGATATGGTTTCTCAAAACGACCAGATTATTTTAATATGCAATGAGGTCGAGGTCGGCAACCTTTTACTCCTCGCCCATGACAACCAGAGCATCAACTCCGCAGGAGTGAAGGTTGTCCGCCTTTTAGGCCTTCTGGCTTCACATTTGTCTTCCGCAACGAACCCTCACAACACTTTCTACCTTGTAGAAAGGTTACGAGGCAAACCACACGATGATTCATACCTAAGGGGGTATGACGACCTCTTGGATAAATCGGAACTGTCTCGGTTAGACCAATGGCGGAAGTTTAAGGGAGACGAAGTTGCTTTGCGAATTGTTGACAGTCCTAATGAAAAGGATCGCAGACTTTGGCGTCACGTATATCCCGCCTTTCTTCAAAGCTGCGTCAAGCATTCAGGAGCTACTCTGAGTGTGTTTCGGGAGAGCATTGTCGTAGCTGTATCTCGGTATCACCCTTCGATATCTCACCTCGCCGGTTTGAGCACTAGGATACCTCCAGGCCTCGCCATCATACGCAATGTGCCGGAGAGAGATGGGTCCAAATTGATCATCGATAACAGATCTCTCATCGATCAATGGCATATTTGGGTGAAGATTCTATGTGCCACAGCAATCTTACCAGACACACCTCGTCCGACTTATACACAACTCGGTCGTGAACATACGCGTGGCCCGTCGGACGTCAGTTTCGAGCGGGAACGATTATCGACAACACGTGGCTTATTCAGATATCTCACACCCTTCCTTGACTCTGAGTATGTTTTGTTCCGGGATGTGGCCGTACTCTGCATTAGTTCTTTTCCAGCCAATGCGTATCCTCAACTTCTCGAAGATCTCAGTCTACTTGCTGGTCGGCAGTTTTATGATGACCCGAGATCCAAGATAGTAACAACTCCCGGCCTTGAACAAAATATTGGATTATTGACCTCCCGTCAGGTTTATGACGATGGTCGATCACGGTCGGGCAGCTCAGTTATGCTCTCCGAGCGTAATCGACGACAGGAGCGACTGCACTCTGCTGTTGCGCGCATATACTGCATTACGGCTCATCTACTGGAACACCAGAGGTCGTCTGGTCGCCAGGCAGCTCTATCAAATATTCTCAAATTTGTCCGCAATACCCAGGCCTTCTTGAGTACCCCTGACATGCGAGACAACCATTCGCTCCATAATTTGCGCCAGTATTTCTGTGGCATAGTCGAACGATTATTCGATGGACTTGCAATCCTCAAAGACACTGACCGTTTCATTCCACCAAATATGCATCTGACTCTTTACAGATTATGTGAGGAGTGGTGTCAATTGGGCCCACAGTCGGAAGTAGTCAAAAAACGACAAGTCATGATGCAGAGGGCTGTTAAGTCTGCAGAAGCATCGGACGGCCGTGAAGCTCTACAGCAGTTTCGACACGAGACAGCAGCTCTATCTGATGCATCTGTGCGTGCTTTAGCGGCTCTTTCGGTTTGTTTTCTTCTCTTCCTCCAATCCTTCATGATCGCTGATATGCTGAGAATAGCAGAAAGCCTTCTTCCCACCTGAGCAAGCAGCCAATTCCCCAACAGAGCGTGTCCCACCTGAGTTCATGAAACCTCTCACCGCACCAACCATGCTGGATCGATTGAGTGCTATCTTGACGTCATCTCATGAACCTAATCCAGCCAAGGGCAAGTGAGTGTTGCATTCACATTTATTTGTAAATCAGTCAATTGATCTATTCAATAATATGAAGGATTGCATTGAAGTCGCTCTTAATTTCTAGCGAAAAGAACCATGAACTTATTCATGAGTCTTTACGGAGAGCCATCGTCATCACAGAGAAGCGTGATTCCAGTAACCACCGGATCTTCGAAGTCTTAGCGGAGATTGTCAACAACGAGAGCCATAACTTCTCTTTTGCTCAAATCGTTTGTCTTTGTCTCACAAATCTACGCCATCCATCTGTGACAATCCGATGCCTCGCTTTTGATATGCTGGAGGCTATCCACCAACAGCATTCTGGACTGCTCACGATGTCCACATTTGAAGGCGCGGTTGCGAGCTTGGCTTCGGCTACTTATATACATGCTCATCGACTGATCTCGGATTTCCTTGCTGGAGAACACCCACATCAAGCGACCAATATATTGGCACAGCTTGGAAATTGGCTTCCACAACTACCCGGCGAAGCCCATGACACAAACGTGATCTTACTTGTACTACAAAGTCTGGAGTTCTGGATTTCAAATATCAGTCTCATGACGGACGACAAGAAGGCGCTCTCGAGTGAAGGTCTATCCTGTCTCTATCACCTCACATCCTTGACTTTACATTATGGTCAAAGTCACGCAGAACAGATTTTGGTCCTATGGACTAAGATGGTTGATTCTCCACAGGAATCAAATGGCCACGCAGCTGCCCGATTCTTGGTGGAGCAAGCCCATAAAGTCGGTAACACCATCTTCGTCAGTTGCGCTTCCAATATCATTGCTTCTCTCTGCCAAACGCACGTTGGACGACGGGTTTTTGAAGAGCTTTGCTCGGTCATTGTACCCATCCATATGTTACCTACCATTGACCATAAATTGAGTTTTCCAGAAGCGCAAGAGATGAAACTGTGGGAGGATCTGGATGCCTTATTTGCTGAGGAACCACGGCTCTCTCTTGGTTCGGCCCAGTTCGCTTGGATGTTTTTGGCTGATGTCTCCTTGCAACGCTATTGGGAGATGACGGAACATCTGCCTGTTCTTCTCCATGCAGTTTTCACACACCTTGACCACCGCATTCCATTTATTCGACTTCGTGCTCATTCCATGCTTTTCCAGTTATTGCGTTCCTGGACTCCCGGGTATGATGAATTGCCCGATAGGTCTACAGGTCGCACTCGGTTGTCGGTCAAAGAATCTATCGTTGCATTAGAGGAAGAAGCAAAAACGTTGTACTGGGAAGAAGATGACTCAACACTAGAAGCTGTTCCCAAAATGAAAGTGTTATGCACACTGGTTCTCAACTTCCTAGAGCCTTTAGCCCCACATCTTGTTAGCCAGTGGGGCTCCCTTGCATTAAGCTGGGGGACAGCTTGCTCAATCAAGGCTACAGCTTTTCGATCATTACAACTCTTTCGAGCACTTATGCCTCGCGTCAAGAAGGCAGACTTCGCCTTACTGCTGGGTCGGCTTTCGAATACAATCGCTTCTCCTGAGGAGGGCATACAATCATTTACGTCGGAAATATTTCTGACGATCAACACCGTTGTAGCATCTAACGACCTGGATAAATCCCTCCTACCTCAGGTTTTTTGGTGCACAGTGGCCTGCCTGTCGACAACTGTTGAACAAGAGTTCAACCAAGCAATTATCCTACTTGATTCTATCCTCACCAAAATCGATCTTGATGATCCGGGAACTACCGAGCAATTGTTATCTCATCGTCCAGCTGAATGGAAAAACTCCCCCTATCTACAGCCTGCACTTCTGAAGGGTTTGAGATCATCCTCGGCCTCAACTCCGACTATGAAAATATTATCTATTCTCGCAAGAATCATGTGCAACCAATTAATAGATCCTTCTGAGGGTCGTTTACGGGATGTGTACACCGTCTGCCTACCTTGGTGTTTGCAAGCAATGGATAACCATGACAACTCCATGAAGGATTTCGCCGAAGCCATTAGCGTTCTTGCGACCGAGGAGAAGCGCCATAGCATCCATAAGATCATGACCTCGTTTTCCAAGGGCCACTTCAGAACGCGCGATGACTTCCTTCGACAATCTGTTGCAAGTCTTCGAGAACATTATGGAGCTCAGCACTGGACTGAGATAGTAACACTTCTACTTGGGCTCGTCCTCAATCAAGAGCGATGGCTGCGAATACATGCAATGCAGGTGCTGAAAGTTCTTTTTCAACATAGGGAAACCCGCAACCCTGTCGAACTTTTGGGATCAGAGCTACTGATGCCATTACTTCGACTGCTCGAATCAAACCTTGCGTCACAAGCACTTGACGTTCTTGAGGAACCTATGGCGATATCGAGTGGAGGGCCAGCTGCCAAACACGTTCTCCGAATGAGCATGCATCTTAGCTCCACACCTCAGGTTTCAGACCCCGACTCCATCCCAACAGTTTTTGGTATTCCAGAGAAATCTGGATGGTGCATCGCACAAGCAGACGAGCTTCGCGAAACATGTCGTGCCAATGTCATGGCCGTGTTTGACACGTGTTCTATGCCTAGCCGCCCATCCCGTATAGATTTTGAACCAGAGCTAGAAGCCTTAGCCTCACTCAAGACACCATTGGCGGACGATGTAGGAGGTCTCGTCAAGAACCTGCATGAACTCACAAACTTTTTCAATGCTGACGGTCCAACCCGACCCAGTGTTCTATCTATCCCCACCCGACGACTCGAGGCTCGCGTTGCTGCGATCCTCGCGAAATCGACTGCTCTCGATTCCGTTTCTGATATTCCAGAAACTCCTTTTATAGATGTGTTCAGAGTTAGTGCTAGCCACGATACTGACGACTCTGACGAAGACTCTGACAGTGATTCCGATACTGATGCTTTCATTTTCGATTCTATTTCTTCTCTTCACAGTGCTCCAAACGGCACACGTCATCATTAGCATTATTATTGGTTATCTTCAAGCATATAGTTCCGTTTTGCTGAGTCAAAAGTACGCATGATTATTTATTCTGGCATTATGTATTGATTACCAACACTTGTAAATTATTCTCTGCACATACCTATCGTCTATAATTTTCTGTAATGAAAGAATCATCATTGGAATTTTTTTTTTTTCAACATCGTTCGAAGACCTTGTAAAGTTCTGGCAAACTGGCAACTTGCAAAACATCACGATCAAGGAGAGATTTGGGCGCAGTTAAATACCGACGCATAGCAGGGAAAAGGATGTGTTGAATTTGCCATCGCTCAGCCTTATATCGATCTTCCTCCCCTTCGTCAGTATTTTGTTTGGAGGGGGATGGGACTGGGGTATAGAAATATGCAAGCTCGCGAAAAAATGTATCGAAACACTCTGCTTCTGAAGACCAATCAACCTTTCACAATAATGAGACAAGTAACAAATGCAGGTGGATAGATAGGTAGATACCTGGGGCCCAAGTCTCATTAGAAAACTGGGTAGGTTATCCAGATTTGGGATGTAATCACGCAGAAGTAAGGGCAGACTTTCGACCAGACCAGACTCTGATATCGTCAATGCGAAATACTCTGCGAGCATTTCACGTCTGTCCATGAGTATGCCAACAATGTGCTAAACGACCCCCAAGTCAGTCTTGTCCGTTGTTGAAGAACGGAATGACGTACTTCGGTGAGCTGGTTTCTACTCAAATGACTGTTTTCAGTAGTGTCGTCGGCGTTCACTGCTATTTCTATCATGCCTCGTAAGGATGGCGGAGGTTCCAGCTTTATTCTACTGAAATCGCCAAATTGTCGTAATCCGAGTTGGTAGAAAAGTTCTTCTCTGAAATATTCGTCAATTTCATGATTCTGTCCTCTCATAAAAGAAAAAAATACCCACGCCAGCGCGTCATGATTGACGAGGTAAAGATTTGTTGAATGTTGTATCAAAGAAAGACATCGATGAATGTCTACAATACCAACGAAAGTATGCTTTTCAAGGATTTCTGTTAATTCTAGAAATATATGTAAACACAATAAGTTTTCAGAGTAATTGAGAAATCAACCTACGTTTGTGTCTACCCTTGACGATACTTTGTCGTAGGCTCTTAACCGAAGTGAGGAGACACTGGGATTCTTTAACTTCCCGCGATCTCGATAGAGTGTTGATTGGCGTGGCCTCCGATGATTTTGGGGATGAGGTCTCAATTTGAGCCTCATTCATGACTGGGAACATAGAATCCAGCGTTCGATCCCGAAGTGAAGTCCGAACTTTATGATGTGAATACGTTTTCTTCTTGGGCTCAATGACTGAGATAGTCGAGAAATCGTGTTAGAAGAAGGAAGAGGGTCATCATTTATGCAGCAGATATACTCAACTGGAAGAGGTTGAAGGTTCCTTCTCTTCGGTGTCTACATCGCCCTCAGCGTCCTCGTCTCTTTCCTTCCTGGTCCGCTTTTTTGAAGTTGTTTGTTCATCCCCAGCAAGTCCGCCCGTGAGCAAAGTCTGTAATATTGCCCAGTCAATTACACATTTGGGAAGTGCTTCGCGATGTAATAACCCGCCTGATACTCGAAAACCCTAGAATGGTTTTGTTTGGCAAGACTCTGCTGAAGTGCGTCTGCTATTCGTTCCGTGGTTGCTTCTTCATTGAGGAAGTGGACTTCTCGCTTTGTGGGATGGACATTAACATCCACAGATCGTGGATCAAGCTGCAGACTGGGCGAACATTAGCAAATTTCATGAGATGAGAAAAGAAATGAACCTGAGATATATAAAGGGAGAAGAACCTTTGGGTAAGATGCCTTGATAAACCGCTTCTAAAGAACGCTTCATCCGAGGGGATTCGACAAGTCGATCTAATACGCAGTATGCAATCATATGTCCTAACCTCATGACATCGGTTACTTACGGTTAATAAATAGAAGAAAGACATGTTTCTTTGCTTGATAATTGGCATTGGTGAAGTAGGATTCTGCATTCCATGATTCTGCATCGTCACTATCGTCTTCATCCATGTCCTCTTCTTCCCTTTTTTTATCTGAGGAAGAAATCTTGACGTGCAATAGTTCTTTCGCGATTGAATGTCCATATAACAGTCGTATTGCCGCGAATGTTTCCGAAGATGAAGGTGTTGAGAGATCTGGCGAAGCGGATCCAGACTATTTTTTTGCCTGGTCAACTGAAGATGCAAAATTCTCACAATGAATGGCTTTCAAACCTTCTTGCACATGAATGCGATAGTAGGGTTATGGACAGCGTATTTCGTGATGACATCTAGGATTCGGGAGTATTCCTCCGACGTGTTTCGCAAGGCCGAAAGGCGCGTCGGCGTGTTGTAGAAGAGATCCTCGATCTACAAAATGTTTGTCAATATCGGTCGCTGCCGGCATCAGCGCTGATGCTTAACAGTGATTGTGGTGCCATCATTCCCAGCACAAGGCCTCGGTTCAGATTTTTCCTTTGACTTGGAATCCACAAGTGCTCCATCTAAATAAAATGCCCTGAAATTGAAATCAGACAGAAGAAAGTCGGGAAGACACGTTTTGCGACGCACTTCCATGCGCAAGCATCGCTCTTCGTCTTGGTGACAACGGAAAGGTGTGCTACCTGAGAAATAGACGCGAGAGCCTCTCCCCGAAACCCGTAGGTTGTGATACGGGATAAGTCCGAGAACGTAGACAGTTTTGATGTCGTGAAACGTTCCGCCAAGATAGGTAAATCCGTTTTCTGTATAAATTGGAGTGTATGTATAACCAGCTGCCAACCAAGAAAGCAGCAGCACCTACACGAATACCAGATCCATTGTCTTGGATTTGGAGGGACTTCATACCTGCATCCTTCACCGTAATTCGAATAGAGGTCGCGCCGGCATCGAGGCTATTTTCAATTAGTTCTTTCAGAGCAGAAGCTGGCCTATGAATGATCTTTCTGTCTTCTTAGTCGCGTTAATAAATGAATCTGGACAGGCAGACCTCTCCTGCAGCGATTTTATTGATGAGTTCTTCGTGTAATCGACGAATTGGACGTGGTTCGGACATTACTGTGGCAGCGATTAGCCCTACTCAGCCCAAATACAGCCAAACTCGAAGGACATCCTGCTACTATCTCACCACCAATAAATGGCTACAGCAACAGCTTCAGTTAGCAGCGCATTCCAACCTCTACCACTAGATGTGTATCGCGGAGCTGTCGTCGAAGTGAGTTTCTCTGTACCTTCACTATTCATCTTTTTGACCCTTGATTTTCGATTCCAGGACTTGCAATTACCACCAGCATTCTCGATATCTGCGAATGAAGCCATATCTCGAGCAATAGAGCTTGCCTACGAACGAGACTTCTCACATATCCCGTCCGTAAGATCTCCAGCCTCGGTGTTGTTCCAGCTTCTTAAAATAGGCACCCTTAGTGTTCTGGACCGAAGGAGGCGACCGCTGGGCTACGTTGATGTCACCAAACTCAAAGAAATTTGGGAGGCAGGCCAGGCTAATCCTGTGTGTATCATTCTTTTTCTTCTATTGTGAAGATATATATAATTTTTTTTAGGATGACAAAGTCAGTCAATATATGACAAAATTTAACAGAACTTCTTCAGAACCATACACCATCATTACGCCGCTTTCGCCGTTATCTGAGCTGGAAGATTTTCTCAAGACCAACATCTTCGCGCTAGGTACCGTACTTTGATCACTTGTCGTTTCAATACGCCAGCATTCCTTATTAACGGCAAACGCAATGTATAGTCACGGACCAAAACCGTAAATTTGTGCTTGCAGTTGCAACTTCTCAGGATCTCGAAAACTTTGTTAGGCGTCGAGGGATTATTCCATGATTGATAAGAGAAGCAAAGAAACAGCCCATTTGTCCATGTATATCTTTCCTAGCATTCCGATTGGTTTCTCTCCCCACTCCGACCACTAGAGGTCCAATATTCTATTCTAAACAATCGTTATACAAAAACTTGGCTACAAAAATAAAAAACAATAAATCAACCATTTAGCTCCCGCCAAGGTATTAGATTCCGTATCACAGCCGGAAGATGACCTGAAGAAGGATGATGAATTCCATGGATGTGGCAGAAATCCTAAACGAAGCATACCAAAGACGACAACTGGACCCCATGCTGCCAACAGCAAAGCAATATGTTGCGTTCCAAACGGCGTAGGAGTAGGACGGCGAGTCGCTACATCGATCACGGTTGAAATGCATGTAAGAAATTGTACAGAAACAAAAGCACTAAAAGATCGAACATCGGTTCAAGCTAAATCACGAAAACAAAAAATGTAACTCACACTTGAAATATTATAATTCTCCACACAGCGGGTGCGAGGTTAGGCGGTCGGCGTGGTTTTGAATGCATCCCTACAACCAACACAAGGCCAAAATCAGATTAATCCCATCAAAAAGGGAATGATAATATTTACCACTCATACAATGAGATCCATCGGTCATGGTAAAATCCCCTCTTGAATATTCAAAATCTGAATCGGCGCCATCTTTATCAGGTGTCCATTCTTTGCTCGTCACAGAGTAGTTGATACGAGATCTAGAAAACTCTGGGAGGGTTGAACTTTGTGGCCTTTCTGTACCATGGATCTCCGCCTGCTGGGCAGTCGGTCGGTCCCCCTTGCTAGTCAAGCCAACCATGTGGCCTGGGCCTGTAAAGGCTGGGAACGACATCGATATAGTCGAATCTCGATCATCGATCTCGGTTTCCTGAGCTTGAGCAGGAAGATAAGGTTCACGGTGTTCCCTAATCGTCTTAAAGGGAAGATGGAATTGTCGAGAGGCCAATGCCGGACTCGAGATCGCTGGTACAATCTGCTCTCGACTCACAGAGTCGGCGGGAACCTGCACCGTTGATGTGGTAAGAGTTGAGTTTTGAAAGTCTGTCTTCTGAGAGACCATTCCAAATTGTGAGAAACCCCCGATACTGTCGGAGTGTGACCGTTGGAGATGCCGGTGCGTTTTGTATACAATGCGGACGGATTTTATGGAGAGATATAGCGATGGTAAGCCGGGTACAAATGGGAGACCGGCGTAACTCAAGAAGCGAACCCTGCCAGTCGAAACAAAGTAAGTGATCAAACGTAGATAGTGTAGGAGCATTACTACCATTCAGGACGCGACGAGTCGCAGTGGAGGTCGTCTGTAGGGTGCACTGAATCAAATTTGAAAACGAAAACGGTGTGGATAATGGTGGCAACAACTGGAAAAACAACTGTCGGGACAAAATAGATTGAACGCCATTTCAGGCTCCTATAAACTAGTCAATGCATATATCAAAGATCAGTATAGTTGGCGTACCTCCCGCCGTCTCCCCATGTTTTAGGCTTCAAGACAGCAAAACTTGTTGCCAAAGAGATGGCCCCCGCAGCGCCCGTCATCATGTACGCTCCCACAGAAATAAAGATAGTCTGGGCTATCATTAGGACATCAACCAAAGTCTCGAGTCTTCACAGTCACAAGACAAACCAATGCAGAAAGACCTGGGCATAAGAAAGGGATCCATTTTATAGATCATACCTGCGAGGATGGATGAGTATTGGCTTGGTTGAAAGGAAAAGGATACGCACCAAGACAGAATATCACCTGCAATACTGTATTCCCCACAGCGTACGTCATAGGAGCCCATTGTTGACCAACGACGCGTCCAAAAGCATACAGAACGATCCAAGAGCAGAGCAAGCCTGTGAGGGAAAAGTAGTTAATTTAATGATTGACGATGAAGGGCTTCATGACCATACCGGTGGAGGACGAGACGAAGAAAAACACTTTGACCCCAAACGCAATCATGTCCTTGAAGCGATTGCGCTGTATCACCTCGACTGCCTTCCCTGATTGTAAACGCCCAAATCTTTTGGAAGGGAGCCAAAGATTCCTCTCACCCCAACTGAGAGACAAATATCTTCATTTTGAATATCTTCTCCCATTCTCCATTCTCACGCTGACCATGTCTGCTGATGTCCGGTGGATTTACCTGTCGCCTGCGATCCTTCAGCTCGCATGAGATCTCATAGATCGCATGCTGTCATGGTGCCAGTCCAATCTGGGCACAGCCTCGCGAAAAAATCCCAGCGCGACCACAGGAAGACCGACCATCGCACGTTACTTCAAATTGCGGCGACAGGAGATGATGTTTTAGTATTTGTAGATAGGCTGACGAAGATATGCACAAGATTCCTATTCCACCAAAACGTCAGATGCCGCTTTCTTAAAGTTATGTCCGCGTCGACAGGAGTACCTCCTACCAGGCTTCGCATAAATTGAAAAGAGGACGAAATTGAGACCTGTTGCTAGTGCACAACCGAGTCTGCCAAGCCCAGCGTGATACTGACGAAGCCTAGAGCAGATAGACGAAATCATGAGTTATATCACAAGTAGGATCCGGAAACTCACAGTTGTCCCATTACAGTTGTAACCCATGTGCAATTATTGTGGAGTGGGATTACTAAACGGAATCGTAAGTAACACGGCCATCGCAGCGCGAGGTTTCCAAGGAGACAGTACAGTATCCAATAACATTGAAACTTGTAACTGAGGTCATTCCTCCGAACAGACCGAAACCACCCAAATCTTAAAATCGATAAGAATCTCTCTAAGCAAAGGGTTTTTATTACCCGGGTTGGCCAATAAGAAGGAGGTGGGCCACCAATACACATCAAGGACACTCGATCCCGTTGATGTGTAACAGGTTAAGGATCCTTTAAAACCCGCTGTCCTGTATAAATATATATACATAAAGAGAGAGAGAGACAGAGTGCTCAACGAGGGCAGACGACGACGAGGACGACGACCCACAATTACGTAACAAAATTTGTGTACTGTTGAAGCGAAGGGTTCAAACCTTTCAAAGTTTCAGATTTCAAACATCAAGCTTCAAGCTCAAGTTTCAAGTCAAACCCCCAAATCTCGTATGTATGTATGTATGTAACGTCAAGATGTTAAACTGTTGACTATACCTATACAAGGTTATTATTATAATTACATGCGTTTGAGATGTCTATCTTTACTTTACAATAGGAGCTTGACTACTACTTTATCCTGAGAGAGATGATACAAAGACAGAAAGGTAATACACGTGGACAAGGATAAACCATGCTGAAACTATGGTTGAATATTCGCGCCGTAAATCAATTTAGGTAGTACGTACAGGTCTCTCCGCATTGAATCATCCAACTCTAATTCACGTTTTGCAAACTTTCTTGTGGTCGATCCAGTGCGATTTTTGACAATTACTATCGCAGTATCTGCCAGAAAAATAATAATCAGGAATCAGAAATTTCTACCCGTAAAGACCTCAAATGGTTCTTACCTCGTCTTTGAACATCCGCTGCCTGAGAATAATGTCAGCACAAATTAAATATAAACCTTAGCAACCAAACCCACATTTTCTTAACATAGCTGATGGATTGCCACACCAGGAACACCTATAAAGCGTGACGTGCTCAAAATTAATTTTGAGCTTTTGCTCGGACCCGCAACGGAGGGTCTGCTCAATAGTACCATCCTCCAAATGCACATCGTTCAACCAAGTCTCCAGGTCATCTTCCAATTTCTCATGATCCACCATCGGCGCATTCTTAGTCTTCACTTTATCCAACTCAAGATAAACCTTCGAAAACTCCTGGACAGCAGCTGAATAATGCTTGACCACGGTTTGTTGAGCCAGACGAAGAACGGTTTTAGGAGGTGTGATACCAGTAAACTCGCTAAATTGATCGGCGAAACCAAGTTTAGTTATGGCATCCTAGTGGAGTGTAAAAAAATAAATTGAGCAATCAAGGCAATCAACTTGAAACGCATAAAAAATATGAAACCCACCTGTATTTCACGTAAATCCGGACCCAGGTTATCTTTGATGGCCACTGAGAGTAGAATAAACCAATAAGACACGTTCTTCATATGTCTGTTATCAGGAGGGGCTTGCTCGATATAGGTCTTGGCATCCTCCAAAGCGCTCATTAAAAATGCGATGCCTTCCTCCCATTTGTCATTCCCCGCATCAGGTGTGTCCTGTAATATCTTGATCCCCATATCACCAGCATGCTCAACCGCCCGCTGCATCATCTGGAATCTGACGAACGGCGTAATCGTCTTGCATTTCATACCCTGCTTGGCAGCCCTCAAGCCTTGTACATTATCCGCCGACAAGGTGATCGCATAGTAGAAATACGCTTGTTTGGGGTTTCGTTGCAGTGATTTCTTTGCTAAACTTATAGCTTCTGGAAGACGCTGTTTCATCACGAGATATTTGATGTCCAAGATATCCGCTAGATCCAGCTCTTCGAATTTATTCTTCCCCCTAATAACACGAGCGCAATGCGGCAACGACTCCGCGTATGTCTTGAAAGGTAGGCCCATATCATCGAAGGACCTCTCCCTCGTAACAGGATCCTCGACCTCGAACATCCCATCTCCAATCGAGAACTCCGTCTTCAAAATCAAAGCGGCGAGCTTCAATCCAAGGGAGTACAAGTTCTTGTCTTGGGCGCATACCATCATGGCATTCTGGAAATCTTTCGAACAGGTGAGCGTCATGTAAATTTCGCATCGAGTCGGTCCATAGCTCATCATGATGTCTCCCAAATGTGATGGTACGCCTCTCATCAGTGCACCCATGAATCGGTTAGGATCAAGCATCCGTTGATCGTCCTCTGCTTCTAGGCGATGCAGACGTATAATCCCTCCAAGACATGTACACCGGCAGACCCAATCCTGGCTCCTCAAACCCGCGACCAAAAATTGTATAGCACCAGGGTATGTCTTGAACGCATCAGCACAATGCATAGTCGCCATTGCCACGACTTCCACTCCATGCTCGATAATAGCCCGTGGATGCCTATACGGTTTCTTCACTGTTTCTATCACAGTCCTGAGGATATCGACAATATCCAGCATCTTCAGGATCCTTAGGTTAGCAGGGGTCGCTCCTCCTTCGACGACGCTAGTCACAGAATGGGCAATTGTGGTGACGCCAAGTTCAGCAATCTTGGGATCATCAGGGAAGTCTCGGATGAGTTTCGTCAAGACAGTGGCTTGTTTGGCAATTTCCATGCGGACAGAGAGTCCTCCATGATGGGTAACAGTCGCCAGAGCACGCAGGGCAATATGACGGGTGGAATCGATGTTAAGAAGCGGCATCAGTTTTTCCAAGAGACCTAGAAAGTGTAAATGAGAGCTCGATTAAAGAAGGCCAAAAGCTTTCGGAACGTACCTTCATCAAAAAGCTTGTTGCGCAAGATCGAATCGACGCACATTTTGGCGTAGAGACTGATGATATACCACCTCGGATCTTTTCATTGTTCAGATTGGCTTGATACACCTTGTCGATGCGCCTGCAGATGCCCTCGAAGTTTGCATTAATCTTTTTGAGACCACTGCGAGACGTCAGATCTAAAAGAAAGGAATGAATTTTTTTTGTTTGTTGATAAAAGAACGAGGATATGATAAATAGATTTTGTTACCCGGAAGCTCAAAGTAATCGCAAAGGATGGCAACTATGACATTCCATCCTTCTGCATTATCAATTTCGACGATATAGGATGTAGTGGTAGTCGAAGAAGAGGAAGTAGCGGCGGAGGCGGCGGTAGTGGTCTTAGATTTGTTTTTTGTTCTTGTTTTTCCACGACTACCAGGACCAGGCATGTTGTTGAACGACGAGAACTGAGCGAGCCTGGGGAAGGAACCTTGTAAGGGTAGAAAAGGAAGACATATTTGGAATTACTATTCAGCCAAAAATAAACGAAATATATAGTTCATACATCCGTACTAGTGCACTCGATATGTAATCCACAAATTAAGATGCATCATCCTGACAAGGTCACCCAACGATTTCTGGACTTCAATGCGAGCGAAAGTGGTTGTCGTCTGGCAAAGGATAAAAGCCGCTATGTAAGCCGCCTGCCTGTGGCGGCGTCGAAACGCGATCACGTGACCTAATGAGAATTGTTTAATATTTAACGTTTAACTGTTGACCCTCCTCCTCCTCAACTCTTTCTGAAGATGGACAGGAAACGGAGAGCTTCAGAAGAGCCTCAATCGCCTTCTAAGCGCCCAAGATGCGCCTATTTTCCACAAACACCAGCACTCTCTTCCAGTAGTCCAAGTTACGGCAGAAACACATTCGCGACACCACGAACACCGTATACACCATACCCTCTACGACCTTCAGATTCACCTTCGAATCCATTCGGAAGAAAGAGAACACGGAGGCTGATGCAAAGGCTTCCTCCCACCTCCTCTTTTAGTAAACATATCGCCCTTCGTTTCCAATTCGTGCGACGCGCCCCAAGCATCAGCCCAAGACAGGGCGGTGTCTACCGCATCGTTCAGGTCCCCCTAAACTATACCTTAGTGCATCTCAAGTGCTTGATCGCTTTTCTGTTTAACTCCCCAGCAAGCCATCACAGAAATGACGCTATAAATGGTGCAAACGATGATCATCTCTTCGAGGTCAAATCAAAGGTCACAATGTATAGTCCCCTCTACAAACCTGGGCAGATAAGATCGGGACATACAACCGTTAAACTCTCTAATGTTCACGATCCATGTCGGTGGCGCTCGCAGTACGGCTACGGGAATGATTCCGAAGATGACGAGTTAGACGACTCCGAGGAAGATAGTGAGGAAGTTAACGAAGATGGAGATGAAGAAGGTGCAGAAGAAGAACAAGACGGCTGGAAGTGGGAAGATGAGGAGGATTATACCCTTGGTCATGTCTGGCCAGGAGGTCTCGATACACACCGAGGCCTTATCTATGTACGTTCAACAAAGCATTGACTATCCCATCCCATCTAATTTATTTCCCGACGATCGCAGCATCACTCTCGCTCCACGCAGGTTCATATAACCGTTAACAATACGAAGCTACCTCGACGGAGAGGCTCCTCGAAGATGCCCTATGTCTTCAACGCTAAAGGACGCGTCCATCTCTCTCCTCCTCCTTTACCACGTCCGATATTTTCGAAATTAGATGTCACCAAAACGCTCTCGCCGCCAAAACGCGTTCTGCGGTCTACAAAGCCAACGCCGGCACTGACAGTGACAGCAAAGCAAGAGCTAACAGACACAGATGCAGATGGAGATACCGATATTGAAGTCGACACGAATAAGGCGTTCAACTTTTCCCACCCTTTTTACCAATCCGGGAAGCCAGGACTTGAGCATGGAAACGTCTTGGTTGAAGACTCGGATCTTGAAGGTCAAGAAGAAGACGAGGACGAACAAGAAGATGTGACGCTTGAGGACCCTAACGCGGAGCTCGATCCCGACAAATGGAATGAACCCGCACACGCTTTTGGCAACTACCTCCTCAAATACATGGGTCACCCAGCCAGCGATATTGATCTGGTCATTGAAGATGACAAGCTTGTGATAGACCCATTCGATATCGATGACGACGATATCGTATCGCAGGATAACGAGTCCCCCGAGAAACAAGGAACGGAAGAAGACGAGTTTGACGAAGACGAAGAAGCTCTAAAACTAGAACTACTGCTTTCATCCAGCCCAGGTCTAACACACCGTTATTCCTCCTCATCTTCATCCCAAGCCCCTTCCTCCCCTTTCCCACCAACATCCTCTCCCTCTCGTGACTTCTTATTCCGCTCCTCCTCATCGACTCCAAGTCTAGCTGGATCCATCTTCCCTGACGTAGAAGCATTCGATCTTGAACAGCATTACCCAAACACCAAATACACGTACACGCCTGCGCCTCCCAAGGAACGTACGCATCGCCGGCGTATAGAACGTGTGCAGAAAAGGATGGAGAAGATGAAACGCCAGGCGTGGTTGTGTGCGCGAGATGAAAGCGTGAGTCCGGATGAGGAACAGAAGAATGAGGTAGATCAACTGGCAGGAGATGACGGCAGAGATGACAAGGAGGAAAAATGGGTCAAGCCCATTTTGAAGGAAGGAGAAGTCTGGGATCCGTTTGGAGACGAATTGGAGGTTTGAGTTTACATTTTTTTGTATCTCGGCACTATGATATCAATTTTCTTCTGGTTTCTTACTTAACATATTATTCACAAATTCAATTCGCATCGGTGACATCAAATGGGCAATACGACCGCGCTATAGGCCAATAGGAAAGGAAAGAGGGTCTCTTCAGACTCAATCAATGAGCAAGGAATCCAGTGGTCTCGTAGCGTTGTTCTCAGCCCATCCAGATAATTGGCTGAGCGATATGTACATTGCAGGGACGAGGTCGACGAGGGGTTGTGGAACTACAGTCTTTGCTGAGAAGGAGATTGGTATCAAGTGGAAGATATTGAAAGGTCCGACCTTGACCAAGGCAGGACGATTGATGAAAGAGGCTGCAGCACGGTAACTCACGCTCTGCAAACGAAGCTATATACTTTTGAATGCTGAGCCTGAGGCATGTTCAGAATGGATTTCTTCATATAGGACCATTGGTGGTAGGGCATATCTGATAAAAAAATTGTTTTTTGAATTCACAGCTGATCTTGAACCTGAACATGGACTACATCGCGGTTGTCCCAAAGCCGGTGGCATACCCAGCTGGTACAGCCCCAATAAAACAAGAGTAATTTTTGGTTAAATCGAACTGGAATAAAAAGAAGCTAATAGAGGGCCACAGATTTCTGATCTCAACTAAACGTCAATATGCTGCTGACGATGATGCTGCTGAAGGAGCTACATCTCATTCTCGCGGACAGCCACATCGAGACGGACGAGACGTAGATGCAAGAGATGCAAGAGGCCCCTCCCGTGGTAAACTAACGAAAGAGCAGAAAAAGGCCCAACGGGGTGCGAACAAAGGACGCAAGTTCGGCAAAGTCAGAGATGAGCTGGATCTTTGTTGGAAAGTTGCCAATGGTTCGGTATGTGAGTTCGGTGAGGGGTGCGAGTTTTTTCTATATTGTTGAAACAAACCGTTCAAATTCTCTTGTTCAGATGTCGGTTCACGCATGACATTCCTGCATATCTTGCAGCAAAAGCACACGATTTACACATTCCAGAATTATCTCAGTTGTCCGATTCTCCTCCCTTCGCGCCAGACCCCGTAACACTAGCTCACTTTCAGCCAGTAAATCCATCTATTGATTCAAACACTGTCTGTCCTGTATTCGCTGCGACAGGAGAGTGCAGGTAAGCATTAATGGTGGACTTGCAATTACTTACTCTAATTCAACCATCCCTATTAGATATGGCTTCAAATGTCGTTTCCTTGGAGGTCACATCCAGAGATCGGAGTCAGGAGAACTTAGTCTAGCAGCGGATGAAGACAAGAAGGCGCGAGCGGTTCTGACGGCTCAAGAAGTAAATTTTGTGGGTCCAGAGATTCAAAAAATGTTGCGTTCAAGAAAGGTATCCGCAAGTCCCTCTCCTTTGAAATTTTCTAATAAATACCAGTACCCATTTCCTATTGCAGATGAATATCTTCGTAACCTAGCAATCGAAAATGCGGAAGCCGATAATAAACCCACCATCGTTCCTACTGGTGAATCAGTGATTATTGCTGAACCAGAGCAGCAGACGAACGATGTCAAAATGGACGCTGTTGATGCAGGTTCCGGTACATTGAAACCCAACTTCGCCGTTAATGTTATCGTTGAAACACGGACTGGAGAGCTGAGTGGTCCGTTGAGTCAAGTGGACACACCCGACATGCCTGTTCGATTCTCAGAGAAAAAGAGACTGCAATGGGCTGGAAAGACTTGTACGTTGAATCGACTTGCGAAATTTTCATCTAAATACCTGTGTCTTGCGAATAGACCTCGCCCCATTGACGACGGTTGGAAATCTTGTAAGTTTTTATCTACATGTTTGAAGGTGTCTTGATGACTTAACTATATATTATTTACAGCCTTTCCGTCGCCTCTGCGTAGATTTGGGAGCGGATATTACTTGTGGCGAAAGTAAGTCCTATCTTCAACTATTTTTAACCATCGATATGGAACATTTGCATTTGTTCTGTTCAGTGGGTCTCGCCACCTCTTTCCTTGCAGGCTCAAAAGAAGAATGGTCTCTGGTGCGTCGGCATCCATCCGAGTCAATCTTCGGGATCCAAGTGGCAGGAAACAAACCCGCAAATCTCGTTCCTACCGCAGAAGTCATAGCAAAAGAATGTGGAGGCAACGTAGATTTCGTGGATCTCAATTGTGGTTGTCCTATTGATCTGGTATTCAAAACTGGGAGTGGATCTGCCTGTACGTGGTGACCTCTTTTTGCTGTTTGGAGAATACCTTGTTTGTTTTTAGGCTGACTTTAATATTATTTATATCTAGTACTGGATACCGTTGGAAAATTGGGCAAGATATTGATCGGAATGAATAAAGCTCTGGGCGAGATTCCGATGACCGTCAAACTGAGGACTGGAGTAAAGGATGGGAAGAATACGGCACATAAGCTGATGCCACGACTGTCGACGGAATGGAACGTGGGATGTATCACGGTTGGCTAAACTTTCATTTTGACGTTGTCTACATCAATTTACTTATGGTTTAGCTCCATGGACGAACAAGACAACAGCGGTACACGCGACTCGCCGATTGGGAATACATCAAGCAGTGCGTGCAGGCCGTCAGGGCACGAGAGGCAGATGAAAACTGTAAGTTTTCGTTGCCAGATTTTCTATTTACTGCACTGCAATCTAACAGAAAATAACGGACACATTCCAGTACCTCCAGTACCCATCTTCGGTGGCGGTGATTGTTTCTCGTCACAGGATTACTGGACAAATGTCGAAACCACCGGTGTAGACGGGATCATGATAGGACGAGGAGCCTTGATTAAACCTTGGATATTCACAGAGATCAAAGAACGAAGAGAGTGGGATATCAGTGCACGTGAACGGTTAGAATTTGCGAGTAAGGTACGGCTCTGTTCGTTCTAGGCACGTAATCCAAACACTGACCGCCTTGGACTCACAGTATGCAGAGCATGGACTCAAGTATGTCTGCCTTCATATCACACATCTCAAGTATCTAACCTGATCAATATCTTCCCCAGTCACTTTGGCTCTGATACGACTGGCGTAAACGCAACCAGACGGTACCTATGTGAGGCTCTATCCTTCCAATACCGATATGTGCCTATCGGGCTCCTCGAACGACTGCCTGGGAGAATCAACGATCGAGCGCCAGCCTTCCGTGGCCGGAATGAGTTAGGTCAGTCTTCATTCACATCGCGAAAGCTGCATAGTGCTTCGAAGGCCTGAATGTCTCTTTTCTTTTCCGACAGAAACGCTGCTCGCGAGTGGTGATAGCCAAGATTGGGTGAAGATTTCTGAAATGTTTTTGGGCCCTGCTCCCGAGACATGGAGCTTTACGCCGAAGCATAAAAGTAATGCGTATGGGAGTGAAGAAGGTCAAGGATAAATGAAGATTCTAGATGGATTATTATCTTATCTTATGTAAATCATAAACCCCACCCTACCGTTCGCTGGTGGCACGGAGCGGTTACTAATGAGCAAGTACAAGCTACAGGTCGCTGGGTAGCCAAGGCGAATGTAAATGTCAAAGACCCACTGTCCGGGCGCATACATATTTCGCCAGCATCCAAAGCGACAAATAAAATGAAAAATTTAGATTTAACAAACTGACGGGTTACAAAAAGCATTTATGATAGTATTTTTCACAAAATATTCCAGTCATAGTCACCGTTTGTCAGTCAAAAGCTATTTGGATACTTTGACAGCATCCCAACCATTTGTAGCGACAACAAAGTCTCCGGGAAGTGAACGTTTGCCTAGGATGGTGTTGGATCGTCTCGCTTGCTCAATCAATGATTTATCCAGAGAAAACTTTGATGATGTCGAGGCAGGTTGCAGTATAGCATCCTTCCCTGTAGAGGGCATAGTAGATCTCTGGGAGTAGCACACTCTCCACAAGGCAGAGATGTGCTGCTGAAGTGGTTTGAAGTAGAGCGAGATGTGTGGAAGAATGGCTACGCAGGGAAAATGAGATTAAGGTATAGCTGGTATTATCTACAACAGACAGACACTGAACGCTATTTACATTCTTTTACGGCGTAGGTGCATCTGGTTTTGTTACGCCGAATGGCACGAATGGTCGGACAGGTGCCACCTCTTTGGGCGTTGTATTGGGCCTCGAATGAATATTTATAGGGCGAAGGTGCGCTGGTTTGTTTGATTGCCATGCCTCATTCAATACTCTGTTCCAGAGATCTCAGTTGCAAGAGCAAGTGCTGAGTGGATGGACCATAGGTCAATCCTTGTGCGGGGCTGTAAGAGTGAACAAGAGCGAATTCATTGCATTTGCTTCCGGTTCACAGGTTAGTTCCATATAAGCATCACTTAATTCACGAAAGTCAAAAACCTGATGAATTAAATATATAGAGCTACAAGAACTGAGAAGGCGGTATGTATGTAGGAAATACAGATGAACGAGAGTCTATTGATTGGAATTCTCGGACTCCGCATAGAGATATGATCCCCCGTGAAAACCGAATGTAGTGGAGAGGGAATTGGAGGAAGAAGGAGAAGTAAGGAAGGTGGAAGAGACGGCATAGATTAGAAATGCGATGAGGTATCGAGGATGGTAGGTATGATGAGCATGAGGATATAAGGTGGTGTATAATGGATGTTGCTTGATAAGAGTCGAAGCGAAGTGCAGGATGACAAACACCTTGCCGCAGAGAAAGGATGAAAATAAAAGCGACAGCTGCCTTGTATATGGATAATTCTTGATCTCATTGTATGGGGGTTGAGGACGGATATTGATATACACTGCCGGGGGTTGCAGTTGGTTTGTCAGGTTACATGTAGTCATAGGTGACAAACTAGAATTGAAAAGATGGTTGCATTAGTTTGTTTATATTACTTTCAAAAAGAGACGCATACCACATCATAAGGATGTTCGGGTGGTTTTCCATGCCTGGGCAGACTTTCTGGCAATTCAGGCCTGGCGACGTATTTAGTGTACGACCCTTTCTCATCTTGATAACCCTCTGTCTCAGGAGGGTATGAGATTAGCTCGGATGGATAAGCTCTGTCGGCAGGTGCATATACGAGGTAGCCTTCCTTGGTGAGATGATCACCACGACGGTTCCAGTAGCCGCGCCGAATGCGGATGTCATATGAGGCTGGGGGAGGGGTCGGCGGCGGGATGAAGATATTGCGGCGGGAATGGCCGTGGTGAGAGGCGGGTGTCATAGGAGGCGGAGTGGAATCTCTATGTTTATTCGGTGGAGTAAGGTTGAGACTGTCATTACTGCTTCGTCGGACGGGTGAGGCACGAGTTGGGGAAGGACGGGCACGCCTTCGTGGGGAAGGTGACCTTGGAGAAGGGGGGTCAATGAAGACTGTTGTAGTGTGTCGCGAACCGGCGCGCGTTTCGCGATCGCGAGGCGGTGGAAGCTGAGGTGGGGGTGGATATGCAAGATATGTCAAAGAGCCTTGGGATTTAGGTGGAGTGGGGAGAGTGTTGGAGTGAGGATGGGTGTGTCCCGAAGATTCCCGGCTGTTTGATGCATTGGGCATTTCAGGGATTGTGGAAAGAGGTTGTTGGATAACACCAGGATAGCTATGGTGATCACGGACAGTATGGAGGGGGTTGGGGGGATTGTGATTAGGTGTGGGAGCAGCGATGACAAGTGGGCTTAGCATGCTGGCGGGTTCCTCGGATAAGTGATCCGTTAGCATAGGTGGTTGAGGCGGCTGAGGGAAACTGACTGTAGAATATAATGCAGAAGGGGCAGAAGATTGACGAGAAAGTGGGTTTGGACTGGTACTGAGCTGGGCCATGCGAGAAGTAAGCTGGGAGTCGAAACCGGAAGATCGGGATGGCGATGGGGTTACAGAGGAATCCCTGCGATAGTGTTTAGGTGTGCGAATGATGTTGGGAGAAAATGTAGGTTGAAGATCGCGTTTTGAGGTGAAAGATTCGGGCTCTTGATCTTCACCTGGGGAAGATGGGCTGATGGCCGGATCTGTGGAACTACGCTTCAGTTGAGTGGGACGAGAAGGCGTAGTAGATTCGTCTTTATCGTAAGCAAGCTCTGCAGGGTTCCAAATCCAAGGTGTGTGGATTTCTTCTGGGGCTGGTTGAGATTGTTCATATAGTTCCTCACTGGGAAAGATGGGGGGTGATTAGATAGACGATGGGACGAGTGAAAGGGAAACTCACGCTGGAATCATATTTGATAGACCAAGAGGGTTATCTGAGAGCTGTGAAGCAAGGTACTCAGCGCTTGGAGGACGTGGCACTCGCTTGTAGGGATTGTACGACTGAGATGAGGGTTGCTGCTGTTGCTGCTGAGGTTGTCGTTGGGGCTGTTGAACACCCCAGTGTCGACTCGGTATCCAAGGGACATATTGTTGTTGTTGTTGCTGCTGTTGCTGTTGCTGCTGCTGCTGCTGGGCACGCTGGTGATTGTAGGCTGGATTGTACTGCCAAAAGCCAGCCTGCCATTGTTGAGGATTAATAGCGACGCCTGCGGGGATTGGAGGAGGTCCTTGAAATGGGGGTGGTACCCAATTTGAAGGTGGCTGTGGCTGCATGGGTAAATATGGTGGGTTTTGTGGTTTTGTGGTAGTACTGGGATATGACATGGGATGAGTGAACGGAGGGTACACAGCTTTTTTTGTTTACTTATTTGTGGTCATTAGTCACAACTATTATACGACCCCTCATGCCAGAAACGCTGGACCGTTCGCTCTCGTCTCTTTCTCTTAATTCAGTCCCAGAGGACGACTGGGATCGTTCGCTATCAGATGCTCAGGAAAATGCCCCTACAACAACCCCACGCAATTCTATCGTGTTTCCGGTAGAAGACACACCTGGCAAATCCTCAGGGTACACTCACACCGAGAATGCCAGTGTTCAAGACGATAAAGGGAACCGGACTTTGAGCGAGCTCCTGAGGTTGCGTTCGGAGAAGGACTCCAAGGGAAATTTCAGTCCAGAGGAGGCGGCCAGGATCGCAGATGTCCTGGGTCAATGGGTTGGTGTAACATTCACATGTCCTGTACTTGAATTGGGTTCTGACCTTGCGTAGATCAACGCGTCTTCATCACCTTACGAAGCTGATGACGACTTTTTTGTCCGTTCTGGACAGTCCATAGACGATCTTTCTATCGCCTCAAAGCGACTATCACCAGTTGATTTCAGTTTTGGACGTCCACGGGGTAGAAGCATATGCGCAAACTCACCTTCCAATTCAAGACCCCCTAGTTCCACAGGATTTATACCTTCATGAGTGTTTTAAGTCTTGTTGGGCCTGCTTATCTGTTTTTTTGTGATATTTATTATCTTTATCTTTATGCGCAAACGACACTCGCTTTTTACGATCATTTCACGTACTCCTTACGACTTGGCATGACTTTTGACGACATCTCATGATCATTTATGTTTTGCATTTGCATTTGCTTTCCTATATCCTATTTCCCTTGTTCGTCTTCTGCAATCTAGTAGTTGGTTTGAACACTGTACTTATTATCACAGAACAATTGTTCTGAATCTGAGCCATAAAAACGCGTGGTGGCACGGTCACGTGCACAAATATTGCAGTTGTGTTTGGCAGATGTTACAGACTGTCGCCGATGGTAGACGACAGGAACTACAGCGCTGATCGCCTTTCAATCTCAGTAGATACTGCCAGGATGCAGTTGATCAGTCCACCACCGGAAGAGATGCTCAGGAAGCTGGTATATACTTCTCCTTTGTTTTGGGTACGGGGTACTGATCATGTTCCGTATTTTGATCTTGTAGAGACTCAGTGCGCAGTTTACGCCTTCTTTACTGGCAAATACTGGCGCGTCTCCTGCCAATCCTTCTACAAAGCGCATAATTACTGTAGCAAAGAGGAAAAGAACTCAGTCTGCACCCACGGCTTCGTCCTCGAGGGATGTGTACCAGGAGAACTACCCCCCACAATTTATGGAAGGGACTCCAAATCCTAAGCCATGTAAACAAAGACGGCTTCACTCTACACATGGCCAATTGGGATCTTCCCTCGTTTCCAACGACAACTTTTCTGATCAGCATACTCCATCCAGGTCAAAAACGAAAAGAGTCTTAGTCAAATACCAGCACGCGAAAAATCCTGATTTTATCAACGATCTGCCCTTGCCTGCTTTGGTTCTTCCTGTGGCCAAGGCCTCAGGTTCCGCCCTAAGGAGAACTTTACTAAGCGCGAGGTCCTCTAGGAGGAGCGCTACTCCCATCCCTCCATATGAGCCCCCCATGGACGTATTCACACCGCCTAGAGAGGTGTTCTTAAGCCCTATGGTACCAAAACCGATGAGCAAGTCGTCGAAGACCGCATTGGCATCCGCTTCTTCCAAATCAGTGAAAGGCAGAAAAAAAGGGTCGACATTGACAATCGTGACTGTAGTAAAGCAAGAGTTGCCAGATATTGACTTGAGTATGCCGATGCCACCGCCAAGCCCAACTGATGATCCATTGTTATTGTTGGGTCCGCCTGAGCTCGAGTCTGGGCCCGAGCCAATGCCACCTAGGGGATGGGATATGTCCGTGCAGGCTCAGGCGGAGCAGGAAGGTGGTGCTTCGAACTGGGATTTGCAGCCTTCATCTTTAGAACCACCATTGACCCCGGATGAAGCGGAGGCAGTGAGGGTATTTGACTGGAATCGCAATGAGAATGCTGCGCCCGAGACATCTCCGGATGATAGTATGATGCAGCTTGATCCAGACGATGCTGGTATATCGCCTGTGAGGCTGTTTGACATTCCCCCGAGTTCGAATGGTGGTTGGAGTGATAGTGATGAGGAGGATAGACAGGGACAAAGTGTCGCTCCTGGAGTCATGGAAGGGAAAGAAGAGGGAGAAGGAGAATTTACGGGTCATTGGAAGATGATGCTTGTACGAACAAAGCAGGATCCGCCGAGTAGTGCCACGAGAGGGAGGATGGAGGAGTGGGGCAGGCCAATCAGTCCGTTTCCGAAAGAGGTGGCAAAGTTGGCATTTTTGGACGAGGAGAGTGAAGAGGGATGTGAGGGGGAGGAGGAGGAGGAAGAATATCAGCAAGTGGGACACCAGCCAGAGAAGGAATATAGAAGACGTGAAAAGCTGGAGGAACAGGAAGAAGAGGAAGAAGCCAGGCAGATGTCCGTCGAATTTGAACAGTCATTGGGAATTGTTGCCGATTCAGCAGATATGTCCTTTGTTGCTAAGCGTCACCCTGACAGAAGGGGTTTGAACTCATCTGGAGAAGATCATTTAAAGTCAAGCGCAGAGCTGATCCCCTCACACAACCCACCTCATGACCTACTGCCCGACATTCAGCAACAGCAGCAGGAGAACAAAGAGAGGGAGGAACGGGAACTCTACCAGATATCCGTCGAATTTGACGATGATGAAGAACCTGCCAGTCCATTCAACAATCTTGATCTTGCACCTGTGCAATTTTCGGAGAATCCGACTTATGGAAATCAAGCTGTGTCTATTCCTGCTCTTCAGCCTCGTCGCCAGCTTTCGCCAGCTCCAGCCATTGAGCTTGCTGTATTTCGTTCCATCGGGTCATCTCCAGAAGCTGGTCCGTCCTCGCATTCTACAGGGCTAGAGCATGGAATCACGCCAGCTGCAATTTTCAATAAAAATCATCCAACGCAAGCCATTGTCTCGGAACAGGGGGAGGATGATGATTGTTATACCAATATCGAGGTAAAACAATGCCATCTAGAGGCTAAGCAAAGGCGAGGTTTGCATTCCAATATTAGGGACTTTGCTAAAGAATCTAGAAGGCGCGGTGTTTCTGGTTCAGGTGTAGCCAAAGCCTCAAACAGTCGTCGACGTCGTTCAACTTTGGGCATGGGGGTGATTGGTGATGAAGTCTTTATTCCAGGAAGCCCAGCATTGGGTCTGCCGGAGTTGCTGCCGGAGGCAAGACTTGAGGTGAGGGATAGTTCACGGCGGAGTTTCAGTCAGAGGTCGTCAGTTTTGTCGGGAGGAGATCTAGTCAAGATACCGATAGCGGCGAAATACAGAGCGCAGACAGCCAACAGGCGAATGGCTGACCAGAAGGCCGAAGTTTATGGTAGTGATGTAGGCGAGCGGGAATGGACCAGGGAGGACGGGAAGCATTTCGATGCTTGCTTTATGGACCAGATGTTGGAAGTTACATCAAGGCTTGTGGGCGAAAAACAGAATCCGTTGGCGTCAGTCGACGTATTATCCATCAACGATGTTGTTGACAAATTCGCGGCCTCAAAGGGCGAGTTCGAGACTGTCACAAAGTTTGGGGAAATATGGTCTAGGTATTTTCGTGATTTAATTTATTCATAGTACATCAGACACTCATCTTGTGTATCTGTCAGGGAAAACCTCTCGGCGAGAACGCGCGCATTGCAGAAAAAACAAGGGTTGGGGCATGTTGTGCTGCCAACTACGCCATACACACCTTTGTCCGTCGGCAGCAACAGCAATGTATTGGGAGCCAAAGAGTGGGAGCCATGCATGCAAATTTCAGACTTCAACCCTCTTGGACGTCTTGCTGCCGCCCCACCCCGAAAATCTGGATCTACTTTGCAACAACCCGTTATGTATGATTTAGCCTCTAAAAATCTCAGGTCAGAGCAAGAAGGGCCCATTATCCCTCCGCCACTGTTGGCACCAATATACTCGCATCTCCTCGAAGAAGCCATCACCACCAGCCAGCAAGGGTCAACTCTGTTGCCAGGGCAAGAAGCACAAGATAACTTCCCACAATGGGGAATGGAGGACACACTGCATTCCTATGACGTCCTGTCGACGACGATCGGGGGACGTGTACAGGGCTTTTTATTCTCATATCTCTCAACCTTACCGAAATTATCTTCTACTACTAGGAAGGCCCTAATTCCTCTTCAACCTAGCCTTCCCCTCCCTCCAAATGACATTCTCGCAAAGCCGCGTGGCCCTGTCATAACGCCAGCTCGTGCCCCTCTCTCAAAACCCAAGCATCCGAAAGAACTTGTTGTTTTGCATCCAGCACCCCAACGCTCGACAATTTCGCATATACCGCGTATAAGAGCACCTCGACGATTGGTAGATTTGCATCCCCCCGCTCCATCACCCCCCATGATTGAGCCTAACTCAATTCTGAAGCCCAGACGGAGCAGTGGAAACAGTGTGAAGGATCTAGTTCGTGGATTTGAAGAGCTACAGAAGCTTTCTTAGGATAAGCGGGAACAAAGGGGGAAACATGAAGGTTGGAAGAGATAAAGAGCACGCTGTTGGATACACGAGGTTGGATATCCAATCTCGATGTTGTGTTCACCCGCATCGCCTCTAGTGAGTTAACATCTGGTTATGAATATGATGTAGCTGCAACGATGGCCCAATTCTTGTGATCTGCCAAATATGGAAGCGATTGGACAAAGAATGAGCTATTTGCCTACACTATCAGCTCCCCAGACGTTTCAACGATGATTTCGCTAGAGAGACGCTTTCCCTTCTGGTTTTTCAGAACGCGGCCTGAATGCCCCCCAATTCGATGTTCCTTTCACAATCTGTGGAGAGATTGCTCAAACCGACATATGCCTTCTTTGATCGACCTACTAGTAATGGTAGTAATCTGGCTGCTGATGCTCGTCATTGCCAACTTTGCCATCGTGACATTTCAATTCAATACTTCTTTCCGCGAACAAAGAGGTCTCACTCTTTTGGATTATATTACACGTGTCCAACATTTTATCTGTTACAGAAACTTTTTTGAACCGGTTATCACAGGACAATTACCCACTACGGAAACCATGGTATTGAAATGTGTTACTACTATCCAACGTGTGAGTAGTGAGGCCTAGTGAGGGGGTGGAGTCACAGGAATATAGGAAGGTCGCTCATTCAATACATTGGTTTGGCAAGAATGGCTGGGAGGATTATCTACGCACACAATGTGTAGGCCAAACAGTAACTTTGGTACTCACCCAACCCGTCTTGTAAGAACCACATATTTTTTGCTGACAGATGAAAGGAACTTCGACGATACATATACATCATTGGGAACATTGTAATATAAGAGAAAAGGGAGTTGATTTATGAATTATGAGATCGATTGGCAGGAAGAGGTGGGTTCATGCAGATATTGACAAACAGGATAAAAAGGGCGGCACTCCCAGCCGCCAGACACACACCTCCAATCCAGGCAAACTTTATTTCCGAAACATCATCAGACACCAACGAAATAACATCATATGCGTGGTCCCGCAACCAGAAGACGCTGCTATTGCAATAACATCTGTTGAAGAAGTTGCCAAACTGGAATATGCACGTGAGGACTACCCCGATTGAGTTGAAAACGGCGATGGCCTTCCCAAGACAGCGAAAGAAAATTGAAAAGTGCTTGGCTGCCCATGTAGACCTGCGATGGATGATGGAGCCACTACGGCCGCGTGCACGCGGGCCGGGAATCGTGATGTAGTAGTGGGTTAGGATGCTGGAGATGACTAGTAGCATCCAGACGATGGTGGAGAGTACTGCGTAGAGAAGGTATGCGGCTGAACGGCAGCCGAGCCCTGTGAGAGTGATCAATCATCAAAGAAGTGAATAAGAAAGGTAAAGGAGGGAATCGTCGTGTTCTACTCACCTCTCGTGGGCGTAAACCAGACATTCAGAACTGCAGCACCAGCAGTACCCCACTGTAACATTAACGCAAGGACAGGACGCAACAAACATCCTGAACAGAACATCCGGTCCCCAACGATTACCATGTTGCCTAGGGTATGGTGGCACACAATATTTTTCGACCTGCGCTTTGGTACCCACACGATTGCTTTCGTGAGGTTTATCACCTTCCACCCACTCCTTGGAAGGGTCGACCGACTCGTGTTTGTGGTACCGATAAGATGCAGCCTCAAAAGCTATAGACACCTTCTCAACTGCCCGTACCCAAGGGAGGAATCTTGCGTAGTTGTAGATTGGTGCTGTACATTTCTCATCCCGACGCAAGTAGACTTCCTCCGTGATGGTGAGCTCGATAGCTCGTGTTTCGTTTTTTGCATGCTTCATGAGGACAACGCCTCCCTTATCCGTGGCGAAATGAGCTATTTTGTTCGCACGTTCAACGGTACTGCTCAGAAAGGTCGAGTCGCACTTCGGGGAGATTTGTAACCACCCTATGACAATAGGAAGAAGCCACAACCAAAGTGAACCTACGGCTTGGCCGCTGGCGTTGATGAAGTGTGTTATGCCTCCTGTGAAAGAGTCAATGAGGGTGAAGATGAACGCAACGACAACCCATGCAATGTTATTGACGGCAGATATAGACCAGGTGTGAGTGTAATTGATCCACACAATGAGCTCGCTCCACCATTCGTCGTTTTGAGGAAGGACGACAAGAGACGCAAGAAGCCCATCCTTCGTCTCAATTTTGAGAGGTGACTGTTGCAGGCTACTGAGAATGCGAATGGCGTTTCGAACGTTGGGATATTTGTACTCTGAAAAGCGCTAGGCAATCCAGCGCCCATTCAAGACAGTTAGTGCAAGCGAATATGCAGCCAATGTCGGCGAACCGACAGTCAGCAGCATAGACTCTAGATTGTCCAGCTTATCATTAGCGCCAAATGGGAGCTGGGATACCAATGCAAGCCAGGGAAGCAGCCATGCGCTGAACTGCTGCGAGAATACGGTCCAATTGAAGGCTCCTGGTCACTCCCACACGCCTTGATGCACAAGCTATATGTGATACCCACAGCCGTGGACACATCTACGGGGCGACCATGACTATCTGTACCACCTATATCCATGCCAAACCCGTACAAGCCGTGTTGCACATTAGCAAGGCAGTTACTGAAGTTTGTTTCTTGCCCAAAGACTGCGGCTGGCCACAAGGTGAGAGCGACGGCGAGAAAAAATATAACGAATTGCTGGAAAGATTCTACATGAACTCTCGTGTTAGCAAGTGGCAGAAGAGAGTCGGAAACCACCCACTCATTCTATTGCATGTATGCAGATATGTGGGAAGACATCCAACCTTTGCAAGCCATTATATATTATATGTGAAGGTGCTGGCATCGAAGCTTTCACAGCCTGCGCAAGAAAATATTAATGATCCTCGTCCTTTGAAGACACCATCAAAAGCTGTACAGTCATCACAAACCAGAACATCTGAGATCTGATGAGCAACAAGGCTGCCCACAGTTGGATAAGCCTATTTTTGTATACGCGCGATAATTAACACTTGTCATAACGAATTCAGATATTCCGATCACTCTGTCAAGGAATTCAAATGTCAACTTCATTCAGAAGAGTACCGCACTCCTGTGGCAAACTATAAACTTCTATTTTGTTTTTGAAAATGACAATTCAATAAACTCCTGTAACAATTCTAATATTTTAGCGATGAGAACAGTGGACACAAAAAAAAACGTACCTTGTAAAGGAAAAGCAATGTAAAGGGAGGATTTTTCCTTGACTCTCATTGCAGCAACAACATTTTTTACGAAACCTTTATTGCAGTGGAAGCCTCCCATCAGAAATTGAAAGTTGTATTCGGTTCAGTTCAGAACCTCGGGCGCAGACCATCCTGTGACTCAGTGTCTAGGTTGAGATGTGTGGGTAATGCCACTGGAACCTGAAGAACCTGTGCTTTTCTTCCATTGCTATCTCCCCGAAATCCGAACTCTTCGGAAGTGGTTTCATTACCAGCAGTGGTGAATGCATTTGCGCCTCGCCTTCGTTTGTTGTCGTGGGCCCTCCAGGACAGCTTGATTTGCCTCTTTTTCTCTGCTGCCCTAATGCCGTCAGTGCCAAAGTTGTTGCGAGGTTCAGCTGCGCAGTCATGCCAGTGGTGGGTCTTCCGATCAAGAAGAGTTTGCTGCAGTGATTACGGACGACACAGATAAGATGGGTGTTACGGAATGCATGTGTATCAATTAAGCATAGAATCTTCTTTGATGAAATCTTCTTCGGTATAGCAATGTCATAAATGCTACCCCAATTATTTCAACGTACCAATAATTGATGAGTACTGAGTACTGAGTACTGAGTTCTTATAAGATGATGTACTCCATAAATCACCAGTTGTGGGAACGGAAACTTGCTATCTTGGCTCAACTGAGGTTCTACGCATAACTTCCAATTCCTGCTAATTTCCGGCTCACGCTGTGGGATGGCGGAATACAACCCACTGCTACTTGACTCAGACTCTGACCAGCATCAACAATTTCTTGCATCAAAACCAGGAACTCGGAAACCTGTTCTCCCAATCAACACATATGTGGAAAAAACTTTTTCCGCAAGTCGATGTAGCTCGGAAAATGAAATATTTTTAGCAAACAGCGTACCAAGTAAGGTGCCAAGGTTTGGAACCACTTTTCAGACAACAACGACAAAATTACATACGGGCTTGAAGCTTCATGGAGTTCCATCTCCACCTCCGAATCACGGTTCCTCTCCTAGTCGAGAGGATGGCAATGCTAAGGCTGTGAAGTTGCTTACACCTGTTCAGGGGAAGAAAAAATGGAAGGCTGATGAACAGGGTGAGTCACAATAGTATGGTCATCGTATACTATGAATATATGCGCTAACCAACTATGTTCTAAATGACGACTCGGAGAAAGCGGTTTCGAAGGCTCTTACATACATTCTTGATATATTATCAGCTGAGGAGCACAAAAAACCGACTTCAAGGCAAGAACCGAAGGCCGACTTGGAGTTTTTTTTTTCCAAATTTTTTGATAAAGTCATCAATGTGGTTATTCTAATACAAAAAAGGAAAACCTCGATAGTGCCGTCATATGCATTTATACAGACGGCTGCGGTAGTTACGGAATAATTAATAGTCTAACCTATTGTAAGGGATGGAAAGGTGCCAGTGACCGATGAATCTCAGATAAAAGGGTTGGTCATCTGATTCATTCGGTTCCCTTGAGTCTCAAAGTGCCGCCACTTGAGTAGATATGTTGAAATGTGTATATCGATAAGCTCACTTGAATCGATCAATGAAAGTGACTAGTCTGGCGGCAAGCTTAGACTCAAAAACCAAATTCCAACTAAAAGGGCCATATTATTATCGTTGGTGGTCTGCATATAGAAAGAGGGCCGTGACGGTGGATTAGATGGCGAAGGTGAGATTCCATACTAGGTGTGAAACCTCTGGAATCAAAGGATCATCGATCAGTCCTAAGCGCCGGCCTCATTGGTAATTGACAATTGTTGAATCGCTCACAAGTAAATTGAAGGTAGATGGAAATCTATATGTGCTGTTATAAGCAGGATATTATAAGCTGTGGCCGCCACGGAGATTTCGATTTGTACTCTCGGAGCAAGAAGATGGACCTCAGTAGATAGAAAGCGCGGCAAAGGCAAGGCAAAGGTTTTATTGATTAAATTTTAATGTTAATTACATAATTATCCAAATATTTTCCAGCTGCAAATTACACACATACGATGAGACCACTTAAAATAAAAATAAGAGAAAGGTAAATCGTTCCAGACAAAGAAAAGTATGGATCATGTCATCACTCAGGAAGAGGCGGGTTGATATAGACATTGACGAAGAGGACGAAAAGGACAGCACTCCCAGCCGCCAGACACACACCTCCAATCCAGGCAGACTTTATGCCCGAAATATCATCAAGCACCAACAAAATAACATTATACGCGTGGTCCCGCAACGAGAAGACGCTGCTATTGCAATAACATCTGTTGAAGAAGTTGCCAAACTGGAACACGCACGAGAGGACTACCCAGACTGAGTTGAAAACGGCAATGGCCTTCCCAAGACAGCGAAAGAAAATTGAAAAGTCTCTGGCTGCCCATATAGACCAGCGATGGATGGTGGGACCATTGTGGCGGAGGGCACGTGGCCCTGGAGTCGTGATAGTGTAGTAGTGTGTTAGGATGCTGGAGGTGACTAGTAGCATCCAGACGATGGTGGAGAGTACTGCGTAGAGAAGGTATGCGGCTGAACGGCAGCCGAGTCCTGTGAGAGTGATGAGCAAAGCGAATAAGGAAAGTAAAAGAGAGGATTGCTGTGCTCTGCTCACCTTTCGTAGGCGTAAACCAGACATCAACAATTGCAGCTCCGGTAGTACCCCATTGCAACATTAACGCAAGGAGGGACGCAACAAAAATCCTGGACAGAACTTTCGGTCCCCAACGACTACGACGTCCCCGAATGTGTTGTGACGTACAATATTCTTCGACCTGCGTTGTGTTGCCCACGCGATTGCTTGCGTGAGGTTCATCGCCCTGTTCCACTATGACCCACTTCTTCAAAGGGTTGACCGACTGGTGATTGTGATAACGCTCGGACGCAGCCTCAAAAGCTGCAGACACCGTCTCAACCGCCTGCACCCAAGGGAGGAATCTTGCATAGTTGTAGATCGGTGCTGTACATTTCTCATCCCGACGCAAGTAGTCTACCTCCGTGATGGTGAGTTTGATAGCTCGTGCTTCGGTTTTCGCATGCTTCACGAGGACAACGTCTCCCTCATCCGTAGCAAAATACGCTATCTTGTTCGCGCGTTCGACGGCACTGCTCAGACGCTTCGAGTCGCACTTCGGGGAAATTTGTAACCACCCTATGACAATAGGAAGAAGCCACAACCAAAGTGAACCTACGGCTTGGCCGTTGGCGTTGATGAAATTTGTTATGCTTCCCGCAGTGAAGGAGTCGACGAGGGTGAAAATGTATGCGATGACAACCCATCCAATGGAGGTGGCGGCAGATATGGACCAAGTGTGAGTGTAATTGATCCACTCCTTGAGTTCGTTCCACCACTGATCGTTTTCGGGGAGGACGATAAGAGACGCAAGGAGCCCATCCTTCGTCTCAATTTCGAGAGGTGACTGTTGCAGGCTACTGAGAATACGAATGGCGTTTCGAACGTTGGGATATCTGTACTCTGCAAAGCACTGAGCAATCCAGCGCCCATTCAAGACAGTTATTACAAGCGAATATGCAGCCAATGTCGGCGAACCGACAGTCAGCAGCATAGACTCTAGATTGTCCAGCTTATCATTAGCGCCAAATGGGAGCTGGGATACCAATGCAAGCCAGGGAAGCAGCC
>Ga0193742_1000209_pt1 | contig 43217 bp, 42 predicted proteins | sample L2c1metaG_FD_165511 | JGI IMG/M metagenome (GOLD analysis project Ga0193742, IMG submission 165511) | Soil microbial communities from a riparian zone of the East river system, Colorado, United States - L2c1 | ecosystem: Environmental > Terrestrial > Soil > Riparian zone | place: USA: East River... | reverse complement strand
TCCGCATCCCGCGCGCCGTGTCGTCGGTGGCGGTCGCGTGCAGGCTCGAGCGCACCCCGGTCAGCGGCAGGCCAGCCGCGTCGACGTTCACCTCGAGCGACAGCCGCACCGGGTTCGGGAAGCCGGGGAGCAGCACCGGAGGGGAGATCCGCGACGCGTCCGGCACGGCGTCGGTGTCTTCCGCGGTGCCGTCGCCGACCTGCTCGTCCGCGAGCGGCGCGCCCGGGATGTACCTCGGCGCCACCACCAGTGGGAAGCGGAACGTGGCCTCGCCGTCCTCGTAGGGCAGTGCGCCGGCCAGCGTCAGGTGCACCGTCACCCGCTCGCCCGGCATGACGTTGCCGACCCGCATGGTGAACACGCCCGACCGCTCCTCCTCGGCGATCGACGCGCGCTTGCCCTGCTCGATGGCCTGGTCGTAGTCCGCCCTGGCCGCGCCGCGCTCCTTCAGCACGCCCTCGATCACCCGGCCGTCCGCCTCCATGCGCATCGCGGTGACCGCGGCACGCGGCGGCAGCGGGAAGATGTAGGTGGCCTCCAGCGGTTCGGTGTGCGTGTTGCGGAAGCCCTGCGTGAGCTCGGTGTGCGAGGCGAGGCCGGTGATGCTCGTGCGGACGTCGAGCGACTCGAGCGGCAGGTTGCCGCGCGCGGTGCTCAGGCAGCCCAGCCCGTCGTCGTCGGTAGGCCGGGCGTCGACCTCGGCAGGGTCGATCAGGTCGATGTCGGTGCTCATCGGCGTTCCTTTCGTGTGGACAGGCCGAGCCGGTCGATCGCGGCGAGCAGCGGTGCGGCTGCCGCCGCCAGCTCGGCCAGCTCGGCCTCGTCCGGGGCTCTCGTGGCACCGTTCAGCGTGACGGTGACACTGTCACCGACGCGGAAGCCGTGCACCGGCCTGATGACAGTGTCAGATTCGGGTTGTGGCGACCGGTGCCAGAACGGCGCGACCTTGACCCCGGCCGCCGGCGGTGGGTAGGCCTCCATGTCCTGCAGGTGGCGCACGGTCTCGGCGACCCCGGCGAGATCCTCGTCGGTCGCGCCGAGCAGTCGCTCCTGGATGTCGGCCAGCGACAGGCCCTTTGCCTGCAGACGCTTGACCGCGGCCAGCTGCAACGCGTGCCGAGCGCCGTAGAGCGCGACGCGGCCTCTGGTGGCGAGCGGACGGTCGACGAGTCCGATGGTCGTGTACCACCGGATGGTGCGTCCGTTCGGCAGCTCTCGGACCCTGCCGTTCTGCTGGCCGTCGTAGTCGTCGGCCAAGAGTGCGGCTACCTGGTCCGAGAGCTGCTCGAGGGTCCACAGCTCGTCGGTCATGCGGCAATATTGACAGTGTCAGATGACAGTGTCAAGCTGTCAGCCCCAGCCGAGCTCGTGCAGGCGAGCGTCATCGATCCCGAAGTGGTGGGCGATCTCGTGAACGACAGTGATGGCGACCTCCTCGACGACGTCCTGCTCGTCGCGGCAGATGTCGAGGATGGCCTCGCGAAAGATGGTGATCCGGTCCGGCAGCACGCCGCCGTAGTGCGACGTGCGCTCGGTCAGCGCGACGCCGTGGTAGAGCCCCAGCAGCGTGGGGTTCTCGCGGTCGCGGTCCTCGACCAGGACCACGACGTTGTCCATGGCCGCGGCGAACTCCTTCGGGATGAGGTCGAGCGCGTCGCCGACCAGCTCCTCGAACCGCACGCGCGTCATCGCGAACGCCACGTCAGCCGCCGGACTTCGGCGCGCCGGACGTGCTCGTCGCGGGCTGGGCCCGGACGCTGCCGGTCACCGGCCGCAGTGAGCCGTCCTGCTCGAGCGCGCCCACCTTGCAGTTCACCTTGTGGGAGCCGGCCGCCCAGCTCTCGGCCTTCAGCGTGTCCGAGTAGAGCGACAGCGTCAGCGCGGCCAGGTCCTTGTTGCCCGTGTACTGCGCCGCCACCGGCGGGCAGAGGTCCACCGTCTTCTCCCGCTGCTGCTCCTCGGTCGGGTAGCCGGACGGGAACGCGGCGAGGAGGTCGACGTTGCCGACCACCTCGTACGAGTGCTGCGTGCCGCAGTCGACCGGGTCGCCGACGTCCTTCTCGTTCACGAGCCCGAAGCACGTCCCCGGGTCGTGCACGTTGGACTGGTCCTGCTTGGCCGCGGTGCCGGTCGTCGACAGCAGCCGCTTGCCGGACGGGGTCACCCGCTGCACGCCGCAGCGCAGCTTGCGGTCGCCGTCGCGCCACTGCTCAGCGGTGGGCTTCAGCGCGCCGACCGTGTACTTGCCGAACGGGTCGAGCGTGCCGCCGAGGTACGTCTTGCCGACCTCCGTGCACTTCTCGGTCACGATCTGCTGCCAGCCCTGCTCGTCGGGCGTCGGCGCGTTCGCCCCGTAGTCGCCGCCGATCTCGACGTTGCTGGTCACCTCGAAGGTGTGCGGCTGTTCGCACGGCACGCGGCGCATGTTCTGCGGCGCGTCGTTCGGCCAGTCGAGGCAGGTGCCGCTCGGCGAGTCGAACGCCGCGGCCGCCTCCTCGGCGGCGGTGTCCGCCGCACCCTTCACCGACACCGGCCAGGAGAAAAGCATGCTCATGCTGAGCACAGCGAGGGCGCCGATGAAGGCACCAGCCATCACCAGCCGTGTTCTGAGCGTGCTCCCACGGGAGCCCGACGATCCGACGCGTCCAGACATCGCGTCCATGATGCCAGCGTTCGGCACGGCGGTAGCGGTCGAATCGCGATGCGGCCGGATTCGGTCGTGCGGATACGCTCCAGGCCGTGATCGACCTGAGGACACTGCGTGAGAATCCCGAGGCCGTGCGCGCCTCCCAGCGGAGCCGCGGCGAGGACACCGCGGTGGTCGACGCGCTGCTGTCCGCCGACGAGCGGCGCCGGTCCGCGGTCGCCGCCGCCGACACGTTGCGCGCCGAGCAGAAGCAGCTCGGCAAGCAGGTCGGGCGGGCCCGCGGCGAGGAGCGGGACGCGTTGCTGGCCAGGGGCAAGGAGCTGGCCGCCGACGTGCGGGCAGCGGAGGCCGCGCAGGCCGCGGCCGACTCCGAGCTCGCCGAGCTGCACGCGGTAGTGCCCAACGTCGTCCAACCGCAGGCGCCCGCCGGCGGCGAGGACGACTACGTGGTGCTCAAGGAGGTCGGCACGCCGCCGGCGTTCGACTTCGAGCCGCTGGACCACCTCGACCTCGGGGTGCGTCTCGGCGCGTTGGACATGGAGCGTGGCGCGAAGGTGTCCGGCTCGCGGTTCTACTTCCTGACCGGTGTCGGGGCGCAGCTGCAGCTCGCGCTGCTGAACCTGGCCGCCGCGCAGGCGACCGCGAACGGCTTCACGCTGATGATCCCGCCGGTGCTGGTCCGACCGGAGATCATGGCCGGCACGGGTTTCCTCGGCGCGCACTCGAGCGAGGTGTACCGCCTCGCCGACGACGACCTGTACCTGGTCGGCACGTCCGAGGTGCCGCTCGCCGGTTACCACGCCGACGAGATCCTCGACCTGTCCGCGGGGCCGCGCCGGTACGCGGGCTGGTCGTCGTGCTTCCGCCGCGAGGCCGGCACGTACGGCAAGGACACCAGGGGCATCATCCGCGTGCACCAGTTCGACAAGGTCGAGATGTTCGTCTACTGCCGGCCGGAGGACGCCGAGGCCGAGCACACCAGGCTGCTGGCCTGGGAGGAGGAGATGCTCGCCAAGATCGAGGTGCCGTACCGGGTCATCGACGTGGCCGGCGGCGACCTCGGTACGAGCGCGGCGCGAAAGTTCGACTGCGAGGCGTGGGTGCCGACGCAGGGCCGGTACCGGGAGCTGACGTCGACGTCGAACTGCACGACGTTCCAGGCGCGCCGCCTCTCGGTGCGGTACCGAGACGAGAACAACCGGCCTCAGGTGGCGGCGACGCTGAACGGAACGCTGGCGACGACGCGATGGATCGTGGCGCTGCTGGAGAACCACCAGCTGGGGAACGGTTCGGTGCGGGTGCCGGCGGCGTTGCGGCCTTATCTGGGTCGGGATGTGCTGGAGCCGGTGTAGGAATGCGGTGGCCTCGCCGAGTGAGTGGGACGTAGCCTCGCGGCGTGCATCGGATGTTTCCCATCACCCCGCCGCCCCGCGGCTGAGCGGGGCGGCTTGCTGACGGTGTGACCCACGGGTCACGCCTCTCTGGGTGCTGCTCGGTGCGAAACGCCCCGCGGACGAAGACCTCATCTCTCTTCGACGCTCGGGAGCGTTCCCTTGTCTGTTCTGTCGGTTCGTCCTGCGCGGGTTTCTTCCGCGCTGTTGGTTGTCGCCGGGATCTTGTGGGGTACCGGTGGGCTCGCTGGGGCCGTGCTCCAGTCGGCTGGTGGGCTCGAGCCCGTTCCGGTCGCCGCTTATCGGTTGCTTGTCGGCGGGGTGCTTGCCGTCGTCGTGGTCTGGCGGCTCGGGCAGCTCCGGTTCCTGCGTGGGCGCGCGGCCATCGGGCGGTTGTTGGTGTCCGGCGGACTGCTGGCCGCGTTCCAGGCCGCCTACCAGGTGGCGGTCGCGCAGATCTCGGTCAGTCTGGCCACCTTGATCACCATCGGGTGTGTGCCCGTCTTCGTGGCGGTGGCGAGCGGGATTCTGGAGCGGCGGGCACCGTCCGGGCGGACCCTGGTCGCCATCGGCGGGTCGCTCGTCGGGTTGGTGCTCCTGTCCGGCGGGCCGGCCGGCGCCGGCGGGTGGCGGACCGCCGGCGGGTGGCGGACCGCCGGCGGGGTGGTCATGTCGCTGCTGGCCGGCGCCGGGTTCGCCGCGCTCACGTTGATCACCGCCCGGCCGGTCGCCGGGCAGCACGCCATCACGTCGGTCGGGCTGCTGGTCGGCGGCCTGGTCCTGCTGCCGTTCGCGCTGGTGGACGGGATGGGCGTACCGCTGACCGGCGAGGTCGTCGGGTTGATCTGCTACCTCGGGGTGGTGCCGACGGCCATCGCGTACGGCGCCTACTTCGTCGGGCTCCGGCACGCGCATCCGACGGCGGCCGCGCTCGCGACCATGCTCGAGCCGCTCACGGCGACCGTCCTCGCCGTCTCGCTGCACGACGAGCGGCTCAGCGCCGCGGGTGTGCTCGGCGCCAGCCTGATCGCCGGCGCGCTGGCGTTGCACTACCTCGCGCCGAGGGGCGGTGGTGTCGGGTAGCCCTTACGTTTGGCCGGTGCGTCAACTGGTCGCCGGCTACCGGCTGCTGTTCGGGCTGCTGACCCTCGGCGCCGTCGGCTACCTGGCCACCCGGGTGCCCTCGCTGCCGAACCTGCTCAGCTACTTCACCGTGCTGAGCAACCTGTTCGGCGCGGGGGTGCTCCTGGTCGGCGCGTTTCGGCCGGTGCCGGACCTCGTGCGTGGCGCGGCGACGCTGTACCTCGGCATGACCGGGATCGTGTTCGCCCTGCTGCTGTCCGGGCTCGACCTCGGGCTGCTCGAACCCTGGGCGAACACGGTCCTGCACTACGTCATGCCGGTGGTGCTCGTCGCCGACTGGCTGCTCGTGCCGCCACGCGGGGGCTTCCCGGTGGCGCGGAGCCTCTGGTGGCTCGTGTTCCCAGCCGTGTACCTGCCGTACACGCTGGTCCGCGGGGCGCTCGTCGGCTGGTACCCCTACCCGTTCGTCGACCCCCGGCCGCGCGGCTACCCGCACGTCGTGACGATGTCCGTCGGGATCGCGGTCGCCTTCGGGGTCGCCGCGCTCGCGGTCGGGTGGGCCGGGGACGCGCTCGGCAGGCGAAAGAGCTAACCCGCCTGGTCGGCCACGTACTTGGCGATCTCCAGCGCGCACGTCGCGCCGGGGGACGGGGCGTTCAGCACGTGCACCTGGTTCGGGGCCGACTCGATGATGAAGTCCTGCACCAGCGTGCCGTCCCGCAGCAACGCCTGCGCACGCACGCCGGCGCCCGCCCGCACCAGGTCCTCCTTGCCGACCGCCGGCACCAGGCGGGCCAGGCTGCGCGCGAAGCGCCGCTTCGACAGCGACCGCAGAACCTCGTCGACCGCCGTGCGCGGGTACTTGCGGGCCAGCTTCCAGATGCCGGGGAACCGGGCCACCTCGGCCAGATCGCCGAAAGACAGGTCGCGCCAGCGGTAGCCCTCGCGGCGCAGCGCGAGCACCGCGTTCGGGCCGGCGTGCACGGAACCGTCGAGCATGCGGGTCAGGTGCACGCCGAGGAACGGCAGCGTCGCGTCCGGGACCGGGTACACCAGACCGCGGACGAGGTGCGCGGACTCCGGGCGGAGCGTGAAGTACTCGCCGCGGAACGGGACAATCGTCGCTTTCGGGGTCAGACCGGCCAGCCGGGCGACGCGATCGGAGTGAAGTCCGGCACAGTTCACGAGCGCGTCGGCGCGGAGCACCTCCTTGCCGGTCGCGATCTCCACGCCGCCGCCCCGGCCGGGGCGGATCGCCAGTGCGGGAGTGGAGAGTCGCAGGTCAGCGCCTGCTTCGGTGAGAAGCCGGGCCAGCGCGACACAGACGGCGTTGAAGTCGATGATGCCCGTGGTCTCGACGCGCAGCGCCGCGACGCACGCCACCTCCGGCTCGTACTCGTGCGCCTCCGCGGGCTCGATCAGCTTCGCCGGCACGCCGTTCGCCTCGGCTCGCGCCGCCAGCGCGTGCAGGCCGGGCAGCTCGTCCTCGCCGGTGGCCACGACGAGCTTGCCGCACACGTCGACCGGCACGCCATGTTCACGGGCAAACTCGACGATGGACCTGTTGCCCGCCACCGACATCCGCGCCTTGAACGACCCCGGCGCGTAGTACAGCCCGGCGTGCACGACGTTGGAGTTGTGCCCCGTCTGGTGCGCGGCCCAGTGGTCCTCCTTCTCGAGGAGAGTCACCCGGTCCCCACGCGCGGTCAGCTCCCGCGCGGTCGCCAGTCCGAGGATGCCGCCACCGATCACCACAATATGTCGCACGAAGCAAGAGGGTACGGCCCGTCCGAAACGCACTCGTAACGACAGCTAGACTCGGCGCGCCAAATCCTGGGAGAGGTATGTCCGAGAGTATTGCCCTGGGCCAGCCCACCGTCGGCGACGAGGAACTCGCTGCCGTCGCCGCGGTCTTCCGATCCGGCTGGCTTTCCGGGGCCGGTCCGACCTGCAAGAAGTTCGAGGAACGCTTCGCCGAGGTCGCCGGCGTCGAGCACGTCCTCGCCACCAACAACTGCGGCGCGTCGCTGCACCTGGCCCTCACCGTCCTCGGTGTCGGGCCCGGCGACGAGGTCATCGTCGGCGACTACACGTTCCCCGCCACCGGCCACGCTGTGCTGTGGACCGGCGCGAAGCCCGTGTTCGCCGACATCCGGCCCGACATCTGGAGCGTCGACCCGGCCGCCGTCGAGGCCGCGATCACGCCGAGGACCGTCGGCATCCTCGCCGTCGACGTGTTCGGCCAGCCGGCCGACTACGACGAGCTGCGTGCGATCGCCGACAAGCACGGCCTGTTCCTCGTCGAGGACGGCGCCTGCTCGGCCGGCGCGAGCTACCGGGGCCGGCCCGCGGGCGGTCTCGCCGACCTCGCGACGTTCAGCTTCCACGGCCGCAAGGGCATCACCGCGGGCGAGGGTGGCGCGCTGACCACCAACAACGCCGAGTACGCGGCGACCGCGCGCAAGCTGCACACCTACGGCATCGAGCCCGCGATCAACCGCGAGAACTCGACCGACCTGCCGATCCCGTCGTTCGACGTGGCCGGCTACAACTACCGGATGTCGGACGTCATGGCCGGCATCATGCTCGCGCAGCTGGACCGGCTGCCGGACCTGGTCGCCGCCCGCGCGCGGGTCGCCAAGTCCTACGAGTCGCTGCTCGGCGACCTCGACGGCGTCACGCTGCCGGTCGCGCTGGACGACCGGGTGCACCCGTGGCAGTCCTACGTGGTCACGCTCGACGCCGGCATCGACCGGGGCGCGGTCGCGAACGGCCTGCGCGCACAGGGCGTGCAGTGCAACTTCGGCACCTACGCCTCGCACGTGCAGCCCGTATACGCGAGCGACGCACAGTGCCCGGTGTCCGCGGACCTGTTCACGCGGCACCTCGCCATCCCGATGCACGCAAACCTGACCGACGCGCAGGTGGAGCGGGTCGCCGACACGCTCCGTGCCGTCCTCACCGAAGTTCGCTGAACGAAACCCTTAGGGAGCACGCAAGACATGTCCGCATCGCGCACTGTTCTGGTCACCGGCGGCGCCGGCTTCATCGGCATGCACGTGGTGCCCATGCTGCTCGAGCAGGGCTACCAGGTCCGCATCTTCGACAACATGTTCCGCGGCGACCGTGACGAGGTCAACAAGTTGGTGGCCGGCGGCAACGTCGAGCTGATCGACCAGGACGTCCGGTACGGCGGCTCGGTCCACGCCGCCATGAAGGGCTGCGAGAGCGTCATCCACCTCGCCGCCGTCTCCATCAACAAGAGCGTCGCGGACCCGCACGAGTCGGTCGACATCAACATGGTCGGCAACCACAACGTGTTCAACGCGGCCGCCGAGCACGGCGTGCGCCGGCTCGTGTTCGCGTCCTCCGCGTCGGTGTACGGCGACCCGAAGAAGCTGCCGATGCACGAGGACGACCAGCTCGACCCGCTGACCCCGTACTGCATCAGCAAGCGGACCGGCGAGGACCTGCTCGGCTTCTACCAGCGCACCAAGGGTCTCTCGTGGATCGCGCTGCGCTTCTTCAACGTGTACGGCCCCGGCCAGAAGACCACCGCGTACTACACGTCGGTGATCAACCACTTCGTGAACCGGCTGCGCAACGGCCAGGCGCCGGTGATCGACGGCAAGGGCGAGCAGTCGATGGACTTCATCCACGTCGTCGACATCGCCCGCAGCGTGGTCGCCGCGCTCGGCGCGGAGAAGGACAACGTGCCGGTGAACATCGGCACCGGCATCGACACCTCGATCGCGACGCTGGCGAAGATCCTCATCGACGCCGTCGGCGCGGACGTCGAGCCGCAGTTCAACCCGCGCGACGTCATGGTGTCGCGCCGGGCCGCGGACATCACGCGTGCCAAGGACGTGCTCGGCTGGGCGCCGACCATCCCCGTGGAGCAGGGCATGGCCGAGCTGGTGCGCGACAGCAAGTGACTGGACTGCCGGACAACCCGTACAACCCGAACGCCTGGATCATCGGCGAGCCGGAGATCGGCGAGGGCACCTGGATCGGTGCCTTCGCGGTGGTCGACGGGTCCGGCGGGCTGCGCATCGGCAACGGCGTCGACATCAGCTGCGGCGTGCAGATCTACACGCACAACACGACGCGGCGGTGTGTGTCCGGGCGCAACTTCCCGGACGTCGAACGCGCGCCGGTCACCATCGGCGACCGGGTGTTCCTCGGCGGCAACGCGGTGGTGCTGATGGGTGTCACGATCGGGGACGAGGCGGTGATCGGCGCCGGCGCGGTCGTCACCAAGGACGTGCCGGCGCGCACGATCGTCGCCGGCGTGCCCGCCCGCCCGACCGGCACGGTCGAGATCAGTGCCGACGGCACGAAGGTCGAGCTGGAGTACTCGAAGCGCTGACGCGAGAACGACAGGGCCCGGACGTGCACCACGTCCGGGCCCTGCGCCGTTCGGCGCAACTTCAGAACTCGTTGGCAACCGCGGGTGGGTGCCGGATGTCTCTAGTGCGACGGATCCCAACGAAGTGGATCCGGTGGCAACTGGGGAGAAAGTCCATGCGTATCAAGGGAAAGCTCGTGCTCGCGACGATGGTCGCCGCGGGTGCGCTGGCGGGTCTCAGCTCGACGGCGGCTACGGCGGCGCCGGCGGAGCGGACGGCGGGGGACGCCGTGAAGCCGGTCGTGCACGTGGCGCCGACGGCGCCGAACACGCGTGCCGCGGGCAGTGGCGGAGTCGGCGGTGACTTCACCGGCGACGGCAGACCGGACGTCCTCGCGAGGGACGCGTACTACGGCTCGCTCCACGTGTACCAGCACAGCGGCAACTTCAGCGGCACCGCGACGTACTCGACGGTCCACCTCATCGACACGGGCTGGTCGTACATGAAGTGGATCGGCGCGGCGGACATGAACGGCGACGGGCTCGCCGACGTGGTGTCCGTCGACAGCTACGGCGACATGCGGATCGCCGTGAACGACGCTTCGCGGGCGCCCGCGCTCAACCCGAACGTGCACGTCAACGCCGGCTGGGGCATCAACGACCTGGTGACCGTCGTCGACTACAACGGCGACGACTACGACGACCTGCTCGCGCGCCGCGCCGGCACCACGAGCTTCTACGTCTACTACAACAACGGTGGCGTCAACGGCACGGCGACGTTCGCCGCGCCGCAGCTCGCGCTGTCGGGCTTGTTCGCCGACGTCATCTCCGTCGCCGACGTGACGCTGGACGGCGCGCCGGACCTGCTCTTCGTGCGGCAGGGTCGGCTGTACCTGTACGAGTTCGGTGGCGACGTCTACCTGCTCGGCACCGGCTGGAACACGGTCGACCAGATCTCGCTGACCGACGTGAACGGCGACGCTCGTCCGGACGTGCTGGCGAGGAAGCTGTCGAACGGCGCGCTGCAGGCCTACACGCACACCGGCCACTGGAACCCCAGCGGCACCAACGAGTCCTACGTGCTGAACCCGCCGGTCGTCGTCGGCACCAACTGGTTCATCCACAACCTCATCACCTGATCCACCGAGCACCGGGCCCGGACGCGCAACCCGCGTCCGGGCCTTTCGGCGTTCAAGGCAACCGCCGGGTGGGTGCCGGCGTGTACGGCGCGATGGACCACAACGAAGGTGGTCCCTCCGACAGGGAGAAGACATGCGTGTCAAGAGAACTCTGTTGCTCGCGGCCGTCGTCGCCGCGGGTGCGGTCGCCGGGTTCGGTACGACCGCCACGGCGGAGCCGGCCGCGCCGGACCAGCCGATCGTCCACATCGCACCCGAGGCGGCGAAGACGCGTGCCGCGGGCAGTGGCGCGGCCGGCCGGGACTTCACCGGCGACCACCGGCCGGACATCATCGCGAGGTCCGCGTCCAGCGGCGGGCTGTACCTGTACCCCCACAGCGGCACCTTCAACGGCACGAGGACATACTCGGCGGCCCGCCTGCTCGACTCGGGCTGGGGGTCGATGACGTGGATCGGCGCGGCGGATCTGTCGGGGGACGGACTCGCCGACGTGGTCTCCGTCGACAGCGCGGGCGTCATGCGGGTGGCCGTGAACATCGGTGGGCGGCTGGCGCCCAACCGGGTCATCAACTACGGCTGGGACATCAACGACCTGGTGATCGTCACCGACTACAACGGCGACGGCTACGACGACCTGATGGGCCGTCCTGGCCCGTACCAGAACTTCAACATCTACTACAACAACGGTGGCATCACCCCCACGACGACGTTCGCCGCGCCGCAGGTCGCGATCTCGGGCATCGGGCCGCAAACCGCGCTGTTCGGTGACTTCACCAGGGACGGCGTGCCCGACATGCTCTACACGGTCGAGTCGGGCAACATGTATGTCTACGACCTGGTCGGCAACAGAGTCGTCCTGGCCAACCGGGGTTGGTACGCCATGGACCAGCTCTCCGCGACCGACGTGAACGGCGACGGGGCACCCGACCTGCTGTCGAGGGACAAGTACACCGGCGACCTTTACGCCTCGACCCACTCCGGTTCGTTCGACCTGGACTCGAACGGTTGGGCGACGAGCATGCTGCGGGACAAGGTGGTCGTCGGCACCGGCTGGCACATGCACAACCTCATCACCTGAGCACGGGCTGTGTTCCGCCTGTGCATTGTTTGCCAAGACGTGCAACGTTATGCAGGTCACAGGCGTCTATACAGGCAGGTGTCGTTTCAACGGCTGGGGAGACAGGTCATGTCGTTCAAGAAGGTCGCGCTCGCCGCGTGTGTCGTGGTCGGGTTCGTTGTCGCGTTGGGGACCAAGGGCACCTCCACGTCCACTCGCACCGCAAGACCGGCCGCGCCGAGGCGCCGGCCCTGAGCTCATCTCCAGGAGCACGGCCCGGGTCTCGCATCCGGGCCGTGCGTCCGTTCGGACCGTGGCCGCACAGCGTTCGGCCTAACTTCGCGAAACACTGAAACTCTCTGTGTAGCAACACAGCAAGGTATGACACAGGGGCGAAACGATCGTGTCCACGACTGGGGATCGCCACCCTGCCACTCTCATGAGGAGAACTATTCATGCAGCTCAGAGGGGAACGTGCGGGACGCGTTCGTAGCGTTCTGCGCGCTCTGCTGGTCACCGGCACCAGTGCGGCAGCCGCGGTCACCGCGGTCGCCCTGGCTCCGGCGGCAACCGCCGAGGCGCCGGCGCACGCGGCACGGGCCGCGGCGGTCGCCGACCGTGACGGGCACCTGACGCCGGCCGCAGAAGTCAGCACCAGGTCGAGCAGCGGTGGGTCCCGCTCCGGCGACTTCACCGGCGACGGCGTCGGCGACATCCTCGCCCGCGACGCACGCAACGGTCAGCTCAAGGTCTACCCGCACGCCGGCTCCTACAGCGGCACGGCGACCTTCCAGCCGGCCGTGACCGTCAACTTCGGCTGGGGCGGCATGCGCTGGATCGGCCAGGGCGACCTCAACGGCGACCACCTCGCCGACGTCGTCTACGTCGACACCAGCGGTGTCATGCGCGTCGCCCCGCACAGCGGCGCGTTCTCCGGCACCGGCACGCTGCGGGCCGGCGACGTGATCGGCACCGGGTGGACGATCAACGACCTGATCTTCACGTACGACTTCAACGGCGACGGTCTCGACGACGTCCTCGCGCGGCGGGCCGGCACCGGCGACACGTACATCTACTTCAACAACGGCGGCCTCAACGGCACGGCGACGCTCCAGGCGCCGCTGCTGCTGCTGTCCGGCCCGGTCGGCATCGACGTCGACCAGTCCATGGGCGACTTCACCGGTGACGGCGTGCCGGACCTGCTGTTCGTGCAGAACGACGGCGTCATGGGCATCTTCGACTTCATGGCCAACGGCGAGGTCGGCGAGACCTACGCGCTCGGCTACGGCTGGCAGACGATCAACGCGATCACCCTGTCCGACGTGAACATCGACGGCCGTCCCGACGTGCTCGGCCGCCGCGCGAGCGACTCGTCGCTGATGTCGTACACGCACACCGGCACCTGGGCGCCGACGGCCGACCGCACGGCGTTCACCACGCTGCGCGCGCCGATCCTCCTCGGCACCGGCTGGAACATCAACAACGTCATCACCTAACCACGATGCGTGAGTGAACCTTCAGTGGGGCTGGGCCGAGTGGTCCAGCCTCACTGGTGTGTTCGGACCAATTTCCGTTCATCGTGAAACTCTCCGTGGTCGTGGACGGAAGAGAGGAGCACAGGACGAACTTCTCGTATCGGTGACTGGGGACCAGCACTTCCTCGTGGAGTACTCGCCACCGGCGCGCGTCGCGTCCTGCGCACCTCCCACCTCCGAATCTCATCGAGGAGAACGGTCCATGGAGTACAGACGAGACCGCTTGCGCCGTGTGGTGCTGGCAGCCACCACTGCCGTGACGGCGGCCGCGCTAGCGGTCACGGTCGCCCCGGCGGCGACCGCCGCGCCGGGCGCCACGAAGGCCCCCACGGTCAAGCTCGCCGACCGCACCGCCCACCTCACGCCGACCGCCGAGGGCGGCGTCAGCACGCGGACCGCGGGCAGCGGGTCCCGGTCCGGGGACTTCACCACCGACCTCACCCCGGACATCCTCGCCAGGAACGCCAGCAACGGGCAGCTCAAGGTTTATCCGCACAGCGGCGCCTACTCCGGCACCGCGACGTTCCAGCCGGGCGTCACGATCAACTACGGCTGGGGCGGCATGCGCTGGATCGGCCAGGGCGACCTGACCGGCGACGGACGCAACGACGTCGCGTACATCGACGCAGGCGGCGTGCTGCGGCTCGCGGCCCACAGCGGCGTCTGGGACGGCACGAACACGCTGCTGTCCGGCGAGGTGATCGGCACCGGCTGGAACATCAACGACATGGTGTTCACCGACGACTGGGACGCCGACGGCTTCGACGACATCCTCGCGCGCCGAGCCGGCACCGGCGACGTCTACATGTACCGCAACTCGGGGCTCGGCGGGCTGTCCTCGTTCCAGGCGCCGCTGCTCGCGATCTCCGGCCCGGACGACGACGTCACGCTGACCATGGGCGACTTCACGAACGACGCCACCACCGACCTGCTTTTCGTGCAGAGCAACGGTGTCATGGGTGTCTTCAACTTCGTCACCGACGAGATGTGGTCGATCGGCTACGGCTGGCAGATCATCAACGCGATCACGATCGCCGACGTCAACCTCGACGGCGTGATCGACGTGCTCGGCCGGCGCGCGTCGGACAACGCGCTCCTGTCCTACACCCACACCGGCACGTGGGCCCCGAACCCGGCCAACGGCACCGCGTACACGACGCTCAACGCGCCCGTGGTGATCGGCTTCAACTGGCACATCAACAACGTCATCACCTGATCACCGTGCCTGCGTGACCTGTGGGGTCGGGCCGAACGGTCCGGCCCCACACGCAACTAGGACGCAACTCCGCCGCGATCGTGTAACTCGCCGTGCCCTGGAACGGAAAAGAGGAACACGGGACGAACAGTCCGTATCGACGACCGGGGAGTGACGTTCATGGAGCACAGACGAGACAGCCTGCGCCGCACGGTGCTGGCGGCCACGGCGGCGGTGGCGGCCGCCGCCGTGGCGTTGGCACTCGCCCCGGCCGCGGGGGCCGCGCCCGCCGCGGCGCCGGCCGGCACGGTCGCCGACCGCGAGGGCCACCTCGTGCCGGCGTCCGGCGGGGTCGGCACGAAGTCGGGCAGTGGTTCCCGGTCCGGGGACTTCACCACCGACTTCGTGCACGACATCCTCGCAAGAGATGCCGGTAGCGGGCAGCTCAAGGTTTATCCGCACAGCGGCAGCTACTCCGGCACCGCGACGTTCCAGCCGGGCGTCACGATCAACTACGGCTGGGGCGGCATGCGCTGGATCGGCCAGGGCGACCTGACCGCGGACGGGCGCAGCGATGTCGCGTACATCGACGCGGGCGGCGTCATGCGGCTCGCCGCGCACAGCGGGGTCTGGAGCGGCACGTCCACGCTGCTGTCCGGCGACGTGATCGGCACCGGCTGGCACATCAACGACATGGTGTTCACCGACGACTGGGACCTCGACGGTCGCGACGACATCCTCGCGCGCCGCGCCGGCACCGGCGACGTCTACCTGTACCGCAACTCGGGGCTCGGCGGCCTGTCCACGTTCGAGGCGCCGCTGCTCGCGGTCAGCGGCCCGGCCGACGACGTCGCACTGACCATGGGCGACTTCACCCTGGACGGCACCACCGACCTGCTGTTCGTGCAGAGCAACGGCGTGATGGGCGTGTACGACTTCCTCACCGGCGAGACCTGGGCGGTCGGCTACGGCTGGGAGACCATCAACGCGATCACGCTCGCGGACGTCAACGTCGACGGTGCGATCGACGTCCTCGGCCGGCGCCGGTCGGACAACGCGCTGGTGGCCTACACCAACGCCGGGTGGTCCCCGGACACCACCACCGGCACCGCGTTCTACACGCTGAACGCGCCTGTGGTGATCGGCTACAACTGGCACATCAACAACGTCATCACCTGATGGACAAACGGAAGCGCCGCCACCCGAACCTCTGGGTGGCGGCGCTTTCCGTGTCTACGTCATGCGGTGGTGGCGGCCAGCTCCCGCTGGGCGAGCACCTTCGCGACGACCCGGTGCGACGGCAGGATCGACTCGCGCTCCTCCGCCAGGTCGGCCGTGCCGTCCAGCAGGTCGGCGAACCGGTCCAGCTGGGTCGCGAGCGGCTCGCGCACCGAGACCAGCTCCGGGATCTCGATGACCGACTGCTGCCGGTAGCCGCGGCCGTCCGGCGTGGCCGCCTCGGCGGACACGTGCCGGTAGATGGTCACGTCGCGCCGCAGCAGGTCGATCTCGATGGACCGGTCGATCTCCGTGACGGTGAGCGAGCGGACCTTGCGCTGCCCGACCCGGCTTGCCGACACACTGGCAAGGCCGCCCTCCGGGAAGCCGAGCACGGTCTCCGCGATGTCCTCCGCGCCCGCGATCGACGACGGGTGGAACAGGCCGGTGCTGGCGGACACCTTCGTCGGCTCGACGCCGCCGAAGCAGCGGATCGCCAGGTCCACGTCGTGCACCAGCAGGTCCCAGCCGACACCGGTCTTGATCCGCGGCGCGTACGGCGAGTGCCGGACCGCCGCGACGTGCAGCGGGTTGTCCAGCACCGCAAGAGCGGTCATCACGGCCGGGTTGTAGCGCTCCAGGAGACCGCACATGAACGGCAGGCTCCTGGTGGCGGCCGTCGCGACGACCTCCTCGGTGGCCGCCAGGTCGTCGCACACCGGCTTCTCGACCAGCAGCGCGACGTCCTGGGACAGCACGTCCATGGCGATGCGGTGGTGCGTGGGGGTCGCGGCGGCGAGCACCACGGCGTCCACGCCCGACAGCGACTCGAGCTCCGGCGTCCAGGTCGTGTCGAACCGCTCGGCGACGGCCTTCGCGTTCTCGCTCGGGTCGACGATCCGGACCAGCTCGACGCGGTCGGACTGGGACAGCACGCGGGCGTGCAGCGTCCCCATGGAACCGGCCCCCACCAGCACTATCCTGTGTCGCTTCGTCACGCGCCCAGCACCTCCCGCACGGTCTTCACGACGGTGGCCACCTCGGCCTCGGTCAGCTTCGGGTGCACCGGCAGCGACAGCGCCTGCGCGGCGACCCTGGTGGCCACCGGCACGTCGGACGCGATCACGCCCGGGTGGTCGGCGTAGCAGTCGTAGTCGAAGACGACCTTGGGGTAGTAGATCCCGTTGCCGATGCCCCGCTCGGTGAGCGCGGCGGCCAGCTCGTCGCGGGTCAGCGCGGCGTCGGTGCCATCGGTGCCGCCGACCAGCACCGTGTACTGGTGCCAGACGTGCGTGCGGCCCGGCAGCACCGACGGCACCCGCAGGCCCGGGATATCGGCGAGCCCCTCGGACAGCGCGGCCGCGTTGGCGCGGCGGCGGGCCGTGAGCGCGTCCAGCTTCTCCAGCTGCGGGATGCCGACCGCGGCGTGCAGGTCGGTCATCCGGTAGTTGTGGCCGGCCACCTCGTACTGGTAGCGCGCCCGCATGCCCTGATTGCGCAGCACCCGCAGCCGGTCCGCCAGCGTGGCGTCCGACGTGGTGATCACGCCGCCCTCCGCGGTGGTGACGTTCTTCGTCGCGTAGAGCGAGAAGCAGCCGAGGCCGTAGCTGCCGGCCGCGCGGTCGTCGTACCGCGCGCCGATCGACTGGGCCGCGTCCTCGACCACGGCGAGGCCGTACTCGTCGGCCAGCGGCGCCAGCTTGCTCATGTCGGCCATCTGCCCGTACAGGTGCACGGGCATGAGCACCTTCGTGCGGGGGCCGACGGCGGCCGCGACCGCGTCGGGGTCGACGCAGAAGTCGTCCTCGCGGATGTCGGCGAACCGGGCCGTGGCGCCGGCCTCCAGGATCGCGTTGAGGGTGGCCACGAACGTGAACGGGGACGTGACGACCTCATCGCCCGGCTGGAGGTCGAGCACCTGCAGTGACGCGACCAGCGCGGTCGTGCCGCTGTTCACGGCGACCGCGTGCTCGACGCCGGCGATCTCGGCGAAGGTGTCCTCGAGACGCTTGACCATCGGGCCCTGTGCGATGACGCCGGACTCGAGCACCTCGGTGACGAGGGGCAGCGCGTCGCGTACGTCAACGACGGTGATGGGGATCATTCAGTAGTTTCTTTCGTCACTGAGTGGAGCTTGCGGAGCGAACATCGGTTTTCGGGTTACGGCAAGACCGCCTGGCGCATAGCTGGTTGCCGGCGCCGGCACAAGCGCACACGATACCGCTCCGTGATCCTGGTATTTCGCGCTGGTAACGTGCGCCCTCGTTGTGACGAAGACGCCGGGCGGAGAGCCGATGACAGTCGAGACCGAGGTGCCGTCCGATTCCCCGGTGGCGCCAGGGAAGAAGCGCGCCGGCTGGAAGTCGCAGGTCATCGCGTGGGCCAGGCGGCTGCTGCTGGTGGCGGTGCTCGCCGGGGCCGGCTACTACCTCGTCACCCGGTGGGACGAGGTCTGGCGGACGCTGTCCTCGGTGCCCTGGTACTCGGCCGTGCTCAGCATGGTCGCGGTTGTGCTCGGCATCATGTCGAGCACCGCGGCGTGGCAGAACATCGTCGACGACCTCGGCAAGCCGATCGGCCGGGTGCGCGCGTCGCAGATCTTCCTGGTGAGCCAGCTCGGCAAGTACGTGCCCGGCGCGGTCTGGGCGTACGTGCTGCAGATGGAGCTTGGCAAGAAGGCGGGGCTCGCCCGCGCCAGGATGTTCGTCAGCTCGCTCGTCCAGGTCGGGGTCGCCGTGGTGGCCTCGCTGGTGGTCGGCCTGCTCGCGCTGCCGGAGCTGCTCGACGAGTCGCCCGGCGCGGTGTGGCTGTACGCCATCCTCCCGTTCGGGCTGATCTCCCTGCACCCGCGCGTGATGACGTGGGGCGTGAACCTGGTCCTCAAGACGCTGCGCAAGGCGCCGCTGGACCACCGCCTGCACTGGTCGACGATCATCAAGACGTTCGCGTTCACCATCGCGGGCTACACGCTGTTCGGCACGCACCTGTGGCTGCTGGCGACCGCGGACGGCACCCCGCAGGTGGATGTGCTGCTGCTGTGCGTCGGCGCGATCGCCATCGGGCTGACCGCTGGACTGTTCTTCTTCATCCTCCCGTCGGGCGCCGGGGTGCGGGACGTGCTGGTCGCGGTGGCGCTCGCGCCCGCGGTCGGTCCGGTCGCCGGCGCGGCCTTCGCGGTGGCCTCCCGAGCGATGTTCACGGTGGCCGATGTCGGCACTGCCGGAGTCGCGGCCCTGATCGCTAAGATCCGTCCGCCGGGGGACATCCAGCCCACCACCACTGTTGAGAGCACCGACAAGGCCGAGTAGCCACGCGGCCCTGGGGAGAGGCCGCATGCGCGCGTCAGGTTCACGTCGGGGTCTGTTCATAGCCACGGTGGCGGCCGTCGCCGCCGCCCTGCTCACGGTTCCGGCGACCGCCGCGCCACCACCGACCCCGCCGCAGCAGCCGGTGCGGGCGAAGTCGACCGTCACCCCGCTCGCCACGGCCGCCCGTTCCGGTGACGCCAGCACGGTTCGCCCGGCAGCTCGGTTCTCGATGGTCGGCGTGCGCTGGACCGGCGCCGCGCCGGACCGGGTCGAGGTGCGCAACCGCGCGGTCGACGGCACGTGGTCCGGCTGGACCGTGCTCGACCCGACCGACGCGCAGCCGGAGATCGGCGCGGCGAGCACCACCACCGAGCCGATGTGGACCGGACTGTCGACCGACGTCCAGGTGAAGGCCGTGCGGGCCGGCAGGCCGGTGACGAGCGGGCTCGAGGTCGTCACCATCGACCCCGGCGCGTCGGCCGCCGACGCGCGGCTGTCGGTGCAGGCGGTGCCGGGGCGGCCGAACGTCGTCACGCGGGCCGGCTGGGGCGCGGACGAGAGCATCATGACGTGGGCGCCGGAGTACGCGTGGACGACCAAGGCGGTCACCATCCACCACACCGACGGCACTAACGACTACACGTGCGCGCAGTCGGCGTCGATCGTGCGCGGCATCTACCAGTACCACGCGGTCACGAACGGCTGGGGCGACATCGGCTACAACGTGCTCGTCGACAAGTGCGGCACGATCTTCGAGGGCCGCAAGGGCGGGCTCGACGTGCCGGTCATCGCGGCGCACGCGGGCGGGTTCAACACCTACACGTTCGGCATCTCGATGATGGGCGACTTCTCGAGCGCCGGACCGCCCGCGCCGATGCTCGAGTCGGTGTCGGCGATGGCCGCGTGGAAGCTGGGCACGTCCTACCGCGACCCGCGCGGGTCGACGGTGCTGGTCTCCACCGGCGCCGGCACGTCGAAGTACCCGGCCGGCACGGCCGTGACGCTGCCGACGATCTTCGCGCACCGCGACGTCGGCAACACCGCGTGCCCCGGCGACGCGGGCTATGCGCAGCTGGAGAACATCCGCGGCCGGGTGGTCACGCTGGCCGGCGACTGGCGTTCGTCGCCGATCTACGTGAAGTGGCAGGAGCTCGGCGGCGAGGCGGGCTGGCCGCTCGGCGTGTACCAGCAGGAGCAGCCGCTGCCCGGCGGCGGTTCCGGCGCCGCGTTCATGGGCGGCGGGGGCACGACGATCACGAGCCACCCGACGGCCGGCACGCATTACGTGCGCGGCGCGGTGCGCGCGAAGTGGCTCGCGCTCGGCGGCGTGAGCTACGGCTATCCGACGACTGACGAGACCGCGGTGGCCGGCGGCGTGACGCAGACCTTCGGCGAGGGAAAGACGATCTACTATTCCGCGACCGGCGGCGCGCACACCGTCACCGGGCCGATCCAGACGCGCTGGGAGCAGAGCGGCGGCGCGTCCGGCACCTACGGTTTCCCGTCCTCCGACGAGTACGCCTACGACGGCGGCACCCGCCGGCAGGACTTCTACCGCGTCACGATCATCTACAACCCGGCGACGGCCAAGTTCACTCTTGTCCCGAGGCGCACCCCGATCGGCTAAAACGCCATGAAGGACCCCTTCATGTCACTCAACGACATGAAGGGGTCCTTCCGGGCACTGGCTTTGCGTCAGTTGGCGGACGGGGCCGCGGCGCGGGTGGTCGTCTCCGCGGCGGTCGTGCCGACGTCGTGCACGCCCTGCAGGATGTAGACCGGGCGGCGGCGGGCGTCGTCGCCGGCGCGCCACAGGTACTCGCCGAAACCGCCAAGCGCGGCCAGGTTCAGGCCGCCGAGCAGGAACACCGACGACAGCACCACGAGCCAGCCGACCGGCGCGCTCAGCGACACCAGCGCCACGATCAGCGTCGCGAGCAGCCCGGTCACGCCGAGTCCGATGATCGTCAGCCCGAGCAGGAACGCGATGAGGAACGGCGCCGCCGAGAACTCCACGAAGGAGTCCACGACGAGACGGATCTTCTTCTTGTTCGTCCACTTGCTCTTGCCGGCGGGCCGGGGGAGCTGCTCGAACCGGATGGTCGTCTGCGTGAAGCCGACCCACGCGAAGATGCCGAACACGTTCCGGTTCGCCTCTGGCATCTGGTTGACCTGGTCGATCACCCGCCGCGAGACCAGGATCTGCGACGGCCCCTCCTTGGGATAGTTCGGGATCGACGACATCCGCTGGAACACGCTGGAGAACCAGCGCGACATCGCGTTGCCGAGGCCCTTGGGCACGGCGCGGGTGTCCCGCACGCCCCACACGATGTCGTTGCCGGCCCGCCATTCGGCGAGGAACCGGCCGATCGCCTCGAGCGGCTCCTGCAGGTCGGTGCTGAGCGTCAGCGCGCAGTCGCCCCGGCTGAGCGCCAGCCCGGCGGTGATCGCCGCGTGCGAGCCGAAGTTGCGCGACAGGCTCGCCACCCGCGCGACGTCACCCTCGCCGAGCGCGTCCAGCACGACCTGGGTGGTGCCGTCGGACGAGCCGTCGTCGACGACGACCAGCTCGAAGTCCAGGTCGGGGTGCGCGGTCCGGATCTCCCGGAAGAAGCCGACCAGACCGGCCGCGTTCTCCGCCTCGTTGAACGCGGGCGCGATGAGGGTGACCAGCTTGCGGTGGCCGGTGCCGTTGGTGGACGGGCTCATCGGTGAAACCCTCTTTCGGTCGAGCCGCCGGTGCCGACCGGCGCCGGGGTGGTGTTCTCGGAGTCGTTCGCGTACAGGTCGTCGGCCGGGGGCTCGGCCGGGACGTTCGGCCGGTCACGGCGCCGCAGGTACCACGGCACCACGCCGAGCCCGATGGTCAGCAGGACCCCGAGCCCGTACGCGCCGATCGACGTCGTCATGCCCGGCGGCGTGAACGTCAGCTCGATCTCGCCCTCGGTCGTGCCGCGTGGCAGGTCGACCACGAGCAGGCCGGCCGGGCCGGTGCGGATCGGCAGCGTCGCCCCGTCCAGGGTGGCCGTGTAGCCGGGCCACGCGAGCCGCGCGAACGTCAGCCGTGCCGGCCCGTCCGCGTCGGTGCGGCTGAACGTGATCCGCTCGTCGGTCGAGTTGGGCATCTCGTCGGAGCGGACGTCGGTGCCGCCGCTCGCGTCGGACACCCGGCCGTCCGGGTTGGGCAGCGGATCAACCCGCTCCCACACGGTCGCGAGCCCGCTGTCCTCGTCCTCGGTGGCGCGCCGCCAGCCGGCCGGCGCCTCCTCGCCACGCAGGTCGAGCAGCTTGTTCTGCACCACGACCGTGCTCGCCCGCATGAGGTCGGCGAGCGGGGCGGAGTAGCCCTTGGGCACGTCCCACAGCCGGTCCCACGCCTCCGGGCACGCGATCGAGCCCTGGTAGCGGGCACACATGAGCGCGTCGAACTTGGTGAAGCCGATGCCGCTGTACGCAGTGGTGCTCTCCACGCCCGCGGTCGCGTACATGTTGCCGAACAGCATGTCCTTGTACGCCCGGTCCGGGACCGCGTCCCGCGCGCCGACGAGCCCGAGGTCGGCGATCTGCACGACCATGCCCTCGTACTTGTCGAACCGCTCGTGCAGCTCGGCCCTGCTGTTCGGGAACTGGTAGTTGATGACGTTGTTGAACCCGGGGAACCAGTACACCTGGGCGCCGAGGATGAGCAGCGTGCCGACCGCCATCACCGCGTAGCCGGCCTTGCTGACCACGTTGAACCGGATGATCAACGCGACCAGCACCGCGACCACCAGCCCGGCGATGACGTGCCGGCGGAGGTTCTGCGGGATGTCGGCCCACGCGAGGTACACGCCGACCGCGATGATCACCGCGGACCCGATGGACCGCTGCTTGAACCGGTCCCGGTGCAGGCCCGCGCTCGCCGCGATGACGAACAGCAGCGCGACCGCGATCCACACGAAGTCGATGAGCCGCAGCGGCCAGCGGAACATCCACACCTGCGACGGGCCGAGCGTCAGCAGCAGGTACGCGCCGCCGAACACCAGGATCGACGTCATCGACCGCCAGCGCTCCGCGAAGACCCGCCAGCGCAGCCACGGCAGCAGCGGCAGCACGAAGAACGCCAGGTACATGCCCGGCACGGTCATGAACGGCAGCCCGAACGTCGTGACGTACGGCTGCGCGCTCGGGGTGCTCGCCAGCAGCAGGTCGGTGAGGTTCGGCGAGAGGAACTCGTCGTTGAACGTGGTGCTGTTGGCGCGGTAGCCCACCGACGACGTGGACAGCAGCGGCAGGTAGATCAGCACGTTGAGCAGCAGGATCGCGACACCGGAGAGCGTGAGGCCGACCAGCTTGTGCTTCTTGCCGGTCACCCACGCCTCGACCAGCACGCCCAACATCACGAACGCCGTGGACAGCAGGCCGTACGGGTTGCCGAGCGAGCAGGCGAGGTAGCCGGCGACCACGATCCAGATGTAGGAGCCGCCGTTGTGCAGGGCGCGCCGCGCCGCCCACCACAGCCACGGCGTGAACGCGGTCAGGATCAACGCGTTCAGCCAGGTCGAGGTGTCGACGAAAAAGGAGTAGCCGGACAGCGGCACCATCGCGCCGAGCGTCGCGGCGAGCGTCGGACGCACCTTGTAGTTGCGCGCGAGCAGGTACAGACCGCCGGCCATGATCAGCATGAAGCCGGTCTTGGCGAGCGCGATGGCGATCGCCATGTTGTCGATCGAGTACGTGAACAGCGCCGCGACCAGGACCACGGGGTTCCACACGCCGCCGACGCCCTCGCCCGCGAAGTTGCCGCCGCGCCACATGTCGATCTGCAGCAACGGAACCCGGCCGTCGGAGACCGCCTGGGCCATCTGCAGCCAGTTGGGCAGTCCGGCGCCCGCGGTGTCGTCCCACAGATAGAAGATGTGGTTTCGGAAGAGCGGCAGCGCCGCCCCGATCGACACCACCGCCAGCATCAGCAGCGGGGGGAGAAAGCGGCCCGCGCCACTGGGCGCCGGCTCGCTGTTCTCGGGAGCCGCGACGGGGCTGGTCTGACCCAAACGCATTGCAACCCATTTCCCTGTGACAGGTGTGTAAGAAGTTGTGGGAGGGGTGCGCCGACCGCCACGAAAGCCGTGTCCCCAGCTCCAGCCGGACACGGTACAGACCTGGGCACGTAGACTCGCCGCCCGGTCGTTTCTGAGAAGTTGCGAAGGCGAGGCGGACACGTGACCGAGGTGCACCCGACCGCGGTGGTCGGCGATGGCGTTGAGCTCGGTGAGCGGGTGACCGTCGGGCCGCACGCGGTGGTCATGGGGCCGACCACCGTCGGCGACGACTGCTGGATCGGCCCCGGCTGTGTGATCGGCACGCCGCCGGAGCTCACGAGCGTCGAGCACAACCGGGAGTGGACGAGCGCGCTGCCGCTTTTCGGTGTGGAGATCGGCGCCGGCACGGTCGTGCGCGAGCTGACCACGATCCACCAGGGCAGCTACCGGCCGACCAGGATCGGCCGCAGCTGCTGGCTGCTCAACCGCGTGTACGTGGCGCACGACTGCCAGGTCGGCGACGGTGTGACGCTGTCCTCCGGCGCCACCCTCGGCGGGCACATCCTCATCGGCGACGCCGTCAACCTCGGCATGAACGCCGTGGTGCACCAGCGGCGCGTGGTCGGTCCCGGCGCGATGGTGGGCATGGGCGCCGCGGTGACGAAGGACGTGCCGCCCTACGCGCTGGCGTACGGCAACCCGGCCCGGCTGAACGGCGTCAACAAGGTGGGCATGAGCCGCGCCGGCATCCCGGACGAGCACATCGCGCTGCTCGCGGCGAGCTACGAAGCGGACCGGCTGCCGACTGAGCGCCCGGACAAGCTCGCGGACGCGTTCGCGTGGTGGACCGCCGCCGAACCGGCTCGACCGCTGGTCACGGGAGCGTAGCGACGGAGCGGGGGCGACCAAATCCAACACCGTGACCTGATAGTGATACTTGCGGCCTGCGCAGGTACTCTCGTTTTCCAACCGTCGCCTGTCCCGTGGCCAGTTGGAGGACTGAACTCGTATGCCCGCTAGCACCTCGACCACCAGCGAAACGGCGCCCGCCGTCCAGCAGCCGGCAGCCGAGGGGGAGCCACTGCTCGAGGCGCACGCGCCGAACGGGCGGCTGGTCGCGCAGCGCGGCCTGTTCCGCGGTCCGGACCCGGTGTGCCCCGACGACCTGTACTCACAGGTCGTGTTCGGCAACGCGGTGCGGGAGCGGCAGCGGCTGGTCGTGCACGCCGCCTCCGAGGTGTCCACCGACACCTACTTCGGCCGGTTCCCCGCGAGCTACTGGCAGCGCTGGACCGTGGTGAACGAGGTCGACGTCGAGGTGACCGCCACCGGCTCCGGCCGGCTGTCGCTGGTCGCGTCGGACGCGGAGGGCGACACCCGTGTGGTCGCGGCGCAGGAGCTCGCCGACCTGCGCGGCGACACGGTGACGCTGACCGCCCAGCTGGACAAGTTCGTCGACGGCGGCTTCCTGTGGGTGGAGTTCGCCACCGGCGACGACGACCTGGTGGTGGACCGGCTGCGGTGGACGGTGGCCCCGCCAGAGCGGCTGCGCCCGACGGCCGTGGTGATCTGCACGTTCAACCGCGCGGACGACTGCACGAAGACCCTCCAGTCGCTCGGCAGCGACCCCGAGACGCTGGCCGTGCTGGACGCGATCTACGTCGTCGACCAGGGCACCGACACGGTGTCGTCGCGCCCGGCGTTCCCCGAGATCGAGGCGACCCTCGCCGGCCGGCTGCGGTACCTGCGCCAGCCCAACCTCGGCGGCGCCGGCGGCTTCGGCCGCGGCATGTACGAAGTCACCGAGCAGGGCGCCGAGCACGCGAACGTGCTGCTCATGGACGACGACGTGCTGTGCGAGCCGGAGATCGCCATCCGGCTCACCGCGTTCGCCAACCGCACGCCGGAGCCGACGATCGTCGGCGGTCAGATGTTGCGGCTGCTGCACCCGACGATGCTGCTGGCCGGCGCGGAGTACGCGGACTTCGCGCAGCTCGTGCCGGGCCAGGTCGTCACGGGCGGGCTGGACGACGTCGACCTGCTCGCCGAGGCGGTCGACGAGGACGGGCTGCCGACCGGCAAGCCCAACCGTGGCGACCTGCGTGTCGACGCCGACTACAACGCGTGGTGGTCCTGCCTGATCCCGGCCGAGGTGGTCGCCAAGATCGGTCTGCCGCTGCCGCTGTTCTTCCAGTGGGACGACGTCGAGTACGGCTATCGCGCCCGCGCCAACGGGTTCGCGACGGTCACGCTGCCCGGCGCCGGCCTGTGGCACGCGGACTTCGACTGGAAAGACCTCGACAAGTGGAACGAGTACTTCGCGGTGCGCAACGCGATGATCGTGTCCGCGCTGCACGCGGAGATCGACCCGAAGCAGATCGCGCGGGTGATCGTGTCGCGGGTGTTCCGGTACCTGCTGTCGATGCAGTACGGCCTCGCCGCGACGATCATCAAGGCGGTCGAGGACTTCCTCGAGGGTCCGGGGTTCCTGCACGACGGCGGCGCGGCGGCGGCCAAGTCGGTGCACGCGCTGCGCGCGAGGTACCCGGACACGGTCATGCACCCGGCGTCCGATGTGCCCGGCCTCAAGAGTGGCACGGTGCCGATGGTCCAGGCCGGTCCGACGCCGTCGAACAGTCGGCTGGTGTTGCTCAAGCGGCTGATGAACCTGGTGCTCGGCCGCACCGCGCACCAGATCGGCGCGGTGACAAAGAAAGACGCCACCTGGTGGCACGTGTCCCAGTTCGACACGGTGGTCGTCACCGACGGTTCGCAGAGCGGGGTGCGGGTGCGCCGGCGCGACCGTGAGGAGACGGTCAAGCTGGCCAAGCAGACGGGCCGGGCCGTGAAGCGGCTGCTGTCCGACCTGCCGCGACTCCGCGAGGAGTACCGGGCAGCCGCGCCGAAGCTGACCAGCCGCGAGAACTGGCGCCGCCTGTACTCGTGACATTGGCTCGCTCCGCTCGCGCAATCGCGGCCTGAACCCGGCGTCTTCCCTCCTGCGCTGCTCGGGCGGCTCGCTCCGCTCGCGGCCCTGCGCTGCTCGTCAGTCCAGACGCCGGCGGCCGCTCACTAGGGCCCTCACTCGTGGCAGTGACACTGGCTCGCTGCTCACGCCGGCGGCCGCTCACTAGGGCCCTCACTCGTGGCAGTGACACTGGCTCGCTGCTCACGCCGGCGGCCGCTCACTCACGCCCTCACTGGTGTCGCGTGATGCTGTGCTTGCGCGAGGGAAGAATTCGTAACTAAGACCTCCCGGCAACGTGCGCTTAACGATCTCGAAAAAAACGTTCGCTTGGCTCTCCGGGTGACTGACGGGCCGGCGACGGAGGGTGACTCCTGGGTACCGTCGGCGTGCGTGGACATCATGCTGCCGGCCTACGGCAATGACGCGCTGGTGCGCGAAACCATCGAAAGCGTGCTCACCCAACGGGATCCGCGCTGGCGGCTGACGGTCGTCGACGACGGCCGGCACCTCGCACCCGGCGCGGCCGGCGACCTCGAGTCGTGGCTCACCGACCTCAGCGACCCACGCACCCGCTACCTGGCGAACCCGGCCCGGCTCGGCCTCAACCGCAACTTCCAGCGCTGCGTCGACGAGGCGAGCGCCGACCTCGTCATGCTGATCGGCGCCGACGACCGCCTGCTGCCCGACGTCGTCGGCCGTGTGCACGCGGCCGCGGCGGCGCACCCGGACGCCCCGTTCGTCCACACCGGCGCAACCGTCATCGACGAGCGCGGCAACCCGGCGCTGCCGCTCGCCGACCGCGTGAAGCGGCTGACCGCCGTGCGGTTCGACGCCGCGCAACGGGCCCGTGGCTGGCAGCTGTCCGGCGGAGAAGTTCTGGCGAGCTCTCTGCTCAGAGGCAACTGGATGTACTTCCCGAGTGTCGTGTTCCGTAGGGACGTGTTGCAGCGCCACGGCTTCCGCGACGGCTACGACATCGTCCTCGACCTCGACCTGTATCTGCGGATTCTGTTGGCGGGAGGGCAGGCCGTGCTGTTCAGCGAGCCGGGCATCGAGTACCGGCGGCACGCGGCCAGCCTGTCCTCGGCCACCGCGGACGACGGTTCCCGGTTCGCGGAGGAGCACGCCTACTTCGCCGAGATGGCCGCGGCGATGACCGAGGCCGGCTGGCCGAAGGCCGCTCGCGCCGCGCGCACGCACCTCACCTCGCGACTGCACGCCGTCACCAAGACCCCCGGGCTGCTCGCCGCCCGCCAGTGGCGACCCGCGGCGTCGATGCTGCGTGCCGCGCTGGCCAGCACACCTCCGCCCCACCAGAAGTAACCCCCGAAGGGACGCCGTGCGCATGACACCACAGCAGACCGCTGAGGCAGAGCCGGACAGCTCGACGGTCGCCACCGTCGAACTGTCGATCGTGCTGCCCTGTCTCAACGAGGCCGAGACGCTGGAGGTGTGTCTGCGCAAGGCCCTCGCCTCGCTTGACGACCTCGGTGTGCGGGGCGAGGTGATCGTCGCGGACAACGGGTCCACCGACGGGTCGCAGGAGATCGCCCGCGACTGCGGCGCCCGCGTCATCGACGTGCCGCGGCGCGGGTACGGCGCCGCGCTCGGCGCCGGCATCGCGGCGGCCACCGGCACCTATGTGCTGATGGCCGACGCCGACGACAGCTACGCGCTCGACGACCTCGGCGGGTTCGTCGCGGCCCTGCGCGACGGCGCCGACCTGGTCATGGGCAACCGGTTCCAGGGCGGCATCGAGCCCGGCGCCATGCCGTTCCTGCACCGGCGGGTCGGCAACCCGGTCCTGTCCAGGATCGGGCGGCTGTTCTTCCGCATCCCGGTCGGCGACTTCCACTGCGGCATGCGCGCGTTCCGCCGCGACCGGATTCTCGGGCTGGGCCTGCGCACCACCGGCATGGAGTTCGCGAGCGAGATGATCGTCCGCGCGTCCCTCGCCCACCTGAACATCGTCGAGGTGCCGACCACGCTGCGGCAGGACGGGCGCAGCCGCGCCCCGCACCTGCGCACGTGGCGCGACGGCTGGCGGCACCTGCGGTTCCTGCTCGCGTTCAGTCCGCGCTGGCTGCTGTTCTACCCGTCGCTGGTCCTGCAGGTAGTGGGCCTCGCCGGCCTGGTCTGGCTGGCCGTCGGGCCGAGGTCGATCGGCGGCGTCGGCTTCGACCTGCACACCATGCTCGCGTTCGCGACGATGTTCGTGATCGGGCTGCAGGGCGTCGGGCTGGCGGTGATCGCGCGGTCCTACGCGGCGCACCTCGGCCTGCTGCCACCACCGTCCGGCCGGCTCGTGAACCGGGTGGTGCGCACGTCGTTCGAACGCGGGCTCGGGGTCGGCAGCCTGCTGATGCTCATCGGCGTGGGCTGCTTCCTGTACGCGGTGACGTCGTGGGGCGCGGCGGGCTTCGGCGAGCTGGATGTCGTCGACACGATGCGGGTGCCGATCCTCGGCATGGTCCTGATCGTGAGCGGCTTCCAGATCGTGACCGTCGGCATCACGCTGAGCCTCAACCGGATCGGCGAGGACTGACCAACAGATGGCCATCGCGGACCTCGGTTTGATCCTGCTCTACGTACTGTTCCTGTGGTTGCCCGGCGGCGTGCTCGGCACGCTCGCCGGGTTGCGCGGCTGGACGCTCGCGGCGGTCGCGCCGCTGCTGACCTACGCCGTCGCCGGCCTCGCCGGGCCGTGGTCGGACGCGCTCGGCCTGCGGTGGTCGCCGCTGACGTTCCTCGGCTGGTTCGCGGTGTTCGCGGCGCTGGCGTTCGGCGTCCGCCGGTTCGCGGGCGCCGGGCTCGCGCGGGCCCCGCTCTGGCCGTGGCGGGCGCAGGCCGGTGTGGCCGCCTGCGTCGCGGTCGCCGCGGTCGTCTCGGTGTACGTCGTCGGGCACGGCATGGGCGGCCTGTCGACCATCCCGCAGGACTGGGACGCCGCGTGGCACGCCAACAGCGTCCGCTGGATCGCCGACACCGGCCAGGGCGGCCTGTACGCGCCGAGCGCGCTGAACTGGTACGAGTCGCCGACCGGGGTGTTCTACCCGAACGCGTACCACCTGGTCGCGGCCATGGTCTACCAGGTCAGCGGCGCCTCGGTGGTCGCGGTGCTCAACGCGCACACCGCGCTGATCCCCGTGTTGCTCGCGCTGTCCGTGGTCGCGCTCGTCCGGCGGTTCGCCGGCCGGGCCGTGGTCGCCGGCGCCGGCGCGTTGCTGATCGTCGCCACCGGCAGCATCTACGACATGCTGTGGCGCGGTCCGCTGCTGCCGTTCGCCACCGGGGTCGCGCTCACGCCGGTCGCCGTCGTGCTCGTGCTCGACCTGCTCGACACCCGCGCGGAGCACGGCCCGCGTGCCGCGCTGCGGCCCGGGTTCGTGCTGGCGATCGCGGGCGCCGGGCTGATCTGCGTGCACTCCTCGACGGCGTTCGGCGTGGCGTTGTTCGTGCTGCCGATGCTCGTCGTCCGCTGGTGGCGCGACTCCGGGCGGCTGGCCGGCGACGCGGCCGCGCTCGTCGTGGCCGGGGTCGCGGTCGGCGCGCTCGCGTCGGTCGAGCTGCTCGCCGCGCGGGGCAGCGGCGCGAGCGTGCCGCCGGTGGACTGGAAGGCGGACCTGACCGCGAGCCAGGCCGTCGGCGAGATCCTGACCTGGCAGCACGCGCAGCCGTTCCCGCAGTGGTGGCTCGGGATCCTGCTGGTCGCCGGGCTGGTGACGTTCCGGAAGCTGGGCGACCTGCGCTGGCTCGGCGCCGTCGCGGTCGTCTTCGGCGCGTTGTTCGTCGCCGCGGCCGCCTACGACACCCCGTGGGCCAACGCCATCACCAGGCCGTGGTGGAACGACCGGTGGCGGCTCATCGCGCTCACGGCCGTCCCGCTGTGCGTGATCGCGGCGCACGGGCTCGGCGAGACGCAGCGTGCGGTGGCCGGGCTCGTGTCGAAGCTCGCGGCCCGCGTCCGGTTCGACGCGCCCGTCGCGGGCACCCGGCTCGCGGCCGCGGGTGTCGTCCTCGTTGTGCTGGGCCTGTCCACGGGTGGCCTGTACCTGGGCCGCAACGAGGAGCGGATGGGCTACAACACCGGCGACGGCATGGCCGTCTCCCGTGGCGAGATCGCCGGCTACGAGGAGCTGGCGCGCATAGTGCCGCCCGGCGAGCGGGTCCTCAACGACCGCGGCGACGGGTCGGTGTGGATGTACGCGCTCGCCGGCGTCCGCCCGGTCGCCGGCCACTACGACGGCACGCTCACCGGACCGGACGCGACCCTGCTCGCCGAGCGGTTCAACCGGTACGACAGCGACGAGGACGTGCGGGCGGCCGTGCGGCGCCTGCATGTCGGCTACGTGATCGTCGGCAAGGGGTTCCTGCGTTCGTGGTCGGAGCGCCAGCCGGGACTCACCCGGCTCGACGACGTCGACGTGCTCGAGCAGGTCTACCGCAACCGCGACGTGACCATCTACAAGATCAACGACACCGCTGACAACCCCGACCTGGGATGAGAGGAAACGCGTGAAGATCGGACCCGCCATCAGGACCCGGCTCGGCAAGTACGAGATCCCCGCCGCCGACGCCTACCGCTCCTTCTTCATCAACCTGGCGGACTGCGCGGAGCTCGTCGCGAGCCTGTGGCCGGCCAAGCGGATCCTGGAGGTCGGCTGCGGCGACGGCAGCTTCGGCGAGCGCATCCTCGACCGCTACCCGGACGCGCACTACGTCGGCATCGACGTCGCCGACCACCCCGGCCGGCTGTACCGCGGCGACCCGGCCCGCGCCGAGTTCCACAGCATGCCGTCCTCTGAGTACCTGAGGACCGACCCGGAGCCGTTCGACCTGGTGCTGGTGGTCGACGTGGTCCACCATGTGCCCGACGACCTGCGTGAGGGCCTCCTGCGGGACGTGCGGGCGCTCACCGCGCCGGGCGGCCACTACGCGGTCAAGGACTGGGAGCCGACCCGCACGGTCGGGCACTGGGCCGCCTACGCCGCCGACCGCTTCATCACCGGCGACCGCATCGCCCATATCCCGGCCGACACCCTCAAGGAGAAGGTCGCCGACTGGCTCGGCGACGAGCTGGTGGTCGAGGCACGCGTCCCGCCACGCCGGAACAACTACCTTCTCGGCTACCGCCGGTGAGGTAACGACATGGACACGGGTAGCCTTGGAGCCCGATCCCACCGAACATGGATGTTCCGGAGTGCCCGGGCCAGGAGGAGCGGACGTGGCCGATCAGGCGACGATTGACAGACCAGACGCCGACCGCGTGCTGCAGCGAGTGATTCTGCCGAGGGACCGGGATCCGCTCGACGTTCGGCCGCTGTACCTCGACGAGCCGGAGAACGTGAACAGCCACGTCACCTCCCGCCGCGAGGTGGTGGTGCCGACGTCCGCCAGGGTGTCGTTCGCCTCCTACTTCAACGCGTTCCCGGCGAGCTACTGGAAGCGCTGGACCGTCATCGAGGACGTCACGCTGCGGATCAACCTCCGTGGCAGCGGGCGGATCGAGGTGTACCGCAGCAAGTCCAACGGCGACATCGTCCACCTCCAGGGCGCGCCGGTGCACGCGGAGGACGACTGGGAGACCCTCGAGTTCCGCCTCACGCTCGCGCCGTTCGAGGACGGCGGCTGGCTGTGGTTCGACGTGTTCACCGAGAACAGCGAGCTGACGGTGGCCGAGGCGGTGTGGCTGTCCGACGAGCCGGTGCCGATGAAGAAGCTCGCCGTCGGCACGACCACGTTCAACCGGCTCGACGACTGCGTCGTCTCGCTGCTCGCGCTGGCCGAGGACCCGGCCGTGCTCGACGTGATCAGCAAGGTCTACGTCGCCGACCAGGGCCCGAAGAAGATCCGCGACCACGCCAAGTACGGCGAGGTGCGTGCCGCGCTCGGCGACCGGCTCGAGGTCATCGAGCAGGGCAACCTCGGTGGCTCGGGCGGCTTCACCCGTGCGCTGTACGAGTCGATCGAGCACACCAAGCCGGGCACGGTCGACCAGGTCCTGCTGATGGACGACGACATCGCGCTGGAGCCGGACTCGGTCCTGCGGTCCAACATGTTCGCGCGGGCCGCCGCCAAGCCGATCATCGTCGGCAGCCAGATGCTGAACCTGTTCGCCCGCTCCCGCCTGCACACCATGGGCGAGATCGTCGACCTGGCGACCTGCGTGTGGCGCCGGGCGCCGGGCGCGGTCGTCGACCACGACTTCGGCACCGACTCGCTGCGCGAGACCCCCGAGCTGCACCGGCGCATCGACTCCACCTACAACGGCTGGTGGATGTGCCTGTTCCCGCGTGAGGTGATCGACAAGACCGGCCTGCCGCTGCCGCTGTTCATCAAGTGCGACGACGCGGAGTACTCGCTGCGCGCGCTGGCGCACGACATCCCGACGGTGACGCTGCCGGGTTCCGCGGTGTGGCACGAGCCGTGGACCGACAAGAACGACACCAAGGACTGGACGGTCTACTTCCACCTGCGCAACCGGCTGATCATGGCCGCGCTGCACAGCCCGTACGACCTGCGCAAGACGCTCCTCCTGCAGGGTGCGCGCGTGTCCGTGCGGCGGCTGCTGTCGATGGAGTACTCGACCGCGGCGCTGGAGATGAAGGCCCTCGAGGACTTCATGGCCGGCCCCGACCGGCTGTTCGAGCAGCTCTCGACCGGGCTGCCCGAGGTGCAGAAGGTGCGCAAGCAGTACACCGACGCGCAGTTCCTGCCCTCGGCACGGGAGTTCCCGCCGCCGTCGTTCGACATGGTCAAGGCCGAGGAGATGCTGCGGCCGCCGGTGCACCCGGCGAAGATCGCGATGCGGGCGGGCAAGGCGCTGGTGCACAACCTGCGTGCGCCGGAGCCGACCGCGGGCGACCGGCCGCAGGTCAACATCGCGGCGAACAGCGCGCTGTGGTTCCTGCTCGGCAACCTGGACAGCGCGACCGTGTCCAACGCTGACGGCAGCGGGGTGGCGTTCCGGCGCCGCGACCCGAAGGTCTTCCGTGAGCTGGGCCGCCGGGCCGTGCACAACTACCGGCAGCTCATCGCCGACTGGCCCAAGCTCGTCGAGCAGTACCGGGCCGCGCTGCCCGAGCTGACCTCGGTCGAGTCGTGGCGCAAGGTCTTCGAGAGCTGACCCTCTTCAAAGATTGAGGGCCCCACCAGGCGAAACCTGGTGGGGCCCTCGTTCTGTGCGTCTCAGACGAGATCAGACGGCGCGCACGCCGGTGGCCTGCGGGCCCTTCTGGCCCTGGCCGATCTCGAACTCCACGCGCTGGTTCTCGTCCAGGCTGCGGAAGCCATTGCCCTGAATCTCCGAGTAGTGAACGAAGACGTCAGCACTGCCGTCGTCCGGGGCAATGAATCCAAAGCCCTTCTCGGAGTTGAACCACTTCACAGTTCCCTGTGCCACTACGTTCTCCTGATACTGCTAAACACAAGCCGCCGCGGTTGCGACAACCCTGGCCGGTTAATTCAGACGGCGACTCGCCCTGGAGCTAACCCGCGCGCCCGCAATAGTTCGCGAGCGTGATCGAACACGAACTCAATAACGACCGTGCACAGTCAACCACACAGAGGCGACACAACGCACTAGAAGGGTTGCGGCTGATCACGCGCTGGGAGACGCTCATGTAGTGAGCGAGCTCGCTAGTGAACAGCCCCCGTCCATCGCACTCGACCTCGACGAGGCAGGAGTGTCCGTAGACCTTCCCCAGCCGTCTCACCAGGAGGATCAGGTCTACGGAGTGCCCTACCGGCCGGTCGAGTTCCGCGACGACGACCTGCCGACCGCCCTCGAGCGGTGCGCTACCTGGCTGAAGCGGACGCAGGAGTGGCTCGGTGAACCAGTTGACGTGCTGGCCATCCACCTGGACTACGACGACAGCGGCGACTCCCCGTACTACGACGTGAAGCTGCTCTGCAACGAGGAGGACCTGGCCGGCGCCCCGATCGCGATGCGCGCCGCCAAGCACCCCTGATTCCCGTGTTTCCCCTGGTCAGCCGCGCGGTGTGGCGTGGCTGACCAGGCTCGCGCGGCGGGACCACACGTCCGGCCACCCGCCCTGCCAGGTCAGGACCGCCACCGAGGACGTCTTCAGCTCCAGCGGTTCCCCGGTCAGTATCCCCACCAGGTCCGACAGGCCCGGGTTGTGCCCGACGAGGACGGCCGTGCCCACGTCCGGCGGTAGCTCGTCCACCACCGACATCAGGTCCTGGTAGCTGGCGGCGTACACCCGCTCGTCGTGCCGCACCGAGGTCGCCGCCACCGCGGCCAGCGCGAACGTCTCCCTGGCCCGCACGGCCGTCGAGCAGACGACCAGGTCGAGCGCGCCGACGTTCGCCTCGAGCCAACGGCCGACCTCGGGCGCGTCTCTGCGGCCCCTCGGCGCGAGCGGCCGCCGGTCGTCGGGCAGATCGTGGTTCCAGTCCGACTTCGCGTGCCGCACCACGACCAGTGTCCGCTCCGAGGCCATGCCCGCCAGCATCGCACGCCGACGGGCCGCCTACCCGCGGGTTCTAGAACCAGCGTTCCAGTACCTGCGCGACGCCGTCCTCGGAGTTCGGCGCGGTCACCTCGTCGGCGATGGCCAGCAGGTCGGCGTGCGCGTTGGCCATCGCGACGCCGTGGCCCACCCAGCGCAGCATCGGCTCGTCGTTGGGCATGTCGCCGAACGCCACCACGGCGGCCGCGTCCAGGTCGAGCAGCTCGCACACCTCCGCGAGCCCGGACGCCTTGGTCACGCCGGCCGCCGAGATCTCGATCAGCCCGCTGTTGGACGAGTAGGTGACCTCGAGGTCCAGCCCGGCGAGGACGGTCGTGACCGCCTCCGCCATCTGCTGGCTGGTCATGCCGCGGTGGCGGACCAGCAGCTTGGTCGCCGGGTGACCGAGCACCTCGGCCCTCGGCGCGATGCCCGGCTCGCCGCTCTCGCCGTTCGGGTTGCCCCACGGGTTGCGGAAGCCCGGCTCGATGGCGAACGGGGTGTCGGTGTCGCGCCCGAGCCGGGTCCGTTCCGAGGCCACCCTGATGTCCGGCAGGACCGCCCCGACCGCGTGCACCACGTCGTGCAGCTGCACCGCGGCGATCTCGTGCACGGACAGCACCTCGTCGGCGCCGATGTCGTAGACAGCCGCGCCGTTCGCACACACCGCGTACCCCGTCAGCCCGGCGGCCCGCGCCACTCGCGGGATCCAGCGCGGCGGACGGCCGCTGACCAGAACGAACGGGGTGTCGGACGCGAGCACGCGGGCGATCACCCTGGCGGTGCGGTCGGTGACCCGCTCCATCGGGTCGAGGAGGGTGCCGTCTACATCGGAAGCTACGAGCTTTGGTCGGTCCACAGGCACATCTTCCCCTGGGCCGGATGGGCTACGGTGCCGATGGTGAGCTACCCACCACAGGGTTACCCGCCCGGCGGGTACCAGCCCTACGGGCCGCCGCCACCCGGTTACGGCCAGTACCCAAGGCCGCCGAGCACCGCCCTGGCCTACGTCACGGCGCTGGCGTTCGTGCTGTGCGGCGGCCTCGCGCTCCTGCTCGCGATCATCGGCTGGGACGGCTCGTCGGACAACCCGGACATGATCGCCGCGCTGGTCGGCGTCGCGTTCACCGACGACCTGACCGGCAACGCCGACTTCGCGATCTCGACGACCATGTCGGTCGCGTGCACGTCGCTGACGTTCGGGCTGGTGATGATCTCCCGGCTGGACTTCGTCCGCTGGGTCCTCGGCTTCGTCGGCGCCGTCGTCACCGTCTACTACCTCTACGCGATCATCTGGCTGCTCTCGAACGACGCGGGCGAGGTCATCTCGATGACGTTGGTGTCGTGGGTGCTGTGGCTCGCGGCGACGGTGCTCGTGGTGCTGCCGCAGACCGGCCGGGCGATGCGCGGCTACCAGCGCAAGCTGGCCGGCTACCAGGGGTACCCGCGGTACTGAGCGCACTCGGTTACGGTGGGATTCGTGCGCGTTGGCATCGTGATCCTCCCGGAGTACCGCTGGTTGTTGGCCGAGCAGAAGTGGCGGGCGGCCGAGTCCTACGGCTTCGACCACGCCTGGACCTACGACCACATCGGCTGGCGTTCGCTGGTCGACGGCCCGTGGTTCGACGCGGTGCCGACCCTGACGGCGGCCGCCATGGTCACCCGTCGGATCCGGCTCGGCACGCTGGTCGCGTCGCCGAACTTCCGGCATCCGGTGCCGTTCGCGCGGAGCCTGCTCGCCCTCGACGACATCTCCAGCGGCCGGCTGATCGTCGGCGTCGGCGCCGGCACCCCGGCGGGCTACGACAACGAGGTGCTCGGCAAGGAGCCGCTGCCGCCCCGCGAGCGGGTCGACCGCTTCGGCGAGTTCGTCGAGCAGCTCGACTCGCTGCTGGTCAACGAGCGCACCACCATCCGGGGCGAGCACTACTCGTCGGTCGACGCCCGGTCCGCGCCCGGCTGCGCCCAGCACCCCCGCGCGCCGTTCGTGGTCGCCGCGAACGGGCCCCGCTCGATGCGCGTCGCGGCGCGGTTCGGCCAGGGCTGGGTGACTACCGGCAAAGGCGGCGACACCGTCGACGAGTGGTGGGCCGGCGTCGCCGACGTGGTGAAGAAGTTCGACGACCTCCCGGGCACCGACGGGCTCGATCGCTACCTGAACCTGGACTCGGCGCCGGTGCTGTCGCTGTCGAGCGTGGAGTACTTCCGGGAGGCCGTCGGCCGCGCGGCGGACCTCGGTTTCACCGACGTGCTCACGCACTGGCCCCGCGAGGAGGGCGTCTACGCGGGACGCCTGAGCATGTTGGAGCGCGTCGTGAGCACCGTGCTGCCGGAGCTGCGCTGAAACAAGATTTTCGCCGAAGTGACCCAGCGCACGGAACGTCTCCGGGGTCCGTCGCGTCTTTGTCGGTGAGGCACATGGCTGGAGGGCCAGGAATCGCCAGGGGAGAGGACCCCCGTACCGAAGTCGGTACGGGGGTCCTCGGCGTTCAGAGCGGCCGGTCCGGGGTAACCGGCCCGCATGGACACAGTGCGCGCGCTACTGACCAAGGCCGGCCGGACCTACGTCGACCAGGCCGGCATCTCGCTCGCCGACAAACCCGCGCCGCTGTACCGGCTGCTCGTGCTCGCCACCCTGCTGTCCACCTGCATCAACGCGGACATCGCCGTCAACGCGGCCAGGGAGCTGAGGCGCTTCGGCACGCCGCGCAAGATGGCCGACGCGACCTGGCAGCAGCGGGTCGACGCGCTCGGCCGCGCCCACTACGTCCGCTACGACGAGTCCACCGCGACCGCGCTCGGCGACGGCGCCCGGCTGCTGCTCGACGAGTACGGCGGCGACCTGCGGAAACTCCGCGGCGACGACCTGGGCGCCAAACTCAGGAAGTTTCCCAGCTTCGGCCCGGTCGGCGTCGACATCTTCTGCCGCGAAGCGCAGGACGTGTGGCCGGAGCTGTGGCCGTACCTGGACCGCAAGGCCCTCGACGGCGCGAAGACGGTCGGGTTGCCGACCGACCCGGACGAGCTGGCGGAGCTGACGAAGCCGGCGAACCTGGCGCGCCTGGCCGCCGCGCTGATCCGGGTGAGCCTCGACGAGAAGCTGGCGGAGGCCGTGCGCGCAGCGTGACCAGACGGGACCGGAGCCGAAGCGCGGGTGCGGCGCAGGTAACCTCAGAGCCCGTGAGCGCGCCCAAACAATCTGACACTTACTCCGGCTACGACCTCGTCATCGTGGGCTCGGGCTTCTTCGGCCTGACCATCGCAGAGCGGGTCGCGACCCAGCTGAACAAGCGGGTCCTGGTGCTGGACCGCCGGTCGCACATCGGCGGCAACGCCTACTCCGAGGCGGAGCCCGAGACGGGCATCGAGGTGCACAAGTACGGTGCGCACCTGTTCCACACCTCGAACAAGCGGGTCTGGGACTACGTCAACCAGTTCACCGAGTTCACGAACTACCAGCACCGCGTCTTCGCCAAGGTCAAGGACCAGGTCTACTCGTTCCCGATGAACCTGGGACTGATCAACCAGTTCTTCGGCAAGTCGCACACCCCGGACGAGGCGCGCGAGCTCATCGCCAAGCAGTCGGCGGAGTTCAGGACCGAGGACGCGCAGAACCTCGAGGAGAAGGCGATCTCGCTGGTCGGCCGCCCGCTCTACGAGGCGTTCATCAAGGGCTACACGGCCAAGCAGTGGGAGAACGACCCCAAGGAGCTCGGCGCGAACATCATCACGCGCCTGCCGGTCCGCTACACCTTCGACAACCGGTACTTCAACGACACCTACGAGGGCCTGCCCGTCAACGGTTACACCGCGTGGCTCACCAAGATGGCCGAGCACGAGAACATCGAGGTCCGCGTCAACGTGGACTACTTCGACGTGCGCGACCAGATCCCGGCCGGCACGCCGACCGTCTACACGGGACCGCTGGACCGCTACTTCGACTACTCGGCGGGCCGGTTCACCTGGCGCACCGTCGACTTCGAGTCGGAGGTCGTTGCCACCGGTGACTTCCAGGGCGCCTCGGTCGTCAACTACAACGACGAGGAAGTGCCCTACACCCGGATCATCGAGTTCCGGCACTTCCACCCGGAGCGCAAGCACTACCCGGCCGACAAGACGGTGGTGTTCCGCGAGTTCTCCCGCTTCGCGAAGGACGACGACGAGCCCTACTACCCGATCAACACCCCGGAGAACCGCGAGAAGCTGGAGCAGTACCGCGAGCTGGCCGCGACCGAGGCCAAGGAGCGCAACCTGATCTTCGGTGGCCGGTTGGGCACGTACAAGTACCTCGACATGCACATGGCCATCGGGTCGGCGCTCTCGGTGTTCGACAACAAGGTCGCACCGCACCTGACCGACGGTGCGCCGCTCGACGGGTCCCTGGACGCCTGATGACCGCGACCGCTCCCGCTCGTCTGCGGCTTGTTCCCGACGGCACCGCGGCCGCAGAGCCGGAGCGGTCGATCGAGGTCAACGCGCTCGCGGCGGTGCAGCGCGCGATCGGCAAACCGCCGGTCGTGCGCGCCGCGCGTGGTCTTTCGCTGTTCGGCGAGCACGCCGCGGGCTGGTTCGCGCTCGGGCTGGTCGGCGCGGCCGTGGACCGCGGGCGGCGGCGCGACTGGTTGACCGCGGCCACCGGCGTGGTCGCCGCGCACGCCGTGTCCATCGCGGTGAAGCGGGTGGTGCGCCGGCGGCGGCCGATCGACGATTCGGTCGAGGTGCTGGTCAAGACCCCCAGCTCGCTGTCGTTCCCGTCGTCGCACGCCACGTCGACGACCGCGGCCGCGGTGGTCTACTCCGGACTGACCGGTCGTAACCTGGTACCGGTGCTGGTGCCGCCGATGCTCGTGTCGCGGCTGGTACTGGGCGTGCACTACCCGACCGACGTGCTTGCCGGCTCCGCGCTCGGCGCGGTCGTCGGCGGGCTGGTGCGGCGGGCCATCGGCAGGAGACGGGCGAAATGACTGGCGCTTCGCCATCGAGTCCTCAACGTCACAGCACGGCGGAGAGCGACGCCCCGGGAGACACCTCGGCGCGCTCCGCCGGCCACGGCTCGACGGGTGTCCTCCGCGGCGTGATCCGGACCGCCCGGCCCCGGCAGTGGGTGAAGAACGTCCTGGTGCTGGCGGCGCCGTTCGCGGCGTTCGCGGCGCACCCGGTGTTCGACATGGCCGTGGTGATCGACGCCGGTGTCGCGTTCGTCGCGTTCTGCCTGGCCGCGTCGGCCGTGTACCTGGTCAACGACGCCATCGACGTCGAGGCCGACCGGGCCCACCCGACCAAGCGCAACCGGCCGATCGCGGCCGGCATCGTGCCGGTCCGGGTGGCCTACGGGCTGTCGGTCGCGTTGTTCCTCGCGTCGTTCGCGGTGTCGCTGGTGTCGAGCTGGCGGCTGCTGGTCGTGGTCGGCATCTACGCGGCCGTGCAGATCGGCTACTGCCTGGGGCTCAAGCACCAGCCGGTGATCGACCTGTGCATCGTCGCGTCCGGCTTCCTGCTGCGCGCGATCGCGGGCGGCGCGGCCGCCGGACTGCCGCTGTCGCAGTGGTTCCTGCTGGTCACGGCGTTCGGCTCGCTGTTCATGGTCGCGGGCAAGCGGTACGCGGAGATCGTGCTGTTCGAGCGGACGGGCGCGAAGATCCGCGCGTCGCTGTCGAAGTACTCGGCGAGCTACCTGCGGTTCGTGTGGGCCACGTCCGCGGCCATCATGATCATGACGTACGCGTTGTGGGCGTTCGAGATCCGGCAGCGCACGGGCACCAACTCGGTGTGGGCGGTCATCTCGATCGTCCCGTTCGTGGTGGCCGTGCTGCGCTACGCGGTGGACGTCGACGGCGGCAACGCCGGTGAGCCGGAGGACATCGCCTTCCGCGACCGGGTGCTGCAGGTGCTCGGCGTCTCGTGGGTCGTGTGCGTGGCCCTGTCCGCGTTCCTCTAGCCCGTTCACTGTCACCAGCGTAGGCTTAAACCCTACGGAGGTGACACCGATGACGACCCATGTGGCGGGCAGGCTGCCGCCAACGCTGCTGCGGCGTCCTCTGCGTGTCTTGCGGCCCAAGGATGCTGCGGGTGTCTACGCCTTTCCCCGACCGGAGTTCGCGCGACTGGCCAAAGTCGGCGTGCTGCACCGGTTGGCCAACGGCTACTACGCGGCGGTCCCCGACGATCAGATCGACCGTGCCTGGCGTCCGGAGCTGGAAGAGGCCGCGCTGGGCATCGCCGCGGCCGACCAGGGCGTGGACGCGGTGGCGTTGATGGGACTCTCAGCCGCTCGCGTGCACGGCGCGATCCCGCGCGCCCTTGGTGTCGCGGTGGTCGCCACGACCGGACACCGGAACAACCTGCGGCTGGCCGATCGCGACGCGACCGCCGTGTTCGTGCGCCGCGACGTGCGCCGGCTCGACTGCCGGCGGCACACCACCGAGCTGGGCCAGGGTTGGGTCACCACCGTCGAACAGACCCTGCTGGATCTCGCCGCCCGTCCCGATCTGGGCGGTCTCGTCAACGAAGCCGAGACGGCCATCCGCGCGCTGACTCCCCGGGCAGATCAGGAGATCCTGCGCGAACTGGCCACCGCGCAGCGCCGCCGCGCCACCCTCGACCGACTCCTGACCCACTAGCCCGATGCTCAACCCCGACGAAGAAACCGCCATCGCCGAACAGTTCGGCGTCGCCCGCGCCCAGGTTCGCCGCGACCACCTGATCTCGCACCTGCTCGCGGCACTCAGCGCCCACGCGGCGGACCAGGTCGTGTTCTTCGGTGGCACCGCCCTGTCCCGCACTTTCGCCCCGGCTGGGCGTCTTTCTGAGGACATCGACCTGATCGCCGTCCAAGGGCGCCGAACGGCCGCGGAACTCGTGGCGGACTGCCTCGTGCGCGGCACCCGGCGCGAGTACCCCGGCCTGCGGTGGGAGCCGCTGCTGACCGCCGTCCGTGACACCGAGCCGGCGGTCCTGATCTCCCCGGACGGACTCACCGTCCGGGTCCAGCTGCTCAGCGCGACCGGATATCCGCCTTGGCCGACCGCGCCCAGGGCGCTCGACCAGCGCTACTCCGACGCGCCACCCGCCACGCTCACCGTGCTCACGCAGGCATCCTTCGTCGCGTCCAAGATCATGGCCTGGGTCGACAGAGCCTCCTCGCGTGACCTGTTCGACCTCTGGCTACTCGCCCGGGCCGACGCGATCGACAGGTCCGCCGCCCAACTCTTCGCCCGGTACGGCCAGACTGGAAAGCCGCCCACAGGTGACCTGTTCGCCAGTGCACCTGAGGAAACCCGGTGGCATCAAGAACTTTCCGGGCAAGACCCGCCTCGACGTCACGGCAGCTGAAGCGCTCGATGTCGTTCGTCGCGCCTTCAGCGGAGGAAGGACGTCCAGTTCTCGGCGGGGAACGTGAGGGTGGGGCCGTGTAGTTAAGGGCGCCGCTCGCGCGGGACGGTCGGCGATGCCATGAAGGACCCCTTCATGTCGTTGAGTGACATGAAGGGGTCCTTCATGGCATTTGCTGACCGCACCACGTGCCCACCTGGTCGCGCGTTCAGTGGAGGAAGGAGGTCCAGTTCTCGGCGGGGAAGGCGAGGGTGGGGCCGGTGGTGTTCTTGGAGTCGCGGACGGCCACGGCCGGTCCGGCGAACGCCACCTCGACGCAGTTGGCCTGATCGCTGCTGCGGCTGCTCTTGCGCCACTCGCCGGCCAGGTGCGCGACCTCTACGCAGTTGGCCTGCGCAGTGCTGCGGCTGCTCTTGCGCCACCGTGCGTCGTGCAGGTCCAGCGCGTACATGCTGCCGCCTCCAGTTACTTGTGCTCGTCGGCCAGGTTCGTGATCAGCTC
>Ga0193742_1000208_pt1 | contig 43361 bp, 50 predicted proteins | sample L2c1metaG_FD_165511 | JGI IMG/M metagenome (GOLD analysis project Ga0193742, IMG submission 165511) | Soil microbial communities from a riparian zone of the East river system, Colorado, United States - L2c1 | ecosystem: Environmental > Terrestrial > Soil > Riparian zone | place: USA: East River... | reverse complement strand
ATGGGACACGTGGGTCGATCAAAGGATCATTGACACATGCAAAGAACTGGACACTTGTAGTAGGTAGATAAAAACTTCTCGATCCACGCAACAAGAGGATGATTCCGAAAAGTGTTAACTTCAACGTACCTACGACCTGACGCAGAGTCTGAGGTGGTTCGTGATTCATCTAATTCCCGCCCTCATCCTCCACAATCTGCTCAGACGGATAGCGCGAGAAAGTATCATCCTGACGATATCGATGCGCGGACGTTGTCATATCGCTAATCTTCTGTTTTGTAGATGGAGCGGGAGGTGTTATCTCATCTAAGATGTATACAGTAAGGAGTTGTCAAGGAGTTGTAGCGCCTCTTCGAAGCCAACTTCCATCTAGTTTGAATCTTCGTTCGGAATGAGAAGAAGCTTAGGTCCTCCCTGTAAGTTTGAAGCGCCCTTGTTCCCTGCTCAGCCGACTTTTTGGCCTGCGATTTGGATTGTCGCTTTGGTGGTGGATTATAAAGAGCTCTGAAGGTGGAAGAGGTTTCAAGCAAAAGTCCGAGGAAAGGGTCATTTTGAAATTGAATACTTTCCAACGGTCTAGTAGATGCCATGTGCACTGTAATTAGCATTAGCCTTGTTTTCTTGACAATGGCTGCGTTGTCAACTAGCTAAAGGTAATATAAGGCTCCTCCGGATCGAGATGCTGTGCATATTGGAGGGAACCCCAGAAAAGGACCATCTAGACGTGGTTGCTCTCTAGCTGTTGCACAAGGTGAAATAAAAGTACCCTGAAAGTATTATATTTACTAGGGGCGCGACAGATCTAGTCCAGGAAATCATCGGATTCCCAATCAAGCAAGATCTTGTGTTTTCTTCAATTTGTTCCATCAACAAAAGAGCACCTGACAAGTCGCACCGACGCGTGCAATCCTCAACCTTACCTCATATATCAATTAGAATGCGAATAGAGGAACTTATTATCGAGGGTAAGACGCGTCATTTATCCATCTGACTTTGTTTGACGTCCTCCTAGGTTTTAAATCATACCCAGTTCGAACCCAAATCACTGGTTGGGACCCTTCGTTTAATGCCATTACTGGTCTGAATGGCTCCGGCAAATCTAACATCCTCGACGCGATATGCTTCGTCCTTGGTATCACAAACATGTCTACGGCACCCATTATTCCTCATTTAGTTTCATATATCATGCTAAGACGCGTATTATATAGATGCGTGCTTCGAACCAGCAAGATCTCATTTATAAGCGTGGTCAGGCTGGAGTGACGAAAGCTAGTGTCACTATAGTCTTTGACAACTCGGATCGCTCAAAGAGTCCTACGGGCTTTGAAAACTTTAGGCAGATCACCGTTACCCGACAGGTGTTTAATATTCTTATTCAAAGCCACAAATGTTCACTAACCTGTGCGCGTCATGTGAATCAGATCGCCCTTCCCAATGTGTCTAAATACCTACTAAACGGACACAAGGCGTTGCAAGCCAACATTCAAACGCTATTCCAAGGAGTCCAGCTGAATATCAACAACCCTAACTTCGTTATCATGCAAGGTCGAATCACGAAGGTTCTCAACATGCGTCCCCAAGAAATCCTTGGAATGGTCGAAGAAGCCGCCGGAACCCGGATGTTTGAAGAACAAAAGGACAAAGCAAGGAAAAAAATGGGTCGGAAGGAGAAAAGCGTACTAGAATCTAAAGCAACCCTTCTCGAAGAAATCAACCCCAAGCTCGAAAAACTGCGCAGCGAGAAACGGTCATTCATCCAATTCCAAAAATCAGTCAGCGAGCTCGAGCGTACTGCCCGTATTTTGCATGCATTGGAATGGAGGACGTATCAAGATCGGATGCACGAAAAGGAGGAGAAGATTGACGAAAAGCAAACGGAGATAAAGCAAGTAGAAAGTGAGAAAAGACGGGCGATCAAGGACGGCGAAGCTGCAGAGAAAGAGGTGGTGAAAGTGTCGAAAAAGAGAGATGCAGAAATGAGTAAAGGGGGGAAGTTGAAGATACTTCAAGACAAAGCTAGTGAGCTAGGGAAGGTCGTGGCCAAGATCAGGACTCAGGCTGAAATCAAAGTGGGTACTATCAAGGATGAGGAGGCTAAGATAAAAACCTGTGAAGCTCAACTCAAAGAGGTGCGCCTAACCAGTTCTGTATCCATACCGATTAATGACCACAATTTCAGCTGGACGCCTCCTTGATTGAAAAACACAAGGAGGTCGAGAAAGTTGCTGCAGCACATGGCAAAGTCAAAGACGAACATACCAGTTTGGAAACTAAACTTGCAAGTGACGAAGAACTTCTCCAAACCCTTCTTACTGGTCTCTCATCTACTGGAGCTAAGAACAAAGGAGGAGGCTACATGGGTCAACTGGCAGATGCGAAGGCGAGGCTTGCACAAGGTGCTGCAGAAGAAGAACAGAGCAAAGTCAAACTAGCAATGGGCGAGAAGGAGTTGGTCAACCTCGAAGCTCGTATGAAAGTTTTCGCAAAGGAAGCTGGAGACAACTTGAAGAAGCTCGAAGACCTGAAGGCTACCGTTCAGGCCTGTCATGCGAAGATGACAAACTCGGGATGGAGTGCGGAAAAGGACAAGCAGCTCGATATGCAGTTGCGGGAGGCACGAGAGACTGTAAAGAACCTGCACGATGTGCGTATCTCCACATTCAAAAACTGAATGCTGACAGAAAATGGTATTTAGCAACGCGAACGCGTCAAGCACAGGATTGGAAGATTGAATTTCGATTATGACGATCCTGTTCCGGGTTTCGATCGTAGAAAAGTGAAAGGGATTGCTGCACAATTGATCTCCCTACCGGAAGAACACTACCCTAAAGCAACAGCTTTGGAAATTGCTGGTGGTGGCAAACTCTTCAATGTTGTCATCGACGACGAGTTGGTTGGCAAAGATTTGATCAAAAACGGAAACATGAAGAAACGAGTGACTTTCATCCCGTTGAGCAAGATTGATCCGCGTACCGTCGATCCTAAGGTGTGTGTGTTATCTCCCTTTTCTTTATCAAAATGAAATGAAAATACAACTTTTGTGTAGAAACTTAACGCAGCTACCAAGCTTGCACCTGGCAAAGTCCGAACCGCTCTTTCACTAGTCGGGTACGAAGAGGAAGTGGCTAGAGCCATCGCATACGTCTTCGGCGACACTTTGATTTGCGACGACGCAGAAACAGCAAAATTGGTGACATTCGCAGATTCCGTTCATACGCGTTCAGTAACTCTCGATGGCGATATTTACGACCCTACTGGAACGCTAAGTGGAGGCTCGGCGCCCAATAGTAGCCATATCTTGATTCAAGTACAAGAGCTCTTGGAGATTGAAAGCAAACTGAGAGATGCACAGACGCGTTTGGGCGCCTTGGAGAAAGAGGAGCAGAAATCCAGGAATATGCGTAATTCGTGGAGAGATCTGGCTAGGGATTTGGAGATCAAAGAGCATGGGTTGAAGCTGCTTGAGGAGCAAGTCGGAGGTAGCAATGCATCACTCGTGAGTACGCCCTCTGTCCTTGAGAACCTTGTCCAAGTTTTAATTTGTTCGTTTTTGTTTCCATATAGAACGCAGGTGAAGTCGAGAAAGTCAAAGTCACGATCGAGGACTTGCGTCTCGCCGTCAAGGCTGCCAAAGAGAAGCAAAAGGATGCTCAAGATGACTGCAAGAAGCTCGAACGCGATATGGACGAATTCAAGAACAACAAGGATGGTAAGATTGAAGAGCTCAAAGTACGTCATTTCAGGGTTCCCACCTTCCAGAATCGACAGCTGCTGAATTACGTTTATAGGCTAGGATATCGAAGCAGAAGTCGGCTCTGCAGAAACACTCTGTAATTGTCAAAACTCAACAAAAAGAGCTGCAAACTGCGACACTTGAACTGGGTGTGTGTCGGCCATTTTATTTTTTTTTATGCTTTCTGGGGAGGAAATTTTTCGCTTGCTGATATCTGAATCGTACTTGGCAGAGCAAAATGATGGTGACATCCAAGGCGAGAAGGATAGTCTCGAAGAAGCGAAAGCTGGACTAGCAAAGTTGCACAAGGAAGTCGACAAGTTGGGTGACGAGGTTGCCGCAAGCGAGGTGCTTATCCTTCGATCCCAAATGATTCACGATTAGTATCTGATTTCGGTCCTAACAGGCTGAGCATGCGACGGCAGAGGAAAAGCTACAGGAGGAAATGGCAACTCTGAGCCGTTTTGACAAGGAGCTTAAGGAGCTCGACCGAGTCATCAAGGAAAAGAAGGGGATCGTCACCAAGGCTGACCTTAGCATCCAGGAATTCCTACACGACGTTCAAGTACTAAACAAGGATAAAACGTCCGCAGCCAATAAAGTTGCGAACTTAGAAGCTACGCATGAATGGATAGCGCAAGATAAAGAGTGGGTTGCGACCTTGCTTCCACCTTGGCATGGATTTTTGAGGCTTACTTTTTTTAATGGTTTTTTAGGCAATTCGGGAAACCTGGTACTCAGTATGACTGGGGGGATAAGAACATTGCCGATCTTGACCATAAGGTGAAGGAACTTGAAGAAAATCAAAGAGGAATGAAAAGGAAAATCAATCCCAAGGTTATGAATATGATCGACAAGTGGGTGATTTTGTTTCCGCGTATGTATGGTGTTCTGAAGGAGGACCGATCTTAAAGGGTCGAAAAGAAGGAAGCCGATTTGAAAAAGAACATAGCGACTGTCGAAAAGGATAAGGTAAAAATCGACGAGACGATCGAATCAATTGATAGGCACAAGAGGGATGCCCTCCAGACAACATGGGAGAAGGTCAACAAGTAAGGTTGTAAGCCCTTTATCATGCAAAATCCTGTTACATGACCTATTTGTTAGGGATTTCGGAGAGATCTTCGCAGAACTTCTACCTGGCAACTTTGCAAAACTTCAACCGCCCGACGGTCAAGATCTCATGGATGGTTTGGAAGTCAAGGTTCAACTCGGTACAGTGTGGAAACAAAGCTTGACTGAATTGAGTGGCGGACAAAGGTGCGTGTTCATGGACGAAAAAAGAAATCGAATTGACTTCCAATATAATATAGATCATTGATTGCTCTTTCCCTCATCATGTCCCTCCTTCAGTTCAAGCCTGCACCGATGTACATTCTGGATGAGATTGACGCAGCCTTGGACCTGTCCCATACCCAACATATCGGTCAACTATTCCGCACGCGATTCAAAGGCTCCCAGTTCATCGTCGTTTCGCTTAAAGAGGGTCTTTTTACAAATGCCAATGTGCTCTTTCGTGCAAAATTCCGTGACGGGACATCTATTGTAGAGAGAACCGCGCAACGATCCACATCATCACTCTATGCCAATGGCGACAGGGATGCAAACGAAGAGGACGAGCGGAATCGTAGGAGGACGAGAAGGCCCACTGCAAGTTAGCTAGTCCGTGTATTTTTTTTCCTTGTATATGTTAGATGGATGAATTATTGGTGTCCTAGTAGTGTAAAAAATTATTTCAGAAGCCTTGTAATCGCCATGGCTATACACGCAAGCGAGACATATGGAGACAGTCGCTCTCCTGTAAAGTAAAGATGCTGTTGGTGTGCTTACTGCAGGATAACACGCTTGTAAACCTGTTCTTGCTGCTTTGAAAAAAAGACCGAGGAAGCTGGTCACGGTGTCGTGGTCAATCTGATAAGGGTTTGACTGTATTATTTTCAACCGCACCCGGCTTCGTCCCTACCGACCAACCCAGGTGCGATGGCGCGTACATATATGCATATGCCTATAAATAGTAGAATCACCAACAGCAGTGATTGGAAGTTGAAAAGTGCGGACTATGATAGATGGTAATTGGGCAGGGTATACAGTCATGCGCACCATGTCCTTGTGCTATGGGTATCGTTTACGTAGAGCTCAACGTCGTTGGCAATGATGTCTGCGCGCAATGCCCATGCAGATAGTGGCAGTGAATATGCCAAGCACTGCCGCATCAAATCAGCTTTGTAATCAGCGCCGCTGTTGTTTATGTTTTCTCAGAGTTGACCTCCTACCGTCATCGACCACTTCATATTCACCGTCTGCTGGCAGCGGAATATCTAACAATTGTCGCGAAATCACTTCTAACTTATCCGTATACAACCTTCAAGAATTTCTACTCCTTCAAGACCTCTGCGGAGCACTACTTAAGAAATGGTCAATAGTGCGCGACTTTATTCTTAATGGTAGCAACCGTCGATTTATCTGACCGTCGTGACTTCAGAGCGTGCTGCCTCTAGTGCGTTAGCTATTTGGGCACTTTCCTCTATTCCCACTCCAACTGCCGCCCTGTGGAATGCATGTACCATGGATGCGTGAGTATTGAAGAGTCAAAGTGCACAAATCTTTGTTGTCTATTTGGTATCCATCGTTGTCGCTGCTTAATCATGTTAATGGGAGGTCTTATGTGATTGAGGAAGTGTTCGCGATTCTGATACCTTCCTTCTCATCATTTGTTGTCAGACCACGATCTAATTTTACAAATTTGACAGTGCTGGCGTGAGGACTTGCTACAGCAATTTTTCTCACTCTGCAAAAATTTCAATCGCTATTACTTGTGGTAGGTTTTTGTCCATCTCAGTGACTTCTCTTACACTTTTCCCACACAGTCTTTGTTCTATTGCTACTTTTCTCCCTGATCTTCTGTGTCATTCGCAACCGTCGTGCAGCAGCTGAACAAGAATACAATGTGGAAGCTAGTCAGGTTCATGGTCCACCCACGATTATTGCAACGGAATATAATCCCACTTCAGGACCCTCAGGTGTCTACGGGGGTCCAAGAAGTGGCTTCAGGAGTGGGCAGACCAGTGCACAAATGACAGGTCCAGCTTATCCTGTAGCGGCTCAAGTTTACAACAACCGTACAGCTCCTGCCAGTCAGCCTACGTTCCCGGATCAACCCTATCCGTTCACTGGCTATTCCCCAGTAGGTCTTTCTTCCTTTGCTGTTGCAAAATAGACTTTTGATGCTATCGTACAGCACATGGGACCTTCCGCACCACAGACAGCCTTCGTGAGCGGTGGATTCCCTAGGCCTATGCTAGCTGGCAACAGGCTAAAGGATATGCTCAAGGAACGACCAGCATCAGCTTCTCATACCGTTAAAGGATAGTTTCAGATGCTATGCTTTTATCGCAATTGTTACTACAAGGCTGGGACTTGGTGTCGTCTAATGCCGATCTATTTTCTTTGACTGTTCAATCTGTAGTCATAGCCTTGTAAATCATGAGAGAAACTTTGACCACGTTTTGTTGAATTCTTGCGCCCGGCAAATTGCGGTGACCCCTGAGAATCTTGTTGCTCGTCGTTAGCGACCTTCTTGTTGTCCCCTCTTCCTCATCGTCCAACCCGATGCCCAGTCTATTCTCCCGCGCCCGCACAATCTCATCTCCTCATAAAAGTAATCCTCCACCTTCTGAAGACCATTTCATCTTTGGTTCGGATGAGTTTGGTAGGGTCTCGAGCAGGCTCTCCAATCGTACATTTGGCACTCTTTCTAAAAAGGACAAGAAGAAGGCGAAAGAGGGCGACAAACGAGGGAAGACTTCGTCCCCGGGTCTACAAGGCTCTGAATTTCCCCCAGAAGCAGTCTTTCCTGAAGGCTCCTTTCTCCCTCTGAACTTAGAACGCCCTCGAAATGATGAATCCACCCCGGAACACTCTAAACAACACGACTATGGCTACTTGTCATACGAGAGGCATGTAGTCTTAGGTATCGAACAAGTTGAACGGTTGGTGGAGGTCATATCGGATGAGCTGGAAACTCGAGGTGGCGTCACGACCCCATTCATCTTTTCTACCACGGGATTGGATATCTCGTCGTCTGCTATCAAAAGATTAATTCGAACCTTTCTTAATACCTGTGAACCCCACTCTGGCCAGATGGCCCATCAGGTAGAATCAAAGTGGAGAGAAGAGGCGAGATACGTGGGACCATATGAGCTGGCCATGTGCCTGCGATGGGGTCTCGCACGAGTAATCAGATCTATTGGTGGTCAGGATGTTCGTGGCTTGGTTTCTTGGGAGCATTACGTCCAGTTCCGTGATTCAGAAGCAGGTGAGCAACCCTCAAATTATTTATTGTTCCGCTACTTCTAACTAACAACTCTTCTCTCTTCTCTACTTCTGTGCTTTGATATTTGCATCCTTGTCGCATCTATTACATTGGACATCATATTTTAGCCCTAGGATACCCTGCCACCCATTTCGCGACATCTTTTCTGCCAGCATTACCTCCTCCCCTTCAGGTCGTAATTATCAGACTACTTTCGCTACTGGCTCGCCTGACTGCCAATAGCACATCCTCTGGACATACTCCACCAACCCTGTCACCCTTATTCGGCCCCCTTTTTTTCGGTTTGGGCCCTGCCACTCTTACTTTCCACCATGCATATATCCATTACTTACGAGCCACCAATGCCATGGAACATATCATTCTGGCTTTCATCAGATGGCAGGACGCACCGCGCGTAGCCGCCTCCGCTAATGGTAGTCCTGGTCGTCCGTCTCCAAGTGCCGCGTCTCTCGGAGTGCCCGTCCGACTCAAAGAATGGATCAAAGGGTACCCGGCTATGCTTCCTTTCCTCGAACACAAACAACCTCAACCACGAAGAGGAGCTAGAACTGTTCGGGTATTTAGTGTTCGCAGGAACGTCAGGATGTATTCCCCTGATTTAGTAAAAACTGCTTCTACATGGGCATATAGACCCCCTGGCTCCGGCGTTAACAATGCGCTGGCTAATGCCAAAGAATGGGAAAGGATAGCGCCTGGCAGTCTTAAATCACCACCACGTTATTCAGAGACTTACAAGAAACGAATGGACATGCCCCCAAATTTTCATCCGGACGTCGCACCTGGAACTATGCTCGGGATGAGTTTGTCCTCGTCGACCTCCTCTTATAGATCCAATGCCTCGTCGAGCACGAGCTCTTCTGTCTTGCCTGAACCTGACTATTTTGGTTTGGGAGTGCGTGAAAATGAAGATCGTTTTAGGAGTCTCACAGATTTGAAGTGGGGTGAGTTTGAGAGTATGGGTTTTAGTGAGCTCGGCGACGACAAGAAACTGCAGTTTGACCTTACAGAGACTGCTAGACTTGTATGTTTTTTCTTATCATTTTCAAAAGCTTAACTCACTTTCATTTGGTCATAGGAGCGATCCGCTAAGCGCCAAACTCTGTCATGGAACGACTTTTCCTCTGCTGGCTTTACACGTACGGATGCTCCTCTAAGTGCTACTCTCCAATTCAACACTCCATTTGCCAATCAAATCTCGTCATGGCCTTCCCACAACGCAGAATTGAACAAGAAAATAAAGAAGGCTCACAAATCACTTCCAGCTTTCGGATGGGATACTGAGCCAGTTATTGGAGCTGAAGAAGTCGTTGAAGAAGCTTTCGTTGATGTTTTCTGTGATTTAATTTATGGTGGAGGATGGATGGATCTCGAAAGAGGAGAAATGCTGGACAGAGACTGTAATTGGGCTTTGGTGAGTATATCTCCTTCGTCAACTATGCACTGGTTGATAATATTTGATTTAGGTTGAATATAAATCTTTACCAGCATCACGAGCAACCGCTTCTGAGGGATCAGACCCTCGTACGGCAACCACACTTATAGTATTTGAAGAATTCGTTCCGCTGGAGTATAGACAGCAGCTGGCTATAACGTCGTCAAGTCGACGTCGTTTGCCTTCTCTATTTTCTCCATATGGCAAGAAGCAATGGAAACAAGCTGCAACTCTTAATGGTCGACCTTATGTCGTGGGCCATGTTCCACAAGGTCCATCTTATCGAGAGGTCGAATTTGAAGGTCTACTTCATGGAACGACAGCCACGAAGGTTATCTCCCTGACCAAGACTCCGAGAGTCCATTCTACAGTAACTGCTCCGATAGAATCTCCACTCCCACCACTGCCAATTGCGAAGAGAGCATCCGGTCCTCTTAATGTTCACAAATCCGAACTGCCTCCCGTACCCAAGAGCGATGATATGCATTCGGACTCTACCACGTCGCCGTCTGTCAAGAAATCGCGCTTCAGATTACCAGCCACCCCGGGGAGCAATCGCAAATCGATGATGATTCCTGCTGAATACTCAACCGTCGAATTTGAGACCCGTATGGCTAGTTATAGCGACGACGAAAACAATGGGAACCTTCATGAACCCGAGGCTGTTAAGCAGAAACGTAGAGAGTCGAGGGACGACGCTTGGGTAGATATCTTGGTTGGCAGTCAAGCTCATAGGATGGTCCAACAAGACTCTCAAGTCGGTGATCGGAGAAGAGGGCCAGACAGCAGGCATTCCGACCCCGACATCGCGAGTTTGGAGGTTGCTCAAGTTCTAGCAGCTGTTCAAAATAGATCACCATCGCCGCCTAGCATGATAGAACGCGTTGACCGCGATTACGGGATGGATCACCATGTTCGGGACCTGGACCTAGATGAAGTGGAAACGGTCCCAAGGTCGAGTGTGGCTCCTAGTATCAGTTCCGATGAAAGTGAGGCTATTCTTGCATACAGCGGATTCGAGAATGTATATGATAGTCTGGAGCCTCTTCCTCCTCTTCCTGAATCTGCTCTGACGAGCCGCCAAGTAGCAAGGCATCAACGGCGCATTGGTTATTTCGACTTGCACCCTGATAGGCGCCAAGCTCTTGCACAATCTAGCCTGGACGATGACGATCCTAGGACAAAGTTGGCAGATGATAGCGATGATGACATAGATGATGACCGGGTGTATGGTCCTCCGGAGGCGGTTCGACCACTGCCCATTCCTCCTGGTCAGCAAGTGCAACCACGCGTCCATGGACCTTTGCCTGTCATTGATTCTACTTTTTATCCACCTCCTGAAGCGAAAGAGGGACAACCGTTTACACCTCCTGACATCCCTAGTAGCAATGGCGGCAGCATCACTCCATCGACTACACCTAGCAAGACTGCTGCCCTCATCGAAATGTATCGCGAACGCGAACGTGGATCTCCAGCCAAACCAGCGGCTACTACTCCTGTCACTGCTCCTGTGCCTATTATAATTGCTCCTCTTGCTCCTTCCCGTCTTCCCGTGCGCACAGCGTCGTTACCAAAAGAAGGTACAATTCTTCCTCACCCTCCTCTGCTTTCTACACCATCTCCTAAACCTTCTCCCAAGTCCTCACCGCCGGAATCGACCCACATTGATATTCAACTTGAAGAAACAGGTCGCAGTAGCCCCGCTCGCTACGTGCACGGTGCACCCCTCCACAACGTGCTAGAGGAGGAGGAAGAATAAATCTTGATTTTTTTTTCTGCTTTTTTGGAACACCACCAAACGCATAAGGCCCAAAATTACACTCTTACAACAAAAATTCAAATTTTCTAGATTCAACCCGTATTTTTTTCCATGTGGTCATATCGTGTTTGGGGTTTTCCCTTTGTCTTCTGTGTCTGGTCTCCGGCCTACATATACCTCCATCTACAATGCTACCTAAGCCGGGGCTGGATACCGGATAAACCTCAAACTTTTTAACAAGTTAATCATACACACTCACACTCCTTTTGTCTCTAACATTTTTCCTAAAATCGGGTTCTTTCTATCAGTCATGCAGGTCTTTTCTTGGATTATATCATCATATGCCAAGCCGCTTTGTTTTTTTTTTCTTCTTTGCAATGCATTTATAGGCTGCTTGAAAATGTTATTTATTTACATTGCTTAATAAAACGGAATTTGAGTTGTTTCAAGTGTCGAATAGGTCAATAGAAGTCATAAGGTCCTTACTCCTTAATTATCGAACGCCCCCATCCACATCCCATTGGCACAATATCCGATATAGTCGTGGACAAGCAAAGTCCCATGATAAAAATGAAAACCTTACAGCTATACTCATCGATAAGCCCTCAGCGCTCAGCCACTTAGTTTACATAAATCTGTGCCTGTGGAAACAATACCGTGACCAAGTTCTCGGACATCCAAGTTCAAGTAACCTGAATTACTTATGTCGGCATTCCATTCCATTCAACATGACCCTCTTTCACCAAATTTCAGTTAGGTATTGTTTGTACAGGCACCAAAGTGGCTGAGCGCTGTATTCGCAAAGTGTGTGCCTGTAGAAAAATGAAAGGCGAATTTCTTAGCTGCTTGGCGCACCACGGAACCAAGTGGATTGGCGTAGTACCAGACAAAACACGGTCAGCCCATCACGTGCTTATCACGACGTGGCAGTCAAGCCGCGCCGGTGCGGCTCGTTCAGATATCGTTCCCGAACGACACCACTGACTGAGTGACTGGTGACTATAACAAGAGAGTCCCTTCCCTAATTTTTGACTGTCTTCCCATACTTATGTACCCTCTCGTTTTCCCTCCCCTCGTTCAGTGACTTCTACGGATTTTGTCGCTACGTGCATCTTCCTTGCCAGGGAACATAGCCAGGGCTCAACCATCTCCCCCACCGACACCGACTTCTCGCAACTCAGCCTCCATGACGACTCCGCGTCCAGCACTTCTTCCCCTCCGTACTCTGTCTCCATGGCGGAGGCAATGTTTTACTACTCGGGACTGTGCTCTTCCCCCAGATTAGTGTACCGTACAGGGACCACGCCGTGGACAATGCCCACCGGACCCGAAGCCTACCGCCAGTTGAAGGAGCTCCGCCCAGTCTTCGGCCATAAGCTCAACGTCGTCTGGAAGGACCTGGGTCCCAAGGTTTGCCGGCTCCTGGATTCCCGGGGGGTCCTCTGGACGTCAATAGACGTCGTTCGCTTTATCAAGGTCGGAGAGGGAGAAGTCGTCGGTCCCGTCGTACTTTGGATTGGTGTCGCTCCCGAGACTCTCTTAGGTGAGGACGCCCGTGCCTCGGCGAACGGCTGCCTAGACCTCCTCAAGGAGTTCGGCAGTGATGACGTTGAAGTTGAGTTTCGGGAGTCCATCTACACCCGGTCGGCCGGTCCAAACCTCCTCAAACCCGCTTCCAACCTAGACCCAGACGTCGACGTTCGAGGTCCTCTTACTCCTGCGCTCGGGCTCTCCATTGCTGCCCAGGCCACACCTCACGCTGAGGGTACCGGTGGTATCTATCTCGCCGAAGGCGGCGACAGCAAGAAGGTCTTGCTCGTTACCGCCCGCCACGTTCTCTTCCCACCGAACGACGGGCCCAACGTCGGCTACGCCCGCACAAACATCAGTGCGCCTCGTCGCAACGTCCTCCTTCTCGGCACCAAGGCGTTCGATAACTTCCTCGACTCCATCAAGATCAAGATAGGACAACGTGGCATCATGGTTGAGCACCATGAGCGGCAGATTGAGAAGTTGCGGGCGACGAAGGCCGGTGAGGACGAGGAGGACGTTGAGAAGGCTAGGAAGCAGCTGAAGAAGGCTCAGTGGTTATTGGACGATGCGAGGGAGGCAATAAAGGCCCTGGAAAAGTTTCATGGCGAAGTCAAGAAGGAGTGGAGTAAACCGAGCCAGCGCATCTTAGGCCACATCGCCTGCTCCCCTCCCGTCACTCCCGGTGCCGGCATGGAGGGTTTCACTGAAGACTACGCCGTTGTCGAGCTCGACATCTCCAAGATCAAGAATGCCTTTAAGGGCAACGTGATTGACTTGGGTGCGTTTTGATCTATCTCACCAAGACTGTCTAGGCTAACTGTAATATCTAGGGACGAAGATTCCGACCCACGAGTTCATACTGAAGATGTACCCCGGTGCCAATGCCGCCCCGAACTTTGAGTATCCGGATGACCGCCTCCTTCCACTTCGGGACCTCATCTCGGAAGACCTCATGCACAACCCAGATATGCTCGACCACAACGGTGAATCTTGCCTGTTAGTCATAAAGAATGGTCATGCCACTGGTGTCACCTTAGGCCGCGCTACTGGCATATTCTCCTACATCCGCAAGTATTTTAGCAACAACACTCACCAGACCTTAATGGAGTGGGCTATCCTCCCCTATGACAACAAGTCGGGTGCCTTCTCTGCCCCTGGTGATTCAGGCTCCATCATTGCCGATGGCCACGGCCGCATTGGCGGCCTCCTCACTGGTGGTGCTGGCAAGATGGAGTCCTTTGACATCACGTACGCGACACCCTTCTTCTGGCTCTTCCCACGCATCAAGCAAAACGGGTTTCCTAATGCCCACGTCTACCCAGTCATTGACTATGTGCCATGGCATTGACCAGAAAGGCACCAGGGATGCTGGTGAGGTGGTGACGAGAGGTGGAGCCATCTTGTTTCTTTTGCCTCTGTGACTTCTTCTCCTTCCTCCATGCTCCTCTATATATGGGTTGGTTGTCAGTGCAGACAGGTGCTTTGACTGGTGAACTGCTATTTAGGTTTGTCTTTTTTGTTTTGTTTTTTTGTATACAGTGGCTCAAAAAACTGCCCCAATGTTTGCTTATTTTTAAACTAGTACATGCTGTCTGAAGTATTCCTCAACATGGACTAACTCCTTTGCTCTGAAATTTTAATCATGAAATCTTCTAGTATCAGTGAGTATTCTTTTAAAAAATTTTGGAAAAAGGTTATAATTTACAGGCTTTCGAAATATTTGAGATATAATCAAATACAATTACTTCTACCTTACAGGCTTTTGAAAATTTCTGTATCATTGGTCAGTGGATGAATGTAAACTTATGCCCAAAAATTTGGCACTTTCTAACTACATACTCTGGGAAAAAAATTCGGAGGTCTTATTTTGAAAATCGGAGAAATACTGGGATTTGTGATGCGGTCGAATGTATTACGTAATTTTATTTATATATATATATATATGTGGCGGAGTTCGAATGGATGTGTGGCGCAATGATTAGGCATCATATGCAAGCTTTAGGAGTCTCAAGCACAATTAAAACCAAGTAAGAGAACTTTTTAAATCACTGAATCAGACCAATATTTGACGACATTATATAAAATTTTGTCCGATTTACATGAAATGTACTTATCAAAGGTTGTAAAGAGAACCAAAATTTTAAATATGAAAATATTGTGAAAAGGGAAAGAATCATTTAGATCATTCGAAAATTGTCTAACTTCAAGAAATATGAAAATAGTTCTCTGCCTTCCTCCCTTTCCTACAGGCATGGTCGCTCTCAAGAACAATAGAATATGAACGTCGTTGCCAGTGGATAATCACTTGATGGATTGGAAAGTCTACAAAACTCTATAATTCAAGATTGGCGCCGGATAATCCTTCTTCTTCTGACTAAAAAAATAGTAGGCCAATTAGAATACGCTGATGAGTCTTATTTAGAGCCAATCTAGCTTACCATACGAAGAGGCAGTCGTAGTGCTTATAGGAGGGTCCTGCTGAAACGCGCCGCTAGGAACGGGCTGTGAGCTTGCGGTGGTAAGGGTTGAATTGTCAGGCTGGGTCCCGTTTAGTGTGGCATTATACGGTATTGGTTCGGAAACAAGGCTGGCGCTTGCAGTTGGCAAGGCAGCGCCTGAATATGGTTGGACATCTGCAGTCATGGTCGGGATGTTGGACTCGGGATAGGGTTGGCAGTTGGTAAAAATCGGCCCGGGAACGAGGCTGGCGCTGTGTTCCACACTTGAGGGGACACCGCTAGAAATTGGTTGGAAGCTTGAGGGGACACCGCTAGAAATTGGCTGGAAGCTTGAAGTCACCGTCGGGATGACAGAATAGGGCTGGCAACCGCTTGGTCTGGCGGTGTGGTGCCTATGGATCCCGCTGGAAACATTGTTGCTTGCGGTGGGGAGGATAGAGATGGTAGAACCAGAGGGACAACTTTGAGAAGCCACTGTCTGTGTCACGGACGAAGAAGCTGACTGGGGCTGACCCGAAGTGTATGTCGCTTCGTCACTCTGGACGGAGCTAGCAACAGCGAGGACGAGCAAAGAAAAGGCGAGGGAGGCTTTGTATATCATAATAGTGATAAGTGGTATGCAGTGAGGATCGATGAAACCTGGTGAACTATCATTGCAATTTCTACCTGAACTGTTTTATACCTTGTAAATCACTATGCTAACACGGGCATTGAGGAAAAAAAGAAGACCAGGACGGTCAGAAGACTCCGAATCCGCAGGCTGCACAGGAGGTGGAGAATTCGAGCGCTGGCTTGGTCGCCGCCATCTCCTACCATAGAATAACGTCTATACCTTACAAGTATTCTAGGTGCGCTCTATGGCAGCCGAGGCGTATTAGTAATGTAGTTGAAAAATAAAATTAAAACATAACCTCAGTGAATTCTGAGTACTATGACAAAGATCGTTTCGAAAATTCCTCTTCGAATTGATATGCGCATACGCAGTAGCCTTGGCGCGCGATTCGTCTTGGCCTCAGCGATCGCTGAACGAAGTCGGAGCCGCAAGAACAGAAATTCCGGACTATTCCTGGTCAGACTGTAATCAAATCCACTTTGCTTTGCCAAGATAATGTGCGCTCAATGGGTCGGTGAGATGCTGTGCACACTGGAAACCGGGACAGCACACAGGAGATACAGGATCTCAAAAGTTAAAGCCTAGTCGTAACAAAAAATGCTCCGCCATCTCCATGAGGTGGCAGGTTAGGGTAAGCATCTGTGAAATTTGGATATGCGCCACATCAAAGTAAAACGAGCCGCAGACTGAAAGCCTAATGTTCGCATTCGAACCTTGATATTCAGGAAGTAAAGAGGTCAATGATGTCCGAGAGGACCCTGAGCGCAGCCAATTTGATCTCTGCCGGCGCTTGCCGGTGCCTCGGTACCGACTCCGGGTACTAAGGTTCCCCACCCCCAACCTCAAGAACTGTCCAAAAACTCCATGTACAGGCGCTAACGTAAAGAAGGTAAATTTATAGTTTCAGCAGCGATATAATGCATCCTTGCAAGGATCCGAGTCCGCAGTTCCTTAGCTCTGGAAGGAGATTGAATCAAGATTGAATGCCATTGATTAAATGTATATCAAATGAAGGCACGTAGTACCAGAAGACCATGGTGACTGTGTTTTACGGTGTGCGTTTTCCGTGGGCAGGAAATGGTAGGGAAAGAGAGAAACAAAATTGCAAGTCGTTTTCTTTACATAAATAAAATTGAAATAAATCCTTTGAATTTACTAGCTGGAGGTGCTTAGAGCTTGAGAGGACAGGCGCCAAATTTAAACTGAAATTTCACTCTGGGGGGTATTGAAAAGGTGTGAATTGACCAAGAGTAACCATGTCGATAACAATGGAGGAACATAGACCACCTGGGCGTTCCAATTGCAAAGGTACAGATACAGGCTTATAAAGGTAGTGCTACAAAGATACAGTATACAACAGAATCATGACAGCAGGTATAGTGCGAGGTACGGTATCAATGTAAAATGCGATGATACTACAAAGGTGATGAAGGAATGTGATGAGATAGATGTAAGAAAACAGGCGTAACACTGCATCCAGTTGGATGATAATAATAGGGTGAACGGGCAAGGAGAAGTAGAAGGTGAAGTTTTACTAAAAGTCATTGGGACGCAACGGAAACAGCTAGGCATTGACGGTCTTGCGCCAATTTACTGTTCGTCGGGTGTAGATTCTGTTTGATTTGAGCCTTGGAAGTAATTCCAAAACGAAGGATCCAAAGGATCGGAAGGAATATGTTGATCAGCCAAAATACTCTCGTAGTCAATCTCCTTGGGCATTCCGTCGGGAAAGGTCTCTAGGAGAAGCGCACGAAGTTCTGCCATTCGAGCTAAACCGATGTCATATTCAGTGCATTCCAGGGTGCTGGATTGATATTCCATGGAAAAAGGAAAGTCGGGATGCTGGGGGTTGATTGACTGGAGAAAGGCAAGGTCGGGGAAAACATCATATTCCTCTGGTGGTTCAAGTTCATCGTCGACCTCCATCTTTTCATCATTCACAATATTAATCTGATGAGGCAGGGGACCTTCAGCAAGTGACGATGAGTGATCGCTATCACTTCGGTTCTGCGAATAGTTGCGGAAGAAGTCGTTCATCATGGAATCAAAATAGTGACTGTAAACCATGCAATGTCAGAGATAAATACTCAAGCGGTCCAAGAGCCTCACATTGCCTTGGTAACTTCTTCGCTTGGAAAATGCGTGGATGTATTGGTAATAGCAGCTAGGCTGCCTCGGCGACTGGGAAGTTGGGCAGCTGGTGTGAGAGGAATGAACTTAATACCGAAAGCCATTGTGAACACGAGGCGGTAGAGGGTTGGGCTTACAGACCCGATCGCAAATATGCCACTGATATTTATATACCAGTAAACAAAGATTGTCTATGACTCCAAAGCACTCAGTGTACCCAAAACAAAGGAGTGAGAAGTTTGAGCCCATCGATTTATCGATCCATTATCCTCGGTGGGAATGCGGGGCTTGAGGCTATTTCTGGAATAGTAGTATGTAACGGTGACAATACGGTCATTGTCTAGCGTTGTGGCCAAAAGCATTCTTTATTGTACTCTTGGCAAGGACCTTTGAGCTCGGTATGGTTGAATCTGGACTGGTAAGTTGTAACCGTGTAGGTAGGTTAGATGCACATTGAGTTGAGGACTGACCTGGTCCTATCAAAGTTTAAAGATGACAGCAAGCTTGTAGTGAGAAGATGGCTGTGGAGTTATAACCTTGTCTGCAATTGTATCGGAGTAAAGCCTGTGCCATATGGGGAACAATGGACCCAAGTGACCTGCCTGTCTGGTGCCAATGGCGCAGTCAGGATAAAGTATTGCATCATCAAAGTCGAGCCCACATGGCTGATACCAATTGAAGTGAGTATGGCTTTGAAGAGTAGTTGTGGCCGTAACAATGTGAATAGATATCGCAAGAACAACAGAAAACGAGGCCGCCCTGGATACTAAAACCTCTGAAAGAGAGAACAACAAGGCAAGGGTTTAGTTGTCGGACCGGTATAGCCAGCGCCACCTCGGCTCCTTATCGTTCAAGTAGTCAGTAACAAAATTTTGATGGACTGAAGTGAATGATTCGAAGGTACCCGGTTGTTTTTCAAGCCTGAGATTCCAAAGCACTGGATGACCGTTACTATAAGTTCCCTGACATAAGTTCCCTGACATACAGCCCTGTCAGTGAGAAACGTTTTATATTTGGACTTAATTGGCAACAGCAATGTTTCGGCGGCTAGATCGGCATTGACATATTAATTACATGAAGCGCGGCTGCCCTGATAAATGACATTTCTTGAGAATGCCTCTGCTACAGCAGCCACAGAACCCTTATTTTATCGCAATGCCAAGGATTTCAACGTTCAACAGCCATGTATGGCCTATCTCATGAACATAGATACACTTTCCGCCGGAATTTCTTTCCGTTCTCAGACTTCGGTTGTGCAAGGAGGATTGTCAATATATTCTATCCAGCACGGTGGATTACCTCATGGTTTCCGTCCGTTTCATCTTTTGCTGACATTTATAACAGGAGCCGAATATATTTCTTACTAGAATCCTAATCCAGAGAGCGTTCTGGTCCTCGATCGTCAGGAGGGCTTCCCCATGAACACTCTACTTCCGGCGCGGCTGCATGACTTCGAAGCAACTGCAGCTTGCGGATATATAGCTGGTAAGCCCTTGTTCCCGCCATTTCCACGATGCTCCACATTGGTTGAGAAATTATTATTTTTTGGTCGCCAGCGGCAGGACTAGTGGTGAGACTGTTTGTCCTCAAGCGCTCGAGTGCTGTTTGCTCAATATGCGCATTTCTGGCTTAGTTCCTGGTCTATGACCACATCCTTTCGTTCGACGACGAAGTGGAGTTGATTTGGAAAGCCAGGTGGACGTTACCAAAAATCCTTTTTCTCTTGTCACGATATGCGGTACCTTGCGCTCTTATAGTGCATAATTACCGTGAGTTGTGACTAGTTTCCTACTTATTTCGCCGAGAGAAATAATTCATCTGTGGGCTAGAACTGGCAGGAATGAGGTCCATCGAGGAACCTGATATCGTAGGTATTTTTTAGCCTTGCATTTACGCTTGTCATTTGTATCAATCACCCTCTCTTCAGTTGTATGTTTTTCCCTGTATAGTACTGGCAGTCAGTCCCCCTTGATGACTCGAGAGCAGTTGCCGAGTATGGTTCAATGTTATGGTGAGACACTTACGATTTGTATAATGCCTACCATGCTCAGGAAAGATTTGTTCATAGGTATGCCTTGGTATGGTAACCACAGCTATTGGTAATTGTACGTTTTTGAGCAACATCGTTCTCAATCAACGAACCCATTCCCCATTCACTTACATCCTAGTTCTGGTCCTCCTGCGGCTGTGGGTGATACGAAACCGAAACCGGATATTTATCTGTTCAACTCTCATACTATTCGTTCTGGCACATGCGGCTAGCATCACCTGCGTTGTCATCGTGTTGGTAAATGTCACCCGTGAGCACTCTCCCCCACGTTTCTGTGAACTAGATAACGGGAAAATAATTCGTTTCATACCAAGGATCACTGATATATCACCCCGAAATGAGCACATGCGTGATTGAGCGTCGGAGCATATTAGGCTTGTTATACGCCCCTGCAGTGAGTTCCTCCTATGTTCTCCGACTCTCCCAACTTCAAGGCATTGACTTTCTCCGATAATAGGTTATTTTTGACGGTATCGCACTGGTAGTAACCTTTTGGAATGCATTAGGCCGGCCACGTAACCAAGGAATGAGTCTTTGGCAATATCTTCGTCAAGACGGGTTTATTTTTGTTTTGGTGAGTCGCAACCTCCTCAGCGCCCGCTCCTATCACTTAACTACGGGTGGATCATGCAGCTTTTATTTTGTAAGTGTTTCTCACTGCCCGTAGAACTGTATCCCACCTGATGTCATGCAAGTGATGCGAGCGGTAAAGTTCATTACGACCCTCTTTGGACCTGTGAGTTTTGGCTGTCCAAAAATAACGTGTTTCTTTTCTGACTGATGCGATCCACAATCCATCGAAGCTTGACAGAGTCTTTCTCATAATCTAGTGAGCCTTATGATTTATTTTAGATCGCTTTCCCTGGCTAATTCGTGGGTGTTTTCTCAGTCTCATTTGGGCGACAACAACCGTGACCGTGTCATGGCTTGTTTTGGACCTTCGCAGAAATGGACGTTCACCCAAAGACACCGAACTGGATCCGGATTAAAATCATCCACAGTACTATACATGAGGGTCCCCCTCTTCTCATCAAACATTATGCAATAGAGTTCTACAATTATTCTAAATTCACACTAAAAAAAACATCATGACGCCGAGTACACACGAAGGCTTGACCTGAGCAGACCTAATCACGTGTTGAAATGAGGGGGATGTCCATGACAGCATTATAATTACGATTTATTTCAGTGAGACTGCGCGAAGCGAATGCATGTGGGTATTGGAAGAATAATCACAAGTTTCAGGGAAAGGGTTCGTGGAGGCAAAAAGGAAGAAAAACACTACAGCATCACCGACATCGAACGAAAAGGAGAGTTGGAGACGACATAGCACCGAGTTGGACGTTGTACTCCCAGCCCCTCCTATAGTAACCTGAGCTTAAGATCTATAATCTGCGAAATAAGGGTGTACAAGCGCCCGTTTTGCTGATCACATCATAAATAAGAAAGGCTGCTCCTTTGTTCAGGAACAAAGAAACGTACCAGAAATACGTTTGGCAGAATCATAAGTAAGGGTGCGCTGAGGGAAGAAAAGAAAAAAAGAGATTGACACCATAAGATGAGGTGCAGGAATGGACAAAGTGCAAACCTTGAGCATGTCGATACCGGTTTCATCTAATGTCGAAACAATACGCGCAATATCCTGACGAGACCACTGGGGAAACGTTGGTTTGTAATCTGGGAGGGAGCTGACACTGGGCCAGGCTTCTTCATTTGGAGTTCCCAGAATCCTTTTGAACACGAGTCAACTTCTGTATAATATCACACTTACAGAGGTATCCTACCTAAATATCTTGAAAATCTGATCAATTTCAGAATCACCAGGGAACAGGGGAGCCCCTTGCATCGCCATTTCGGCGAAAATACAACCCACGGACCACATATCAATGGCGGTGGAATAATGGCGCGAACCCAGAAGAACTTCAGGTGCTCGGTACCAGAGGGTTACAACCTACATTATTTCAAGTCAGATGAATATCAGAAAAAAATGAAGATGGGGCCTTTGACCTCATGGGTGTAAGTCCTCATTGGTATTCCGAATGCCCGAGCAAGTCCAAAGTCAGCCAGCTTCAAATTGTCGCGTTTATCAATGAGAAGGTTCTGCGGTTTCAAGTCCCGATGAAGGATACGGTGAGAGTGGCAATATAAGAGGCCAGAATTCAGTTGATGAGTGAACTTCTATCAGGGGGATAAATGGATCGAATTATCAGCGTGACAAAAAGACGCGACTAATTAAGATCACGTGACATGTCATTTAAAAAAGTTTTTGAAGGCACCAATGTTAAAATTGCCGGACCCCATGAGGAGAGACAAAAGGATGGGAGGAGTCCATGTGAACGAACTATTCTCCATTGATGAGCCAAAAACACGAGGTCTCGCGTCGAAACGCGTTAGTCACGCGTGTAGACATCGACATTGGAAGCGCGCCACAAATGAAGGAAGGGAGGAAGAAAGGATGTGATCGGAGGTAAAACGACGCACCTTGACGATTTGAAGAGAAATGGGCGTACGGTTTTGATTTCCTGTCTCGATGTATCTCTTGAGGTCTACGTCCAAGAACTCGAAAACGAGGTATAATTTTTGATCCGCGTGTACGATGTCCAGCAACCTGGCAAATAGAGATAGAGGGGGGGGAGAGTTAATTTTGATGAGAAGCAAGAGAGAGAGAGAGACAGAGAGAGAAACGTACCGAACGATGTTATCATCCTTCAATTCCTTGAGCAGACTGATTTCACGGATTGCAGTACTGGGTACTCCTTCATCTTCTGCTTCAAGTCTAATCTTTTTGAGCGCGACAACCTGCCCGGAGCTGAGATCCTTCGCCTTGTATACAACCCCATACGTCCCTACGATAGAGGATACTTTGATCGATGTCCCATGCGGAAAAGTAACAAGAATGATGACTGACCTTCTCCTACATATCGTATGCCCGAGATGGGTGGTCATACGCCCCCCAAAACAGTAAAGATCACATACCAACTTTCTCAATTTTTTGATATCTAAGTTCAAAAAAACCTTTTGGTTCAGCATTGAATTTCAACAGTGAGCGCTTGAGCGTCACTTACCGATCCATTCTTATTTATGGGCCTTGGCGGGGAGAGGTGAAATTGCACTTCGTGTAGGACGATGGTCGAAGGATGATAAGAAGAAAAGAAATGGACAAAATGAGACGAGCCACGCCTACAGGTGTGATCAGTGGCAGTTGCGTATGCAACCGGACATGGCCTAGACGTACTGGGTTATATGGGCGGTCCTGGCGTCTAGATCACGTAATAATCGATGAGCTATAATCGGAGGCACCAAATGGCCGGACAGAACGAAAAAGGTGGGGACAAACTGGGCGTGAACGACAGGGAAAAGCGTTTTATAGCGAGAACACTTCATCCGACACAGCCACTTCATGTTTGCGCTTCCGCTTAGATTAAACTCATTCATATACTAGTTATCCAGAGACTACTTTAGGTTTAACGTACGTTCACAATATGTTCAGAATGCCGACCTATGTACGATACCTTCGTTCTCAGGCTGGCCGAAGAATGGAGAAAGATAGGTGTATAAAGTATCCGGGTTGTCGCACGCTCTATATTCGAACAAGAACGCAGGCTAGAATCCATGTCAATTTATAAACAATTCTCAAACGGCCAATGGCAACAATCTTTCCGTTGCAGGGTGCAGGGAGCAGGTATGACAGGAGAAATGATATATTCCACAAAATACAGTGCCCATCGGCATTATGTATTTCAATAAAATCGAGGAACATATCAAAGCACAGCCCGAGAAACTTACAGCTTGCTACGCAACCTTCATCCTGGCCGTGGCCAATTTATGTCTTCCATTCCATGACGTTGAGCTCGAGTAACATCGACAAAATTTCCAGGCCCTCTTTCTTCCGCTAATAAATCAGCAAAGGTAAACGGGGGCAAAGTGGGTGAGCAGGGCGGAAAGGGTGTATCAAAAAAGCACTCTTACAGCGGTCGACGATATTTATATCCCCTTCCTCGTCTTCCTCGTCTTCCTCTCCTGAATCCCAGCGGTCATTGAGAGCACTAGCAGGATTTTTGGCACGGTCGATAGCAAGATCTTTTAACAGGCGATTCATAGAATCATCCTTGACGGCTTGCAGTGATTTTTCGCGTTGAGCTCGCGCTTTTTCTAATTCTGGAACATAATCTCTGTTGGCGCAAAAAGGTTAAATGTCAAATAGACCTGATAGATGGAGGAAATAAAAAAAGCTTACTTCTCGTACTCGTCTCGTGACGCTTCGACAGCTTCGAAAAATTCCGTGATACCGTCTCCCGTCACACTTGACACACCGACAGCCTACAATCGAAATGTTATTCAAGCAACAAAAAAAAAGAAGGGGTGTCAAGCCCTACTTTTAGATTTTTATAAAATTCGTCCAACACCAAGCTCATGCTGTTCATTAGACTGTTCATATATGTCGGTTCTCCTTCTGAATCTCTGGTACCGCTGTGCGAAGCCAGTGCAGCTTGGAACTCTTCAAAATCTGACATCCATTCCAGTGCAAAATCATGTGGCTGCACATCCGTCTTGTTGAAAACCAAGATGAAGGGAAGTTTGGTCTTGTAAAGGATGCTGTAAAATGGAGATGAGTTGCATTCGAATACGGGTTTTAAATGCAAGACCATCGACGATACACATCATTGCATAGCACCGAACGACATAAAATGTCGAACCACAAGTACGCAAGATCAAGTTTCTGAAGGTAAAAAAAAGGTAAAAGAACCGACTAACCTACACGCATAAAGCATATTTGACATGAAAGTAGCGGGTGCTGTTGTTCGTGGTGTATCGATGATATACGCCACTACCGTCGGCAACGAAGAAGCAACAGCGTCGGTGATGATAGCACCTGACGCAGACCATGTGAAGATCTCAATCTGACCTGGCGTATCCAGAATTACATAGCTACAAAAAAATAAAATTGATATCACAAATCAGCCGTCCATGAAACATAAAGAAAGATTTGTTTTTTACTCAACGGTATCCGCTCTCTTTTCTATAATATCCAGGACTTGATCGAATTTCGTCGTAAACAAGTTGAGAGCAGTCAATATACCGCCGTTGGGTCCTAGATTATACCTTTCATTGGGCTCGATTCATCAAGGCGACCAGGATCGGAGGGAAAGGGGAAAGGGTCAGATACGAACTGCTTCATGACCTCTTGATAGTTCACAGTATCTCTTATATCTATATTGGCTTCATATGGGACACGGATTACGGCAGGATCGAGGTTGACGATATAGGGAGGTGAAGAAGGGATCAAGGAATGCAGATAGGCGTTTATTCGTTGGACAAAGGTAGTTTTCCCAGCGCCTGCCATTCCTATTGTTATGATCGTTACTGGTTTCTTGTCCCTTTTCATCATGGAGCTCGAGGATCCAGAGTCGACATCCATGTGGTAGTCTTGTAAATGACCAGGGATGACCTCGGATGACTCAGCTTTTATGTCATTACTTACTTAACACATAATCATTGTCTCTGGACGCGTTTTGTTTTTTTGTTGTTGTATTCTTTCTTTCTTTCTTTCTACCATCATGGGCCTCGAAGAAATGTGAGTAGCTCAACCCATTCCCTCCAACTTTATCTGACATTATGACAGGCGAAAACGACTTATGGCCAACACTAACCTCTACGATCCTACCCTCACCGGCGCTGATCCCAAATTCGGTCCCGTCACTGGATATCCAGTCGGGTCTACGTTCAAAAGCCGGTACGCTTAATACCCCATCCCCTTAATCTCATTCATCACTGTTGTTAATTATCAATTCCTGTTTCCAGAAAGGAATGCGCTTCAGCAGGTGTCCATACTCAAACCTATGCTGGGATCGCTGGGAACCAGATGCACGGCGCATATTCTATATGTCTGTCGGGTGGCTATGAAGATGATCAAGATGATGGAGAAATTTTGTACGTTAATACAAACACACTTTTTCGACGCGTTCCTAATGGATGTTATTTTCAGTGTCTATACTGGCACGGGTGATCACCATCGAATTCTCATCGTGTGTCGCTAACTGACTCGTTCGATCTGCTTTTCCTTAGGTGGACAAAAGGACTCTTTCTCGGTCAGTTACTGCTGTTCAGCGCTGTCGCTTGCTTATCTATTGTTTCGTCCTTTTGATAGGGCGCTGGGAACCACCAAGTTGAGGATCAGACATTTCAACACAAAGACAACTATGCCTTGAAGGTTTGTATCGTCTATTCTTGGCCCTCTTATTCATCAATAAAATATATCCGTAGAAATCATCTGAAACTGGACGTCCGGTTCGAGTTATTCGTGGGCAGAATGCTAGATCAAAGTATGCACCGTCAGAAGGGTATGTTCTCTACTCTTTTAAATTTTATCCGATTGTACTCAACATCTTTTTTTTTTGAACAGATATCGTTATGACGGTTTATACCGTGTGGAAAGGGTTCGTTTTGTAATTTCTTTCCAACATGTACCGTTGTTGATTTCGGTGTTGCACCTATAGGCTTATCTAGCTAAAGGCAAGAGTGGATATGTAGTCTGCAGGTATGACCTTAGAGTGAGTCGTCGTCGATGTTATCGCTTTTTGAAATTGAATATTTGAATGATTTAGAGGCTGCCGCAACAACCGCCATTGAAGGTCAAGTACCAATACTCTGTCGCGTCGCCTTCAACTTGACTACGGACTTGTGGAATCCCTGTTCTAATCTACTAACTACTGATCTATCGTACTTCATAATTTATTATCCCACAAGTTCTGTCCGGAATTGCATATCATTTGGTAAAATTAGTGACCGTACAAACGGACAATCTTAAAAGGCTCTATTTGTCCGACAAATATGTACCGAGTGCAACAAACATGCACCGGAAGGCGGCTTGGAACAAACTAGTGACACTCCACGACAGTGTGGACCTCATTTTCATTCAAGGCGTTTTGATTTGACGACGTAGTGTGCAAGCTTGAAGCGCGTTCACCTTCCCTAATCACTACCAACCCTGCTCAACTGCTAGAATGGCTTCGTTTATCCAAGAAATTATGGAAGGGAAGATTGTGAGTTGTCTTCACAAGAGATATACCTGTTGAACCTTTACCATCTGGTAGGACTTTTCTGGACAAAGATCTGTTGAATCAATATCGAAAATTGTCATTGTTGCGTCAATGGTAGGAGCTTTTCTTTCGACCCCCTTTTAGTGTATTGCCATACAGGCACCTGACTTTTACCGCCTTACGCTTTTCTGAGAGTTTTCGCTGATCTTTAGTTTTCTGTGTAGGCTGTGTCGTTCATTGTTGGATTCGCCCTTCAAGACATGCGACTAACGTTTGGTATTCTGGCGTTGACTTCAATTGCATTACTTCTGGTAAGAATCCAGGTTGTTCAGGGGTTCGTTGGTTATACTCATACGCCACAGGTGGTCTTGCCTCCATGGCCAATGTTCAATCGACACCCGGTGAAGTGGTTACCTGTAGATGATAGTACCAAGTCTAAATAGCGAATACATATTTTTGAGACTTAAGAAATGATTTGTCCCCAAATGTGCGATAAATCCCACAATAGGCCTTTTGGAACTTGACATACGCAACTTCGCAACCCTTCCGCTCCTTCTCTCGTCCCTGTCCATCGTTGCTCTTAACGAACAGGCATGACCACCTATATTACTCCAAAACTCAACCAGGTCCCAGAAGACGATGTTGCCGGACAAGTTACACCTTCTCTGATCCCCGGACACGAGTTTGATATGCCCATCGCGCAGTCAAACCATCCAGAGATCCTCCACCCATCATCCACAACAACAGATACCTTACAAGCAAGAGGCCCTACCCCCTCTTCTCATCGTCCACGCCCCCTCTCTATGCCTCCACAATCTTTTACCTCCAACACACCCGCCACTGTCGTTGCTGGCAACCCCACAGCCACCGCAGACGGGTCCGACAACAAGAACCACTATCAGGATGAAAACTCACAACGACGGAGACACAGAGAGGACCATACACCATCAAGCAAACCCAGTCGTTCAAACAGAATATTGGGTGATTACACCCTTAGCAAAACTTTGGGCGCAGGAAGTATGGGAAAGGTTAAACTAGCTACGCATAATGTTACTGGAGAAAAGGCATGTAGATGCTTTTCTGTATTCTCCTCCTTACTAGCTAATGCTCTCCGGTCTTATAGTTGGCTGTTAAAATCCTTCCTAGGGTCCACCCCAACCCACCACCTTCAGCGAACGGCTCCGGGATCAACACCGACTCCGCATCGCGCCAGGCTTCCAAAGATGCCTCAAAGGAGATTCGGACTCTTCGCGAAGCTGCGCTTTCCATGCTTCTCTATCACCCCTATATATGTGGCATGCGAGAAATGATAATCCACCAACATCACTATTATATGGTTTTCGAGTATGTCAATGGAGGTCAAATGTTGGACTACATCATCAGCCATGGTCGACTACGGGAACGTGTCGCGAGAAAGTTTGCGAGGCAGATTGGGAGTGCATTGGAATACTGCCATCTCAACAACGTCGTTCATAGAGGTTGGTGTTGGCTGGTATTAGTCTATGTCTATGTTCATGGCTGATTGGGAGATTCTAGATCTCAAAATCGAAAATATTTTGATTTCTCAAACGGGGAATATCAAGATTATTGATTTTGGCCTTTCAAATCTATACGACCCTGTCACCAACCTATCGACGTTCTGTGGGTCTCTGTATTTTGCTGCCCCAGAGCTACTCAATGCTCGAGTTTACACGGGTCCGGAGGTCGATGTCTGGAGTTTTGGTGTCGTCCTCTATGTATTAGTATGCGGTAAAGTTCCATTCGACGACCAAAGCATGCCTGCTCTACATGCGAAGATCAAACGTGGCCTGGTGGAGTATCCTGTATGGCTCAGTGCCGGCAAGTCTTCAGTCTTTAATCGCAATTTGAGACAGGCTACTAAACGGCATCCTGTAGAATGCAAACACCTTTTGTCAAGAATGCTTGTTACTAATCCTTCTGCCAGAGCCACACTTCAAGAAGTGATGAGTCATTCTTGGATGGTTCGTGGATTCCCGGGCTCGCCTGCTATCCATCTCGTCCATAGAGAGCCCCTGCGGGCGGATGAACTGGATCCACAGGTAATCAAAGGCATGAAAGGCTTCGAGTTCGGCACAGAAGACGAAATTGAACGAAGACTCATCCACATCCTGGAATCGGAACCTTACATTCGGGCCGTCCAGAATTGGGAACGAAAGCGAAACGTAGGAGGCAATCTCAATGGTAACGGTAGCAATTTCAACGGATCACGATGGGGTGAATCTGTCTCTAATTCAAGTCTAGCAATATCTTTCGACGGCCACAACAGTAGCAAAAACGACGCCTACAACGCCCCGAAAAAAGCAAGACGTTTTTCAGGTTTCGATTATTACAGGAGGAAGCTGTTTTCACCCGTTTCGTCACCACCAGGCACACCCCTTAGTCATTCACCACCCAATTCTCAGCATCATCTGGCTCATCCCTCATTTTCAGATCCCAATCGTGAACCTATGGATCCTACAAAAGGGTTCCATCCTTTGATTTCAATGTATTACCTTTCCCGCGAGAAGTTGCAGCGTGATCGCGTATATGGGCCCGGACAATTTGCAAGCTCTCAACTATCGATTCACGGGGATGGGGTGAATGCGGCTGCGAGCGTCGTGACGCCTGTGGACGACGTTTCGTTCCGACAACAGTATAATTCCACGACACAATCACCACATGCAGTGCCTCATACTCCACTCAAGAAGGATCATCACCCAGTACCATCTGCTACTACGAAAGCCGATTATAGTATGCCATTGCCCAGGCTCCCAGCTCCGGAAACGTTACATTTCTCTGGGATGTCGTATGATAACACTAATGCTGCTTCGCCTACTTCTCCTACGTTTAATCATCCTCAACCTCGTGCACGAGACCTTGGGTTACCACCTCCTTCGCCTTCAACTCAAGCTAGACAACATATAGAGATTGAACAACCGACGTTGGGACCTAAACGCAATTTACCTCGTGCTCCTCCTGCAGGTGCGCATCGCAGAAGTCATAGCATGAGTCAACGGCCTACAGTATTATCACGTGGATGGGGTGGGATGTTCGGTACTGCAGACGAATATGGGGTCGGCAGAACCCCCGAGACACCTAAAACCGTTGGCCCAGACACGTCCAATTTCCCCGAAGGACTAGATGATAATCACGATCGACTTTCTCCATTCACTTCTGGCGCGACCCTGGTGCGCAAGTTTGGAAGTTTGTTGGTTGGCCGAGGTGATGACATGCGGAGGAATCAATCTGGAACTCTGAAACGGGGTACAATACTTGGAGGACTGACGAATTCACCTAGACCTTCTGGTGACATGAAATCTGTAACTTCTATATCTGGTGGTGGTGATGAAGAGAAAACAACGTTACCAGATGCCGATGGGAAAGATGAGGAGAGTACGGTTTTACCGACTACTCCTGCTTCGCCGGCACCGCCCAGCAGGGTTATCGCTCCTAGTATTAGTCAGCCGGCTGCAAATGTCCATCGTCGGGCTGCTACTATACTTGACCCACAAGGACTCGCTGTACGCCATGAACGTCGGAGCAGTACAGGAGCGGCTTTGAATTCATCTCCGGTTGGTACTTTCGGACGACGACGTCGACCTTCTACTGGATATAGCAGTGTATCATCCAAACCTCTTGCGGAGCGTCTTTTCTCGAGGGTTGAGCCTGCAGATTTGGTTGAGAAGGGCGAAGAGGAAGAGGTCGGTGATAAACCAAGTAATACTGTGAATAGTGAAGGGGATGGTGCTGGTGACGGTGGAGGAGAGACGTTCAAGGAGGAGGATGAAAGACATACAACTGAGAAGGACTTCAAACCTGTTTTCTTGAAAGGATTGTTTAGGTGTGTATTTCTTTGTTCTTTGGAGTGCTTCTTGCTGATCTGAGATGACAGTGTTGCGACGACATCTACAAAAGCTCCTTCAGTTATCAAGGTTGATATCAGACGTGTCCTTGACAGGATGCAAGTTCAATATTGCGAGACGAAAGGCGGATTTGAGTGCATCCATCTACCTTCCATCGACTTGACCTCTGTCGAAACGTCGACAAACAAAGGGAGTCAACAGCTTCAAGCCTCATCGATATCTGGCGAGACATCACCCATGACACCAAGCATCGTCAACTCTCGTCCGTCAATTGTCAAGAAAGCATCCAAGATTTCTTTTACTCTGAAACGCGATAAAGGCAAAGAAAAGGATCATTCGATTGACGGCAATAAAGATCGCGAAACGGCTGGTCGGCCTTCTGGAGCGACGACGCTTACTGCTACAGCTAGCAGTGGTTCATCTTCGTTTATCAACGTGCCTTCCAACCATACTGTTGTTTCATCACAGGAAACACAGACGCAAACTAATGGACCCTCTGTCCCGACCTCGCCTATCGACGTCGACCCCACTTCACCCAGATCGGCTTCTCCAGCAACAGCAGCAGCGCTTGCAGTAGCAGCTTCGAACAAGACCAAAGTGTTACCACCTATCCCACGTGATTTCGCTAATCCTAGATCTGCATCTCCATTACCGGCGCATCGAAGTCCAAGTCTTTTGCCTACTGGAGAAGTAGATCGGGATGTGTTTGAAAGTATGGGTAATAACAGTTTAAGTGTTCGCTTTGAGATCAATATTGTAAAGGTATTACATGTTTCTCTACATGGTAAATGGCCATCGCTGATCTGTTGATGTTTTCGTGTACCAGGTGCCTTGGTTACCCCTTCACGGAATCCAATTCCGACGCGCCAGTGGAGACGGTTGGCAATACCAGATGCTGGCTAGGCGGGTCCTGACTGAGCTCAAATTATGATTAACGATTTTTTCTTCCACCATCCCCCCCTCTTTCCACCACTCGTGCGTTAAATCTTTTGATAACCTTAAATGCCCTCTTTTCCATCTGGCACACTCGCATTAATTATTCGGGTTCTTCATTTCATCTTTTTTTTTTGTTCACCTCTCATCCGTTATTTCATCTGGCTTTCCCCCCCCTCTCACAATGTGGCCGTGCTACCTTTTCGTCTGTTTATTTTTTACGCCTCTGCTGTCTTTTTATTTATTATTGGTAGGTCTTTAGTACATAATTTTTTCGTGTTGGTAATACATAACGAAGTGTTAATGAGAAAAAATCTTTTTGTTTGGGTGGATGTTTTTTTTTAGATAACTGTTGCATCTAGTAGATACTACTAGACTTTTACTGGCCTCAAATTCAAATCAAATGCCTTACGATATAACTTTATTGAACGAAGAGATAGAAAACCAACTTGTCTAAGTTGAGCACCATTGTTGAATATGCGATTAAGGGGACGTGCAGTGTCCATCTCTGTATCTGCAGGGAACATCCGTCACAGAGAAATTCGCCCGTTGCACATCGATGTGTTGGCTGTACGATGGGTCCTGTCGTGTCTCCATCGGATGATTTGCCTATACTTACTGGAGATTGGTTTTCTCATCTCGTACTCGGCTAGGAAAGAAATTAGGCCAAGGTGGCATTGGCTGCACAGCTTCGCTCACCAACCTCTTTTTTGGCATTCCCAACAGCCTCTCGCTATCAAGATCGCGAAGCTTGAGTTTCTTTCGGGCACTGGCGAGAGAGAGAGGCATTGTTCTGTGAGCAGCTGTATAGGGAAGGTGACTGCATAGGCATTGGTGTTTTGGGCTTTTTCTTCTGCGGAAGAATAAAGCTGGATGAGCGTATGGGAGGCGAGAGAGAATTTCCCAGGGCTATAGTATGAGAGTGAGATCGGTGTGTCGATGTCGATGATGGCTTCTCAGACATATTAAGTGCTAGGAAGAACCAGTGTAGGAATTGCAGTCCTTAACGTTGAGCTGGGAGCACTGAGCATGACTGGTAACGGTAACTGAGGCAGATGAAGGCGACAAAGCCAAGACCCAACTGTCGATGTATCATCAGGGCCAATAATCATTGGAAACAACCATGGGGCCCTGATCCAGTCGGATTGTATTAGTATTACTGTCAAAGAAGACGACGTTGTTAAAACAAACATATATATATATATATAAAAGACAGAAAAACATACTGCGCTCCCTCTTCCTTGAAGAGACCCTAATCCAGAACCACCGCCTTCCATGGCAAAGTTATCCCTCGCAAAGGGAAAACACTTGAACTATCAGTCGATCCCGGGGTGGCTATAGGGTGATGACTCTCATGATTGCATCGAGGTGAAAGGTTTATAGGTGGTTTCAAACTTGCCCGGAGCGCTCAAATTACCATCCTCGAAAACGGGACTTCCTCTAGTATTCGAAAATCAACTGTCAGATGAGAAAAGATAAAAACAGGAATGGATTGGAAAGAAATGGAACAGAACCTGAGCGTCGCATGTCATAATGGGTCTCTGTAGTCGACCTGATTCACCTGAAAGGCGATTATCCATCATCTTATCAATGAAAAAGATGAAATTATGGGTGAACCACGAAGGACCCTTGACCTAGTTTGTAAAGGTAATTTAAGATCCTTTGTATGATGCTTTTCCTAAAACAATTGTAGTGATCGACTCTCGCAAGAAACTTGAGAATCAAATGTCGTACACCAGACCGAGGAACACAGCCAATGCTGCAAACAAGTCATTGTTTTCAGAAGACAAGGCTACGGACAAGTCTAAAGCGGCTAGCATTCGCGTTAATAATAGCCCTTGTTGTCCGAATGGCGCTGAGCCAGCTTGCTGCCATGGTTGATGTTGATAATAGTAGAGCTGATTCGAAGCGGTGACTTAATACTGGACGAAAAGTAAAAAGTAAATCAATAATGTTTATATCTTTGGCTTGCAGACGAATCGGTTTTTTGAGATGATTATAACACGAAAATTCAGTGTGCTACCCCCGAAACCGGTAACACCAATATGACTACCACTTGGGAGACGAGAGGTCTTGGGCTGCACCAGATACATACGTAGCTGGTATTGATGTTGATGCCAGTGAATGAACAGGAAGTGGTAACACTGGTAGTGGCGCAAGGCTGTTAATAAGATCATCTGAGATGAGAAGCTAAAGATGATTTGACCTAGATCCTAACTCGTAGCTTTGGTTGTCTGAAGGTGATGACGACTGGTATGAAAAATGACGTTGGTGATGCAGCGCTATATAAAGGTGAACGTGAATTCATGTCATTCCTGATTATATACCATCAGATTCAAAAACAAACCTTTGAACACAACCTCAAGTACACTATGCCTTTTACACCGACGCCTTCACCTCCGACCGGACAGGGAAAGCACTCGACCAGAATACGTAAAGCTGAAGGCTTGGATCCATACGGCCAGTCGAAAACGACCATTCTTCAGAAGCAAACTAACCTTTGAACCTCACTAGCAGCACGCACGTACATATCCTGGCATCGTCAGATATCAATGCAGTCGAAAATCAACGTCCTTTTCGCGATGCATCTAGCGTCGAACCTCAGTCTTGATGCAAGCATGTTCATCCCGAGAATCCATAAGAGGATGGACAAATGAGGGGCCCCAGTATTGGTGGAATTGATATTCGGCAGTGCAACGGTCGATTCACCCGTTTGTGAGGTAAGCGAAATCTGGTGTGCAGCAACCCTCTACTGACGAAGAGACGTAGAGAACAGCTGGGAGAGGCTGTACGATCCGTAGGTATTAGGGTGATTTGCAAGGACCCGACTCCCGCTTATATAATCAAGAGCGTCTTTCTTGTCTCTCATCCACTTCCGCCCAGTGAGCACCAGAAACCACTGTCCAACGATATGAAGCGCCTTTTTAAGAATTTTGGCAAGAATTTTGGCAAGTCCAAGAATCCGACCATCACCTTTTGTTCACCTGAACCAGCAACTTCGACGTCGACAATCATACCAAGCACCGCTTATCTCATGCCATCCGTTTCCGCTAGTTCGACTGCAAGCCTTAAAGTTAATCAAACCACTGGCGTTACTGTGAGTGTTCAACTTAGCCCATCATATTGTCGTAGTTACTTGATCATTCGTCGATCAGACCGCCCATGATGTCTCCGATTCAGTTTCTGCTTTTGATCTTGGTCCTGTAGATGCATATTCCTCGGTCAGTTGTTTCCACCATCTTTCATCGGCTTTTGTTGATGATGGCAGACTCAGCATTCTAGCTCAGGTTTCTTTTCAAATGCCCAGAATACACTTGTCTCTGGTGGCACTTTTGTAAGTCTTTCCCGTAGGTTGTATAAACGATCTAGCATTAATTATGCATATTTTATTTAATAGATCAGTAACATTCTCCCAGCCAATACTGGCGAAAGGCAGATGAAACTCCCTGTAACTCAAAAACCAAACTCCAGTTCATTGTTTACTGGACGGGAAGATGCACTCGACAAACTTAGGAAGATTTTTGTTCATCATGCTAATAGTAAACTGATGTCAAGGTGCTCTTGTCTTCTCTGGGGAATGGGAGGGATTGGAAAGACCCAGATCTGTCTCAAGTTCACAGAAGAAATGTCTGACTGGTAAATGTTTTCACATTGCCAATTATATCACTTGGATTCATTTCTTGCTCTAGGTTTTCACATGTGTTTTGGGTTGATGCCTCCTCTGAGGGGAGCATTACAATGTCTCTCAAGGGCATATCCAGCATTCCTGCTGCACAAACTTCTGGTGTGGATGGCTCAGTTGAATCTGTTCTCCAGTGGATATCTTGTATCCAAGAGGAATGGTTGATTGTATTTGATAATGCTGATGGTCCTCCTCCTGAGATGGTGGCCAAGATCTTTCCCCAAGGTGATAGAGGTAACATCCTGATTACTAGTCGGAACCGATCCATGGGAAGGATTGTATCATTTGAGAACTGCATTGAGATCAATGAAATGGAGGAGTCAGATGCTATAACTCTACTTCTCAAGTCTAGTTGTTTGGATCCATTAGCAGCTGAGCATCTAGCAGCTGCTAGAGAGATTGTCTCTGAACTTGGTTGCATTCCCCTTGCTGTCAATCATGCTGGTGCTTTTATTGAAGCTGGGAATTGTGGTATCAATCAGTATCTGAGACAATTCTCCTTACATCATCAGACTCTTATGTTGGATGCTACATTCAGAGGAACATCAAATTATGATAAAACAGTGTATGGGACTTGGGACCTTTCTTTCAAAGAAATCGAAAAGAGAGCCACTGGACAATCCACTACTGGAAATGCACAAGCAGCCCAGGCTGCAATCCTGATTCTTCAAATATGTGCTTTCTATCATCATAGTAATATTTCTGCAGACATATTCCGATCTGCTGCTGAAGGGTCCAGGAAACATGTTGATCAAGAGTTATCTGAAAAGCTACCCCAGGCAATGACTTTCCTGGATCATACTCTGCTTGCTTTGGACAATGATGGTCACTGGGATGATTTCATCTTTGGACAAGGGGTTGGTGTTCTTCTCTCCTTCTCCCTGATAAAAAGAGGACAAAAATCTGAAATATTTTCTGTTCACCCCCTGGTGCACTGCTGGAGTCAGGAGCAAATGTCAACAGCTGAGCAACAAAGAATGTATGAGATAGGAAGCATAATTTTATCCTGTGCAATTCCAGGAAGACTTAAAAGCCAGGATTACACATTCCGACAGTTGATTTTTCAACACATCAAGGCAAATGAGTTGCATGGACACCAGATGGGACTTATCAAACAGTATTATGATGATAAATACAGCAATTTTGCACTAGTAATGGAGGAGAATGGAGACTGGAACAATGCAGAGCAGCTACAGGTTCAGGTAATGGATATGAGGAAGAAGCTGCTTGGTGCAAAACATCCAGACACCCTTAGGAGCATAGCAAACCTAGCAGAAACATACTCTAATCAGGGAAAGTGGAATGATGCAGAAAAGCTACAGGTTCGAGTTATGGGTATGATGAAGAAGCTGCTTGGTGCAGAACATCCAGACACCCTCAGGAGCATGGGAAACCTAGCAAGCACATACTCTAATCAGGGAAGGTGGAATGATGCAGAGAAGCTACAGGTTCAAGCCATAGACATGAAGAAGAAGCTGCTTGGTGCAGAACATCCAGGCACCCTCAGGAGCATAGGAAACCTAGCAAGCACATACTCTAATCAGGGAAGGTGGAATGATGCAGAGCAGTTACAGGTTAAAGTCATAGACATGAGGAAGAAGCTGCTTGGTGCAGAACATCCAGACACTCTCAGAAGCATGGGAAATCTAGCAAACACATACTCTAATCAGGGAAGGTGGAATGATGCAGAGCAGCTACAGGTTCAAGTTATGGATATGATGAAGAAGCTCTTTGGTGCAGAACATCCAGACACCCTCATGAGCATGGCAGATCTAGCAAGCACATACTCTGATCAGGGGAGGTGGAGTGGTGCAGGGGAGCTGCAGGCTCAAGTCATGGACATGAGGAAGAAGTTGCTTGGTGCAGAACATCCAGACACCCTCAGGAGCATGGGAAATCTAGGAAACATATACTCTAATCAGGGAAGATGGAATGATGCAGAGAAGCTACAGGCTCAAGTCATGGACATGATGAAGAAGTTGTTTGGTGCAGAACATCCAGACACTCTCAGGAGCATGGCAAACCTAGCAAGCACATACTCTAATCAGAGAAGGTGGGATGATGCAGAAAAGCTACAGGTTCAAGTTATGGGTATGATGAAGAAGCTGCTTGGTGCAGAACATCCAGACACCCTCATGAGCATGGCAAATCTAGCAATCACATACTTTAATCAGGGAAGGTGGAATGATACAGAGGAGCTACAAGTTCAAGCCATGGACATGAATAAGAAATTGCTTGGTGCAGAACATCCAAGCACCCTCAGGAGCATAGGAAACCTAGCAAACACATACTCTTATCAGGGAAGGTGGAATGATGCAGAGGAGCTACAGGTTCAAGTCATGAACATGACAAATAATCTGCTTGGTGCAGAACATCCAGACACCCTCATGAGCATGGAAAATCTTGCAAGCACATACTCTAATCAGGGAAGGTGGAATGATGCAGAGAAGCTACAGGTTCAAGTTATGGACATGAGGAAGAAGCTGCTTGATGTAGAACATCCAGGTACCCTCAGGAGCATGGGAAACCTAGCAAGCACATACTTTAATCAAGGAAGGTGGAATGATGCAGAGCAGCTACAGGTTCAAGTCATGGACATGACAAAGAAGCTGCTTGGTAAAAAACATCCAGCCACTCTCATGAGCATGGAAAATCTAGCAAGCACATACTTTTATCAGGGAAGGTGGAATGATGCAGAGAAGCTACAGGTTCAAGTCATGAACATGACAAAGAAACTGCTTGGTGCAGAACATCCAGACACCCTCAGGAGCATGGGAAATCTAGCAAGCACATACTCTAATCAGGGAAGGTGGAATGATTCAGAGCAGCTACAGGTTCAAGTCATGGACATGATGAAGAAGCTGCTTAGTGCAGAACATTCAGACACCCTCAGAAACATAGGAAACCTGTAAGGAATCATTTAGAACATATGCATTCATTCTTTCATTTTACCTTTTTCAATCACTTCCTCATTTCTATGTTGATATGACTTTTGACCCTCATATTTATAAATTTTGATTACTAAGATGTAAGGCAATGTATTCTCTTTCTTCATCTTCCACCTCCTATGACAGAAATAAGTTATTCTTACTACAGAATTGTAAGTGAAGGTCTGGATAGAATTTGACTCAAGCCTCTCTATTTTTTTTAGGTATATTGGAAACAAAGAAATTACAGCAGAGCTTAGTATATATTTTCTGCTGAGCTCATTTGTACAGTTGCTAACACCAACTTGTGTCAGTGCCAGACTCTCAATTCCAAATGCATGGAAACTATTGATGCTATGTACTAGATGCTATGTATGAAGCTTGGTGTGATTTGAGTCAAAATTGAGCAAGAATGTTGAAGTGGCCACTTTGAAGAGGCCTGGCCAATGGTTGGGCCCTTGGGGTGGTGATAGTATCATGTATCACATTCACAAGAAGATTACTCTGAGGCAGGGTATCTTGGGAAACCCATCAGCAAGTCTGAGGCAGGGAGTTAACTCTGTTTTTCTTTTTTTTGGTTACACTGGATCTGTCCTCTTTTCTGCTGACAAGAAGATTGGTTCTAGGGAAAATTCGCCATTGAGAAAGCTAGAAGTAACAGGAAAGAGGTGGTCAACTGATTTTTACGGATATGAATGCAATGGTCTGTTCTTTTCTCCTCCTGTCCTTGTCTAAGTTAATCCTATTTAAATATGTCGTGTAAATTCCAGTTGGGTCTTGAATCATGAGAAGAGGAGTTTGAACTTTACGGAAGTTTTCCAAGTTTTGCTTCCTTGATATCTGAACAGAGGGATACCTATGAATGGTAGAGGGATGACCAATTTACATAATTACGCAAAGGTTTTCGTTACATAAAAGTAACCACATTTCTTCAGATACATGCTCAGTAGACCGCATACAACCTGCATACGACGTGCCTTGTCGAGACTATACTCATCTACTTCGGATCCATTGAAATACGACGGTGGGCCGCTCCATCCTACGCAATATGATCTGTATGCTTAGTCCAGTGCAAAACCAATATAGTTTGTATCATTGGCGGTGGTCATGCTGGCTGTGAAGCTGCTGCTGGTGCAGCGCGAACGAGTGCTCGAACACTTTTGTTGACGCAAAAACTGGATACAATAGGAGAACTCTCTTGTAATCCATCCATTGGAGGCGTCGGAAAAGGCACTTTAGTTCGGGAAGTGGACGCGTTAGATGGACTAATAGGCCGTGTGGCTGGTGAGTGACGCGAAGTTTGCAGTTACCAAGCGCGCTGTATTCTAATACTATGTAAATAGATAAGGCTGGTGTTCAATTTCATATGCTCAACCGATCCAAAGGTGCTGCAGTCTGGGTAAGTGTGGTCTAGTTATTCCTCCGCAACTTCTTTTATTCATAATGCCCACTTGAATTAAAAAGGGCCCCAGGGCACAAATCGATAGGAAGCTCTACAAGCGACACATGCAGCATATACTCAATAACTATCCTGGTCTTGATATTCGAGCGGGTAGCGTATTTGACCTAGTTTTCGACTATACAGAACCCAGTCCGAATCCCTTGGGGAAAATATCTGGCGTCCTGCTTGGTAAATTCCAAGCGATTGTTGGAATTTTGTTCGCTTATACAGCCTTCTCAGATTCCGGGGAGGTTGTTTCTTGCTCCCAAGTCGTCATCTGCACTGGAACATTTCTATCGGGCGAGATCCATATCGGTATTCAAGTTCTTCATTATGAGTTGTGAGATCCTGACCCTGGCTTTAGGGATGAGGCGATTTCCGGCTGGAAGGCTTGGAGACAGACCTTCAACAGGATTATCTGCATCTTTGAAGACTGCTGGATTTAAGCTGGGACGTTTACAAACAGGAACGCCGGCGCGGCTTGATGGCAACACGATCAATTTTAGTGGTATGCAACGACAGGATGGTGATTCAATTCCTGTACCATTTAGCTTCTTGAATAACAGCGTGGACAACGCGGTAAGACCGTTGGCATCTCCTAGACTCCTTTGCTAATCGATCTCTACAAGCACAATCAACTTGCATGCTTTCAGACAGCCACGACACCTGAAACTCATAAAATCGTCAAGGATAATATGCATCTAAGTGTCCATATCCAGGAAACGAGGAAAGGTAAAACCTGATAAATCTCTTTTTTTTTTATCCTCCTTCCCTAATTCTGAGTATGGTAACCTTCAGGCCCTCGCTACTGTCCGTCTCTCGAAGCCAAGATCCTCAGATTTGATCAGAAGCTCAATCATAATGTGTGGTTGGAGCCCGAGGGATATGATTCAGGTAATATATATAATATATAATCTTCTCCAGCGATACAACAAATATTCTGATATCGGCTGCTCAGATGTGATATATCCTAATGGGATCTCCTGCAGTATACCTGAGGAAGTTCAAGAACCAATGATGAGAACGATTCCTGGCCTTGAAAAGGTCAAAATGGTCAGGCCAGCTTATGGCGTCGAATATGACTACATTGACCCACGTGAACTTGGACGTAAGTCTCCCGAACGAGATCTTGCCAAAACATATCCCATCTGATCATCTTGAAATTTAGCAACATTGGAAACAAAACGTGTTAAGGTGCTTTCCCAGTCAGATATGTTAACTACTTTTGTTCTCACCATCGCCAGGGCCTCTTTCTTGCCGGCCAAATCAATGGTATGAATGTCTCCGTAACTCCTGAAGTTGTCTGATCCTCGTTAATTTTTTATGTCAGGAACCACAGGATACGAAGAGGCTGCTGCGCAAGGTATAGTGGCGGGGGTTAACGCAGGACTAGCTGCATTGCACCGTCCGCCCCTTGTGCTATCCCGCGCAGATGGTTTCACTGGCGTCATGATTGATGACCTTATAGTCAAAGGAGCCGAAGAGCCTTGTATGTCTTCTTCGGTGTTTTCCCTGGCTTCAGTCAACTTAAGAAAATATCAGATCGGATGTTCACTTCTCGATCAGAATATCGGATGAGTATTCGAAGTGATAATGCAGATTTGAGGCTTACAGAAAAAGGTTGGTTAACTTGAATCATTCTTATTGAAGGTTTGTAATCGTAACAACGAAAAATACAGGTCGAGCTGTTGGAGCCGTTTCTGATCAACGGTGGACGGCTTTTGCAAACACCCGACGCACTATAGCAGATACGAAGACCCTTCTCAAGTCCATTTCGTTTAGCCCTCAAGGATGGGGTAATCATGGCATTTGTGTACAACATGATGGTATTCTGCGAAGGTAGTAACTTTTGTAGCAACGCCTTCAAATATTTGACTGAAGTAATTCCTTTTTTTTGGTAGCGCATTCCAAATTTTGCGTCATCCAGGAGTTACCACGGCTAGTCTTAAAACTGCGATACCTGAACTTGCAACTATTGATCCGATCACTCTTTCGCGGATTGATATCGATGGTCAGCTAGGATAGTCCTGTTTTTTATTCGAAAATCTTGATGACCCTACGTTCTTATAGGTCAATATGACATGCACATGTCGCGACAGGAAGCTGATGTACGCGCCTTTATGGAGGACGAATCTCTTCTTCTGGATCCTAGATTGGACTATTCCGCAGTTCCTGGTTTAAGTTCAGAGGTCATCGAGAAGTTGTATGTCGTCAGGCCGACAACCATTGTGAGTTAGTCATACAGGAACCCAAACAACCTTTTTGCATTCTTTCTGACTTTTTCAATGATGGCGTATAAGGGCGCTGCAAAGAGGATGGAGGGCATGACACCTACCTCTGTGATCTCATTACTGAAACATGCGAAACGAACCTGGGGGCACGATGTACAAACCCTTGCATCTTAAACACATTGGCGACTTAACTTGATGATGATGAACTTGCACATGCCATATGTGAAAAGGGAACAGTATTATATTTTTTTGCTGCTGCTACCTGATGGTTTCGTCTCAAGGCTATCTGCTGCTATGGATCTGATGGAGCCCGACTAAGCACATCGAGTAGAGCTATCAGGTAGTGCTCAGAAACAAAATAGTGATGCAGGTATTGATGGCAAGAAGGGAACTAGTACGACGCAGTGCAAGGCAGTGCTACGTATTATTAAGTTACCAGCAACGTATAGTCACCCATACATACTACAAAAAAACAGGTCTTATGTCCCCATCAACAAAGACTTTTGAAGTAACACGAGTTGTTGAATCGAGCCATCTTGCTCAAGCGCTTCTATAATTTAGATTTGCACTTTTTTTAAACAAAGTTGTACAATTGATTGTCCTCTAGGTATTCACATTGCATAGGGCAATTCAATCACCTTCCTTCACGCTCACAACTTCAACCTGCCGGTGCGCCAGCACATTGATCTGCTCCTGCTCTGCATCAATAAAACGTTGTGGGCGCTCGACTTGGATAGCTTCCTTATTTCGAAATACGAAAATCATCGACCCATTTTCCCGGTAAAGCTTATCTATGTCTTCTAAAGGACGATTGGCAGTTTCGGGATACACGAGCCAAATGAGCTGGAACAACGCGTAAGTGTAGTAAGTCAAAGGGCAGCCAGGGAAGGGGGTTCAGAAAGAAAGAAAAAGAAAAAACGTACAGGAACAAAGATGGCATTGAAGGCTACCCAGATCAAATAAAAACGCCAGCCCAAGCTGGCTATACCCATGGGAGTTATTTGTACTACGATGTAGTTGGATATCCTCCATTCAGACAAGATGAGTGTGAGATGTAAAAACCAGGTACATAACAAAACTCACCAATTTGAGGCTGTACCTAGGGCTGCACCCTTGGTACGCATCGCCAAACTGTTAATTTCAGTCGGGTACAACCACGGAACACCCTAAAAGGTTCACGCTAAGTTTTTTTTTGAAATCGA
>Ga0193742_1000206_pt1 | contig 43446 bp, 67 predicted proteins | sample L2c1metaG_FD_165511 | JGI IMG/M metagenome (GOLD analysis project Ga0193742, IMG submission 165511) | Soil microbial communities from a riparian zone of the East river system, Colorado, United States - L2c1 | ecosystem: Environmental > Terrestrial > Soil > Riparian zone | place: USA: East River... | reverse complement strand
CCATTTTTCGGGGAACAAGCTGGATCTGAAGCGGGATCTTCTGGGCTTCCTCAGCTACGAGCGCGCGCACCGCCTTGGCGTCGACGGTCATCATTTGCCTCCGGTCATTCCGAGGGCCCAGGCCATGAGTGCGACGATGACGAAGAAGGCGAGCATCGCCAGCACAGCCTTGGTCATTGGGTGGGGATCCCTTCGGGTTTAGCTGGGTGTGGTGCCGTTCGTGGCGTTTCCCTGCGCGTTGTCGATGTAGGCGTTGAGGGTTCCCTCGCCGATGTAGTACTTGGGGCCGATTTTGATGGCCTTCAGTTCGCCGTTCTTGATCATCTTGGCGAGGGTGTACTTCGAGACGCGCAATGCAGCGCGAGCCTGTTCGAGCGTGAGCACTCCGCTGTAAAGCTTGTCGCCCAACTTCTCAACCAGATCGCCCGGCTGCGCGGATGACGGATCGTTCGTCACTACTTCCTCCTTGGGAGCGGTTCCGGGCCGAATGCCCGTGGGGAACGGGTCTACGGGTTCGTTCGGCCCAATACGGCTATGCCGTTCAGCGCAAAACGCTCGTGGATCATGGCGGAAATGTCAAATCCCGGACCACTCAAGTGGTAAGTTCCGCCGTTTTGTGTTGAGTAAGTGCGAATAAGGGGCTTAACGCGCCACATGTTCCACTTGTTCAACCTGATCGCATTTGTTGCGAACTGATCCTTGTGTGCGTTGTGTGCGTTGTGTGCGTTGTGGTGCGTCATTGCTTGGCCGGCACCCGCAGCAGCGGAATCAGCGCGGCGCGCTGCTCCTCGGTGAAGGGTGGGGCCACGGCGACCTGCCGGGCCAAGTAGTCCAGGTCGAGGTGCGGGGCCAGCACGGCGACCGCCCGAGCCTTGATCTCGGCGACGCGAGCCTCGAACTCGGCGTCGATCACGTCAGGCTGCGACATCGACGCTCACCGCCTCGAAGCGGAACCGGGTGTAGAAGTCGTCCACCGAGCAGCCCAGCGCGGTGGCCAGCCGACCCAATGCGAACGCGCCTGGAGCGTGCCGGCCGGCCTCGTAGTCCTTGATCGTCCCGGGCGACATTCCGCAGGCCAGAGCCAGGTCCGATCGGGTCAACCCCGTCTCAACCCGGATGGCGCGGAGCCGGGCCGGTGAGTAGTGCAGCGGGTGCATGGGGCGGTATTTAAGGGCGTGGATGTCTGCCCTGCCAAACAGACGAAAGCCGCCCATCTGACAGCGTCAGACGGGCGGCGTTCGCGCGTTGTTCGTATTCAGATGTCCCTGTTTCGCACCTACTCGCGTCGGTTTCGAACTTTCCCCGATTCGCAGGGGTGGCCGGGGTCACTCTATCGTGTGTCCGGCACGATCCACTCCATCTTGATGGACTCCGGTCTCACGTGGTTCTTCCGGCTGCCTCGCTTGTAGCCAGGCGGCTGTCCAGGTTTGCACGGCAAGATCGTTACCCGCAGAACTCGGCGGATGATGGCGCGCTTCGTGGCGAGCGGCAGGTCCGCCCACAGTTCCTTGGCGTTCGGATTCCCGGCGATCGCGGCGAGTGGATCCGTGCCCGCCGTGCCCCGGAGCATCCTGTTGATCCCCTCCAGCTCAGTCTCCAGCTCGTCGGTCCGGCGCTCACGCTCGGCCTTGGTGATCTTGCGCCGCTGGTGCAGATCACCGAGGTCAGCGACGACCTCTCGGATCGCGTTCGCCTCGGCGGCCAACGCGGCGGTGTCCACACCAGGCTGAGGGGTGCACAGCTCCACCGCGTCCGGGTCCATCAGCCGCAGCACGATCGCCCCCTCCACGTACTCGTCGGTGGCCTCGGCCACACGAGCAAGGTGCACTTTGCCGCCTGTGCACACGTAGGCGCGGGTGCCCCCGCCCGAGCTTCGGCCCGCGATCAGCGTCTGGCGAGGATTGCTGCCTACGCAGTTGGGGTGGCCGCACAGGTAGAGACCGCTGCCCAGCCAGCGTGGGGCCGGGCCCGGCCCCACGCGGCGCTGTGGGTTGGTCAGGATGGCCGCCACGGCTTCCCACGTCGCGCGCTCCAGGATCGGCGGGTGGTCCTCGTCGACACCCTCGATCAGGACACCCTCAAGAATCAACCCGTCGTAGACCGACAGGCCGGCGTTGCGGGGACGTAGCAGGACGTCCCGCAAGCTGCTACTCGTCCACGTCCCACCGGTCACGGTCGCCACGTTGCGCCGGCGCAGGTCGGCGGCCAGCTCCCGCAACGACACACCCGCTAGAAGCGACTCGGCGGCGTGCTTGATCTCGGCGACCTCTGCCGGGACCTGCCGCGTGACGTCGAACTCGGGGAACCCGCGCGGCGTCTTCAGCCCCGTCGGCACTCCGAACCCGAAAGGGCGGCGCCCGCCTCCCCAGTAGCCCTTCTCCGCCTGGTCGATCCGGCGGAGAATCACCCTGCGGCGGGTGTCCCGCGACGCAAGGTTGGCGTAGTTGACCATGTTCCGGGCCATGGTCACTTCAGCGTCGGAGGACAGCTTCAGTGACCCCGACACCGACTCGACCGGGATCCGAGGCATCCGAGACTCGACGACGTCGATCAGGTCCTCAAGATCGCGGGGGTCGCGCATGGATCGGTCGAGCGCGATGACCAGTAGACCGTCCTGAGCGCCGGAGGCCAGATCGTCCAGCACGGCCTGCCAGTCGGGGCGGACCGTCCGCAGCGCGTAGCGGCCGTTCGGCTGGAGCACCTTCTTCCGCTTGAACTCGGACACGTCGTTCTCGGTACGGATCTTGTCGATGATCCAGCCGATCCGGTCGGCGTACTCCAGGCCGTTCGTGATCTGGAGGTTCACACCCTCCGTGTCAGTGATCCGCTGCCCGGTCTCATCCATGTAGTCCCGGGCATCGGAGATCCGCACACACAGCGTCGCCTTCTTCGGCTTCTGCACCTCCTCCAACACGCGCAGCCGTGGCCGCCGCTGCACGTCCGCAGCGGTCAGCGTCCGCCCGGACACCCTCGAACTCAGCCTTGGCATGACTCCCCCTCCGTGGCCACGGCCACCGCCGGCTCAGTGACCATGGCCATGGTCATGTCCGTGGCCACGACACGCAGCGCCGTGGCCATCGACCCGCCCGACCCCCGGATCGAATCCACGTGGCCACGGATCGTGGCCACGTAGCGGCCACCGAGGTACACCTCGATCTCCATGGGCAAACCGGCCATCACCTGATAGCGCTTCACCAGCGACCCCCGCTCAGCAGGTTCCGCCGGGTGTTGCACGGCCAGCTCTGCCCGCACTCGCAGTAGTCGAAGCGGTGGTCGGTCGCCCGGTGGCGCCGGTCGCAGTACCACAGCTTCAGCCGGCGCCAGCGGTTGGCGGCGGGCTGGGCGAAGTCCATCTCGGCCATGCAGTCCGCGCACCGGAACCGGCGCCACGGGGCGTCGGTGTGCGCGGACTGCACCGGGCCACGCGCCACCAGCCGCGCGCCGCCGCAGTACCGACAGGTCATGACTGCTCCTCGGCGAGGACGGTGAAGGTGCCGCCGGACTGGAAGCCGCAGAAGATGTTGCCGGTACCTTTTTCAAGATCGACAACGACCTCGACGGCGCTGGACAGCAGTCGGTGGTTCACCGCCCGGTACACCTTCTCGGCCAGCTGGTCGGCGGTCTCGGCCTCGACGACCACAGGCGGCACGTCGTGGTGCCGCCCAACCCGCTCGAACTCACAGCGCCACCTGGTCACCGCTTCACCTCGTGGCGCTCGAAGATCGGTTCGACGTTGAGCCGGTTGCAGACGTCGGACCAGTCGATGTCGCGGGCGTTGTCGGCCTGGTCGAGCGTGGCGTACACCTGCCCGTTGGCGCAGAGGCTGATGCCGTCGGGCAGCTCGCAGTTGATCAGCGAGATGAAGTCGGCGCGCACGGCGTCCATGTCGTAGTCGTCAGCGAAGTCACCCGCGTACCCAGAGAGGTCGAGCTGGTGCGGTGAGAGTTCAACGATGAACGTCGTGCAACTCGGGTCCAGCCCGGACCGGCCGCTGTCGGTCATCGGGATCCCGCGATCGCGTCGATCCGACGTCGGCGCGCGGCCACCAGGATCCGGATCCTCCGCTGTCGATGCGGCAGCCAAGCGGCCTTCCTCTGGCGCCGCTGGGCGCGCCGGATGATCCGGTGCAGGTCGGTGAGCGACAGGTCGCACACCGGCGTGTTGTAGAGCAAATCGAATTCGGCCGGTTTCCCCTGGTCAGGGGCTTGGGAGTTCGTCATAGCCGGAGATAGTACGTTAACTCGGGTTTCGGGTTGCCGGAGCCCCAGATAAAGCACCTATTAGGAGCAGTGTCTCCCCAGGTCAGGGGCGTTCCGCCCGCTGCCGCAGTCATAGCGAGGCCCCCACCCAGGAAGCTTGGAGCACCGGGTGGGGGCCTCAATTCGTCAGACTACCGCCCCTCACCAGGCCCGGGGCCGCCAGCTCGGCGGGTCGTAGACCGTCGCGGCTTGTTCGATGGAGCCGGGTGGAAGGTTGCCGTACAACTCGATCAGCAGCTTCCCGGTCCTCATCATCAAGTCGTCAGCTGGGCCGGGGCTGGGGCCGGTGATCGTCTGCGACGCGCCGCACCCGCAGCGGGACACCTCGGTCACGCGGCCCTCGGCGTCGGTGCTGGTCTCGACCGGAACGAACACGTGCGTGCCGCCGGTCACGGAGCAGTCACTCATGAGCCTGCACCTTGATCAGGCTCGGGCTGCTCGCGGTAGTCCACGTGCGGCACTCCGGCGAGGACCATCTCGCCGCAGTACGGGCAGTGGTACTGCCCCATCGGGGCCCCCACGAGTTGCTGGGGATCCCACGGCCACGGGCAGCGTTCGCCGTCGGAGGTGAGCGGTGCCTCGATGTCCAGGCGCACGGACAGGTCGATGCCTACGGCGTCCTTGGGCTCGATCTCGTGCCACTTCACAGGTGTCCATCCTCAGGTCGAGCCTCGTGGTAGCGAAGGTCGTCGAAGTCGTCTGGGATGCACTCGGTCCCGTCGTGGTGGAACACCTTGACGATCTTGTGGGTGGGCCGCCCGCAGCGGACGAGCCGGATCACCAGGTCGGCGATGGGTACCCAGACGGTGAGTGCGATGCCGGCCCAGACTTGCCACCCCGCCACGGGAGTCCCCGCGCCCCAGGAGCCGACAGCACAGCCGAGGAACCATGCGAAGCCGGCTCGCAGTGACCAGGGTTCGATGTCGGACCACTCGGGCCACTTCACGACTCCACCACGGGGGGCAGCTGCTCTTGCAGCTGGGCGGCGATGGACTCCTCGGTGTCGCCGCCCAGCAGGACCACGGTGATGGCGGGCAGTCGGGGGTCGACGTGATCGGCGCGGACCATGATCGGTTGGTCCTCGCCGAGTCGCTTTCTGTTCTCGGCGGACAGTCCCAGGAACAGCACGGGGGTGCCGTCCTTGCCGCACCCGGTTGCTTTGATCATCCGCCCATCAGATCCTTGAACGTCTTCTGGCCTTCGGGGCTCTTGGCCCAGGCTTCGGACTCTGCCACGGTGCCGTCGAACTCGCCGTTGATCACTGCCCTCGCTACTTCGTTGACGCGGGCTTCGTTGACCATGGGTGAGGCGCGGGCCCAGCGGTGGAGGTCGTTGAGGAGGCGGTGTTGGGGCATGCCGTCGTCGATCTCGGGCGGGCAGGCGAAGTCGTCGTAGTGGTAGGCGCGGGCGTTGGTGGCTAGCTCGTCGGCGTGCATGGCGGTGAGCACGCGGGCGAGGTACTCGTTGCTGCGCTCGCCTTCGCGGCGGGTCTCCCACCAGTGTTCGTCGGTCATGATCGTTCCTTCGGGAGTTGGGGAGGTGTGGCCACGGCCATGGTCTCATCGTGGCCACGCAGTTGCGTGGCCAGGTTGCACAGCTGCGCGGGTTGGCCACGCAGTTGCGTGGCCATGTGGACCGGTTGGCCGTGGCCAAGATCGAGTGGCCACGTGGCCGTTGATCTTGGCCACGGCCATCACTGGTTGGGCACCCATCGGGTCGCTCGACACCAGCACAGCTGCCCCTTCCACTGAGCGCGGGCGAGGCAGCACACCCGGCCGTCATCTATCCAGTCGTGCCCGCCGTGCCAGTCCGGTCTGCTCATGTGCTCGACGCCGACCAGGATCCGTCCGCACGGGCACGGCTGCGCCGGGTCGGTCATCGCCTCAACACGCCCCGGAACCACCAGAGCTGAATGACGTCCACGATGGCGCCCGGCCACATGCGCTTCACCTCGCCGCGCTTGACGGCGACTCGCCGGGCAGCGAGCAGAACCTTCGTAAGGTGGATCATTTCTTGCGTCCCATCCGCTCGAACGCAGCCCGGTCGCTGACCATGAGATGGGCGCAGATGACGCACAACGTCAGGGTCGGTAGGTCGAGGTCGAGTGACCACCGGCGGACGTCTTTCGCCGTTCCACAGTTGGTGCACAGCACCGGCTCGTCGGTCATGGTCGGCGGCTCACTCATGCTTGCCACCGGGCGCGCAGCCACGCGCGGAAATCCGGCAGCACCTCGTTCCCGAAGAATGGATCTAGTGGCGTGCTTCGGATCGCCTCGGCGGCATCGTGGTCGAACTGCGACAGGGCATTGAAGTACGCCTGGCCGAGCAGCTGCTGCGGGTGCGCTTTCCGGTACTCGACGGCGACCCGCAGGAACTCCTGGTAGCGGTCGGCGCTCATCGCGGCACAAGTTCCAGCGCGCGGGCCAGCTCGTCGTCGAGCTGCGCGCCCACACCTTCGGCGTCGGCGGCCTCGCGCAGTGTCGGGAGCCCGGCGTCGATGGAGGCGAGTACTTCGTCGCGGGTGGCGGCCCGGCCGTGGGCGTACCAGCGGGTGGCGGTGGGGTCGCCGATGCCGAAGAGTGCCCCGCCGTCGGGTGCCTTGAACGGTGCCCACGTCTTGGAGGACCAGACGAGCGCGACTCCAGGGTTGCGCATGATCATGACCCCGGGAGGTTCGACGCGTCCCATCTCGACCAGCCCGCGTTCGCGGCGGACCATGTTCGGGTTGGCCAGGAACGGGCAGGCCTGCGCGGCGTAGATCGCGCAGTCGAGGTGTGACGGGGGTTCGGCGCTGACCCGGTTGACGGCGCACATCGGCCCGATGACGAACGCGGCGTGCCGGCCACGCGGCGTGCCGCAGATCCAGCACCAGCCGAATTGGTAGGCGTCGACGATGCCGTCGCGTCGGATGACCCGGAAGTCCGGTACCCCGGCCTCGATGTGGACGAACCACGGGATCGGGCGCCCATGCTTATCGAGGGGCAGCTGCCCGATCCTGGACGGCGGGATGGGGTGGGGGACGGTCATCGGGGTCTCCAGAGATGAGAGCGGCCCCCGTCGCAACGCGCGGCGGGGGCCTATTCCTAGCAGGGGATGACGAACCCGGGCACCCAGCCCAGGCCTTCGCAGGTTTCGCATTTGCGGGGTTCGTGCTCGGTGCCGAGCCAGCCGTCGGTGTCGGCCCGGCACCTCGGTTGGCACCACATCGTGGCGCCCTGGCATTCCTCGCATCGGGTGCGGCTGACCCGGACGAGCATCACCGGTCTATGCCTGGCTTTTTCCGCCGGCTCGCGTGCGGCGCCGGCAGCACGGTCCGTTCCCGGATGAGCGCCATGACGACGAACAGGATGGCCGGGACCGCCACGCAGGCCGCGTAGACCAGGTGTAGGTAGCCGCCTTCGAACAGGAGACCGACCGCCACGACGATCAGCGGGATGGTGAGGATCAGGGTGGCGAAGGTGCCGATGTGCTCGATTCGGATGTCCTGGTCCATGGACCGCTTGCGGCCGGGCAACTGCTCGGTGGAGGTCATCGCGGTTCTTCCGTTCGCAGGATCATGTTGCAGCCGTTGCAGCGGTGGTGGTACCCGGTCCTGCCGTCGTGGTCGTAGGGCTCGGCGTAGGTGCCCGTGTTGTGTGGGCAGTCGCGGGGCGGCAGGGGCTTGGGCATGCGGTTCCTTCAGTGGGAGTTGACGTACCAGGCTAGCCAGAGAAACAAGCCCGCGGCGACATGGGCGCCGATGAGGGCGAAGAAGTTGACCCAGACCCCCTCGAACACGGCGGGCGGCGGATTGGGCTGGAGATGGGTTTCCTCGGTGGTTGTCATGGGCGGTCGGCGGGTATGCCACCGAGCGAGGCGGGATCGTGGTCGAGCCCGCGCGCGGTCACGTACGGCGGCGAACTCATCTGTGTCTCCTAGGTGATCAGTCGCAGGATCCGGATTAGGCGGTGGTGTGGTGGGAGTGGTGGGTCGGCGATCTCGACGCAGTGTGGACAGCGGGGACCACACGGGGCGGCCAGTGAGCGTGGGAGTACTCGCTCGCCGCAGATGGCGGAGTAGACACCCTCGCGGTGGCCGGTACTCGCTTCGTCGTCCCCGATGCCGTGCTCTAGCCGATCGTTGCAGCTGGTGATCCACAGGAAGTCGGAGACGCTCATGGCTGGGCGTCCGGCGCGACGACGACTGGGTGTTCGGTGCCGGCCCAGCAGTACCCGATGGTCTCCCATTTTTCGGGTGGGGTGATCTCGTGGTGCGACGCGGCGGCGCCTCTGGTGTGCCAGCCGCCGATCACACGGACCTTTCGCAGCACGGCAGGGTCCTGTTGATAAAGGACGACTACGGTGTTGACCTGCGAGGGCGGCTCTGGGTCGCGTGATGGGATCCAGGAGGGGCGGTCAGTGGGTGTGGCGAGTGTTAGGTGGCAGTCGCAGCGCTGGCGCTTGGTCCCCGACATTGTGCGGTTCCTCCCCGAACGTGTGCGGCTTAGGTGCGCACGCGTTACCGGAGGACCACTATCCGCGCCCTTGCTAAAAAGTACAAGACGTAGTGAGGATGCGGGGCATGAACATGGATAACGAAGAGACGCTCGACGAGGTCATCGCGGCGTACCTGCCCGAGCGGAGCGACAACGAACTGGACGACCTCATTGCGGCGTTCCGTGGCTCGAAGGAGCTGCGCAGACTGAACTCGCGGCGGGGCGCGCGGCTGATCGAGGCGATGAAGGGGCGGCTCACGTGGGAGCAGATGAAGGATCGGACTCAGACCGAGGTCAGCACGTTGCGCAGCTGGTACAGGCAGCTGCCGGATGTAACACCTGTAACGCCGGAAGACACGCAAGACGCATAAGCCCATTGTGTAGTCCGTTGTTGCCACTCACCCTCAGGAGTGATCTCTCAGCTCCCAATGGCTTAACTCACCCTAACTTGGAAATTTCTGTAACACCCGCAACACAAGGATCGTTACAGTTCGCGGACTCCCAGTCACCACGCGAGCTAAAGAGGGCACTCAATTGGGTCAGCACGTCGCGGCGCTGATCAAGCGCCTCAACCCCGATGTCCCTGTTCGGCAGCTTGAACGCGAGGCCGGCCTACGCGAGGGCCAGATCGCCCGATTCAGGAAGCCCAGCGAGGTCCTCGAACGCGTCCCACCGGCGGCGACGCTCGCCGTGCTCGCCAAGGCATGTCGTTGCGATCCGCACTCGCTTTTCGTGGCGTTCTGCCGCGACACCGGCATGCCGATCGAACCGCCTCAGCTGACCGACGACGAAGACGAATTAGTACACCTCTTTCGGCGGCTGAACGAGCGCGCCCGGAAGATGTTCCTCGGCGCGGTGCGAGGACTCGTCGCCGCGTTCGAGGTGGAGATGCGCCGACAGGACTAGACAGGCCTAGACAGCCGTGGCTCGCTAAGAGGCCGTTGATCCACCTGACAAATCGAGCAGGTGGGTGCACACTGACGCGTCTGGGGCGCACACCTGGCCCCACAGAACGGCGCCGAGCTACGCCTGGACCCCCGCGCAGCGCGACGAGCATGTCGCAGCCGTGCGAGCAGGGAGACCGATGTCGAGCGACCCGAACCTACCATTCACTCACAGGGAATTCACAACTTCGCCCCTGAGGCCTCTCAGATTTGCATTGGGGGATGCAGATTCGCCTGAGGCGGTGCGTCTCATCGTCCGGCAGGGTGTGCCGGTCGCGGCGCTGCGGCCGGGGTGGCTGCTCATCGAACCGTGGTTCCCGAGCTTGCTGAATCAGCTTCTCGGCGTCGACTACGTCATCGACGACGAATAACGAAACGCGTGCGTGTGGGTGTGTTCGCGTCCGTCTCCGTGCGGTTGACACGCACGGACGTGTGACCTGATTGCACATCTGGTCGGAATTGGGGCTAAAGTCACGCGTGCGCTTGTGACTAGGCGCACAACGCTGAGAGAACTACTCCCGAAGCTGAGGATTTGAGTGTCCGACGACTGCGAGTGCGGCTCCCACGGGGACCGCACTACTCCCGCGCAGGCTCTGCGAACCTTCCGGACCACCGACATCATCGACGACTGGACAGCCAGCGCCGCATCCGAGGACCCGTCCCGGATGTTCGACTCCCTGGCCCTGCTGCACCATCACCTGCACCAGTCCCCCTGCTCCGCCCAGGTCACCACGATCCGCATGACCGATCTGGTGACCGCTCTCGCTCGCCGGTGCGCGGCGCTACTCCCCAAGCGCTTCAACGACCTGGCCGCCTGGATCGTCGAGGACGGCCAGACCGGTGAACTCGTGGACATCGACCACACCGACCCCGAGGCACGTCTCGCGGTGCGGTTGGAGATGGCCTACGCCCGATCCGACGAGGTGCTCGCCCGGGACCTACTCCTGGGCTACCTCCGCGCCGTGCCCCCAGGGCTGGTCAACGACCAGCTCGGCGCGATCTTCATGTGCCTCACCCAGAACTACCAGTGGGCGGTTCGCCATCAGCACCGCGATGACGAACGCCGGAAAGGCGCCGCCGCCGTGACGAGAATCAAAGAGGACCCGCCCCGGACCCGCCGGGTCTTGCTCATCGTCACGTCTGTGCTGTCCCTGCCCGTGATAACGGTGCGACGGCTCGCGGACAAGGCCACCGGGAAACCCGCTGGGAAGCACACCGGGAAATGAGAGAAGGAGCGCAGTCCCTATGCCCAAGAACCTTCAGCGCGTCGAGCGGGTCCACCCCCCGGCTTTACTGCCATGAGCAGCGGGGATCCAGCGACTAACGGGGTTCCTCAACCGCGTGGTCAGGCGACGTCTTGGGGAGTGCACGCAGCCAGAAGATCACTGTCCGGCAAGGTCATCGTTGCACCGACCGAGGCGTTGTGGTCAAGCGAAGCCCAGGCCTTGAAGGACGCTTACGAGACCTCTCAAGATGAGGGCGTGCTCGGGGCCGGCGTGACCCGTTACGGTGTCGATGCTCGTACCCACTCCAGGGTCGCGCTCTACAAAGACGGGGTGAGGCAGCAGCTGCCGTATGTCACGGACGACCGTGAGTACGTGCTCGGATGATCACGAGAGGTGAACCCATGAGCAGGCGTAACGCGAGCCCCGTGCAAGGCGACCAACTGATGACCGCCGCCGAGATCGCCGCGCTGTTCCGGTGCTCGAAGATGACTGTCTATCGGATGATCAATAGCGGAGATCTCCCGGCCGTCCGAATTGGACGGTCCTTCCGTGTCTACCGCAGCACCGTCCAGCAACACCTCAGGAACTCAGCCGCAATACCCCCACAGAGAAAGAGTGAAGGATGACGACGACAGAAACTCCCGTCACGAACATCAGGTCGAAGTCGATCCAAGGCGAGCAGGAGGTCGAGGCTGTCTCCCGCTATCGGCGGATGGACCAAGAGGACGTCGAGTACGTCATCACCCAGATCCCCGACGACTGCATCAACTGCCGCGCCGGCCATCACCGATTCCCGGTGATCCGCCCCCGCGATGGTGTCACGTTCGCGGGCAAGAACAGGAAGGGGCAGCGGATCCAACGGACCCGCTGCCTCGACTGCAAGCTCGTCGACCGGCTCACCGTGTGGGAGGGCGAGATTGCGATTAGGAAGGGCGTCGAGGAGACCCGGTGGTACCCGGTCGATAGCCGCCTTGATTACAACGTGCGCGGCCCGAACGGCGAGCAGTACCTACTGCAAGACAAGGGCCTTGGGCGAATGGCACCACGTCAGGTCCAAGGCGCGCTCATGACCCAAGCGCTGGCCGGGCTGACGTTCGCCGATGTGATCGAAGCCGGGGATGGCGTGGTCTTGAAGGCGAAGCCGGCTCGCCGTCGCTCCACCCGCAAGGCAGGCTGAGCCATGGTCGAAGTGCTGATGTGGAGGGACGACACCAACGGCAAGCTCGGCGCCGAGCCCTGCCACTTCGCGTGGCGGGGGTGCGTGGTCGACATCGACCTCACCCTCGAAAACCAGGAGAGGCTCCTGGACTTCCTCGCCCCGTTCATCAGGGCCGGGCGGATCACGTCCAAGCCTGGCACGGTGCCGTCGGAGGTCCGGGCCATCCTCAACGGCGACACCGTGCCCGCGGTCGAGTCCCGCGCGGCCCGGGACGACGAGGACTTCATCGTCGTCGTCGACGAGGACGACCCTGTTGTCGCCAAGGCCGAGTACACGGTGGTGAACAAGGCTCCGGCCAAGGGGGACGACAGGCAGGAGGCCGACAAGTCTCACACCCCCAAGCAACGCGCCGCGATCCGCGAGTGGATCAAGGTGAACCGGATCCCGAACATTCCGGCGAAGGGGCGAAAACCGCAGGATGTGTGGGAGGCGTACCTGGCCAACGACTTGTCGCTCCTCTCGAACGAGCACAAGCCGCGGATCGTCCGGGCGGCGATCGAGAGGGCGAGCTAGCGGCGCGGGACGCTAGGCCAATCAGGTAGAACTGTAACAAATAGCAGGTCAGGCCGTTGAACTGTAACGTTCAGCGGCCTTACTCTCGTCGGTGTTGTGCAAAGGAGGTGCGCAGTTATGCGGAGCACCCGCAAGCCATGCGCCAGGCAAGGGTGCTCGAACTACCTACAGCCCGACGCGGCCACCCAAGCCCGGTACTGCTCTCCCGCGTGCCGGATGAAGGTCTACCGGGCGAACAAGAAAAAGAAGGATCATGGCTAATTTCGGCCCGCCCTGCTGGAACCACCGGTGCGTACTCAGATATTGCGACGGCGTGCACCACGCCGACCAATCTCTTCACACCTGGATGGAAGGAAAGGGCTGGGTTTTCAACTCAGACACCCGCAACTACGAACCACCCGCACACGAAACAGACGTGGACCCGCGCAACACGAGCCCACGCCTGTAACGCCAGACCGCAACCTGGCGATCTCGCCCACGAGCCGCCACGAAACCGGCTCGTTCCCTCGCTCTAACACGAGAATTGGAACATATCCCATGTCCGAGCCCACCGGCCAGACACCCCCGCCCAGCTCTCAGGTTCCGCCTGTGGCGCCGGCCCCCTTCTACCGCCCGTCCGACTACCAGCAGCAGCAGCAGTGGATGCCGGCACCCCCGCCGGGATACCTGCCGCAGCCGCGCAACGGCTACGGGGTCACCGCCCTGGTGCTCGCCATCGTCGGGCTGGTGTTCTCGCTGGTGCCGCTGACCGGGTTCATCGCCCTGATCTGCGGTGGCCTCGCCGTCCTATTCGCGCTCCTCGGCCTGGGCCGGGTCCGGCGCGGCCAGGCCGACAACAAGCGCCTCACGATCACCGGCCTGGTACTGGGTGCGCTCGCCCTCGTGATCGGGTTCATCGGGGTCATCATCGTCTTCACGGCCACCAACAAGCTGGCCACCGACCTGAGCAAGATCGGTCACACGTCCTCGGCGCCCAGCGTCACCTACTCGCAGCCGGTCCAGACCGTCGCGTCCACCGTTCCGGCACAGGGCGTCGCCCCGAGGGTGGTCAACGCCAAGACGATCGGCGACGACTACGAGGCGAACAAGATCGCGGCCGAGCGCAAGTGGAACGGCCAGTTCGTGCAGTTCACCAGCGAGGTCGGCAACATCAGCGACGGCTTCGGCGGCCCGAGCGTGTCCTTCACTAAGGTCACCAGCAAGTTCTCGTTCACGCAGATCGTCTGCCGCGTCGCCGACGAGAACCAGCTGGTCTCGATCTCCAAGGGTCGCGCAGCCACCGTGCGCGGTGTGATCGACGGCGACCAGACGTTCGGCGTGATCAGCCTGAAGGACTGCGAGGTCGTGGGTTGATCGACGCGATGATCCTGACGATGTACCTCGCGGGTGTCGTCGACACCGGCGGGGTCCACGTCGGACCGATTTACTCGATGGACTTCGGCGACATCGTGATCATGGTTGGTCTCGGGCTGATCGCCGGCATCATCATCGGCACGCTCGTGACCGACACCCTGCGAGACAAGCACCGGAAATAGAAAACGCGCCCCCACCTACCCGAAGTAGGTGGGGGCGCTCATCACTTCACGACACGAAGAGAAGACTGATCATGCCTGACCAGGACTACCGGATCCACTCCGACCCCCGCGAATCCGTCGGCGGGTTCATGTGCCCGCCCGGACACCCCAACCACACCTACAGCGTGCACTCCTACCCGAGCGCCCGCGCCCGCAACGCGGACGGCTACTACTCCCTCGACTCGATCCTCGACGCCGACTGGGTGCCCGCCCGGGTGCGCGCACAGGCCCAGCGGATCATGGACGCCGCCGAGCTGGTCTGCTCCGAGCTGTGGGTGCGCCACGTCTACGGCTACTTCCGGAACATGTACCTGTCCGAGACGGGATCCCGCGACGTCTCGGACCTGGTAACCGACCCGGCCAACGCGCTGCCGGCCGGCCGGCACGCCGCCGTCGCGCTGGTGCGCCAGTACTTCCCCGACCACCAGCCCCGCGTCGACCTGATCGCCGACCCGCGCTACGGCTACGGCTCCTACGAGTGCGTGAAGTGCGGCGTGGCCGTGCAGTACGACGCGAGCATTGACGCGCTCGCCCCATACGACACCCGCAACGCCACCTGCACCAGCGGCGGCGGCGGCCGGCACGAATGGCCAGCGAAGGAGACCGCCAATGACGCAACGTCCTGATCACCCCGACTTCTGGCGGCTGGCGGAGCTGGTGAACCGGCTCGACGAGCAGTCCGAGAGCAAGGAGCGGGAGTTCGGCGCGGTGGTCGCCGAGGTGGTCGACCCGAAGTCGCTGGGCTACGTCGCGCTGCAACGGGCCATGCGGATCCTGGGCATCACCACCCAGAGCCAGCTCAACCGGCAGATCGAGCAGGCGACACAGCTCGCGGCGGCCTACCACGAGGCGTTCGTGGTCGGCTGCCGATTCGAGGCGAAGCGGAGGCTCAGTTGACCGCTCTCGTCGCCGCCATCCGGGCATACAGGGAACGGCAGCGGGTGGCCGGCGTCGCCCGGCGCCGGCAGCAGGGCATCGCGGAGGTCAGGGCCTACCTACGGCTGATGGCCGCCGCGCAACCCCAGGCACCCGCCGACCAGTTCGGCACCTGCCCCAACCCGGCCTGCGACATGGACGGCTACCACCTGATCGTCAGCACCAACGACATGATCACCACTCGAGCCTGCGTGTTCTGCATGCACCACTGGACCACCGACCACCGACCGAAGGAGCCCGGCGATGAGCGTCGAGATCACATTCATGGGCGAGCCCACCTTCACGGAGGTGTGGGTGCGCAACCCCGACGATCCGGCCATGGTCGCCAAGTTCAGCCGCCAGGTCTGGGAGCAGTTCATCGACGCCGTCGGCCTGGACGCCTTCACCTACCGGGGGGACGGCTGGATCGCCCCCGACCCAGAACTGCTGGAAACCTTCCAGGTCACGAGAGGAACTGACATGGCCACGCGCACCCGCACCGAGGAAATCAGCACCGACTACTGGGCGGTCTACCGCGCCGGCTACCTCGGCGATGACGCCATCGGGCACGTCCTCGGTGACGGTCCACCTACCACCCGCTACAAGGCGATCAGCATCAACCACCAGGCCACCAACCCCGACGCAGCCCCGGGCGGGTACTTCGACACCCTGGAAGCCGCGGCCGAGTCGTTCGTGACCAAGCCATGATCTACAGCGGGATGGTCACCGTCGAGATCGAGATGTTCGTCGAGGACATCGAAGCCCCCGACCCCATCGAGGCACAGCGACTCCTCCGCAAGACAGCCGAGGACGAGGTCGCCCGCAACGACATGCTCACCGTCCGCACCTCCAGCGTCGCTCAGCTCCACCACCACGTCTGAGCGCACAAAAAAGCCGAGGCGTCCGCACCTCCCGATGGGGGGGAGGTGCGGACGCCTCTTCTATGTCCGGCCGCAGCGGGGGCGCGTGCGGGGGGCCCCGGACAAGTCAGCCGACCGAGGTGCAGACCCGGTTGGTGTGTCGGTGCCGCTTCGCTGGTTCGACGGTGAACGCGACACCCCAGCCCTTGCCGGCGGTGGTGGCGCTGGTGTTCGGCTTGTTGCAGTCGTTCGAGATCAACCCAGCCGCGCCGACGGCTGACTTGGCTGGGATCACCTGGTTGTAGCCGGACATCGGCACGATCGCCCAGTCGTGCGCCCAGGCCGGTTCGTTCTCCGCCGCCATTGGCGGCCCGGACCCGGAGGCGGGGGTGACGGTGGTGAGCGTCAGCTGGCCGGCTTCAGCCCAAGTCAGCGCGTCGGAGCCGCCGGTGACCACGGGGACCGTGGTGGTGGTCGCGTTGGTCTCGTGATAGACGCAGGCCACCGCGAGCGCGCCGGGTTTCGGGGTGCCGGGGGTCGCCCCGGTGGGCCCGAGCGTGGTGGTGCTGGTCGCGGCGGCGAAGGTGATGCCGACCTCGGTGGTGTTGTTGTCGTCCGGGTTCGCCGGGTCCAGCCCGGCCGGCAGCTGGTCGAGCAACTCCTCGATCAGCGTGGACAGCTTCGCCCCGGAGCACTTCCCGACCTGCGCGGTCATCGTGTCCGTGGTGGTGTTGCCAACGCCGTAGGTGACCGTGGGCGCGGCGTCCCCAGACACCCAGGGTTTCGCCCAGAGCATCCACCGCACCGAATGGCATTGAAGGTTTGGGCCGCCCGGGTAGGCGCCCTTCTGCGTCCCGGTGGCCAATACCAGCATCCGGGTACTGATCAACTTGTCCCAGCCGGTGGTGGTGATGTTCGGCGATGACGGCGCGCTGTTGGGGCTTGGCACCGACACCGTGCCGAGCGTGGTCGCGCTGTTGATGCCACGACTGGACCGGAGGAGGCAGATCATCATGTCGTTGGCGGCGAGACCGGTAGGCAGCGCCGGGTTGAGAGTGATGCCGGCTTGCGCGACGGACTGCCGGCCCGTCACCCCTGCACCCCAGACAACCCCGGAGGTGGTGTCCTCCACCCGGGCCCCCACGACCGGGGCGACGGGCGCGGTCTCGCTCGGGTGAGTGGTCTTGAAGACGCGCCAGGTCGCCTGCCCGTACTCGTTGCGGTCGGTCTCCACACCGTCGCCGCCGTCCGAGCCGGTCCACTTGGTCTGCAAGTACATGCCAGATTTGAAGTAGGAGCCGCTCGCGCCGGTGACGAACATCGGCGACATGCCGGAGTCCCAGGACTGGATCAGGACGCCGTTGCAGAACACCTGCCACCCGGCCACTGAGCCGGGGGCGATCAGGCCAGTACGGATCCACCCGCCGAGCCACTTCGGATTGCTGGCCAGCTGGGAGACGGTGCCGAAGTCGGCGACGAGGCGCGGGATCCCGGAGCTGCTGGAGCCGTTGCCGTCGTCGTCGATCCGCAACACCACCTCCATCTTGCCGGTGGTGGCGAAGTCGGAGCGCGGCTGCACGGCCAGCTCCAGCACGTCCCGGTTGGCGTCGTGGATCTGCCCGAATACGAAGCTCGGCTTGAACGGTGGTAGGCGCTCCGGGAGGACCAGGAAGTCGAGGCGGTGGTCCCCGGTGTTGCGGTTGAACGCGCGCAACGTCGTGCCATCGGTCGCCAACTCGCGCCACTCCGAACGCGGGTAGCCGTTGGCGGCGATGGGGTCCACGTCCACGTCTGAGCGCAGCGTGACACCCGCGCCGTCACCGGAGACGAACAAGATGTTGCTGATGCCGTTGCTGGACGCGAGGGTGGCCTGGCTGGCGGTGGTGATGCCGGCGCCGGTCGCGGTGCTGTAGTCCAGCTGGTAGTGCGGCCCGGTGCTCAGGCCAAAGCCGAGGATGTTGGCGATCGTGCCCACAGGTCAGCCTCCGATCACTGGAGCAGCTCGTAGCCGCCGTACAGCCAGCCGCTGGACCCGATGTACTGGGTGAAGATCACGATGGTTTTGCCGGACGGGACGCTGACCGCCACGCCGGTGCCGTTGTCGGTGGAGCCGGCGAACCCGGTCGGGGTGACCACGCGGGCGCCACCCGAGGCGGTGAGGATGTAGCGGTAGGGGGCGCCGACCGACCCGTTGCTCGGCGGGTTGACCGCCGCCGCCTGTGTGAGCGCGGTACACACGCCGACCTGGATCAGGCCGGACAGCGAGTTGCCGGTGAGCGAGGAAGTGTCGGCGATGGATTCCACGCGCTGCGACCACACCAGCCCATTCCCGTCCGCGCCTGCCGCGCCAGTCGAGCCAGTCGCACCCGTGGGGCCCACGAGGCTGGTCGCGGATCCCCACGCCCCGGCCGCTTTCGGGCCGTAGATGGTGTTCGCGGCGGTGTTGAGGTAGAAATCGCCGTCCACGCCGAGCCCACCCGAGGGCACGCCTGAGCCGTTGCGGACGGTCTTCCCGTCCGCACCAGCCGAGCCCGCGGAGCCGGTCGAGCCAGCCGCGCCGACGAGGTTGGTACCCGAGCCCCAGGTGCCGGACGTCTTCGGGCCGAAGATCTTGATCGCGCCCGGGGTGGTGTCGATGTAGAAGTCGCCGTCGGCCCCAAGCCCGCCCGACGGGGTGCCGGTGCCGTTGCGGACGGTCTTGCCGTCCGCCCCCGGGGAGCCGTCGTCGCCGTCCGCGCCGTCCGCACCGTCAGCGCCCGGAGTCCCCGCCAGCGAGACCCCGGTGTCTGTCCAGGCCATCAGACGTCCAGCCGGTAGAGATCGCCACTCACGGTGTCGATGTAGTAGTCACCGACCAGCTGCCCAGAGACCGTCCCAGGGGCGCCTGAGCCGTCCGTGATGCGCGTGCCCCGCGTACCGGTGGCACCAGTCGAGCCGGTGGACCCGGTGCTGCCAGTCGTGCCCTGAGGACCCACGTAGCTGGTCGCTGAGCCCCACGCGCCCGCCGCCTTCGGCCCGTAGACGTTCTTGTTCGTGGTGTCGATGTAGAAGTCACCATTGGCGCCCAGCCCACCCGACGGCACGCCCGCGCCGTTGAGCAGCGTCTTGCCGTCCGCGCCGGCCGAGCCGGCCGAGCCGGTGGATCCGGTCGAGCCCGTGGAGCCGGTCGGCCCAACCAGGCTGGTGGGACTCCCCCACGCGCCCGCCGCCTTCGGCCCGTAGATCGTCGAGGCGGACGTGTTGACGTAGAAGTCGCCGTCGACCCCGAGCCCGGAGGACGGGGTACCCGCGCCCGAGCGCACAGTCTTCCCGTCCGCGCCGGCCGAACCGTCCGTGCCGGGCTCGCCCTGGTCGCCCTTCTCGCCCTTGAACTCGACGCCGTCGCCCTCGATCGGGAAGCTGTCGCCGTCCCAGATGTAGAGGAGCCCGTCCTCGCGGTTCAGGTACGAGTGTCCGGCGTCGCCGGGCCCCAAGCCTGCCGCGATCGCGGCCAGGTCGGCGTAGGTGTCGACCGACCCCGAGATCTCGATGCCGGCGCCGTCAGCGCCCGCCGGACCGGTTGCGCCCGTCGGACCGGTTGAACCGGTCGCGCCGGTTGCGCCCGTATCACCCTGCTCGCCCTTCAGGACAAGCCCTGTGCTCTGCCACGCCATGGTTTGGTGTCTCCCTGCTATCGCAGCTGGTAGAGAAGGCCGGTGTCGACGTCCTGGTACATGTCACCGAGCGCGGCGCCGACGATGGTTCCGTTGGGTGGGCCGTGGCCGAAGAACCAGTCGACGACGGGGTTTGGGTCGCCGGTGGGGCCCGGTGGCCCCTGGTCTCCCGGGGCTCCAGCGACGGGCACCACGTGCACGGTGCCGGTCACCGGTGGCCCCATCACCAGGCGGCCGGGGAGGGTGGGGAATGGGCTAGACAACGCGAACCCTCCCCGTGTCCCAGAGAAGGTCCGCCTCGCCGAGCTCGTAGTGCAGCCGGACTCTGGTGGGCCGGACCGCGATGAGCGCCGCGACTTCGATCTCGTCGACGTACCAGCGCGCGATGTGGTTGTCGTCAGGGTCGATCTCCGCGCGCCACGCGACTATCGGGTTCACCTCGAACCGCAGCTCGATCCAGGCGTCCGGGTCGAACGGGTCGCCGTCGGACACGACCTCACCAGTGAAATCGGCGTCGGCCGGCAGGTTCACTCGGAATCCGATTGGCTGCGGCCCGAGGACAGGTGTGGTCATGCGCCGGGCTTCTTTCGGATCGAGTCCACGTAGGCGGTGAGGGCCTTCGCCCGCTCGTCATCCCACGGTGCGTGAGTGGAGACCGCGTCGAACCAGGCGATGACTCCGCGCAGAGTGGTGGGCTTTCCCTGATTCGGAATGTCACCTTCGCGGTCAACAGGGGTGTCGAGGATTGCGTCCGCGATTCGGCGTACATCGGCATCGGACACAGCCACGGCATCGTCCTCCTCAGTCGGTGACCCCACGATGAGCTTCTCCAGCGGCCACATAGCAACGTCGAGATCGACGGCGCCGGCGATGCCCGCGACCTGACCGGTCTGGGAATATTGGTGCATCGCAACACGCGGCGACAGATAACCGGGTTTCCCCGGCGGGCGCCCGTAATGCGCGATCCACAACACAATGTCGTCGTCCATCCACCCCTCGCCGAGATGGGTGTTGAAGAACGACGTACCCGTGTAGAGCATCACTTTCTTGCAGCCCGTTTTCAGGCGGAGCCGGGCGATGAAAGCATCCGCCCAACCCGACAGATTCCCCGCGCCCTCCTCCAGATCGAGGCACGGCGGGAGGTGCCCGGCGACCGCGCCGAGCCTGTTGATCTGCGCAGCGAAAGCATCCGCGTTCGCTGTCGGCGATTTCCCCACCCGCGCGTAGTGGTACAACCCGACCGCCAAACCAGCGGCGCGGGCCCCGGCATATTGGCTGCTCAGAGAGGGGTAGGACGACGAGTCGCCCTCGGAGGCCTTGATGTAGGCGAACCCGACGCCGGCCGCGGCGACCTTGCGCCAATCCGGCGAACCCTGCCAGCTGGCGACGTCGATCCCCGCGACCGGCTCAGACACGGCTCAGACGCTCGGTACGTCGGGAGTCGGGTCGTCCGGCACATCCGGGTCGTCCACCGGAGGGGTGGGGTTGTTGGGATCGGCCGCAATTGCGTCCAGCGCATCCGCCACAACACCCAGGCGCCGCAGCACCTCGGGAGAAGCGTCGGACGTGTTCGCCAGCTCATCCTTCAGCTGCCGCACCAGAATGCCCAGGTCGTTGGTCCGGGCGTCGATCCGGTCCAGCTTGTCAGTTGCCTCAGACAATTTGACTCCCATCTTTGTTAGTGCCAACTCAACCGCCGTGAGTGAGCGGTCGATGCGTGTGAACCGCCGGTCCAGATATCCCCGAGGGGCGAACAACCAGCGGAATAGGGAAGACGACGGCTTGTCCTCGCGCGAGTCGTCGTCTGCATAGTGGTGATTCACGGGCGCCCATTCCTTTGCGAGTAGTTACCCGACCAGGTCGTCAACTAGCGGCGTCACGAGTCCGCCCGGGTCGGGAGTCTCGGTGGGCACAGGTGGTTCCGGCGTCTCAGTGGGTGGGGACACGGCGTCCTGACCGGGCGGTCCCGCCGGGCCCGCCTCGCCCGGTGCACCGTCCGCACCGTTCGCACCCGCCGGCCCTGCTGGGCCACTGGGACCTGCTGCTCCGGCCGGTCCGGCTGGTCCGCTGGGTCCGGCGGGCCCCGCCGCGCCAGCAGGGCCTGACGGTCCCGCTGGCCCGGCCGCGCCCGCTGCCCCGGCAGGTCCGGCCGGACCCGATGGGCCGGCAGCTCCAGCTGGTCCTGAGGGCCCAGCAGGTCCCGCTAGCCCCGCCCGCCCGGCCGGGCCGGGAGGTCCGGCAGGCCCAGCTGGGCCACGTAGCCCGGCAGCGCCGGCCGGGCCTCGCAGCAGCTGCGGATTGGCGACAACCGGGATGGTTCTGGTCATCGCCGCCATGGCGCACAGCGGCCGGCCGTCCGTCGTCCGTGCCTCGGCGAGCAGTCGCCCCAAGTCGTCGCCCCGCGCGCACAGTGCCAGCAATGGATCAATGACCCGGCTCGTCTGCACCGCGACGTCCTCAGCCTGATCGACCGCGAGGTCGGCCCGGTCCTGCTGTTGGCTCATGGACCAGGTGATCCCGATGGCCCCGACGAACATCGCCGCGACGACCGCGCTGGTGAGGCTGGGGGCCCACCGGCCGTCTACGAATCGACGCATCAAGCTCATCGGCAGTCCCCCACGGTGAGCGGGTGCGCCGCCTGAATCGCGTCGACCTGGTTCAATGCGTCCAGGTAGGTGGCAAAGTCTCGTCTCTTGTCCGCCTCGGTGGCGTTCGCCTCGGACACGGCCAGCAGGAATTTCCGCAACGCCGCGTTGCCCAGCTTCGTGGCCTGCGATCGGGCGGCGAGGTCCTCGACGAACGCCTTGTTCTGCTGTGTCTGGCAGGCGGTGAAGCGCTGCAAGTCCTCGGCGGCGTGTCGCTGCGCGGTCGCCGATTGCCACGCCATGAGCGCGGTACCGATCGCCAATAGCAGGATGATGATCCCGAAGAATGTTCGCCCGGTGAAGAACCCGCTGTCGTCGTCGTCATGACCTACTCGCCAGCCAGGGCGGTCCGGGCGATCCGGCCGATCTGGGCGGTCCGGCCGGTCGGGGCGGTCCGCCCGATACGACCCGTCATCGGGGCGGTCCGGCCGGTCGGGGCGGTCCGGTCGGTCGGGTCTATCGGGGCGGCCGGGCCGCGCGGTCATGAGCCAGCACACTCCATATCCGGCGATGAATCCGATGAGTGAGGAAATGACGAAGGAGAGGATGTCTTGGGGAGTCACGGCGCGTCGTCTTTTCTTCCGTGCGGACCACCACCACTATCTTTGCGACTCAACGCCAGAGCACCACCCACAATGGCCATGAAAACGCCATTCAAAGTTACGTCGGGGTGATACTCGGGGACGATGAATTGCAATACGAAGTTGGCTGCCCAAATCACGGACACTAAAACGATGATCGCCGAGGCCAAGGGCCTAGGGAGCATATCTACCTGTCACGATCAGCCCTCGGAATTCGTTCGGGGAGTTATTGTTCAGAGGTCCTTGGAGGGAACGCCTTCGCGCGGGGGAAGACTGATCTCGGCGATGTCGTCCAGGCCGCCGCCGAGTAGCCGGCGGGCCAGCTCATCGGCGGTCTCGCGCTGCTGAGCCAGGGCCTCTCGGCGCGTAACCTGTTCGGCCTGCGTCGTCGCCTTGGTGGGGTCGGTCAGGTCGCGCGGGTTGAGCCCCTGCCGGCGGGCGCGCACCACGTTGCGGTGCCGGCGGACGAACTCCTGTTTGACCCGGATGTGCTCGCGGGACATCGGGGCGGTGCGCTTGATGAACTCCAGCGGGTCTTCCGTCCCGGAGTGGGCCAGCCCGAGCGCGTCATCGGCCAGCACCTTTGTCTCCGCGATGCCGGTCGTTCCGCGCAGCTTGCCGGCGCCGCGCTTCTTGCGCAGCCGGGTCACCCGCACCTTGCGCGCGTGCTCCACCGTGGGCGCGTTGTAGAGGTGATCGGGGTCCGCCAGTTCAGCGGCTACCGACTTGTCCGCGTGCTCGATGTCGCCGAACACCATCTCGAACACCTCGTCCCAGCCGCCTTCGGCGTTGACGTCGATGCCGTATTCCGCCGCGCGGGACTCGAAGATGTCGGCCGGCATGATGCTCGCGCGCACCCCGAAGATGCCTTTCTCGGCGTCGATGACGTACCGGGGGTCTTCGATGGTGACGACGTAGTGCGGGATGTTGCCGCCCATGAGCGACAACTCCGCATGCAGAATGTTGATGTCCACGGTTCAGTTCGCCGCCGTAACGGTCTGGGCCAGCTCCATGTCAATCACAAACGTCCAAACGAAAATGTCCATGACCTCTCCCGCGTGAATTCCCGGCCCGTCCAATGCGGTGTCGAAACCGATGGTGATTCGGTAGCCGGTGGTTGTTCGGTTGGCGGTGCGGACCGACCACGCCGGGTCGGTGGCGAATACGGTCATGCCGCACGACGCGACCGGGGCGTACGGCTTTGTCATGGTCTGGCTGATGTTGTAGTCCAGCGATCCGAGACCGCCGGTGCCGGTGCAGGTCACCCTGGTACTCATGACGAAGATCGCGTCGTTGACCGACGGGGCCCGGTAGTTGTTGAAGTAGCCTTTGATCTTGAGGCCCGAGTCGGGGTAGAAGTAGATCCCGGTCTCGCTGCCGTCGACCGACTTCAGCCCGAACACCGCGACCGACTCTTCGAGCTGCATCCGGCCACCACGGTTGACCGTGTCATCGCCACGGTCGGTGAGACCGGCGAAGACCGAGTCGGGGGTCATGATGATCCGGGGCTGGACGTTGACCTCGTCAGAGTCGATAGCCCGGAATTCGATGTTCACATCGTCTGGGTAGACGTCGCTCACGTACGAGAAAATGCGCCCGTAAGCGTTCTCGTTCAATTGCGGGAAGAACCGAATTTCGTTGCCCGGACCACTGATGACCACGCGGCGGCCGGAGGTGCCGGTCTCCAGGGTGGCGTCGGCGATGATGATGCCGGCCTGGAGGTGATCGGCCCGGATCGCGCCCGCGTCGATCTTCCCGGCGGTGACCGCGTTCGCGGCGAGCTTGTCGGACTGGATCGACAACGCCAGGATGTTCGCCGCGGTCACCGAGTCGGCCGCCAGGTGCCCGGCCTGGATCGCACCGACGGCGATGTTCTCCGCCTGGATTGCCTGCGCGGCGATGGCAATCGAGGTGACCGACGCGGCGGCCAGGTGCCCGACCCCGATGGCGTTGGCGATGATCTTGTCGCCGTCCACCGATCCGTCGGCGAGCTTGGTGACGTCGATCGACTCGCCCTGGATCTGGATGGTGCCCACCGACGCCGCCGCGAGCTTGGCCTGGGTGACCGCGTCGTCGGCGAGCTTCAGCTCGGTGATCGCCCCGTCGAGAATGTCCTGACCGACGACCATGGTCGGGGTCGCGGTCACGGCGGGGCTGGCATCGGACTCGGCGGTGTCGATCCCGACGCTGGTCAGCCACACCCGATACGGCTTGGGGTCGAGCCCGGCGATCACGTAGGACGAGTCGGTGGTGCCGATGATCGTGCCGGCGATCACGCCCTCGGTGATCGGGTCGCCGGTGCCGCCGGTGCCCTGCGACAGGTAGACGTTCAGGTGGCTGAAGCTGCGCGGCCAGGGCGGGTCCGTGCTGCCCTGCGACATCACCTTGATCGTCCCGAACCCGGCGGTCAGGATCGGCGGGTTCGGCACCTCCGGCGGGTCGAGCGCGATCGGTGAAGCGCCGCCAACGTAGGAGCCGTCATCCTGCTGCCCGATGACGTTTCTGACATTCCCATCGGCGTCGTAGATCACCAACGAGCCGGCCTCGATCGAGCTGAACCCCAGGGAAGCCGTGTTGTTCCCCATGTTGATCAGCTCGATCTGGCGCTGCATCTCGGCCACTTGGTTGGCCATCTGCGCGATCGCCCGCTGATCAGCCCCAGCGACGGGTTGGGTCACGTGATCACATCCGATTCACCGTCGCCGGAAGGGATCGCCGGGGTGGGCTGTGGGTCCGGCAGGGGCCGGCCGTAGGCGAACTGCTCGGCCCGCCGGGTGGTCCAGGTGACGGTGTTCTTCTGCGGCTCCCAGGTGTATGAGGTGATGCGGTGCCAGAATTCGATGTAACCGGCCCACGGGACAAAACCGGTTAGGAGGAGTTCGTCGCCGACCATGTACGAGCCCAGCGGGGCGTTCGGGTGCCAGTCCGACACCACGACCTGCCCGACGGTGATCGCCGCGCGGTGGCGCAGCAGCTCGTCCTGAGCTAGCAGGTTCGCGCCGGCCGGGGTGGTGAGAGTCCCGTCGGAGACCATGGCGAAGCGGCGGACCCGGTGCGGATCAGCCCCACCGGCGTAGCCCCGGATCGCGTCCCGGCCCTCGCCCGCGCCCCGCGACATGATCTGACTCGCGTAGCCCGACGCACCGCTGGACTCCTCCAGTGGAATCGCCGCGAGCATGTTCTCGTCCTGCGCGCACCGCAGCTCGTAGCGCTTGCGCCCGAGGCGCGGGTAGGCGAGTTCGATGCGCCGCTCGGTCACCGGGATGATCGCAATGTCGCCCGTAGTGGCCCACCGGACGACCTCGCGGTACTCGACCTTCGCTGTGCGCGCGAGGTTGTCGAACTCCTGGCCGCAGTCCGTATCGTTGAACCAGGCCAGCACGTAGGGCTGCTCTTCGGTCATCTTCGGGTGGAACCTGTAAATCGCGCCGTCGTTGTAGGTGACCATCAGGTCGGGGAACTCCGGCGCGTACGGCGCGGTCACCGTGTAGTCGTAGCTGTGCCCGGTGATGACGACTTCCTCGTCCTCTGCCAGCTCGCGGGTGGGCGGCTTCTCCTCGGTGCCCGGCTCCACCCATTGCAGGAACCCGTCCTCGTCGAGTTCCTGCACCGACGGGATGCCCAGCTGCATCCCGGACATCGTGTTGTCCAACGTCACGCCCAGGCGCGCGTCCGGGTAGGACTGGAGGTGGTTCCAGATCCGGCGCATGGCGTCACACACATCGGTCTGGATGAGGTTGTCCTCGCTCGCGTACCACATGCCCTGCGGGTAGCCGGAGAACCCCATCCCCTCGACGGTGTAGTCCTCGCCGTCGATCCGGGCCGGTTGCAGGATGACGGTGGCCAGCAGCTGCCCGTCCTGCTCGACGTGAATCCAGGTGGCGTAGGCGGTGATGCCCAGCTCACGCAGCGTCGGAGACTCCGGGTGCAACGTCGCGGTGAGCATCGTCGGCCCGGACAGCGTCCACGTGATCGACACGTCGATCAGCGGCAATTCGTAGGTCAAGAACCGGTGGGTCCTGATGTCCTGGCAGATGAACCGCAGCGGCGCCTGAGGGTTCGGCGGCGGCGGCGAGGTGAGCAGGTCGACGTCCGGCGGGGAGATGTCGTGGTCGCCCTGGATCAGGGCGTACGGGATCGACTTCAGGGTGGCCCCACTGAGCGACTCAGCGGTCGTCGACGCCACCCGTACCGCCGTACCAGGGTGCGTCGCGTGGGGTGCGGTGGTCAGCTCCCCGGCGTCGCGGAACGACTCCCCCGTGCTCACAGTCCCGGTCTCCGGAACCCCGACCGGAGGGCGGCCCGGGGGGCGCACGTTCCCGGTGGTCGTCTTCATCGTCTTGTGGGCCGCCGGCAACGACGACACCGGACCCACAGTGGTGGTGGTGTCGGCGTCCTTGACCTTGCTCGGATCCCACGCGATCTGGCTGACCCCGACCGTCGTGGTGGTGGTGCCAGTGCGGAACGGGATGTCGAACGCGTCGTGCACCGAGACGTCGGTGAACTCGACCCACCCCGGGCGCGTCGTCGGGTTCCGGTCGCCATCGCTGAGGTCCGACGCGGTGCCGCCGTAGTACAGCGTGCCCGTGTAGCTCGTCGTCACGGTGTTGGCGGCCTTGAAGCCAATCTCCAGAACGATCCGGTCACCGGGCTGCACCGCGACCGTGGTCATCGTGCCGGACACCTTGACGCCCGCCGCGCCGCTGCCGAACCCCACGATGGGGAACTCTGTGGTCGAGTCGAGCGCCAGCGAGGTGAGCGTGCCCCGAACCGTGTCGGTGGCCCCCGCCGTCACGAACATGTGGATCCGGGTCACCATGTTCGCGGCGGAGTTCGACTCCAGCCAGCCAGCGACCAGGTTGAACGCGCCGGCCAACGTGCCCGGGTTGTTCACCGGCTCGGACACGAACCGGCGCAAAAGCACGGCCCACGTCGCAAGGTTCGAGGTCTCCGCCTTGGCCGCCGTGGTGCTGACGCCGGTCTTGCGCCGCAACATCCCCGACGTGCCGTTGAGCACCTTGTCAGACCACGTGCCCCGGATGGTGGGCGGCGTGAACGCAGCCGCCGTGTTCGTCAGGAATAGCCGAAGCGCCACTGACTATCCCTTCTTGGCTGCCTTCGCTGCCTTCGCCGCTGCCTTCATCGACTCCCACAGCGCGAGCGCCGCGACGCACTCGGCGACCGACTTCGGGTTGACTTCCTGCGGACCGGGCCATTGCTTCACGTCGCCGGTTTCCGCGATGTGCTCGCACCAGTTGATGGCCGACGCGATCGCGTGGCCTACCGCCATTCCACGTTCCCTGTGCATGTGCACCGCCGCGCGATAGATGATCGAGCGGTTCCACGCCGCGCGCATCGCCGCCGGCAGGCGCTCAATCCAGTTCTGGACACCCGGAACTTTCTCCAGGGCCCCCACAGTTACGACGCCCCTTGCACGATCTTGTTCGACAGCTGGTACTGGCCGATCACACCGAACACTTCCTGCGCCGGCAATGGACCGCCGAGAAGGAACGTGCCGCTAGTCGAGGCACTCCACCGGCCGAAGTACCGAATGGTGGAACCGGCCGGGACATCGAACAGAGTGCCCCCGTTCGTGGCCTCGCCGGCGGACGCGGTCGGATAGGGCCCGTTCTTACGCGGACACCCCGCCAATTCGTTGAGCCCGGTCGTTCCCGGGTCATCGGTATGCAACGAGAACCAGTCCCCGTTGCCATTCACACCTAAGCTGTCGACCACCTTGTTGCGGGCAGTCATCGAGTAAGAGGTCATCAGTCAGTCCCCGGCCTCTGCTTGAATTTGATATCGAAGCGGATCTTCGTGCTCTTCGTGGAGAGCAGCCGGCCCGAGCCCAATCCGCTGAGCATCCGACACGTCAGATGGAAATGCTGGGTAGTGCCGCGCTGGTTCGCCGGGACCGGCAGGTTGACCTTCTGCCAGACGATGTCCTGGCGCCCCTCACTGTTGGCCGCCCAGGACTGCTCCTCCTGCGGGATGCCGCCGAAGATCAGCCGCAAGAACCCCAGGAGGAAGTTCGCCCCGTCGAACCGGACCTGCGCGCTGATCACCGTGACGGTGATGTCGGCGTAGTTGGCCCACTCCGGCACCGGGATGTCGACGTTGCCGGTAAAAGGCCAGGGCACGTAGCTGGTCTGGGTGGACTCGCAGGCGTCGCCGTCGTCGTTGTCGCCGTCGTCACCGTCGCCGCCGGGGCACACGACCACCGGGTCGCCGTCGTCACCGTCGCCACCGTCGTCCGGGGGCTGCACGGCCCCGGTCATAGGGTTCACGACGGTCCGCAGGTCCTTGATCATCGACTGGATGACCGTGCCCGTGGACGGTGGAATGTCGACCCGGCACAGGGTGATCGCGGAAATGCCGAGGTTGAGGTCCTTCACCGATTTCACGGTGGCCGCGACATTCGAAATGACCCTGGTGAAAATGTAGGGACCATTCGCCGGGTCCTCCGGGATTTGCCACGGCTCACCGGAGATGTACGGATTCTCCACCTGCGCCACAATCAGGTCGGAGCGCCCGCCGCCGGCGCCGGTCGGGGTAATCGGCACCTCGTCCTGAGAGAACAACCGGCCGACGTACAACTCCTTGGACGCATTCAGCGCCCTGTTCCCGATGCTGCACGCACCGGGCATGGCACGAATCGAGGTACCCGGTGTCTCTAGCGCGCTGATACGCAGATCAGCGGAGGAGAACACACCCTCCTGTCCGCCCAGCGCGGCCCACGACACCAACCGCAGGATCTCGGCGGGCATCGCGGAGCCACCGCCGATCGCCCACGGGACACCGTCATCCCAGCTCATTCACAGTTCCCTCCGATGAAGTGCGCGGCAGTCCCCACAGAGGAACCAGAGCGGCCCATTGGCCACCCAGATGTGGTGCCAATCGCTGTTGTCTCGGAGCCGCTTCCAGCGGCCCATTCAGATGACCGAGTAGGTTTCGCGCCAGGCGGCGGTCATCGACGCGGTACCGGCCGCGCTGGTGCCCCGGAGAACGACTTCGTAGGAGCCCGGGTCGAGCTTCACCGCCGAAAGCACGGGGCTACCGGGGAGCAATGCGCCGCCCAGGTCAATTCCGGCGCTGGAACGCACACCGCGCTGCCAGGGCCGCGAGTCGATACCGATCCACTCACCCTCGAACAAGGTGACGTTCAGGCCGATCGCCCAATGCCCAACCACTTCAATGACAGGGCGCATGATCGGGCCCCGGATCATGAACGTCATCCACGCCGGATCGGTCCCGGCCACATGGATCACACCGGGCTCGTAGCTGACCCCGATCGACGTCCACGGGTCATCCGGCGGGACCAGGTAGCCGCCGGCCGTCGGGGGGACGATCGTGACCGAGTTCGTCCGCTCCTCGTCGGAGTAGAAGTAGTCGTCCATGGCCTGGAACGTGGCCGTGCCCAACCACCAACCGTTGGAGCTGAACTCGGGCTGAGGGACGCACTTGCGGGTACGCCCGTAGACCCGGCGGATCCGCCCGTTGCGCGACATCCGCAGGAACGACGTCGCCCCCGGGGTGGCCCGCACCTTGTCCGCGCGCCACCGGGCCTTGAACTGCCCCCATAGGTCGGTCGCCTCGACCCCGTTCCCGAAGATCGGGTACTCGGGCACCACAGCCACGGAGAAGGTCATCTCCGGGCCGGCGACGAAGTCCCGACCGAACAGCATCCCGTCCGCGCGCGGGGCGATCGTGTCGTTCGTGGTCGCGCTCGCGCCCCCGTAGTCGACGTCGGTCACCAGGAACGGCGTGCTGGAGCCGAAGAAGAACTCCCCGTCCAGCTCGTAGGACAGCTCCGGCATCTCAAGCTGCATGTTCACCGTCCACTGTGGACACCCTGCCTCGCGTACTTCTGACGGAAGGAGACCTCGTTGGCCAACTGCACAGCGGTGGCGTTGGGCAGTGCGGTGATGTTGAAGACGGTCCCGTTGGCAATCGAGGAGCCCGAGTTCGGACCCACGGCAGATGCGAGTTCGGCGGCGACCTTGCCGCGCAGATCACCAGTCGCGGCGCCGACGGTCGGCCCGGGGATGACCAGCCCGGAGCCGGCGTCGATCGCGGCCTTCCCCATGCTCTGGACCGACTTCACGACCATGTCGACGTGGTCGTCGATGCCCTTCGCGGTGCCCTCCGGGATCGAGGTGCCGATGTACTGGAACTCCTTCGAGGGGCTGTTGATCCCGAGCACGGCGAAGGCCGCGGCGAGGGCCGCCTGGACCATGGCGACGATCGCGTTGACGACCTTGGACTGTCCGGCGGTGATCGCGTCGGCGAGCGCGGTGGTGATGTTGTCGCCGACCGTGGCCATGTTGTCGACCAGGACCTGGAGGTTGTCCTGGATCGTCGTGATCATGGTGTTGAAGTTGTCGACCACCGGTGTGGCTCCGTCGGTCACCGCCTGCGCCAGCGCTGTCATTCCGGCGGTCACCGCGGGCACCAACGTGGTGGTGAAACCGGTGGTGATAGCGGCGCCCCAGGTGACGATTCCCGGGTTGATCGCGGTGGTGACGATGGAGGCGAACCCGGGCACGAAAGCCGTCGTCCCGAGCGCGGTGAACGCCGCCAGGATGATCGGGGTCAAGATCGTCGCAAACCCCGTGGTGAAAGCGGCACCGAGCGCGGTCAGCCCGAGTGGCACATTGACGGTGCCCCACGCGGTGAAGCCGGGCACGATCGCGGTGGTGCCCAGCGCGGTGAACGCCGCCAGGATGATCGGGGTCAGGGTTGCGGCGAAGCCGGTGGTGAGCGCGGCACCGAACGCGACCAGGCCGAGCGGGACCGAGGTGGTGCCCCACGCGGTGAAACCAGGCACGATCGCCGTCGTGCCCAGCGCGGTGAACGCCGCCAGGATGATCGGGGTCAAGGTGGCGGCGAAGCCGGTGGTGAAAGCGGCACCGAGCGCGGTAATACCCTGCGGGATGGCGGTGGTCGACCACGCCGTGATGCCTGGGACGACCGCCGAGGTGCCCAGCGCGGTCAGACCGGCGATGATCACCGGGGACAGGACCGTGGTGAAGCCGGTGGTGAAGGCCGCGCCGAGTGCCGTCAGCCCTTGAGGGATGACTGTGGTCGACCACGCCCGGAAGCCGGGCAGGATCGCCGTGGTGCCCAGGGCGGTGAACGCCGTGAGGATCACGGTGGTCAGCCCCGGCATGCCCGCCTGGATCCCGATGCCGATCAGGCCAACACCCGTGGTCGCCTGAGCGGCCATGGCCTGGAACGCGGGCGTGAGCGCCGTCGTGCCCAGCGCGGTGAACGCCGTGCCCAGTACCGCCGTCACACCAGGCATCCCGGCCTGGATCCCGATACCGATCAGCCCGACGCCGGTGGTCGCCGCCTGAGCCATGGCCTGGAACGCCGCTGTCACGACCGGGGGCAGCCCATTCAGGCTGGTACCGAGCGCGGTAGCTACGCCGCCCAGACCGGAGGTGACCGCCTGGTTCATCGCGTCGATACCCGGCTGCGCGGCGGGGCCCAGCGCGCCGAAGGCGCTGTCCGCTGTCTTAGGCACCGGGGCGAGCGCGGTGCCAGCGACGCCGGCCGTCCCCTGCAATTCCTTGCCCACGGCGGCGGGGACCTTCGCGGCCGAGGCACCAGCGGAGGGCCCGAGCTTGTCGAGGATCTTCCCGACCGCCGCCGTGGTCGGGTTGACGGCGGTGACCGCTGCCTCCGGCGTCGGCTTCAGCACGTCGGCCACGGTCAGCGGCACATTTTGTAGTGCCTTCCTGACCTCGGCCGCCGTGGTGCCCATCTTCTGGGCGACGACCTTCGGCACCTGCGCGGCCGGCACACCGGAGGCCTGGACCATGTCCGCGAGGGCCTTGGTCACGGCCGGCACGGTGGGCGACAGTGCGGTCGCGGCGGCGGGGGCCACTCCGTAGAGCCCGGCCGCGACCGCGTTCTTCACCGCCTGGACGTTCTGGGTGGCGATGCCGGGCAGCGGGGAGAACGCGGTCTGGAAGGTCGAGGGCAGCGGCGCTACCCCGTCCTTCATCTGGTTGCCCATTTGCTGGAACGAGATACCGAGGGTCGAGGCCAGCGGGCCGAGCGGCCCCAGAATCGGAGCGACCCCGCCGAGGATGGTCCCGATCGTGCCGACGTTCCGGGAGAAGAAGCCGATCGCCTCGCCGAACTTGGCGAACATCTGGACACCGGCGTCCAGCAGTGTGATCAGCAGCGGCATCGCGTCGGCGAACCCCTGGATGCCGGCCGCGAAATCCGCCGACTGGAAGGTCGCGCCGAGCTTCTCGAAGGCCAGTGCGATCGCGTCGATGGTGCTCTGCGGGATCGAGCTGACGCCGTTGGCGATGCCCTGGAACACTGCGCCGACGCTCTGGCCGAGGCTGGCCCAGTTGAACTTGTCGAAGAACGCGGTGATCGAGTCGATGGCCGCCTTGACCCCCGGGGCGGCGTTGGCGAACAGCGTGATGCCGTTGTTGACCAGGTCCATGAAGCCCTGGGTCACCGACTCCAGCACGCCCTGGAGCCCCGACATCGCGGCGTCGAGGTCACCGCCCTTGATCTTGGTGACCATGGCCTCGAACGAGGTGCCCAACTTGGTGACCACGCCGACCAGCAGGTCGAATACCGACTGCGTGTTGGCCAGGTCCAGGAACCCACGAACCAGGGCGTCCAGGCCGGGCGACATTCCGGTGAGCGCGGTGTTGACCTTGCCGATGATCCCCGAGAGGGTCTTCAGCCCCTCGCCCTTGGTCACCACGTTGGCCAGGCTCAGCGCGATCCCAGACAGCGCGGTCGCGGTGCCACCAAGCCCGACCTTGAGCTGCGGGAAGATCGTCGCCAGTTGCTTGAAGACCGGCAGCAGACCCTTCTCGAAGGCGCCCGACACCGACGCCTTCAGCGAGTTGAACGCCGGCTCGACCGACTTGGCCGCCTTCTTAATTCCGTCCATGCCGAGCATCACGGCGGCGATGGGCACGCCGATGAGAGCGATCGCCCCCGGTACGGCAGCGATCGCTGTGGACACCGCGCCCCACGCGGCGGTGATCGCGGCGCCGGCCACCGCGACGGCGGTGGCGATCACCGCAAACTGAGCCAGGGCGCCGACGATGCTGAAGACCGTCCCGGCGATCGCCATGATCGGCCCGGCGACGGAAGCGATCTTGGACCCCGCCGACTGGGCGAAACCGGCGATCTCCTGGAACCCGCCACCGACCTGGGCGGTGACCTGGCCGCCCGCCTCCTTGACGAAGTCGAAGGCCGAACCGAACGCGGAGGTGATCGCGCCGCCCACCGCGCCGAGGACCGAGGTGATCTGCTTGCCGAACCCGGCGAACGCCAGCGCGGCCTGGTCCTTGTCGACGTCGACGTTGATCTTGACCTTCTTCTTGGTGAAGAAAGCCGCCGCGTCGGATGCCGCCGTTTCCAGGCCGGTTTTGAGCGTGTTCTTGTCGATCTCGGTGCCGATTTTGATCTTCTTGCCACCGAGCGTGGAGGTCAGCTTGGTGATCTCCGTACCGAGTGTCGCCTGGTCGATGGTGACCTTGATGTTGATCGTCGCCGACTTGGCCTTGGTCTTCTGAATGAACGCATCGACCTGCGCCGTGGCCTTGGCCGTGTCGACGTCGAGCTGGATCGTGAGGTCTTTCAACTTGTCGGTCTCGACCGGGACCTTGATCGTCGGGACCTTGATCGCCGCGAGCTTCGTATACAGCTCGTCCAGGTCGATGTCGAACTCGACCGGGACCTTGACCTCAGGGAGATCCTTCCCCGTGAGCTGCGCCTTCAGGTCCGCCGCGAACTTGCTGGTATCGGGCAGAACCCGGACGGTGATCCGTGCAACCTCTTCGCCTCCGGGACTGCCCACTGCTCACCCCCCTGGGGTCTCGGTTTGCTGTAGCCGCCGCCTCCGGCGCGCCTGCGCGTTCATGTCGGCCACGCGGACCACACGGCCACGCTTCTTCGGGGCCTTCGACTTCGGTGGAGTGATCAGCGGCCGGCGAGCCGGTTTCCCAGCCCGCTGCCGGTTCGCCACGTAGAGCAGGTTCACCGCGGCGGCCAGCAGATGCGCCTGGCTGGTCCACGGGCGGTGCCGCTGCCCACCCCGCGCTCGGGCGATGACGGCGGAGTCCTCCGGGAGGTGCTCGACAAGCCAGAGCAGGTAGCGCGGTGTCAGGGCGCAGTCGTCACGCCACAGATCACGGATGTCGACCTGGTAGTGACTCTGCAAGTCGCTGACCAGCGCGCTGCCGTACTCGTCGATCAGCTTGACGAGCTGGAGGCTTCCCCCGGTTGGCGCTGCGCCGAGTAGGCGTTCCACAGCTGAGAGAACTTGCCCTCGTCGTTGCCGGGCCCGGCAATCCACGCCCGATACGCCCCCGGGTCCTCGGCGACCGAGGCCAGGAAGTCGTCGATCCGCGCCAACCCCTCGTACATGTTGGCGACCTGCTCGAACGTCGGCTCGACACCCTTCTCCGGGCCCTCGATCTTCTGAAGCTCGCCGAACAGGCGCATCGCGGTCGCCCGCTCCCGGAATGGCAACTGGTGGATCGCGCGCAGCTTCGGCGCGCCCTCGGGCCACTCCACCTTCTGCTGCGCGGCCTCCGCGTCAGAGGCGATCGCGTCGATGATGGTGGGCTGCGCCTCGGCCTGCTGCGCGGCCTGCTGCGCGGTCCCGGGCGGCAGGGAGAAGTTCCCGTTTTGCGGCACGGGGGCCTGACGGATCGGGTTGCCCAACGGGTCAACCTGGGTGACCGTCTGCCCGTAGCGAAGGTCCGTCGGCGCGGGCGCGGGCGCCTGGCGCGGGCCCTGGTTGCCGTAGATGTCGTATGGCTGGTTCATGGAACGGGAGTGACTCCTTCGTTGATTGGGAACTGGAACTGGCGGGCGACCAGACCGGTCGCCCGCCAGCCTCGGGTCAGCCGCCCGGCGTGGTCGTGGTGACCACAACCGCCGGCGAGGTGCCACCGGTCAGGCCTACGGCGCTACCGGTCATCTGCGCCACGTCCTCGTCGGCCAGCGACCCGCCGAACGTGACCGTGACCGGGCTGCCCGGCAGGGCGCCACCGCCGCACGTCACGTCGCCGGGGGCGATGTTCGACAGCGCCTCCAACGCGGTCTGGACCGCCGAGGCGGCGGCGTTGAAGGCGATCGTGGCGGTGGTCTGCCCGTCGTAGGTGAGGGTGAAAGTGCCACCGGTAGGGGTGCCGGTGATGGCCACCGACTGGACCTCGTTGGTGCGCATGCCGAGGCCGGCGCCGTACCACTCCATGAGGTTGGAGCCGGTCACACCGAGCACAGTCGCCCGGACGGGGAACGCGAGGAAATTCTCAACATCCACCTCGACGTCGTCATCGGAGGCCAGGGACACCCGGGGCAGGTACAGCGGCGCGGACACGTCGCCGTCGACGATGCGGATGAACATCGCCCGCTCCTGCGGCTGGGTGATCAGGTTGACCCCGAACACACCCTCCACGGAGACGTCACCGCCACCGAAGTAGTAGGCCAACGTTTCGTTGGTCAGCTGGAGCAGGTGGATCGTGATGGCGAACGTGACCGGGTCGCGCCGATCACGCAAGGCCGGGTTACGCCAGGTCCCGAGGATGTTCGAGTCGCCACCATCCTTGGTGATGGTGAGCCCGTCCTCGATCGAGGTGTGCCCGAGGTCCTCCCACGGGGCCCCCGGGTTGACGAGATCGACAGGGGCGGATGTGCCGGCCGGGGCCGTGTAAACAAACCCGGTGCCGGGGATGATGACAGCAGCATCATCGAGAGCCATGATCTCTCCTTGTGAGTTGCCCGGACAGACGGGCTAATTGGGAAATGCGAGTCAGACGCGGGGATTTTTGATCATCAGGTCGTACACAGCGACCTGACGAGAAATGTGCGGCAATTCCGGATCGTCGAACTTGCGGAATCCGGTGCTTTCTCGCCATCTATTGATGGAGCCGTACGGAGTGACCGTTTGGTTTTCCCACGCCTCGTACAGGACCCTGGCGACTTGCTTAGCCAGCTCGAACGCCGCCTGGTGCGGATCCCAACCCTTGGATTCCTCCGCGCCGGACCAGACGTTGTAGCTCATCCAGTACTGGGAGGTGAACCGAGGATTGTCAGCGGCCCCGCCGGTGCGGGTGAGCTTCACTACCGGCACGTACTTGGCCAACTCGTCGGGCAAGTCCTCGAACGCCTGCACCTCGGAGAGTCCGAGGCTTTCGCGCAGGTCAGCGAGGGGATTCCGCATCAGCCACAACTGCACCGCGATGCCGTCAACGAACGGCACCATCCGGGCCGGCGCGCTCATCGGCGCACACCGCCAGTGATCGCGTGAACGCCGTCGACGAACGTGCCGTCCGGGGCGATGTGCCCGTATTCGATCGCGGCAGCCGCATTCTGGCCCCTCGAATCGTCGAGGGTCACGAAGTAGTCCAACTTGCCGTGGGAGAGTTCGATCTGCGCGTCACCCGAGTGCCTGTGCGCCGCGAGGCGGCGCCGAGCGTTGGCGAACAATGAGTTCGCCGTCCGCTTCAACGCGAACCCGGTTTCCTTGTGGTAGGCCGCCGTCTTGTTGCACTTTCTCGCGGTCCTACCCGGACCCCAGCTGAACTTGCCCCTGGCCATCAGCGCATCTCCTGAAGCGTGCAACTGACATGGTCAGTCGACACGGAGAAATCCCGGGCCTGAGGGCCACCGAGAATGGCGAACTTCCGGAGCGTCCCGGTGTTATCGGTCCATTCGATCCGCGACCACCAACCCACCGGGGTCTTGGACCCCTTGCAGATCAGCTTGTAGGCCACGGACACGTTCTGGCCGTCGGAGACTTTCAACGCGGCGAAAGCGCCCCGGGTGGAGGCCACCGGCTGCATCCAGCAGTCGGTGACCACCACACCCGTGGTTGAGGGCGCCTTCACGACGTTCCCCCGGAAATCGGTACCCGTCTCCTCCACGAAGATCGTGACGGTGTGCGGGCCGCTGTCGAGCAGGGACATGACCCACCGCCCTTCAGCAGTCGTAGGGGTCGCCGACGGGGAACAACTCGAAGCCGAAGCTGTCCTCCAGGAACACACCTCTGGACGACCAGAGGTCGTTGCGGGTGAGCGGCTGATGCCAGAGACCGAGCCGGCCGGCAACCTTCTTCAGCCAGCCCATCTCTTCATCGGTGAGATACAGCCCGCCCCGGGCATCGAGCCCGTTGCGCTGGTAGCTGTAGTCACCCGCGCTCTCCGAGGAGAACCCGCCAGGGTTGTTGATGTAGCGCCCGGCGGCGCGCAACACGATGACCCGCACGATGTCCGGGGCAATGACCTGGGTGGGGTCTTCGGGATCCACCCAGGTCTTGCCCGCGACCAGCCGCACCATCGCCGACACGTCGTCGAGAAGCGCCTCAATGCGAGGGCTCTCCACGTCAGTGAAGGTGCGATCTAGCCGAACCTCCAGATCCTCGATGTCGGCGAGGGGCGGCAGCTGGACCATCGCTCAGGCGACCAGGTTCAGCTTGACCGCCCGGACGAAGCTGTTGCCACCAGCGCCACCGGCGGTGGTCGTGGTGACGGCCACGGCCGGCGTGGTGCCGCCAGTGAGGCTGCCGGTCGCGGTCATCTGGGTGATGTTGGTGCCCGTGTCGACGGTGACCGTCACAGCGGTACCCGGCAACGGACCACCGGCAGTCGTGACCTGCCCAGCCGTGAGGTCGGTGCCCGCGACCAGCGCGGACTTCACCTGGGCCGCGGTCGCGTTGTACGCGATCGCGGCGGTGGTGCGGCCCTCGTAGGTCAGGGTGAAGGAACCGCCGGTCGGGGTGCCGGTCACCGTCACCGTCTGAACTTCGTTCGATCCGGGGCCGTCGGCGATGATGTTCGACCCCATGTAAACGTCGACCATGGAACGATCTTGTGCGTTCCTGAAGTCGTAGTCCTTGATCCACCGCATACCCACACCGGCGAGGGACTGCCGAGCACCGAAGCTGGCACCCTGAGGCACCTTCGGGGCCACCATGACGGCCGAGTAGGCGGTCCGGTGGAAGGCGTAGCCCTCGTTCGGCTCGATCGCCTGCGAGACCACAATCCGGGAGAACCCGGCCAGGCTGCCGATGGTGGCGTCCCGGAGGGCGTTGTTGTCGCCGGCCTGGTCAGCGTGGTTGAGGTGCACGTCCTTCAGGAACGCAGCCTCCATCAGAGAGCCGATGACCACATAGCGCTCAGTCATGGGCACGTTGGCGTCGTTCAGCAAGCGCCGGGCGTCGACCATGCCGTTGAACGTGTTCGCCGCGCTGATGTCGACCGAGTTGGCGTAGGTCGCGTTCTGCATGGTCTTGGCGATCTTGTTCTCGGCGCCCTCGGCGACAGCCCGCACCATGGGGGTGAGGATCTGCGAGCCGTAGCTCACGATGTCGAGGGTCTCCTCCTCGTCGGTGGTCGGAACCGCCGAGTAGATGGCCGTGTCGAGAGTGACGTCGATCTTGGTCTCGACCAGGTTGTCCATCGTGATGATGCCCTCGCCCTCCGAGGCGGTACCTCGGGCCTGGCGGAGCACGCGGGTGCGGGCGGTCGTGCGCGCGGGCACCCGAATGGAGACGGTGTCACCGGCGTTGCCGACCCAGTCGGCCGCCGTGGTGGCGTCCATCCAGACCAGGCCGGGCAGGATGATCTCGCGCTGGAGCAGCCCGAGGGCCGCAGCCGCGATCTTCTGCGACTTAATGAAGGTGTTCGCCACGGGGAACCTCCAAGGTTCTTAGAAGCGGAACCGCGTCGGCCGTGGCGAGCGGGCCGTGCGGGATTACCGGTTTCGAGGAATGAGCGCGGCGAGCTTCATCGGATCGGTTTCGTCGTTCCCGGAATCGGGATCGCCGCCACCACGAAGACTCGCTCTCGGCTTACTGGGCGGTGCGTTCTTCGGCGGAGCAGCACTGGACGGTTCCGGCGCGATGAGCGCGAACAGTTCCTTGGCGTCCGTTTCCAACTCGTCGTCACTCTCGCCGGACAGTCGCTTGGCGACCGCCCTGATCTGGGCGACAGTGGCGTGGTCCGGGGCCAACTCCTCCGCGATTTCGCGGCGCTTGTGGAGAGCCTCGGCCTTCTCAGCGCGGGACTTGTAGCGGTCGGCGTCCTCTTGCAGGCGCTGCGCCTCCGTCTTGTCCTTGTCTTCGTGCTTGGCGAGCTTGGCTCGCGCCTCTTCGAGTTCGGTCTTGTACTTGTCCCGCTCGGTTCGAGCGTTCTTGCGTTGTTCCTTGATCGCGTCGAGCGCGCGCTTCCCAGCGTCGCCGAGCTGATCGGCGCCGGCGGGGTCGTCGTCGTCATCCGCGACCGCATCCGCGAGCAATGCCTGCGCGTCGGCATCATCAATGCCGAGATCGTCAGGCTTGGTGCCCGAGTCAGCGGGCTTGCCGCCCTGGTCACCGTTTGGCTGGGACATTGCGCCCCTTTCCGCCCCCATTGCGGGGTATTTCGATCCGCACCCGTGTAGCGCGGGAAACTTTCGGGGCTAGACGCCCTTCATCGACCCGTCGGACTGCCAGGAGCCCGGGATCTGACTGGAAAGGCCTAGCTCTTTCGCGCGGCGCATGATGAACCGGCGCACTTTCCGCCGGCCTTCCTCGCCGCCCTTCGCCCGGCCGACAGCTTTGATGGCCTTAGCGAGGTCTGAGCCGTTGCGGATGGGGAATCTCCCACCAGATCCGCCAGCATCGGGCATCGCCTTGCCCTGTTTCGCCAAATTACGACGCGTATCAGTATCGGGACCGGCCACAACCGACTCCGTTCGAAGGTTTTCGCGGTTAAGCGGTGATCTCTTCGGCGCGCTTGGCTTCGCGTTGCTGGGATTCCCAGAGCCGGCGCCACGCGTTCCGCGCGTCCTTGCCCGAGTACTTCCCCTCGATGTTCTCTTTCCACATCCGCTGGTAGGCCCGGTTGTTCCCCGGCCACTCAGGGTTGGACTGGAACACAGCCTTCGGCCAGCACATGCAGTGGTCGTGGACCTTGATCGTCCCCGGCCCGTCGAAGTTCGAGTCGGACCGGGCGATCGAGCCCTCGGAGAACACCGGGCCACGGGAGGCCAACATCGCGCAGAACGCGCACGGCCTCGGGCCCAGCATCCGAATCCAGCCCTGCGCCACATCGTCCGTGTCGATCAACTCCAGGGTGGTGTCCCGGGCCCCGTTGAGGACGTGACGCGACGCGGACCCCGAGGCCAGCACCACAGTCACCTTCCGGGACCGCGTCTCCCCCAACCCGTTGTGAGCGGCCCGCTTCATCGCCACCGGCCCGGTCACCAGCAGCGAACGCTCGGCGGCGTTGTCCGCGTCACCCCAGTCCAGGACGGCGGGCTTGAACTCGCCGAAGTGCGGGGCGTCGATCTTCGTCGGCCGGTCGTCCCGCCGGCTGTCCCGCCGTGTCCCAGTGTCGAGCTGGCCGGCGACCCGGGCGTTGCGACCGGTGTTGAGCCGGGCCGGGCCGGGTAGCTGGGCGTCCGGGGCGTTCACGAACTGGATCGTCGGCGCCGGCGTGGGCGCCTGCGGGGCCTCGATCAACCGCACCCGCTGGTAGTAGTCGACCGCGATGTCCGCCGAGGCCTGGCGGTAGGTGCGGATCAGGTTCATCACCACGCGCACCCACGCCGGGTAGGTGGCGTCGATCTCCGTCCACGACAGCAACGCCATCGTCGGGATGAACTGCGCCAGGAACGCGGCCCGCACGGCGAGCTGGCGCTGCCGGTACTCCTCGGAGAGCTGAGTGCTCTGATTCGGCATCTACCGGGGCCCGTACAGGATCCACGAGATGCTGGCGGCGAGCAGGACCATGACGAACAGGCCGGCGAGGACCAGCAGCGACTCGCCCATCTACCGGGGGCCCACGGGTGTGCGGTCCACCGCCGGGTCGTTCCCCGGCACACCCGGAGGCGCCGAGCCCGGCTGGTTCCCGCCGCCCTGGCGGGCCAGCTCCATCTGCATCTGGGTGATCGGGTCCGCGTCGAGGCGCATCTGGATCCACTCCTCGACGTCGGACTTCTCCACACCAGGGATGCGACCCCAGAGCGCCTCGACCGGGACCTGGAGCATCTGCGCGGCCTTGCCGAGCGCGTCCACAGCCTGCGCCATCGACCGGATGTTCATGTCCTGCCAGGTGACCCGGCTGGTGATGTCGGTGGCGTGCGCGTCGTCGTGGTGCAGGCCGCTAGCCAGGCGCAGCAGCTGGATGTGGGAGCGGCCGGCGGACTTCTGCCGCTCGGCGACCTTCTGCGTCAGGCTCGCGCGCGCGGCGGCGAGAGCCTCAGCGGACAGGTTCGCCATCTGCCCGGTCAGCTCATGGGTAGGTGTCTGCGACACCGCCGCGAGAGACTGGACGTCGGTCTCGTGGGCCTGGATGAACCCCTGCAACGGGGTCTCCGGCAGCGACCCGAACTTGGTGTCCGGGTCGTCGGCGACGAGGAGATCGTCCTGGCGCAGCTGGAGCTTCTTACGCCGCGCCGCTTCCTCGGTGTCCGGCTCCGCCATGCCGGCGACCGTGCGCACCTTCCAGCTGTTGAAATGCTGCGTCAACATGCGGTCATACGCGGTCTTGTTGATCCGCGCGGCCAGGGGAATGTGCGGCTCCACCTCGCCCGGAGTGCGCCCGTCCAGGTCCAGCTGGTTGCAGTAGCGAACCACCGGGCACACACCCGACTCGTGCGCCTGCGGCTGCCCCAGCAGCTCCACGGGGTTCTTCCCGAGCCCGGCGGCAGCGTCGACCTTCACGGTGTAGACGAACTCGTCGTCGAACACCTTGACCGTGGTCACGACCTCGGTCTTGTCCTTGACCTGCATCGCGTACGTGGCCCAGTCGTCCTCGGCGGGGTCCTCGTACCAGGCGAACATCTTCCGAGGCGACACACCACGGATCTGCGGCATCTCGTTGCCCTGGAAATCCTTGCCCGGCAGCGCCGTCGCGTAGGCGTACCCGTAGGCCAACATCGCCCGGTGCACCGCGATCTGACGCTCATCCCAGCCGTTGGACAGCCAGATCCGCCACGGCCCCTCAGGCTCAGCCATCGGGTGCGGCGGCCCATCCGGCGCCGACGTCGAACCAGGCGGGTCGATCGGCGCCCCAACCGGGTCCAGCCGCGACCGGTAGCCGTCCACGTACATGCACTGAGCCGTGCTCGTGACCACCAGACCGAGCCACGGCACGCGAGACAGCTCACGCAGCGCCTTCAGCTCCGGAGTCGCACCCTTCGGCAACTGGATGTCATCCGGATCCCAGCGGTACCAGCGGTCGATCCGGTCCAGCCGCTCCCGCTCCTTGCGCCAATCGGGCAGCAGCTTGTCCTGAACCAGAGAGGCCAGGGCTTCGGTGCTCAGCACAGTGTCACCTGGCCTTCCTTGGTCGGAGAACGTCTTGACGGAGCAGACAGCCGTCACAGCGGCAGTGGGGCTGGAACAGGCGACACCGGGGCGGTACCGTCGGGCCGCGTTCCGTTGGTCCGGACGCGGGTGGGCTTCCTGGGGCAACGGGAGGCCCACCCTTTTCCGTCTTCACCAGACGTTGCCGCTGCGGACCTTCACGCGGCCCTGCTGGGCGACCCAGAGCCGGCGCACCATCCGGGCGCCGATCATCGCCACCGCGAGGTCGACCTTGCGGG
>Ga0193742_1000205_pt1 | contig 43470 bp, 37 predicted proteins | sample L2c1metaG_FD_165511 | JGI IMG/M metagenome (GOLD analysis project Ga0193742, IMG submission 165511) | Soil microbial communities from a riparian zone of the East river system, Colorado, United States - L2c1 | ecosystem: Environmental > Terrestrial > Soil > Riparian zone | place: USA: East River... | reverse complement strand
CTGCTCGCCGTCGGCTCCTCCATCTGCGGAGTCTCCGCCATCATCGCCACGCAGGGCGCCATCGACGCCGACGAAGACGACTCCGCCACCGCCATCGCCGCCATCCTCGCCCTGGGAGCCATCTCGCTCTTCGCCTTCCCCCTCATCGGCCACACGCTTCACATGTCCGATCACGCCTACGGCCTCTGGGCCGGGCTCGCCGTCGACAACACCGCCGAGGCCACCGCCGCCGGTGCTCTCTACTCCGACGCCGCCGGAAAGTACGCTGTACTCGCCAAGACCTGCCGCAACGCCCTCATCGGCTTCGTCGTCCTCGCCTACGCCATCCAGTGGTCGCGCCGCAATCTTGTAGATAGAGAAAGTACCATCGTAAAGAGAGAAAGTGGCATCAACAGAGAAAGTGGCATCAACAGAGAAAGTGGCATCAAGAGAGAAAGTGGCATCCTGAGCGAAGGCGGCGCCTCTGCCGCCGAAGTCGAAGGATCTGCGGTCTCTTCGTCCAAACTGAACATCGACACCACTGCCGACAAGTTCCGCTTCCTCTGGAAAAAATTTCCCAAGTTCGTCCTCGGCTTTCTCTTTATCTCGTTGCTCGCCACCCTCGGCGCCAGCTCGAACCCAACCCTCGCCGCGCTCGGCTTCAACAAGGCGCAGCTGCTCGCGTTAGGAAACCTCAGCCGCTGGGCCTTCCTTCTCACCTTCGCAGGAGTCGGCCTGCGAACCAACCTCCGCGACCTCTTCAAACAAGGTGCACGGCCCTTCCTCGTAAGCGCCGTCGGCGAGATCGTCATCGCCGTCCTCACCCTCGGCCTCATCCTCGGAGCAGACCGAATCTATCACCTGTAGAACCATCGTTCGCGTAAGCCACACCCATTCAAGAAGGGCAGCAGGGATACTGCATCTGCTCGTCCCACTTTTGAGGACGCCCCTCAGGAGTCAGATCGAAGAGGTTCCAAAGAGGTTCGAGCGTTCCCACTTGACGCGGATCCTGACCCGGCTCGGTCGGGGCGTAGAGCAACTCCGAGCTCCATGTGTGGCGAATCTCTCCCTTCGATTCACGATGGAAGACCGACAGGTTCGGCATCTGCGATCCGTCCGCGTCTTCGCCGTGATAGTCGCGCTTGAAGGTGTTGTCTGTCGCCGAGAGCAGGCGCAGATATCTCCATCCACGGTCGCGGGCAAAGGCAGCGACCGTCTCGATAGGAGACTTCGCAACGACGACAAAATTAACCTTCTGCTCCACATGAGGCACAGCTCCATCGAGCTGATCGAGAAGCGCCGTGTGCACGAAGGACATGGACCCTCCTGCAACGGCAGCTTCGCGGCGGCTCCCTCTTCGGGTCCCGGACGGTCGTCACTGGGATGGCGGGGAAACATGAAGTGGTAGACGATCAGCGTACTTTTATCGGGTGCGAAGAGTCCGGACAACCGTACCTTCTCAAGCGTGCCGTTGGCAGCGATGGCGTCGAAGACATAATCTTCAGGAACAAGCCCTCCAGGCGGCAAGGCTCTCCGCGCAGCAGCTACCGACTCCATGGCGCGCCGAAGCGCAACCTCTTCCGCGAGCAGATGCTCTCCCGCAACCCGGTACTCCGAAGACTCATTAGGAAAGGTAACGCCCATGCGCTTCACCTCCTTTACCCACAGAGAAGATCATTTTAATGTGTATCTGTGCGTTTCATCGCCCACTCGCTACTTCGTCCGCTCCACCACACCACCCTCGCCCGCTACCAGAACCACCTTCGCCATCCCCAGAAACAGCCCATGTTCCACCACGCCGACGATGGAGTCCAGCTTCTCCGCCATCGCCTTCGGGTCGTCGATCAACATCCCCGAGCAGTCAAGAATCAGATTTCCCTCATCCGTGATGTACGGCGACCCATCCTTGTTCGTCCTCACCTTCGGCGTGAATCCCAGCTCACTCAGCTCTGCACTCACCAGAGGCTCCGCCATCTGGATCACCTCCACCGGCAGAGGAAACCTTCCCAGCTTCTCCACCACCTTCGACTGATCCACCACAACAACAAATCTCTTCGAGGCGCTCGCGACGATCTTCTCCCGCAGCAGCTTTCCGCCGCCTCCCTTGATCAGCGCCAGCCCAGGCGCAACCTCATCGGCCCCATCCACCGTCAGGTCCAGGGTCCGTGTCTCGTCGAAGCTCGTAAAAGGAATCCCGTAGCTCTTCCCCAGCTTCTCGCTGTCGTCGGAACTGGCGATGGCGCGAATCTTCAACCCCTGATCGCGAACCTTCTCTCCCAGCAGCTTGATCCAAAGCGTCGCTGTCGTTCCCGAGCCCAGCCCCACCGTCATTCCCGGCTCCACGAACGCGAGCGCCCGTTCGGCCGCTTGCTGTTTCAACCGCGTCTGCTCGTCGTTTGCACTCTTCGTCGCCATTCCTGCACCTCGCATCTCATATTCTTCCACCTCTCCGGCTCTTCCAGAAGATCCGGAACTCAAATTGTCTTGCACAGCGCGCCCCCCATCTGCCGGCAAAAAGCAACACTCCTGCCCCCACACGCCTCCTACCTCACAGTCGTAAGGAGTCCTATATGAGTAAAAAGAGCGCTCTCTCCGATCCAGTCCAACTGTCGCCCCTCGACAAAAAGGAAAATCTCCTCCAGGTCATCATCGAAACTCCCAGGGGAAGCCGCAATGAGTACTCCTTCGACACCGAGCAGAAGATCTTCTCCCTCAAAAAACAGACGCAGACGAGCGTTGCATCTCGCGAACGCCTGTCGGTGCGAAGGAATCTGGGGGCTCGATAATTGAAGCCGAAACTTCTGCTTACATTTCTCTGTTTGTTAGGGGCACTCCCCGTCTTTGCACAGTACACCGACGAAGTTGCCATACAGGATCTTGGAGGGCCGAACGAGTTTACCCAGCGCCGTGATGCCCTGATTGCAAAACTTAAGACCGGGTACCTGCTTCTTTTTGCAAACACAACATACCCTCCAACATCGGCGCACTATCGTGAAGACAACGACTTCTACTACTTCACTGGCATACAAAATCCGGGTGCGGTGCTCCTCATCGACGTGGGACGTAAACATGCGGCGCTGTTCGAGCCAGAGCAGATGGACATTGAAAGGCGATATTTTGGATCGAATCTCCTCTCGCTCCCTTCTCAAGAACGCGCAAAACTGGGATTCCCGGATGTTCGTCCACTCTCTACTCTGGATGACCTTCTCAGCCTGAGATTCTCTGATTCGGGCGATGTTGATCTGTGGCTCAGGCTTGGTTTCGGCGACAAAGATCTCGGAGCCCGCTCCGAAGTTGGACGGGACATTGCTCTCCGCTTCCGTCATCCATATGGTGCGGACTTGCCCGGAGATCGCGACATATTCAAGCGATTGCGAGACCGCTACCCCAATGCTCACCAGTGTGACGTTACTCCATACATTGATGCCATGCGGAACATCAAGACGCCAGCAGAGATTGCAGTGATGCGTCGGAATGGCCAGATTAGTGCGGCAGGTCAGATTCGCGCGCTCTCAGTGGCGCACCCTGGGGTCTACGAGTATCAACTGGAAGCTGAAGCTGAGTATGCGTTCCAAAGCGCTGGCGCGCAGGGCGTGGCGAATCCAGCGATCATTGCCTCAGGATCAAATAATAATATTTGGCACTATTTCCAGAATAGGAGAAAAACGGAAACGAACGACCTTGTAGTGATGGACTTTGCAGCAGATCTTGATCACATGGCTATGGATATTACACGCACGTTCAACGTCAGTGGTACCTTCACTGACGAGCAGGCGCGATGGTACTCCGTCGAATTGGAGGCGCAGAAGGCGATTATCGCGATGCTCCGTCCTGGTAATACTTATGAACAGGCCTACGCCGCAGGCAAAGCGATCTTCGACAAGGCAGGCGTTGAGCAAAAGCTTTTACCTTCCCGGGACATTTTGTAGGACTTGCGCAACACGACCCGATGCGCCCTTCCGGCGAGATCAAGCCGGGCCAGGTAGTCACAGTGGAGCCTATTATCGAATTTCCCAACAAACACATGCACTTCCGCATTGAAGACACAATTCTGGTCACAGAAATGGGTCCGGAGGTTTTGAGCGCAGGAGTTCCTAAGGAATTGCGGCAAATCGAAGGCCTAGTCGGAGCCAACTTGCCGAAGAACGCACAGTAACGGACGAGGTCTTCCTGAGAGAAGGACGGTGCACAGAAAGTTGCAGGCATTCTTGCCTCCTTTTATCGGTTGTCGCATAATCACCGGGTGCCGGGTGCCCCATTCATGCGGCTTCTCGCATGAGGGGGACATTCGCGCGAAAGCGCGAACCGTTCCTTCTCACACATCTGACCGCAAGCCCGGTCCCGCGAAGAGATACACCCCTTCCCACCAAAAATTGTCATCCTGAGCGGGTGAGTTGATTTTTAGAAATTGCTGATCTATTGAGAGATAGATGGCCGTTTTTTGGCTGTGTAGGAATTGTGCAGGCTATTTCTCGATTTCTGTGCATTTCTTGAACGCGAGACACCATTCTGAAGGGGCGATTCATAGCTTTTGGAAGGCGCTATGCAAGTGGCGTTGGTTTGCCTTGACCGACTGAGCCGTTGGCGCATGATAAGGACATTATCATGCGTGAAGCGTCGTCCTTAATGGAAGACGAATGGCATTCTCATAAATGAATGGGATTCAGTGTCCTCGCATTGCCAAAAGCTCATCCTTAGAGAAGAACTGTCCCTGAAGAAACACTCCATCAATGCGGAGAGTGTTTGAAATGTTCTCCAAAGGATTCGCATCGAGCAGCACAAGGTCAGCAACTTTCCCCTGCTCTACCGTGCCCACGCCCTTCGACACACCCATAAATTGGGCCGCGTCCCTCGTCGCCGACTGCAACGCTTCAAGCGGAGTCAATCCCGCCTGCACCAGAAGCTCCAGTTCGCCATGCAGCGACTCGCCGCCCTGCGGATACGCTCCATCTGTCCCGGCGAGAATTGGAACCCCGGCACGCTTCATCTCCCGCACCACTTCCAGGTCCTTAGCAAAGACTTTCTTCCCATATGCTATGTCTTCTTCGGTTGGATGATTCTGCGGATTGGTCTCCCAAAGAGTTTTGAGCACAGAAAGTGTAGGCGTCTGCGCTACCCCGTTCTTCGCATAAAGATGAAAAAGCCGCTGTGCCTTGCGCTCATCGAAGGTATTGAGTAGCCTCTTGTCGAAATCCGCCGTAAACTGCAATTCGCGCGAGGATTGCTTTCCTTCGCTTATTGTCTTCAGAACATCGTCATAAATCGACCCTAATGCGCCCATGAAGTAATCTTCATCGCTGGAGCAGGCGACCAAAACATTCAGAAACCGTCCGCCTAGATGCTCCACATTTTTCTGGCCCGCCTGCACAATGCTCGCCGCCCCGATCCTTGGCGGAATGTGCCCTACCAGCCGAAGCCTCTGCTTCTTCGCTTCATCAGCAATCGCCGAATACAGCTCCGGCGTCAGCGTCGTATCCACTTCGACATAATCGACGCCGTGCTGCTTGAGACTACGAACCTCATCACGCGCCTGCTGCTCGCTGAAAAGATCGACAATCAACGCCATCTTTATCGGAACCGGCCCCTCCATCAACGGACCAGCAATAAACAATCGTGGACCAACCAACTCTCCCGAAGCCGTAGCAGCACGAAGCCGTACAATGTCATCCAGAGACGCGCCCATGTCGCGGACGGTAGTAACTCCATACGACACCAGAGACAGAAGCGGTGCCTTCGCCTCGCCGAAGGCCGGTCCATGCAGATCGTTATTCCAGAGGCCGGGAATCAGAAATTTCCCCGTTCCGTCAATGATCTTAGTCCCCATTGGGGGATTCTTGCTCGCGGTTGTGATCGCCTCGATCTCTTTTCCTTGAACGATCACGGTGGCATTCGTCCGGGGCGCATGGTCAGTTCCATCAATGACCGTTACGTTCACAATGGCAATCTTGTCCTGTCCGAAAGCGGGATGAAAAGTCATCAAAATGACGACTAATAGAAAGAGCATCTGTCGCGTCATGCGAACGGTTACGCAGCCTTGCGGTGGGAAGTTCCCTGTGGTCAAAAACACTCTGCGCCAAGTAGAACCACATCCGCAGCGTGTCCCTGTGAAATAGGCTGGATTTGTCGGAAAGGTAGTAATTAGCTGCTCGGGAACACCGCTCTTTGATTTCCTGCCCGCCTGCGATGCGGGGCAGGCAGGGCTTAGAGGCTATGCCCCATGCCTAAGCCGTGTTCGATGACCGGCGCGATTTCTGGTTGCTTCGGCGTGATGGCTTGCTCCGCCTTTATCGCTGGCGCATGGGCGCTCTCGTGGGATACGTCATGCCCTAACGCTTCCGGCAGCTTCGCACGGTCGTTGGTATAAAGTTGCGCGTCCTCCGCACCGCGCGACACGGCGACGTAAGCCATGCGGCTGTTGAGCAGGTCTTTCGCGGCCAGCTCGGTATCGACGTGAATCAATACGCGCTCGGCAGTCTGCCCCTGGCTGGAATGGCTCGTGACCGCATAACCGTGATCGAGATGCGGATGCTCGCGTGGATCGAGCTGCACGTCGCGGCCTCCGTCCATCTTCAAGCGCATCTGCCCATCCTGGCCGATGGCTTCTACCGTTCCTAATTCGCGGTTGGCAATTTTCAAATCGTTCGCTGGTGCGGTGAACTGGATTCGGTCGCCCACGGCGAAGCTGCGCGGCTCTTCCCAATATACAGACACCCCCTGCTGACGGCGTGGATCATAGGTCAGCTCGGAGCCATCGGCCCGCACCACCGTCAACAGGTTCTTTTCAGCGTCAACGCTCTTGACTCGCGCGTATTCCCCACGCTCCATGCCAGTCTCTTTCGATGCGCGAGCGTAGCGCACTACATCATTGAACTCGTACCGCGCGGCCCATGTGCGCTCCGGCCCGGTAAGGTCTTGGCGTGGCACAAGCGCCTCAATGGGATGCTCTTCTTTACTGACCAGACCGTGCCCCTGCATCTCGGCACGAATAGCCAAATTGATCTCCACGCGGGAGCGATTGTCGGGAGAGACAACCAATGTGCCCTCCGGCGACTTTACATATTCCTTCGCAATCGCGGCGATGCGATTCTCACGCTCTGGAATCTCATGGACACGGCCCTGCCGCTCCAAACCCTGCACGGCCTCACGCACCTCGCCCCGCGCAAGCTGCTCGACTACCTGTTTCAACTCCGGGTTTTTCTGGCGGACGATCTCTTCGAGCTTCACCGTTTTCATGCCCGCGTCCTGAAGCTGCGCGAAGGGACGCCCGGCCTCGATTGCCTCATGCTGTCTCCGGTCGCCTACCAGCAACACGCGGTCGTTGGGATGAAGGCGATGCACAAACTCGTGCATCTGCTTAGTGGATGCGAGCGAGGATTCATCGAGCACATACAGGCGGCGCTCGCCGGTATCCGGCTTTTCGCCACGCGCAAGATGCTTTTGCAGCGTCGATGTTTCCATGCCTGCGTCGGCCAGCTTTTGCGCCGCACGGGACGTGGGCGCGAAGCCTTCGACCGTGTACCCTTGCGCCTCCGCGCCTTCACGGATGACGGCCAACGTCGTGGTCTTCCCTGCGCCAGCGACACCATCCAAACCCACTATCTTTTCGCGGGAGAGAAACACTTGGTCAACGACTTGACGCTGCGAGGCATTCAGCTCCGGGTGCCGGTCCTCCGTCGCAATACGGATACGCGCATCCACCAGCATTGAATCACTCATCCCGCGCTGATTGCCTTCCTGCATCCGTGTGACGATCTCGCGTTCCATGCGAAGCATCGCAGCGGTGGTGTACTGCTGTCCTGCGCCCGCATGATGGACCGTGCGAAACTCGCCTCGCGCGGCCCGTTGCTCGAACTCCTGCCGGACGTGGGCATACGTTGTTTCACCCATGCCGCGATTGAGCGCCGCTTCCAAAAGGTCGCGCCGGTCCAGCACAGCGGAACGCTCGAACAAATGATCGCGGGCATACGTGACGGCCTGTTGCGCGGCCACTGTGCTCCGATTCTGCGCGGGTTCGTGAACGTGGCGCTGTCCACGCTCCCGCGCCTCGGCCACAACGCGGTCGGCCTGATGTCCATACTGCGCGGCCAGATTCCGATGCCGCTCCAATACCTCTCCCGGCGATAGCAGCTCCTTGCTGTCCCGCGTCCGGTGTGCCGCAACCTGCGCGGCTCCCGCTCCGTCTATCCCCATTTCGCGCAGATGATCTTTGATCTGCTCGCGGCGTGGGCTGCTGGCCTCCAGATACTCTTTCGTGTAGCCCTTGATCTCCGGCTGTCCATGCTTGCCGCGCTCCAGCTCATAACCCAAGCCTTGCAACCGCATCGCCAGCTCGGAACGGTACAGGCTGGTAGCAACGCGCTGCGACGCGAATAGCTCCTGTGGCTGCAAGGCGCGTGTTTGTCCGTTGTCGCGTTCGGTGACATTGAAGATCACAGCATGGGTGTGGAGCTGCGGCGCGGCGTAGCCGTCTACAGGCCGCGCGGTATCGTGCTCGAAGGTAGCCGCAACGAATTTGCCTGTCGTCTCCGGCGCATGGACGTTGCCGATGCGGGCCTGCGTGTACTTCTCCAACTCGGCCAGTGCAACACGCACGCTCTCCCGATGTGCTTCTCTTACGCGCTCATCGCCGCCCACAAGTGCGGTGAGAGAAACAGATTTCGGCGCGGAGAACGTAGCATCCCAACCGGCGCGATGCTCTACACTCGTCACTTCTTTACCGAATTTCCCCTCATAGGTTTTAGAGACCTGATGGCGAACGAGCTGCGCTTCCGTGTGCGGATGCTGGCCTTCGGTCAGACGCGCAAAGTGCTCATTACCTACCGCACCCTCTAAGCCCCACTGCTCGGCCAGCTTGCCTTGCCACTCGCTATGTCCCTGCTGGTCGCGGCTCCAATAGTTCTGCCGCTCTGACGCAAACTCGCGCTCATGGTACGTTCGCACCTGTGAAGCTGACAGCGGCTTGGAGATGGTCAGCATACTGCGCTCTGCTCCATTAGACGCCTCACTCAATCCCTTTGGACTCGTCCCACACAAACGCTTCTTTGGGTTTATCAGTCGGCTTGTCGGCGGGCGCATCGAAAAGTGGAAGCGTGGTTTGGACCGCTGCCGATGATTTGGGTTGCTCTGCGTGAGCTACCGGCGTCGGCAGTGACGGCCTGGGCGCAATCTCCGGCAATTTGCGCTCGATGAACTCCGGTTGTCTGCCATGCTTCCTTGCGAACTGGAAGTGAACCGGCACAACGCGGTTTTCCTGCTTGATGAAGCCGTGCAGCGGCTCCAGACCGGAGATTTCCGAAGCCATGACAAGCGGCTTGGTCGCAATCTCCATCGCATACGATTTCCTGCTGCCGAACAGCTTCATGCTGCGCGATTCCTTCAACCGCTCCACTTCAATTTCCCCGATGGCATCGGAAATCCACTTCGCCGCTCGTGGCTCGGTGGTCTTGAAAAACAGCTTGGTTGCAGGCTGCGAAAGCATCGCCTCGGCGTCCTGCCCATAGCGTTTTTCAAGCTGGCTGCGGCCCTGAAAGCCCAACACAACAGGATTGCCGTACTTGCGATTTTCCGTGACGGCGGTGTGGAGCTGCGGCAGCTTATTCAATGAGGCCAGCTCGTCCAGCACAAACCATACCGGCTTGGCCGTGTGGTCTTCGCAGTAGCCCATCATGCGGAGGATGAATAAATCGAGCCACACGGAATGGAGCGGCAAAATCTTCGCGCGATAGGCAGGAGTGGAAGTCAGAAACACCCAACGCTTCCGGTTCACATACCACTCTGCTGTCGCAAAAGTCGGCCTCGTATGCTCCCACTCCGGCAACAGTTCTAAGCTGTCGGCCACCATGTTTAAGCTCGCCAGCACACCCGCCCGCTGTGCGGGCGCTCCGGTATCGAGCAGCGCGGCCAGCGGCGTTCCTTTGACTGCAAACTCAATCCGCGACGGGTCGGCCATCATGCTCAGAATGTCCCTCGGCTGCGGCTGCCGCTTGAGCAGATGAGCCAGTATCCGGCGCGGCCCATCGGTAAAAAACTCTTTCTCGTATTCCTTTTCAGGCAGGAACGCGGCGGCGATAGTCGTAGCCGTTTCGTCGCGGTCGATCTCGTTGCCAAGACTCCAATAAGGGCATCGCTGGTCCAGCGGATTCAGAATCAAATCGCCACGCGCAGGCGAATAGAACTCGCTCACAAAGTCCATCGCCGGGTCGTAGACGATGGCGCTCTCTCCACGCTCCCGCACCTGACGGAGAAGCTGCCGGATGGCGTTCGACTTGCCGCTGCCGGTGTCGCCCATTATCAGAATGTGGCTCGCTTCCAACCTCTGCGGGATGCAATAGCTTGGGCCGAAGGGCAACCACCGCAAAAGCGCGTTCTCGAAACGCAGACGGAAACGGATGCCGTCCGTCTTTGCGCTGCGCCACCGTAAAGCCGATGCCAGCTCCGGGCCTTTCGTCCTGCGTCCGTGACGTTCTTCCTGCTGCCGACTCCGGGCAAAACCCTGCTTCGTCCAAAGCCGGAGTACATAGAGCAGCATCAGCGCGGCAAGACTATTGAGCATCGGTCTGCCAAACAACCACCACACGCTCACGCCATCGTAGACATATTCGCGCAACCCTTTGGCGAGACTGTCTGCGGGCACTTTCTCTGGGGCGCTGTAGGCCACTCCGCGCCAGCCCTCGGCAATGGCTTTGGGCGAGAGGTTGACGGGCAATTTCGCGTCCGGCCCTGTAACTACATCCTCGGCGGAAGCAGGGATGGATTTCCGCCTAGGAGCGGTCTTCATCACCCATCGGATAGTCATCTCACTGTGCGGAATCCCAGCCCCTACGGAGCTGGCGGCATAGGTCGTGAGGTAGACCTTTTGCAGCGGTTCAAGTGTCCAGTAGAGCCATGCCGAGGCGGGGAAGATGAGCACCAGCGGCCCGACCGCAAGCCAGAAAAGAAACCAGAACGGCCGTCCCGTCCGGCTTGGGAAACGCATGGGGCCGCTCACGGCTTGCCCCCGTCCGGTCCCTCCTGGGACAGAAACCCTGCGAGCAGTTTGCGGGCATCGGCCAGCTTCCGGGCATTGGCCTGGTCGCGGATTTTGAGTACGGAATCGGGTAGCAGATGCTTGCCTTCGGCGTTCGCCTGGGCCGTCGCGTGAAAGAGATTCAGGAGCATGTATCGCAGTGCCGATACCTCGGCCAGCACCAGCTCGGTAGGGTCTGCCGGACGTTGCCGCGCGGCTTTCAGGGCCAGCTCACGCAGCCACTCGGCCACGGTTTTCCCTGCGCCTTCGGCGGCGGTTTCTACCTCTTCCAGCTCTTCCGGCGTTACTCTGGTGGCGATGGTTTTAGCGCGCAAAACCGGACGCGCTTCGTCCTTCGGGGAGGCCGGAGACTGCAACGGAGCCGGGATGCGGGGAGTGCTCATGGGGAAACCCGCCTCAAAATCAGCTTGCACCGCTACGATCTGGCCGTCAAGCGTCGGGATACTGGAAGCCATTGCTTATCAGTACGTTTACGCGCCGCGTTCTATAGAGTGCTCTGCACGTTTACGCGCGTAAACGCATTGTCGCCGTACCGGAGTTCCAAATTGCCAAACTGCTGATTCAAAGTGCGTTCACGTTGGCTAACCGAACCAAAGAGCCGGTTTACCAGCAGCATCCCATTTGGGGGTGACGTGTCGGCCTTCTCCCGATGCGTAGCATCGCTCGTCTCCTTCTCGGACTTCGATTCGGCGCTTGCAGGGATCATGTAACGGACTCCTTGGCGATTCTGGCCGGGTGCGACTAATCTCAACAGACATGGAGGGTCACGCTAGGTGCAGGTGGCGAGAAGCACGTTTGCAAGTTACGTGGAGCTTGCAATTTTGCAAGTCATTCCCGGTCCTTGCCGCTGCGCGGATCGCGGGTGCAAAGTAGGGAAACTGAATGGGAACATAAATTGCAACGCGTCGTTTGCAAGACTCTTTCCTTGTTCTAGTCGAGGTAGTCGCAGAGCAGGAGAGTAAGATCGTCATCTTGCGTGACGGACCACTGCTGAACCGAAGAAATTATCCGATCGGCAGCTTCGGCTTGGGGAAGGTCGGCAGTCTCGCGAACCACTGCATGAAGGCGCTGCCAGCCGAACTCCTCTTGATGTACATCTGTGGCTTCTAGCAATCCGTCCGTGTAGAGAAGGAGACGGTCGCCCGGCAGGATGGAATGACCGACAGTGGTATACGTGGCGAAACTGAAAGCAGCCAACATGAGGCCGTTCTCAACGATTGAGATGACCTCGCCCTTACGGAGAAGGAGCATAGGTGGATGTGCTGCTGCAGAATATCGCAGCTCCTGTGTCGCTGCATTGAGGTAAACATAGGCAGCCGTGACGAACTGGCTGTGCGTGTTGCCGCAAAGAATCGTGTTCATTCCATGCAGAAGACCGGAGGGGTTGCTGGCCTGTGCGCGAAGGGTGGTGGCAGCTAGTTTAACCATGGAAGCTATGAGCGCGGCGGGAACGCCGTGACCGGAGACATCCGCGATAAGTAGGCCGGCTTCCGGATCGTCCGCGAGGACGAAGTCGTAGAAGTCGCCTGCGACCGCACTCATGGGACGATAGCGGGCGGTAACACGAAACGCCTTCGATATGGGGAACGAGGAAGGCAGGATGGAAGACTGGATGCGTTGGGCGATTTCGAGCTCTTTCCGGATGACGGTCAGTTCTTGTTCGTTCGCGAACGTGCGGCGTCCGGCAACAATGCCGAGCAAGATAAGGAGGACAACAAAGCCAATTGGCTCGATGTTGTAGTAGCGGCCGAATATCCCCGTAATGTTGTCGTAGAGAACCCCAATGATGAAGAGAAAGAGCCCAACCCGAATAAGAATGACGTCCGAAGAATCGGCCCTGATACGAATGAGCGCGATAAGTAAGATTACAAATGTGGCAACAATGAAGGTGTTATTGACGACTCTAAGTGAGACCTGAGGTCCAAGAAGAAGTGTGGCGATTGCCACGCTGAGGGCAACCGGCCAGACGACAGCGGCAAGAATTCGCCCCACTCTACCGAGAAGGTTTAATTCACGTAGGAAGAAGAATGCTGGTATCGGGACCAGAAACCCAATGGCGATCACAATCCGCTGAAACATGATTGGCCGGAGGCCCAATCCCCAGAGAAGCTGGTAATTCATTTCCAGTCGAACGCCATAAACTACGGCAAATAGAGAGAACCAAAGAAGCAAAGCGTCGAAGCGGCGGCGCAGAAGTAGGAAAGATGCCGCTAGCAAGCCCACAGTAATGGTGGCGGCGCCCAAGAATAGATAGATTTGAGCGTGATTGAAGACCCGTAGGACATCACTTCTCGCGAATTGTGGGTCCGGAAAGTAAATCACGAACCATAGTAGCTGATCCCTTGCACTCGGAGAGACGGCAAGCTGGGCGAACGCAAGGCGGCTTCGCCGCTACCGTGCTCTGTATGAAAAGTGGTGTGCTCCGCAACACACCATGGCGACTATTTGGCTCTGGCTATTTGTGTGGATGATCTTTCAGTTCGTTCAGCAAGCCGACGACGAACTGTGGGTCAAACCCATGCCCTTCGGCATTGCGGAGGAAGACGATTCCAAGATGGGACGAAGGGTCAAAGTACTCTCCCGCCAGGAAACCAGCCACCAAGCCACCATGCCCAAGACCTACGGTATTTCCTTCTCGCACCTGCATCAGGCCGAGACCGTAGCCCGCAGCTCCGTCCTCTTCAGCCCAGAACATCTGCGATTGGCTTTCCAGCAACATCTTTCTACTCAATACACTCTCGGGCCCGTAGCCCATTTCAAACGAGACGAAGCGAGCCATGTCGCCCACCGTAGTGAAAACGGCACCATTGGGAACTTTGTAGCCACGACCGTTCTTCAACTCTTCGGTCGATTGTTTGGGATCGGCCACGCCATCGTGCAGAACATAGCCTTTCGCAAGGGCTGAAGTCATCTGGCCATTGGGTTCAAATCGCGTATGCCGCATCTCCAGCGGCGCGAAGATGTTTTCCTGAACGTAATCTGTATACGCTTGACCGGCTGCTCTGCTTAGAGCTGCCCCAAGGATCGCGTATCCCATATTCGAATAAATGAAATGAGTATCCGGCTCTTGCTCATACTTCAGCTTCGGCAGAGCTGCGATCAAGGTCTGCTCCCATTGGCTCACTGGCCCGGTGGTAAATTTCTCAACATCGTCGGGCTCCTCACTTAGTCCCGCATGATGTGTCGCGAGTTGAATCAGGGTAATCGGTGGTGCACCAGGATACTTCCCCGTAATTCGGTTCACCTCCGGGAAGAATTTCTCAACAGGGTCTGAGAAATGAACTTTCCCTTGCTCTACCAACTGCAGGAGCATTAAAGCGGTGAACTGCTTCGTAATGGAGCCAATGCGGTAGACCGTGTACGTGTTGGCCGGCTTCCCATCTTCTACGTCTGCCAAGCCGTAGCTTTTCGTCCAAACGAGTTCGGGGCCAGAAACAATCGCAACGGTCAGCCCAGCGGCGCGGTCCTTCTTGTACTCGGCTGCAACTAGCCTTTCGACCACAGTGATCCTTCGGGCCATCTCCTGTCTTGTCTTGACAGGTGACTTGAGGTTTGCTGCATCGGGAGATTGAGCCTCTCCAGGCCAAACGATTAGGATCGCCAGACATACGCACAATGGTGATCGGGATTTGACTGGATTCATCATGGGCTTATGGCGCAGGAGCGATGTAAAGTGATCTGTCTAGCAGCTGACACAGTGTACGACTGTCGGCAAGTCCGCATTGAAGGAATCCGTGCAATTAGTAAAGCACAGCAGTGCCGGATCAGCGGCAAGTTAGAGAGTTGGCCGTTTCCGATCTGAATTTTCGCCAGGTCCCGTTCTTATCGCCTACCACATGGCGTTGGGGCATGCAGTACAAAGACGGTTCTGATTCTGAGCGCTCTGCACAGACAGACTCTCGACATGGCGGACAATCGAGCGTAGTCGCATTGAACCAAGACTAGGGGCGACCCAAGCAGTGAACGGCATCCGACGAGCGTATTCAGCTAACACCTCGGCGTCTGCCGCATCAGTTTTCGACCGTCGAATGGTTTGAGCAAATCGATTGGCGACCTTGGGATTCAAGACTGCGACCTCGATCCCTTCCGCCGCGTCCAGTGCAAACGCGAGATCCAGAGAGTAAATTCCCGTTGCTTCCAATAACACTCGAACAGATGACTTGGCTTTCCGCAGCCAGACGATAAGAGCTTTGTGCCCAACAGAAGCGTTAGGAAAGCTCTTTTGCTCGACTGGCTGATGCACCCGCTGAATCGCCACGGTGAGACTTTTAGCACTGACATCAATGCCACAGTAGATTGTTTCCTGAACCAGTATGGATCGCTTGCTCATGAACGGCCTCCGGCATTAAGATTCGGCCTCGGCTCCCGTCCCTGTCCGCAGTCACGGACTAGCTCTCGTCGCCGACCTTGAACATGCAGGCTTTATGCCTCTGATTCTCCACGGCGTAAGAAGAGAGGGACGGTGGCCGTTCTCTGCGACAGGCTCAGGATTGCTCCCGGCCTCAGGTGGGTACGGCCTTTCCGCCGAAGCGCAACTTCATCGTTACGCCTCAATTCGCAACATACAATGTGGGAAGCGCAGAACGCAAAGCGGTCGCAGCGAGGGCAGGAGACCTCCTCCCTCTCATGCAACGGCTATTCTGCAAGTTGACAAGTGTTAGGCTACGGGCTACAGTGATTCAGGTGAGAATACGAAACTTCGTCCATAAAGGTTTGAAGAAGTTCTACACGGACGATGCCACAAAGGGCGTGCCTCCCGATACGGTGGACAAACTCCGCAAGATGTTTGCCTTTCTGGACGACATGGACGACCCGGAAGAATTGCGGATGCTCCCCTCATGGAAGGCGCATATCTTGACGGGCGACCGCAAAGGCGCATGGAGCCTGAGCGTTACGGCCAATCGGCGGTTGACCTTCCGTATCGACACCGCCGAGCGCGAGATTTACGACGTGAATTTAGAGGATTACCACTAGGCCAAAGGAGAAGAGACCATGCCCATGAAGAACCCGCCCCATCTTGGGGATTTCATTCGGACGGAGATTATCGAGGCCGCAGGGCTGACGGTTACAGCCGCCGCAATAGCGTTGCGCGTCTCGCGGCCTACGCTGTCCAGTCTGCTCAATGGCAAGGCCGATCTCTCCGGGGATATGGCGCTCCGCATCGAGAAAGCCTTTGGAGTGAAGATGGATACGCTGATGCGTATGCAGTCCTCTTACGACATTGCCCAAACACGTAAGCGTGAGAATCAAATCCGAGTGCCGCGCATTTCCGTGTTGGCCGCTACACATTAGCGAAGTGACATACCTCCGAACCTCAACGGCGCGGTTGAGGAAGGACCACACAAAGCGCACGAAGAACAGCCGCCAGCGGCGGCTCGTGCGCGGAGATTTGCCGCTAAGAACGCCCCGGCGGGGCAACGGCAAATCAAAACCATCTCAGCGAGGAACGTCCGGGCCGGATATTGGGATGATTATCTCCCTTCGCCAGCCTCCGCCAGCGGCTCCGGCCAAAGACGGCTTCGGGAGGCTCACGGTCAGCGCGGCCTGTGGCGCTGACCTCTCTTATCTCTATCGTGCGTCTCCGCCGCTTTCGACGCCTTCACCTTGGTATCGTCCGGTTGCGGCAACTCCCATCCCGCCATGCCCTGCAACACGCGGTCGGCGTGTTTGATGGTGTTCACATGCCCGTAGTGCTGCTCAATCATGTGGACGGAAGTTCCCATCTGCTCGGCAAGGAAATACACGTCCACGCCTTCCTGCAATCGGAGCGTGGCATAGGTGTGCCTGAAGCAATAGGTCGAGCGCGGAACGCCCTGCGTTCCTTCGCGCAGATTCGCTTCGTTCAGAAGATCGGCAATCAGACTGCTGTAAAGCGTCTTTGCGGGCTTGCCGGTGATGTTGGTAAATACTCTGTCGTCCTGTTCCGTAGCTTTGGAAATCGCATGGATGCGTTCTAAATAATCTCCAACGCTCTTAGGCGCAACCAGCTTACGAGACTTGCCCTTGCCCTGTACGAACAAGACAACGATCTCGCGGCCCTCGCGGTCATTTGCGGGCATAATGTCGCGCCAGCGGAGATTCTTCATCTCCGCTGGCCTCATGCCTGTATTGCAGGCAATCAAAATCATGTTGTAGGTGATGGTGCGATACCAAGTGCTTGATGGCTTGTCGGCCTCCGCAATCCACTTGCGCCCTACGGTGTGGAGCTTGCGATATTCCTCCAGCGTGAACTCATCTCGCCTCATGATCTTAAGTTTGGGACGCTCGTCGAAACGCTGGCTTGCCGGAACATAGCGTTTCTTCACTGCATAGTTCATGATTGCCCCGAAGATGGACATCTCGAAGCGGATGGTGGAATCACTGATAAAGGGAACCGCGTGAACATCCTTCGGTTGGACGGCAATCGGCTTCAACACTCTGATGCCAAGGGTTTGCTGAACCTTGGTGCGGCGTGCGGATTCATGGTCCGCGAAGGATTGGGCCACGTCTGCGGTGACTTCCCGAACGCCGTTGCGCCGGTGGCGTCCCGCGCCGTTCTCCCGCCGCCATGCCGGGTAGCCGCCCCAGCGTTCGTCACCGATAAGATGGACCTGCGTTGAACCTGCATACCTATCTAAAGTGCCCTCAATGACGGCGCGGAGTTTCTTGGGACGCGCGGCGCTGATCTCGCCGCGCTTCGCTCGCGCTTCCTGCGTCAACAGATACTCGTGCGCCACATCACGGAAAGGGCGGTTGAATACGGGAACGTCATGCTTGATGCGGAACCGCACGTCCGCATCTTGATCGAAGGCGCGTTCCCGCGCCGCTTCTCTATCAGAGGTTTTAAGCGAAACCGTCTTGTAGCGGTCGGCCTTCGGCATCTTCATGCGGCAATACCACATCCGGTGGTCTACGTCGCCGCGCCGGAAGAGAATCAGGCCGGGTTTCAGCTCTTCTTTCTCGGTAACAAACGCCATGTTGCCTCCTGCGTTTTATTCCGTTCTGTGCAGTTTCCGTGTAGATTCCTTCTGCAAGCTATTAATTCTTCGTAGCTGTGCAGACTTTGTATGGAACATTATAGAAAATTATGTACTTTATTTCTAGTTATTTATGATATAGTTCTCATCCTGAGCGGAGCGCCGCGAAGTCGAAGGATCGACGGCAGCCCAAGCAACGTCTCTCAGCCTTCCCCCCTCCTACCTCCATGGCTAAAAAGAGCGCTCTCTCCGATCCAGTCCAACTGTCGCCCATCGACAAAAAGGAAAACCTCCTCCAGGTCATCATCGAAACTCCCAGGGGGAGCCACAATAAGTACTCCTTTGATGTCGAGCAGAAGATCTTCTCCCTCAAAAAAGTCCTTCCTGCCGGCATGGTCTTTCCCTACGACTTCGGCTTCCTCCCCCGCACCCTCGCCGAAGACGGCGACCCCATCGATGTCTTGCTCCTCATGGACGAGCCCGTCTTCCCCGGTTGCCTCCTCCGCGCCCGCCTCATCGGAGTCATCGAAGGCGAGCAGATCGACGGCAAGAGACGCATCCGCAACGACCGCCTCCTCGCCGTCGCCGAGGCCACCCACCTCTACGCCGACATCAAGAGCTACACCGACCTGCCGAAGAAGTTCATCAAGGAGCTCGAAGAGTTCTTCGTTCACTACCACAGCCTTGAAGGCAAACGCTATAAACTCCTGGGCTGCAAGGGAGCCACGGCCGCCTTTACCCTGATCCAAAAGGCGAGAAAGGCCGCATGAACAGGTGCTGCCCTGGTGCCTGGGTGCCCCATTCATGCAGCTTCATCGCAGAGATTCTCTCTCGTCTGTCAAACCTTTTCTTTCTCTTCAAAGATGTCCAGAGGGGATATTTCTCTTTTTCAGAGAGGGCAAGGAGATCATGAGATGCGACGAATTACTGACTTTGATCTCAGCCAAGAGGCTTCACTGGCGAGTAGTTCTTGAGATCGTCAAGCGCAGTTCAGTGAGTGACTTGGCGATTTGCACTCACTCAGAAAGGAGGGTGACAAGAGCTAACATCGTGGCTCTGAATCAGCTCGGTGACAGCCGCTCAGAGAACATGAGGTGCAGGTGCCACGGGTCGATACTGTCCTTCGTTATGGGCTGACTGGTAGCCCTACGATGTAACACCATAGGATGCAGCGACGGCTTCAAGCTTCCCGGGAGGGGTGTTGCGGATTGTCTGGATACATTGCTCGAATCCCCCTGGAGTAAGGATGACCACCATGCGCCCGGGCTCGCTGGAGATATTGCGCCAGCTATATGGGGAACACCTTAGGCAGGGTGATGCTAGGCGGCCGACACCTCGAAGGTCTTCTCTCCGATCGCGATGCGGTAGCTACCCGCGAGGACCACAAAATGCTCTTCCTCGTTGCGATGAAGATGCATCGGCGTGGCACAGCCTGGAGCTGCAATGGATTCAACGATCGCATACGCGCCGTTTGTATCCAGACTGGAGAGTCGTACCGCGATACGCTCCCTGTGAGTACCTTCGTACCATGGGCCGCTGTCGTTCCAGCTATCAAGCTTGTTGCTGGACTCCGCCACTATCTCAGTCATGCTTCTTGCAACACCTCTGCCGTTTTATGCTTTCCTCGGGCAACAGAACGACTGTCACGCGTCTGATGTTTTTGAAATGCCTGTTCGATGACGTAGGCGGCCACATCCAGCCCGCGTGTCTTTGAAATTACCTTCTGGAAATCATCAGCCCGCTCGCGATAGCTTGAATCTTGCAAAACTTTCTCAATCAAACCCCTCAGGCGGTCCGTTGTCAGCTCATCGACTTCGATGAATTCGCCTGTGCCATGATGTGCAATTCTGGCGGCAGTTCCTGGCTGGTCATAGCCTATTGGAATAGCAACCATGGGCACTCCATGCGCCAGGGATTCAAGCGTTGTATTCAGTCCAGCATGCGTAATGCAAAGCGCTGCACGCTTCAGCAATTCAATTTGGGGAGCAGAGCGGACGACAATCGTATTGGAAGGGATAGGACCCAGATTCTCTGGATCAATATTCTTGCCCACAGAAAGTACAACTTGAACATCTTCCAGGGGCTGAACCGCTTCAAGAATGTGCTTGTACACGTCATCCAGGCCATTGACCAGTGTCCCCAGTGAAGCGTAGATAAGAGGTTTGTTCGTCAATTTCTCCCATGGAAAAGGTACTGGCTCCCTCCCCTCATCGTCGTGAAACGGCCCGGCGTAGTGAAACTGTGCCGGCCAGGGAATTCCGGGAAAATCGAATTCCTTCGGCGTCTGAGTTATTACAGCCAGCTTGGAAACAGTCGCGGCAGGATCATTCCAATCGATCTTGAGTCCAACTTTTTCAGCATACGACCTCGCGACTTCCGCTATCGGGCCAAGGATCGCGCCTAATTTATGTAGATTCGCAGCGTTTCGCTTAAGGCCCTCTGGAGAAGTATCGAGTGGGGAGCTGAAAAGAGAGGGAGGAGTTGCTCCCGAGAAATCGAGGTGAAGAACATTCCAAATGTGGATATAAGGAATGGACATGCTTAGCGGAACAAGCTCGATGAAGAAGTGGACGGTGTCGATTACCAAAGCCTCGACGCCGGTTATTGCTAATTTTTCAGCCAGGTAATCGAACGCCACTCGTGTGAGGTCAGGATTTAGATCCATACACGAATGCCGCACTACCTCAAAGCCATGCAACGTGGCCACGGAGCTATAGACTTTGTCGATGGAACCGACAGGATACTCTGTTTCTCCGTAGGGCACGAAGTCGAGGCCCGCAGCCCGAGCGAAAGGCTCGACATCAGGAACGCCGAAAAATACAACTTCATTGCCGCGTGATTGTAGTCTGCGTGCAAGCGCTATCATGGGGTTCAAATGCCCTGACAAGGGCATGCTCACAAAACCAATCTTCATTGTTACTCCTTGTTTTCCGTTCATAGGAGCCGCAGCACGCAGCATGGCTCAGACAATAATTCGCGCCTTAAGTTCAGTCATGAAATTGTGTCCTGTTATAAAGACCCGGCTGAGCTGGTTCTATTCCACGATGTTGAGATGAAGGGGCATATTCGGGAAGAAAAGAGTCAGAAAATGTGGCTGACCGCCGCCAATCGATCTACCTGCGCACAGATTCCATCGAACAGGCTAAGCGGTCCTCGGGCGTCCTGGCTCCGGAAGCAGACATGGGACCGGCTGGCTACATGGCAGCTTATCCTATCGCTGCTGACAATCTCCGTTTGGGTCATGTGGTGATCGCCGACTCTGTGAACCCTGTCAAGATCACGCGCGACGCCTATAGAGACGTCGCGGAACAGCTGGGCATCAGGTCTCTTGAGGTTGAGGTTGTCTGCTCGGACAATGTGATACACCGGAACAGGGTGGAAACTCGACATTCCACTGTCGAAGGGCTGACGTCACCCACTTGGAAACAGGTCGAAAGACGCCAGTAGGAACCCCCTGGAACCGCCCCCACCTCCAACTCGATACCGCCTGTCTATCGGTAAGAGAAAGCGTGGAAAGGATTCTAGAGACAGTGGCATCAGCCACATTGCAAAGACCCTGAGCTCCGTCTCCTGAAATGAGTTCGTAACAACCTCTTCCACTCCGTAAAACCATCATCTTGCCCGTTCTCCAAAAGGCCGGAAAAGCCTGTCAAGTCCGAAATCCCGCAAACAACAGAAGACAAAAGAACTATTTCTGCCGATTAGATCTCCTCCATTTGCGATACTTAAAACACGGAAGAAAACAAAACGCTCTGTCGCAGCCAATATCTCCTTTATAAAAAGGAATTTACCTTCAACCCGTTTGTTTTGAATACTTTGCATTCACCACTCAGCTAACGCAAGCAGATTCAAGACTTTGCACAAAAAATCCGGGTTGGGGTGCCCTCGTACTAACCCGTCAGCAGAACACGCTATGGTAGCCTCCTTAAAGGGGTTGCACCGCGCGCAGGCTACCTCGAACCACCGCTATGGATGTGATCCCGAAAAGGCTTTGGCCGCAGTTTTTCCCCGCGGTACTTCTCTCGCTCGTTCTTCAGCCTTGTCTCGCACAGAATGCCGCATTTGGTTCAGACACTCTTCCTGACGCGCCGCAGCCGCAGAATGCTCAAAAGCCGAGCACGATGAATCCGGCGTCGCAGCCGCAACACACCGAAGAGGTCACTCTCGCCGGAACCCCAAAGCGCCTGCTCGAAGACCAGAAGGCCATCTGGACCAGCCCGCTGCGCGTCAGGCCCAGCGATGGAATCTGGCTGGCTCCCTTCGGAATCGCCACCGGACTGCTGATCGGAAGCGATCAGCACACCATGACGCAGTCGATTCACCTGAGCCCCGACGCTCAGAGCAAGGCCAACACACTCTCCAATGGAGCCCTCGTCGGCATCGCCGCCGTCCCTGCCTCCACCTACCTCTGGAGCCTCTTCAACCATGCTCCCCAGGCCCACGAGACCGGACTGCTCACCGGCGAAGCCCTGGTCAACAGCCTCGCCGTCAACGAGGTCCTCAAGATCGCCATCCGCCGCGATCGCCCCCTCGTCAATAACGCCGAGGGCAAGTTCTTCCACTCCGGCTGGAACGACGGCTCCTTCCCCTCGAACCACGCCACCATGGCCTGGTCCATGGCCTCCGTCATCGGCTCCGAGTATCCAGGTTGGCTCGCGCGAACCGCAGTCTACGGCCTCGCCAGCACCGTCAGCGTCAGCCGCGTCCTCTCCGAGCAGCACTTCCCCTCCGACGTCGTCGTCGGCAGCGTCGCCGGTTGGCTGATCGGACAGTACATCTACCACGCGCACCATAACTACACGCTGAACCCTTACGATTCTCCGCGGCCGCTGCCGAGTAACTACATCGCGCAGAACACCTCCTCTGGGCAGAATCTTCCCGCCCTGCCCGCGCCTCCTCCTCCGCCCGGCTTCGGACAACCTCCCGACCCCATCGAGCACCGCCCGCCGCCGCCCTTCGACGCCGATCCCGACACCGTCGGCTCGACCAACGTTCCCATGGACAGCTGGATCTATCCAACGCTCGAGCGGCTCGCCGCACTCGGCCTGATCCCGACCCAGAACGCCGCGATCCGTCCCTGGACGCGCCAGGAGTGTCTGCGCCAGCTTCACCAGGCCCAGGAGATCGCCGACCGCCTCAGCCTCTCGAGCCCCGGACTGGTCGCCGAAGCCAAACGCCTGATGACCGACCTCGACCGCGAGCTCTCGTCCGAGTCGACCTCGTACCAGGAGCTGGCGCTCGAATCCAGCTATGCGCGCTACGGAACCATCGCCGGACCTGCGCTGAACGACAGCTTCCACTTCGGCCAGACCTGGTGGAACGACTTCGGCCGCCCGCAGGGACGCGGCTCGAACGCAATCTCGGGCTTCTCCGCACGAGCCCACTACAAACGCCTCTTCTTCTACGCCCGCGAAGAGTACCAACACAGCCCGGGAGTTCCTGTACAGTCGGCGGAGAGAACTGCCCTGATCAACCAGCTGGACCGTATCCAAGAGAACGATCCCTTTATTCAACCTCCGGTAGCCAGTGCGGCCTACGAGCGCCAGCGTCCCCTCGAAATGTATGCGGGTCTCGCGTTTGCCGGCAACGCGGTCTCCTTCGGCAAGCAACAGCTTTACTGGGGACCGACGACGATGGGACCTCTGGCCTTCTCCAGCAACGCCGAACCGACCTACAACTTGCGATTTGTCTCAACCCGGCCTCATCCGTTGCCGTTGATTCCGTCGATAGGCACCTACCGCTTCGACATCGTTCTCGGCAAGCTGTCAGGTCACTCTTACCCTGCAAGACCTTGGTTCAACGGCCAGAAGATATCTTTCAACTTCGGCGACAATCTCGAATTCAGCTTTACTCGCTGGTCGGTCTTCTGGGGTGTTGGACACCCCATCACGCTGCATTCCTTCAAACAGAATGTCTTTAGCTTTAACTCCACTGGCGGTGGTGCGGGCGGGGGAGGCGGAAGCGCCGGCTATGGAGACCGTGACGATCCAGGGGATCGCAAGAGCAACTTCGACTTCCGCTACAGGCCGCCGTTCTTCAACCGGATGGTCACGTTGTATGCGGACGCATACTCGGACGACGATCCCAATCCCATCTCTGCACCGCGACGCGCCATCTGGAATCCGGGAATCTATTTCGCACGCCTTCCGTGGCTTCCTCATATGGACCTGCGGGTCGAGGCGGTCAGCTCCCAGGGTCTCGCGACCGACTTCGGCGGCCAGCACTTCTTCATGAACAACCAGTACCTGGACAGCAACACGAACAAGGGCTACCTGCTGGGCAATGCCATCGGCCGCGATGCCCGCGCGATCGAAGGACGCACGGGGTACTGGTTCTCCGCACGTACCCGCGTCGAGGCCGGGTACCGGCAGAATAAAGGAAGCACACTCTTCCTCCCCGGTGGAGCCACGATCACCGACGGCTTCCTCAATGGCTCCTATGCCATCAATCGCCACTGGACCGCACAGATCTTCACCCAATATGAGCGGTTTCTGATTCCGTCTTACATGCCGGGCGCGCAACACAATACCAGCGGATGGTTCCAGCTCACCTGGAATCCAGAGCTGAGCCTGCGGAAGTAAGTCGACCGCACACCGTTTTGAACACGCTCTCTTGTCGAACGCGCTTTCAATTTATGAAGTTGTCCTTCTGAGCCGAAGGCGAATAATCCCTGTATTCAGCCGGTTCCGCCTGAAATCTCGAAGAGGAAATTCACTATCGAACTGCCAGCTGCTTCTTCTCGCGCGCAAGCACCCTCGCAGCATGGATCGAACCAGCCGCCACTCCCAAAAACTGAGCGCAGGATCGCACCGCCAGCAGGACCGGCGAAAGAATCCCCACCACAGGATCCTTCTTCAACGCCCGCAGCGCGAACGGGATCGTGCTCAGCAGAAATCCTGCAACAACGATTCCAGAGATCGGAATCGTTGGCCGCAGGAACAGATCGACGATCACCGCAAAGACCAGCGCCGGAGCAAACAACAGCTGGAGCTTCATGATCTGCGGCGTGTGGCTGTCCTTCACACCTTTGCCTGGATTCTTCTTGACCGCGAGCATGCGCCAGAAGGCAAACTTGTACTTCTTTTTCAGGTAGCTCGAGAACGTCGCCGGATGCGTGTGATAGACGATCGCCTGGGGAGCGAACTTCATCTTCCATCCCCGCGCCGACATGCGATAGGACAGCTCGATATCCTCTGCGCACGCGACTGGAAAAGAGGTGTCGTAGCCGTTCCTCTCCTGGAATCGATCGCGAATAAACCCGGCGGAGTAGGTATCTATGAAGTCGATGCTGGGAAGCCCGGCCATCAGGCGATACTTATCCTCATACTCGATCTGGACGAAACGGGCAGCCAGGCTCTTCTGATGCGTGCGATAGATGCCCTTCGCGCCGACGATCTCCGGATCGTCAAAGCAGGCGAGCATGGCGCCCAGCCAGTCCGGCATGGGAACGCAATCGTCATCCGTAAAGAAGAGGATCCTTCCCCTTGCCTCGCGTGCGCCCCGGTTTCGCGCGGAGGCGGGACCTGCGTTGGCCTGCGAGATCAGGCGAACCCCAGGGTAGCGGCTCACAACCCTGGCGGTCTCGTCCTTCGAGCCGTCGTCGATAACAAGAATCTCGACGTCGCGTCCCTGAGCCTTCTGCTCTTCGATCTGCGGCGTAAGCGCATCCAGGCAGTGGTGGATGCGGGAGGCGCCGTTGTAGGTGGGAATAAGAATCGATGCCGGCAGGGAGTTGGGGTTCAACTCCTCTGCCGGCATCGGTCCTGATTTTGCGTTCGGATTCGCGCTCGGATCACTCATCGCGTGAGCGTTCAGGCGGTCGCGCCCTGCGTCTTACCCGCGGCGGCCTGGGTCTTGTCGTGCTGGCTTCCCTTCAGCAGATACTTCGAGAGCGTAAGGAAGCCCTTGACGTTGCGCTGCAACTCGCGGCGGTCCTTCAGAGACTGCTTCAGCTTATATGTCAGGTAAGACGGGGCGAGATAGAAGCTGCGCCGCGCGCGGTCGCAGAAGCTGACCAGCTGCTCGTGCGTGATGTTGGGCAGAGTGACGACGCTGTTGTGAAGACCGTCCTTGGTCAGCCACGCTCCCCAGTCTTCGATCTGGATGTACTCGCGCTTCTTGGCCTCCTGGTAGGCGACCGTTCCCGGATAGACCATGATGGGGAAGAACTGCGCCGTATCCGGGCGAAGCTTTTTGGCGAAGTCGAGCGTCTTCTCCATGCTCGCGGGAGTTTCGTTCAGGTTGCCGACCATGAAGCAGCCGTGCACCATGATGCCCGCCTCCTGGCAGCGGCGAACGAAGAGGTGAGCCTCTTCGTGATACTTGGCATCGCGGCGGTCGTCATTGTTCTTCTTCATGCCGTTGATGACCTCAACGTCGCCGCTCTCGAAGCCGACGCAGAACAGGCGAGCGCCTGCCTTGTGCACGACAGAGAGGAACTCGACATCGGCTCCGATGTCGGCGCGGCAGTTGGCATCGAACGGAAGCTTGTTGCCGCGGCGGATCAGCTCATTGGCCAGTTCGAGCGTGCGGGGTTTGCTGACGATGAAGGTATCGTCCTCGAGCATCACCGTCTTGATCTCGGGCATCTCCTTGGCAACGTACTCGAACTCGTCGGCAACGTTCGCGACTGAACGATAGCGCATCGTGTGTCCGCTGAAGGTTTGCGGATAGACGCAGAACGAGCAGTGATAGGGGCAGCCTCGGCTGGTGTCGAAGACGACCAGGGGCCAGAGGGAGTGGCCGTAGAAATAATCCGGCGTGTGCAGAAAGCGCTTGTAGACCTCGGAGACGAAGGGCAGCTCGTCGAGATTCTTGATAGCCTCGCGCTGCTTGTTGCTGATGATCTCGCCCTTGGAGTTGCGCCAGACCAGACCATCGACCGCGGAGAGATCCGCTCCTCTCTCCTTCGCGGCCAGCCAGTCACGCACCGTGTACTCGTACTCGCGAATAGCGACGGCCTGAAGCGCACTCGACATCGCCAGGGTCTCGCGAGGCAGCGAGGAGACGTGGCGGCCGACCATCAGCACGTGGAGCGAGGGCTTCGCGGCCACCATGGCCTCGACCACGCTGACGTCATTGAGGATGCTGGGAGTGGAGGTATCGCAGATGACGGCTTCAATATTCTTGGCTTCAATGCGGTCGATCACCGCCTTCACCGAAAAGTTTCCCGCGGGAGCGTCGACCAGATCAACATCATGTCCGCTCTGAATCGCAACACCAGCCGCAGTCCCCAGCCATTTGGGGTAATAAAGCGTGCCGCTCTTGGTGACGGCGGGGCTGCGCTGCTCACGGGAAAACCGGGGGTGAAACGGTGGGTTTAAAAACAGAACTCGCATTTAAGAGAAATGCCTCCGACTGCACATTAGTTTACCATACACGGGATCGGCTCGAAGACCGAGAGGATACTAGTAAGTTACTACATTTGCAATGAGATAGCACGTACAAAATCATAAGAAGGCAGGCTGGCCGGCTCCGCGATTGAGCCCTCTCGTACGACAGAAATGGCATTTTCGAACCGCCCAGAGGGAGTCGCGGTCCTCAAGCCCCAAAAATGCTGCCGCTAAAGATTGACCAGGGTCTCGCTCTTCGAAGCCGATCTTCCTTCCGGGAAGGCTACCCTCCACGGGCGGGGCTCGCCTTGATCGCGCTCCTCGAGGAGTTGGTCCAGCTCACGCAATACCAGCTCAGGAGTGACCTGGTGCATGCAGCCATTGAAGGTGCAGGGGGCAAAATCTCGGCCATCGTAGCAAGGTCGGCATGCGAATCCCTGACCGCCCCAGACGCCGACAACGGAGGATCGCCGCGGCACACGGGTTGCGGGATCCGTCGGACCAAAGATGCCGACAACGCACGTCGTACTCAACCCTGCCATGTGCAGTGGCCCAGTATCGTGGGTTACAACTGCATCACAGGCATCGCAGGCGCTGATGACCTGTGGGAGCGTCAATGCGCCGACCGAATTCTTGACCGATAGATCCTGAAAATACGGTATGACCCACGCATCCTCCGGGCCGCCGAGCAACATAACCTCCCAGCCACGATTGAGTAATCGTCGCGACAGAATTACATATTGATCCACAGGCCATCGGCGCAGAATTTGCTCTCCCAACACATTGCTCGTTCCACCAGGAAAGATCCCGATGCGTCGTGTTGCGCTTTGAGCTGGCCACGGGGACGGCGGAAGAACGTCCGGACGTATCGGCGAAACACTCTGTTCCCTGCAATCGTCCTTTGCCTCAAGAAGCACGCGAATGTATTCGTCGGTGTGGTGGCGTCCTGCAAGCAGAGAACTCTCCCTCGAACTCCGGGACAGCGCAAATTTACGTCGAGCTCGGATCGGGAACGCCACGAGATGGAAGCGACGGTCGTAATATAACGTCGCGCAAAGGTCATATCGTTGAAATGCAACTTTACGCCACAGGCTCAGGATCTGTGTTGCTCTCAAGAGAGGGCTTCCAGTAAGAATAGCCTTATCGTCGACAGGAATGACGTGGATCCAGGAATAGCATTTGACCAGAGATTGAGCAGCCCCGCCGCATACCCAATAAATCTCAACTCCTCGCTCATAAAGCGCCCATGCAGACGGCACCGCCATAATGACGTCGCCGATCTGGCCAAATTTTATAATGAGAGCTTTTTTATCGAAGGACTGTTCCATAGCTAATTGAATGCGTCTCAGCTTTTAGCAATTTATGTCAGACCATCACGATCGCGCAGACACTACGAACCGTGACAACAGTCGTTGATCCTCGAATTCATAGAGTTGCGAGCAGCGCAGCCGCGGTTTTTTCCGAACACGACTCCCAAGTGTAATGTTTGCTTCGCTCGAATCCTATAACTCTAAGACTAGAGCGAAGCCCCTTATTATGAACAATTTCTATTAATCGAGCCGCGATTTGATCTTCGCTGCGCGGATCGAAGTAAAGCGCTGCGTCTCCGCATACCTCGGGAAGAGAACCCGCCTGCGACACAACTGCGGGAATACCAGCAGCCATCGCCTCGACCGGAGGAAGGCCGAATCCCTCATAGAGAGACGGCATGATGAGCGCGTCTGCATTTCCCACCAACGAGAGAAGTTCCTGAAAGGAGACCGGGCCCGTCATGTCGATGCGCTTCCCGGCCTTCTCTACCCGTTCGAAAAACTCCGGCGATTCGCCTGTAATCAAGCCCTCCTTCTGTCCGACGATCACGAGATCGTGCGGAAGATCTTCTTTGATCTTCAGGAAGGCCTCCACAAGACGCCTCAGGTTCTTATACGGCTTGATGTTGCCCACGCAGACAAAATAGGGCTTCGACCGAATCGCGGGACGCTCCGCGGCACCGTACCACTCCGGCGAGACCCCCAGAGGGGTGGGAATGATGTTGTCCTCCCGTGGCCCCTTCGTGTGTCGAAGAAGCTCCGTCTTGGTGAACCGGGACACGGTGAAGATGATCGAGGCCCGTTTACGAAGAGCACGGAACATGGTCTCGGCATAGATTCTTTTTTTAGGATTGCTGACGATCTCCTCGACTACGAGATGGCTCAGGTCATGAACGGTAACGGCCAGCCTGCCTCGATAGAACAACGGGATCGTGTAGTAGGGCGAGAAAAACAGATTCGTCTCTTTCGGGATCGCGAGGGGGAGCTGAATCTGTTCGGAGAGGGAGTACCGTCCTGTTCTGCAGTCGATAAGCCGGACATTCTCGGAATCACTCCAGGAAAACTCCTTCAATCGGTCGCGATCGCCAAGCCCGACGATGGAGACATCGCGCAATTGAGAGACAAGGCCAGGCATGATGCCCTTGATGTAAACACCAACGCCGGAGGCGTCGATCCAGCGCAGATCGATGCAAAGAGTCTTCACGGCGGTTTCTCCTTCCTTTCCCTAGATCCAGCCGCCCAGAACGACTACGAAGTCTGCATGGAGGTCCAGCTTAAACATTTCACAATTTGTCGCGTACCAATCCAAATCCACCATCGACGGCAATTTCGCAAAGCTAGACTGCGGCGATCGATGAGGGCCGGTGTTGCAGCATGTGCAAGAGACGAATGCAGCACCAATTGAAGAAGTAGATTCCGGCCAGCACAAAGAGACCGGAAAAACCTGCACTCAAGGTGACAGTCGAGGAAATGATCAAAAGCGATGACATCGCGAAGGCTTTCATCATGGAGGGGTGTCGGGACGTCACGGCTTGCTTCACCCCCATATCGACTCGATACATAACCATCCCCACAAAAAGACCTACTGCGACAACCCCAACCACACCGAAGTTGAGGTACCCCTCTCCAAAAGCTCCCGGTCTCAATCCAGGATGAACATGGGGATCAAATCCAACGGTGAGCGCAGTTGCTGCCCCCAATCCCCAGTGGTCTCGAAACTCAGAAGCAAATCGAGGAACAAACGAGGTCACAGCCGCCAGGTAGGTCTTTCCAAGCCAGAAGTGATGATCCCAGTGAGCATAAACCCAAGCGAAGTCCCTTAGATCTGAGAAGTTGTTCCCATAGAACAGGAGCATTACGAAAATTTGGAGGAAATCGGTTAGCGAATACTCTCCGCTACGGACGCTTCCGAGATAAAGGGCGATGGAAAGCAGCAAAAGGACAATGCTGAAGATTCTGAATAGACTTATTCGATTCCTGAGCTGAATCAGATAACACACCAGGACGCCGAGATAGACACCGATTACAGCGCCTCTCGAGCCGAAAAACATTAGTCCTAAGCTCAGGAGCAGAGTACAGATCAGCAGCTTTCGTTCTTTCTTTTCGACATAGCGGGCAAAACAGTGAGAACCAATAAAACCCGAATAGGTCGAGATAAGGAGAGCCACCGGACGCAAAGCTGGATTAGTAAACGTAAACTGCCGTAGATCAAAGCCAAAACCACTTTTGCTAAAGTAATAACCCAGGATCATAGCCTGCAGTAGGAGGCATATCCCAGTTTGGAAAACGAGAGTCGTCGGCGATGACATGACCATCATGGAACACTCAGGCACCAGGTCAAGAAGTCTCACTGCCAGTTTCCTGATGCCCAATCCAGTCCGGATATGCCAAAAAAAACCTCCCGCGAGCAGCGAGAAATAGCCGAGTAAAGTTATCAGGAAAATGGTAGGCAAAGAGGCGACGACTGCTGGGAAATCAGAGCCCAGAACAGGGTAATTCAGTTCTCCTTTTGAAAAAGGAAGCATGAGCATATTAGGAAACACGCACATTAGAAACAGCTGTACGTGCCAAATGTCGATTCGGTATCCTCGCCTGTAACAATTGAAGTAATACGAAAGCACAAAGGATATCAGCGCGATCAGGTCAAGCGCGTAGAGAAGATCCCACGACATATCTCTTCACCATAACAAACCAGCGAGCCAAATCGGCTCATCGTGCAGTCCTACCTGCACGAAACTCATTGGATCCGGTCTTAATAGGAATCTCTCTAAAAGGTATACTAGAGACATTCCGGCACTCTTCCTCTTTCCAAAAATGAGTGTCGAAGGTAACTCTCTTCCTGTGAGAACATATTTCCTGTGAGTCAATTGGAAGGATCGATCCGGGCCCCTGACGGCTATGCGGATCCCGAAAATCTGGTCATCGCTTCGGGGCAGCCAGAGCTCTCTCTGCTGGATCTGTTGATCGTTTTTGCGCGAGATTACAGATTCATCGTCAAAATGGCGATAGGTTTAGCTCTTCTTGGACTCATCGCAGCGCTTGTTCTTCCAAATCGTTACAAGGCTATAACCTCCATTCTCCCCCCCCAACAGAATTCATCTGCGGGTTCTGCGCTCATGTCTCAACTCGGAAGTCTCAGCTCGCTTGCTAGCGGGGGAGGTTCTGGTCTAGGACTTAAAAATCCTGCCGATTTGCAGGTGGCGCTGCTCAAAAGTCGAACTGTTGAAGATGCCATGGTGAAACGTTTCCACATCATGGATCGCTTCCACATCAAATACGAATCCGCTGCCAGGAAGGTGCTGGAAAGCATCGTTAATATCGAAGCGAGCACCAAAGATGGTCTGATCATCATCACGGTAACCGATCACGACCCGAAGATCGCCGCGGACATAGCCAACGGCTACGTCGAAGAGTTCAAAAAATATTCGGCCGGGCTGGCGGTCACCGAGGCGTCGCAGCGCAGGCTCTTCTTCGAGCAGCAGCTCAGCGGAGCCAAGGACAATCTCGCCAATGCCGAGGAAGAGCTGAAGAAGACCGAGCAAAAGACTGGCCTGATCCAGCTCGACAGCCAGGCCCGCGCCGCGATTGGCCTGGTGGCTGACCTGCGCGGGCAGATCGCCGCCAAGCAGGCCGAGATCACCGCCATGCGCACCTTCGCCACCGACGAGAATCCCAACCTGCAGATCGCCCAGCAACAGTTGGCCGGTCTGCAGGCCCAGGCTCAAAGGATGGGAGCAAACTCGGAGGGCACGACGAATGCCTTGATTCCCAGGGGAAACATGCAGGAAGCAGGCATCGAATACGTCCGGAAGTATCGGGACGTGAAGTACTACGAGACCATCTTCGAGCTTATCGCGCGGCAGTATGAGGTCGCCAAGGTCGACGAAGCACGACAGGGATCGATCGTTCAGATCGTCGACCGCGCCGTCGTTCCCGATCATCGATCGTTCCCATCGAAACTGATCTTCACGGTCGTCGGTGGATTCCTTGGCCTGCTCTTTGGAACTGTCTGGGTCTTTGTCAAAGAAGGAGTGCACCGGATCTCGAATAATCCTGCCGAACATGACCGGGTCGAGACGCTAAGGCAACTCCTTCCCCTGAGGAAGCGACGGGCGAGCGCCAATTAGAGAGCGCACTTCGCCCTTGCACAAATACCCCCCAAAATAGCCGGCTCCGGTCGCATTCTCCTGAAGATTGGAGCCGAAATGTCCTAGCTGGACGGCATCTTCCATCTAGGAATTGACCTGCCAGTCCCGGCTCGACGAAGCCGGCTTCCGGGAATCAGCGCAGAGCTCCTTCGACACAGGGACCGCGTTAGAATCCGCGGGGCATTCAGCGCGCAGGCATCATGACTTCGGTGGAAGCAGAAGCCTGTAACCAGACCACCAACAATAAAGCCCAACGGTTCCAGGGAATGCGTTGGGCTTTGTTGTCTCTCGATTCAGAAGAGGTATCGCGAGCCGGTTCTACATCACTGTCCGAGAACCGTATTCGCGGCCGCAATGGCGATGCCGAACTGCCCGACGATCTGCGCGATATCTACGATCAGACGCATCGTCTTGCCCTTATCCAGGTTCAGCGGAATCACAATCGTGTCGCCCGGATAGACGTGGAGCGAGTTGAATCCGCTCCCGCGCAAAGTGGAGCTGTACTGCTTGCTGATCACCGCTCCTCCGGCGCGAATCACGTAGGCGCGCTTGCTGTCGGCGTCACGGTTCGCACCTCCGGCAAGACGAATGTAGTCTCCTACCCTCCGGTGCGGATCGTACACAAACGAGTTCTGGTTATAGACCGCACCGTCAACGCTTACCGTGGAAGGCACTCGGGGAACGATAAATCGGTCGCCATCCTCCAGCGGAAGATCCGGCAGCTGGTCGAGACCGTGAGCATCGACCGGTATCTCCAGGACCACTCGACCGGTCGCCCGAGCCTGGCGCAGGCTGTTCACGATGTTCTGATTCTGTTGCTGTGCGAGCGAAGCGCCGGCGGCGTCCTGAGGACTGATCGACCGGCTCGCATTTGCGCTGGCAACGGTGCTCGCCTGTAAGGCGATCTGGTTGACGTACTCGTTCAGGCGCTGTTGCTGCACACGCCGTGTCGATTCGCGGGTGAACTCCGATCCATACATGTAAGAATCAGGCGTGATGCCGCCCGCTCTCTGTACGAGCTGACGCAGCGTCTCGCCCGCATGCACGCTGTAAATGCCGGAGGAGGTAAACTCACCCTCCAGGCGAACGAAGCGCGTCTGCTGCGACTGCGGCACGCGGATGTCTGCCTTCGAAAAGATAGTCACGACATCGCCCTGCATCAGTTCGAGATTCTGTGACTCGTCACTTGCAAGCACCAGCTTGCCCAGGTTGAAGGGCAGCAGCGCGGTGGTCAGATTCTCCTTGCTCTGCCGCTCGACGACGGCATAGGACCAGTCGATATCCGGCTCGCCCAGTTTGACATCCGTCTTCGGGTCGAACTGGCCCGAGGAGCTGCTGCGGGTGCTGGTCCCGATACTTGCGCTCGCCGAGCTTACCTGGTTGGTGCCGCTTGTATCGCCGGTCTGCATCGTCTGCAGCGTGCCGAATGCGTTGGGGTTATTGGTCTGGATCGGCAGGTTGTTCTGCGGATTGCTCTGCGTGTACAGGCGATTGATGTAGTAAGGAACTTCGGAGTTCTGCGAGCAGTCCAGCCCCCCGTCCGTCGGAGCATCGACCTGATCCTGCGGTGTAGTGGGGTTGAGCAGCCGGTTCTGAGAAGAAGAGCCGTCGCTATAAGGACTATAGGGATTCGTCTGGCCGCGGCTCCGGTTCACAACCGGATACCCTTTCAGGGCCAGGTAGTCGATCGATGAAGAATACCTCCAGAAAGGATCGTCTCCCTCTTCCCCTGCCGGAATCCCATAGCGCAGGCCAGGAATTCCATATGGCGTCGTGGGAAGGCAGGTCGGGACGTAGGTCATCATCGGCTGGCCCAGCTGGATCCGCTTCAGCCAGTAATCCCGCGTGATCAAGGCGTCCTTGTCGGGCAGAAGGTCCTTCACCCGCATTCCCGGCTTCCACATGTAGCGTCCGGGATTCGCGACGTTGCCGCGCAGCGTAACCGCGTCCTTGAACTCACCCGCAACCGCCACCAGCTCCAGCAGGTCGCCGTCCCGCACCAGCGTCGACTTCCCCTGCGCGTCGAGCGAAACTTCAAGCGTATTGCGCATGTGGCGTTCATCCACGCGCTCCAGTCGAATCTTGTCCCGAGAGGCGACGTTCGTCAGCCCGGCGGCGAGATCCAGCACATCGCCCACCGTGGTATCGGCCGTGCGCAGCTCATAGATCGCCGGGACCTTCACATTTCCCGCAACCGCCACCTGGGGGCCGACCGGTGGGATGTAGATCACATCCCCAGCCAAAACTGCAACGTCGTTCGACTTGTCTCCGTGCACCAGAAGGTCGTAGAGATCGAAGTCCACCACCAGCTTGCCACCGCGCTTCAACTGAATGTGCCGAAGACTTCCCTGGGGAGAGGGGCCGCCGGTCACGAAGATCGCATTCACCAGCGTGCTCAGCGAGCTGATGGTATAGGTTCCCGGACGGCGGGCCTGTCCGACCAGAAAGACCTGGATCGATCGCAGCTGCCCCATGCTGACGTTGAGCTCGAAGTTGCGGAAGAGCTTGCTCATCTGCGCCTTCAGGCTGGGTTGTACCTGGTCGAACCGCAAGCCGGCCACGTGAACCGTTCCGACCTGGGGCACGAAGACATCGCCCGCGCGATCCACCGGAAAACGGCCATTCGTCGTCACCTGGCCCCAGCTCTGGATCAGCAGCTCATCGCCCGGACCGACGACATAATCCGGAGCGACCGGCACGATGTTCGCCGGAGCAAAGGTTGAGGGCGGGTTCCGGAACAGGCTCGCACCGTAGATCGGGAGCATCTTGCCGACCGAGTTGGCAACCAGCTGCTGAAACTCGGAGGGAGTGTCGAGAGGGAGCCGCGAGAACTGGTTGAATGGCTGCTGCTGTTGTTGCTGGTTCTGATTGTTCGTGGCGCCGTTCTGCTGGGGACCGTTCAACACCGGTCCTGTGGTCACGCCGCTGGTCCCCTGGGAAAATCCACCCTGCTGCAGATTCTGATCGCCGTTGTTTCCTGCACAGGTGGGGTCGGAGGGATCACAGGAGCTCTGTTGGCCTCCGAGTCCTCCGCCACCGCTTCCGAGAGTCTGAACGGGAAGCTGGGCTGACGCCATGCCCGCTACGAAAAACAACAAAACCGCAACATAGCCAAACACGCGAAGCCGTAGGAAACCAGACTGCATCCGAACCAATTCTCGCAAAATCCATCAACCTCTCAGAACGTTCCCTTCGCAGAAGCCGTTGAGCATCCCGCAGTCCAGAACCGATACCTTCAGCATACCCGAATGGCCCTGCCGGGCCAGCAAAAATGGGGGTGGGAGCAGCTTTCGCGGCACTCTCCGCCCCGTGCCGCCCGAGCTAGTTCTTCTGCCCTGTCTCGATCGCCTGGGCCACTCGCAGCATGGTCCCCTCGTCGAAGTGACGGCCCAGGACCTGCACCCCGATCGGAAGAGCCTCTGCGGTCTCGCCGCAGGGCACGCTCATCCCGCATAGGCCCGCCAGACTCGCCGCAACCGAATAGATGTCCTCGAGGTACATCTTGACCGGGTCGTCCGTCTTCTCGCCCAGCTTGAACGCGGGAGTAGGAGTTACCGGCGCAATCAGTACATCCACCTCGTGGAAGGCGGTGAGGAAGTCCCGCGTCAGCAAGGCCCTCACCTGCTGGGCCTTCTTGTAGTAGGCGTCGTAGTACCCTGCGCTCAGAGCATAGGTTCCAAGCAGAATCCTGCGTTTCACCTCGGGGCCAAACCCCGCATCGCGCGTCCTGCGGAACATCTCCGACAGCGTCTTCGCTTCTGCATCCCGCAGACCGAAGCGCACACCATCGAACCGGGAGAGGTTGGAGGAGGCCTCCGCCGTCGCGATCACGTAGTAGGTCGGGACCGCATACTTCGTGTGCGGAAGGCTGACCTTCTTCACGACGCACCCGGCCGCCTTAAGACCATCGAGAGCCTTTTCCACCGCCGCGCGAATCTCCGGATCCAGCCCCTCGCCGAAGTATTCCTCGGGAACGCCGATCTTCAATCCCTCAATCGGCTTTTCGAGAGCCTCGACATACCCATCGGCCGGCCTGTCCGACGAGGTCGCGTCCATTGCGTCCTTTCCGGCCAGCACCTCCAGCATCGTCGCTGCGTCTCTTACATTCTTCGTGAAGGGGCCCACGCGATCGAGCGAAGAGGCGAATGCGATCAGGCCATACCGGCTCACGCGGCCGTAGGTCGGCAGCACTCCGACCACCCCGCAAAAGGCCGCCGGCTGCCGGATAGAGCCTCCCGTGTCGGTCCCGAGCGTGGCCACGGCGAACCCTGCCGCCACCGCCGCCGCCGAGCCTCCGCTTGAGCCACCCGGAACCCGGTCCAGGGCACGGGGGTTCCGCACCGGACCGTAGGCCGAGTTCTCATTCGAGCTCCCCATGGCAAACTCATCGCAGTTCAGCTTGCCCAGCAGAACCGCCCCTGCCGCCTCCAGCCGCTCGACCGCCGTCGCGTCATAGGGAGGACGATATCCCTTTAGAATCAGCGAAGAGGCCGTCGCGGGAGCTCCCCGCATCACCAGCACATCTTTGATCCCGACCGGGACGCCGGCCAGAGGAGGCAGTCCCTCGCCCCGCTGTGCCATGGCATCGATCTTCGCAGCCTGCGTCAGCGCCCGTTCCCGGCTCAGCGAGAGATAACTATGGATCTCCGGGTCCTCCGCCTCAATGCGCTCATAGTGCGCCTCGGCCAGCGCGGTGGCCGTAGTACGCCCGGCCGCGACCGCGTCGCGCACCTCATCGATGGTCAAACTCTTCAGACTCTCTGCTGTCAAACCTGTCTCTCCCAACCCGCCTGAAACCCACCTGACTTCGGCTCAGCCGATCGCTCGATCACCTTCGGAACCTTGAAAAACCGCCCATCGGTCTCCGGAGCCGCCGCCATCACCTCGGCCCGGTCCAGCGAAGGCTGAACCTTGTCCGTGCGCAGCGTCTCTCCGTGCCCGTGAATCACCCGGTCTTCCAGCACCTCGCCCACCTGGGCCATCGGCGGAACGTCGCTCGTATCCAGCTCATTCAACTGTGCGATATAGCCAAGAATCGCATTCAGATCGCGTTGCATGCGCGGCTCTTCTTCCGCGGTCAGCTCCAGGTTGGCCAGCTCGGCCACCCGCCGAACATCTTCGATCGTGACCTCAGACTGGCTGACACCTGACACTGCCTGCCCGCCCGCCACCTTTATGTCAGAATGCCCGCTCATCGCTTTGATCCTTACCTCTTCACTATAAAGTGTAGCTTGGATATCTTGACTCCCGCGACTCTCGCCAGCTCGATCTCCAGATGCGCGCTCATACTCCGCATCTCCTCCAGCCAGGCCCTCTCGCGAACCTCGATCCGCACAACCCCGTCGTCATACCCGGCCACCTCACCTCGTTCGGCGAGTCTTGGACCGCACACGACCACCCACGCCATCCCCAGTTTGTCTCTCGCAGAGAGACCGCTCAGCCCGCGACGCAGGCTGGTCTTGATCACGTCCCGCATTCCTTCCATGCAGAAGATCCTCCTTGTATGGAAGAGAGAGCTGGAGCTAAGCCATGGCCTTGGTTCTGATCCTGTAGAGGCGTTATGACCGGTAGCGCCACTCATAAAGAAATTCGATCTTGCCGCGTCACTGGAAGATTCGATAGAAGCGGGGAATCAGTGGCCTAGTAGGCTCCATCCTGGTTCACGACAGCAGCGAAGGTCCTCATCAGAATCTGGACATCTTTACTCAAAGACCAGCGGTTGACGTACTCGCAGTCAAGCGCAACCCGTTCGTCGTAGGTCAGTTCGCTTCGGCCGGAGACCTGCCACAGCCCCGTAAGTCCCGGCTTCACCCTGCAGTAGCACTCAAAACAGTCGCCGTACTTCTCTACCTCCGCCGCTACAATCGGCCGGGGGCCAACCAGGCTCATATGTCCGGCAAGTACGTTCCAGAGCTGGGGCAGCTCGTCCAGGCTGTAGCGCCGCAGAATCGCTCCGAGCCGGGTGATGCGGGGATCGTGGCGCAACTTGTGAGTCTTCGTCCACTCCGCGCGGGCCACGGGATTCTGGGAGAGATACTCCTCCAAGACCTCGGCCGAGTTGACGCACATCGTCCGGAACTTCCACATGGAGAAAAACGAGCCGTTTTTCCGAATCCGCCGGTGCGAGTAGAAGACCGGTCCGGGCGAGCTGATCATCACCAGAAGCGACACCGTTCCAATGGCAGCCGCAATCAAGGGTGCGCAGAGGAAGATCAGAAGGACATCAATGCAGCGTTTGATGATCCGGTAGCGGAACAGCTCCGAAGGCATCGCGTCGAGCGGATATCTGAAGACCGCCCTGCTGATCGTCTCTGTGTGCGAATAAGAATCTTCGATAGCCGCTGTCCGCGACTCGGGAGATTGATATTCAGCCTGCATGGAGATTCCGTGTCTGTATGACCCTACCCTCGCCTCTTCGCGTTGGCCCTGGCATACCGGTTATTCTTGCGTTCAAAGTGTATTGAGGCAGTGACCTCAGTCCGGCCGACATCCCAAAAGATCGCCCTCTTCGCATAAAAAAGCTAAAAAAATGTCGCCCCGTGCGCTCGTATCTTCGGGAACGACGTCTAAAGTTCCATCCCTGTTCGGCTCCTCTGCATGCATGCTTATCGGATAAGTCCTTCATTACAACCGTCCGTTCATTCTAACCATAGGACCCCCTTCCGCCACAATCTATTTGGCTCAGCCGGTGCCCAACGTGCCCGGTTTGGCACCGGCTGAGCATCGGCTAGACTTGTGAGATGCAGGTTCTCGACACTCCGCTCTCCGGCGTCAAACTCGTTCAACCCAGATGCTTTGGGGATTCCCGCGGCTGGTTTGCGGAGGTCTTCAACGGCTCGACCTTCGCCGAGGCGGGCCTGCCGTCCGAGTTTGTCCAAGACAACCAGTCCTTCTCCGTCAAAGGGGTTCTCCGCGGTCTCCACTATCAGCTCGGCAAGCCCCAGGGAAAGCTTATCCGCGTGCTTTCAGGGCACATCTGGGATGTCGCCGTCGATCTGCGCCGCAGCTCGCCGCAGTTCGGCCACTGGACCGGCTTCCACCTCAAACCCCGCAACCCAGCCGGCGAGCTCGAGCTGATCTGGATTCCCGAAGGCTTCGCGCACGGCTTTCTCGTCCTCTCCGACTCCGCCGAAGTCCTCTACAAGACGACAAATCTTTACGATCCGGCCGGCGAGCGCGCCATCCTCTGGAACGATCCCACCCTGAACATCGCCTGGCCGCTCGATGCGCTCGGAGATCTTCTTCCCGCCGTCAGCGAGAAGGATGCCATCGCTAAACCATTCGCTTCTGCGGAGTTACCCTGAGACACGTTTACCCTGAACCCTGCTGAATCCGAAACTTCCCCCTCCGCATCCACTCAGCACACGGAGGATTCCCTTGACCGGAACCCAAATCGTTGGTTCAGCAGGCTTGATCGCCGGGTCCCTGGACCTGGCCGCCACCAGCATCCTGGTCAAATCGCAAGGCATCCCCTTCCAGAGACTTCTTCAGACCATCGCCAGCGGAACTGCTGGCCCGGAGGCCTTTGAGCAGGGCTCCAGAAGCGCTGGCCTGGGGTTTTTCTTTCACTTCCTGATCGCCCTTACCGCCGCTGCAGCTTACTTTACCGCCAGCCGAAGCCTTCCGCTCCTGCTCGATCGCCCAGTACTCTCCGGGATCCTCTTCGGAGCCGCGGTTCACCTCTTCATGGCGCTCGTCGTGGTGCCCCTATCCCGGGCCAGGCGGCCCTTTTCCGCTAAAAGATTCCTGATCCAGCTCGCAATTCACATTCTCTTCGTCGGTCTGCCGATCGCGCTCACGATAAGCCGCCTGTCGGAAAGGGTTTAGCCGTTCGCCTCGAGCCAGCGCTCCACCTCGCCCAGCTCTTCAATGGCCAGATACTCCCCACCGCATCCGGACTCCTCGGTCCCGGCGATCAGAAACGCCTGCCGCAGTCTGGCGCTATTCGCCGCCGCGATATCGCTGCACCGGTCCCCCACCATGACGCTCTCGACCAGGGAGACTCCGAACTCCCGCTCCGCCCTCCGCAGCATCCCGATCCCGGGCTTCCTGTCCTCGTGCTCGCGTTTGTACTCCCCGACGCCGTGCTCCGGGTGATACGGGCAGTGATACACGGCATCCAGTTCCACTCCCTGCGTGCGCAACTCCCCACGCATCCAGAACATCAGCGCCTCATACTCCGCCTCGCTGTAGAACCCGCGCGCGATTCCGGCCTGATTGGTGACGATCACCAGCCGATAGCCCAGCCGCATCGCGGTCCGGCACAGCGAGAAGATCCCCGGAACAAACCTAACGTCCTCAATGCGATGCAGGTAGCCGATCTCGACGTTCACCACACCGTCGCGGTCCAGAAATAACGCCCTTCCACTCATCCGTTCGTCCTGCCTGCCGTGGGCTGGTAGGCGTGCTCATGACCGGGAGCCTCGATCAGCTCCACCATGAACCTCTGCGGGGTAATCCAGAACTGCACCCTCGCCCCTCCATAGGCAACCGCTGGTTTCGCCGGTCCCGCCATCATCGACCCCTTCTCCAGCAGCCGCTGCGCATCCCGGTCAAGATCAGGAGTCAGATAGGCCACATGGTTAAGGATATTGATTCCCCGCTTGAGCGCCGTCGCCACCGGACTCGCCTCGCCGAGCGGCGAGATCAGCTCATAGCAGGGGCCTTCTCCAACTCCCTCAGCTGTTCCGGTGCGCCCGAACTGTACATACACCCCGATGCCCGGATCTTCGAAGACCTCCGTCCAGCGATCGAGCCCGAACATGCTCTCCAGAAACTCCCGGCCCTCCCCCATATCGGCCACCACCAGGCCGACGTGATCGAACTTCATCTCGCTCCTCGTCTGTGTGCTCCCCGTCTCTATGCTCCCCGTCTCTATGCTCCCCGTCTCTATGCTCATAGCTCCGCCATCACCCCTCGCAAAGACTCGCGCCAGTCCATCATCCTCCAGCCAAACCTCTCCGCCAGCCTCTCGCAGCTCAGTCGAGAGTTCGCGGGCCGCTTCGCCGGAGTCGGATAATCCGCCGTCGCAATCGCATCGACCTCCGCCAGCTTCGTCTCCGGCTCACGCTCCCGCACGCTCTTTATCGCCTCGGAAGCAAACCCGAACCACGTCGTCTCGCCCGCCCCGGCAGCGTGATAGATCCCGCCGAGCCCTTCCATCGCCTCGGCCAGCTCTCCTCCCGCCCCCTGCTGTTCCACCTGCGCGATCACCCGCGCCGTCATCCGCGCAAGATCCCGGCTCCACGTAGGAGCGCCATATTGATCGGCCACAACCCGCAGCCGGTCGCGCTCGCGAGCCGCCTTGAGGATCGTCCGCAGAAAGTTCTTTCCCGTCGCCCCGTAGACCCAGCTGGTGCGGAAGAGGAGGTGCGCCGCACCGGTCTCCGCCAGGGCGCGCTCACCCGCCAGCTTGCTCGCCCCATAGACGCTCACCGGCTGGGTCGCATCAGTCTCTTTATAAGGAGAGAGGCTCGTGCCATCGAAGACATAATCGGTCGAGAAGTGGATCACCCCGGCGCCGATCGCACGGGCCTCTTCGCCGATCGCGCGAACCGCCTCCGCATTGATCGCATACGCCAGCTCCGGGTCGCTTTCCGCCTTGTCCACAGCCGTGTAGGCCGCCGGGTTCACGATCCACCGCGGCCGCACGGCGCGAATCTTCGCTCGCACCGAGCCGGCATCCGCCAGGTCCATCTCGCCACGTCCAAACGAGATGACCTCGCCCAGCGAAGCCAGCGTCCGGGCCAGCTCGCCGCCCACCTGCCCCGTTACTCCTGTCAGAAGAATCCGGCCGATCATCCCTAGTACACCGGCTCCGAGAGCAGACGGACGAGATATTGCCCGTACGTACTCTTGCCCATCCGGTCCGCCAGCTCTCGTAGCTGCTCATGGTTGATATATCCCAGCCGGTAGACGATCTCTTCCAGGCACGCAACCTTCAGTCCCTGCCGCTTCTCGATGGTCTGGATGAACGACGACGCCTCCAGCAGCGAGTCATGCGTTCCCGTATCCAGCCACGCCATCCCGCGGCCCAGCACCTCGGTCTTCAGCTGGCCCCGCTCCAGGTACCAGCGGTTCACATCGGTGATCTCGAGCTCGCCGCGCGGCGACGGTTTAAGTCCCTCGGCAATCCCCACCACCTGCGCGTCGTAGAAGTAGATTCCCGTGACCGCATATCTCGACTTCGGCCTCGCCGGCTTCTCCTCGATCGAGATCGCCTTGCGGTTGGCGTCGAACTCCACCACCCCATACCGCTCCGGGTCGAGCACCGGGTAGGCGAACACGGTCGCTCCCTCCCGGTTCGACGCCGCCTGTCGCAGCGTCTTCACTATGTCGTGCCCGTAGAAGATGTTGTCCCCCAGCGCAAGACAGCAGGACTCTCCCGCCAGAAACTCCTTGCCGATCAAAAACGCCTGCGCCAATCCATCGGGCGAAGGCTGCACGGCATACTGCAGGCGAATTCCCCACTGCTCTCCCGTGCCGAGCAGCTGCTCGAAGCGCGGCGTGTCCTGCGGGGTCGAGATGATCAGGATCTCGCGGATCCCCGCAAGCAGTAGAACCGACAGCGGATAGTAGATCATCGGCTTGTCGTAAACCGGCAGAAGCTGCTTGGAGACGACCTGCGTCACCGGATGCAGCCGCGTTCCCGAGCCACCTGCAAGGATGATCCCCTTCATCGCCGGACCCCCGTTGCATCCACGATCTCGCGGGCGCCGT
>Ga0193742_1000204_pt1 | contig 43546 bp, 39 predicted proteins | sample L2c1metaG_FD_165511 | JGI IMG/M metagenome (GOLD analysis project Ga0193742, IMG submission 165511) | Soil microbial communities from a riparian zone of the East river system, Colorado, United States - L2c1 | ecosystem: Environmental > Terrestrial > Soil > Riparian zone | place: USA: East River... | reverse complement strand
CGCTGTCCGGCGTCACAGCGCTGCCCGTCACCTGGTAGATCACATCAGGGGGCAGGTACTGATGTGGTCGCCCGACGAGGGCTTCGATCGTCTGCTTGAACTCGCCAGGGACAACTTCGCGCAGGCGAGCAACGGATTGGGGCCTGCCCGGAACTGATCGGCCAACCCCGAAACCCAATATCACCCGTCAGCGCCGCGCGGGCCGCGGCGAGGAAGGAACACGCCCATGAGCAAGACCTGGTTCATCACCGGTGCTTCGCGCGGCTTCGGCCGCAGCTGGACCGAGGCGGCCCTGCGCCGCGGCGACAACGTCGCCGCGACCGCCCGCGACATCGACACCCTGAACGACCTCGCCGACAAATTCGGCGACGCCATCCTGCCCATAGCGCTCGACGTGACCGATCATGCCGCGGTTATCGCGGCGGTCGGCCAGGCCCATGCCCATTTCGGCAGGCTCGACGTCGTGGTGAACAACGCGGGCTATGGACACTTCGGGTTTCTGGAAGAGATCACCGAGACCGAGGCCCGCGCCCAGATCGAAACCAATGTGTTCGGTGCCCTCTGGGTCACCCAGGCGGCGATCCCGCTGATGCGGGAGCAAGGCGCCGGCCACATCGTGCAGATCTCCAGCATCGGCGGCGTGGCCGCGTTCCCCGGCCTGGGTATCTACCACGCCTCGAAGTGGGCGCTCGAAGGCTTCTCCGAAGCCCTGTCCCAAGAAGTCGCACCCTTCGGGATCAAGGTCACCCTGATCGAACCAGGCGGCTACGCGACCGACTGGGCCGGCTCCTCGGCCATCCACTCCGAACCCAACCCGGTCTACCAGCCGGTGCGCGATGCCAGGGCCCAGGGGCGACAGGGCTACCAGGCGCCTGGGCCGGAGGCCACCACCGCGGCTGTGTTCGCCGCCGTGGACGCCGAAGACCCACCGCTGCGCCTGCTGCTGTCCGGCGGTGCCTATGACATCACCCAGGGCGTGTACCAGCGGCGGCTGCAAACGTGGTCAGAGTGGGAAGCCACGTCTCGTTCGGCCGACCGAGGCGGTTGGGTCGGGCCACATGCCGACTGTGTTGACTGCGAGCGCGAGGTTGAATAGTCCGGCGCTGATGGACAGGTTCTCGACCGGCGTGTGAATCACGCGTACCCGTCCGGCCCGTATGGCGGCCCTGTTGCGGCGGCGGGTCTGGCGGATCATTACCTGCGAATCGTCGACGCCGACCACCAAGCCCCGGATCGCTCGGGTGGCGAGGGCGGCGATGGCCACGCCCGGACCGCAGCCGAGTTCGATGACGCGGTCGGTCGGCTGGGCGTCGAGAAGCGAGTCGGCAATGTTCAGGGCGAGGGCGGTGATGCTGTGGCGAAGATGAGCAGTCGCCGTGGCGGCCGGAGTGGGTTGGGGTGGCGCGGTGCAGGGCGAGGGGCCGAGTGCCAGCAACAGCCCAATGATGGACAGGTCGACCGCACGGGTGCCACCAGCGGCGCAACCCAGACGGGGACGCCGAGTCGCACGGCGAGGACGAGCACGTTGCGGAAGCCAAACAGGAAGGTCACCCCGACGACCGTGCCTATGACCACCGTCCACGGCGCGAACGGTGGCGGACTGGTCGGTGGCCGGCCGCGTCGGCGTGGTCAGTTCGGCGGCGGCCATCATGCGTCACCCCGGTGGCGCTCGACCTGCGTCACATCGGTCGGAAGCCGCCGGATACCGACCGGGTCGAACGTGACTTCCGGGCCCTCAACCATGATCGAAGGGTTCGGGTTTGTGCCACCTTAGGCCCACGACACCGGTGCATCGGTAGCCCCTCCAGGCTTGTTGACCGGCGGTTTGCCGGCTGAAGAGGCTACCGACCGGGTCGAACGAACTGTGGCACAAACCCGAACTCTCGTACCGGGCTTCGTCGTAGAAGGCGCGACTTCCGCCGCCCGTCGGAGCTGGAGGCGAGGGGCTCATTGCTCATCGGTGGCGCGGCCATCGCGCCGTTCGTCTGCGGTGTCAGGCTTTGGCTGCCCAGAGATCGGGCGGCGATGGACGTCCCAATGGCGAGCGTCCTCTGTCCACGCCAGAAGGTCGTCATCGACAGTCGTCCAGGCCAGCCGGTCATTCTGTTCTTTCTCGGAGGGGCCGGAGGAACTCCGAGTTGGCCGCCGAGGGCACAAGCACCTCTTGTTCGCCGTGCACCGAGTCACCGACAGGCCGGACTTCCGCTGGACCCGCCTCGTTCAGGCGGCGGAGCGCTCGGCGACCGGCCGGCGGCGCAGGTTCACGTTCGAGACGGCTGGCGGTGTGTAGGCGACGTCGTTGGGGCCGGCGTCGGTACCGGGCGGGGCGATCTCGTCGATCCGGTCGAGGATCTCGTCGTCCAAGGTGACGTCAACGCCGGCGAGCAGGTCGTCGAGTTGTTCCATCGTGCGCGGGCCGATGATCGCCGAGGTGACACCCGGGTGGGCGATCGCGAACGCCATCGCGAGGTGGGTCATCGGCAGACCGGCCTTCTCGGCGAGCGGGATGAGCTGCTCGACCACGTGGAGTTTGCGTTCGTCGCCGAAGTGCTGCGGCATGCTGCCGGACCGATGGGTGTCGATCTGCTCTCCCTTTCGGAATCGGCCGGTGAGCAGGCCCTGGCCCAGCGGGCTCCAGACCAGCGTGCCCATCCCGTAGCGCTGACAGACCGGCAGCACCTCGCGTTCGATGCTCCGGTTAATGATCGAGTACGGCGGTTGCTCGGTCCGGAAGCGCTCGAGGCCACGCCGCTCGGCGACCCACTGGGCCTCGACGATCTCCGAGGCCGGGAAGGACGACGTACCGATCGCGCGCACCTTGCCGCTGTGGATCAGGTCGGACAGGGCCGAGAGTGTCTCCTCGACGTCGACAGTCGGGTCGGGGCGGTGGACCTGGTAGAGGTCGAGGTGGTCGGTTTGCAGGCGGCGCAGGGAGTTTTCGACGGCGGTGGTGATCCAGCGCCGTGAATTGCCCTGGTGGTTAGGGTCCTCGCCCATCGGATAGTGCATCTTGCTGGCGAGCACGATCTCGTCGCGGCGGCCTTTGAGCGCTTTGCCGACGATCTCCTCGGATTCGCCACCGGAGTACACGTCGGCGGTGTCGACGAAGTTGATCCCCGTGTCCAGTGCTTTGTGGATGATCCGGATCGAGTTCTCGTGGTCGGGGTTTCCCATGGCCCCGAACATCATGGCGCCCAGGCAGTAGGGGCTGACCTGGATGCCGGTCCGGCCCAGCGTGCGGTACTTCATACTTCTCTCCCCTTGGAGGCGTTCGTTTGAGTGGTCGTTGAGTGGTCGGCCCCGTGCCGGTGCCTGACCCCGCCGCCGGCACGGACACGACGTGGCCGATGACCGATGGCGGACTATCGGGTGCGCGTCGAGGACGCTGTCCGTAACCGCTCGTCGTCGAACACGATCTCGACCAGCGGGCTGCGTGCGAACCAGTCGTCGAAGTCCTGCCGCCGGCTGACCCGCGCCGCGATCTCGGGCCGGTTTGCAGGTCGAGGACGGCGGTGATCACCCGCCGGCGCGTCGGCTCGTCGACCGGTGCCGCGGTCGCGGGCAGGTCGGCCGTGACCCCGTGCTTGAGATGCACGACGAACCGCGGATTGGCCCGCAAGTTCGCGTACCAGTTGCGGGATCCGGGCATGCCGGTCAGGTACCAGCGACCGTCGACGCGGTGGAACCAGATCTCGATACGGCGCGGGACGCCGCTGCGTGCGCCCAGGGTCGTGATGTCGATCGTGTGTTCGGCCGGTGAGGAGTCCGGTCCGATGTTGAGGGCGCGGGCGACGGCGGCGTCCCAGGTCACAGTCCGGTCTGCCGCTCGTCGTCGAGGAGCACGTTGCCGTTCATTACCCGCCTCCTGCTTCGTGGTGACTGTCCCGGAATCCGTGGCACGTTCCGGTACCTCCATGAAAACAGCGCCGCGCACGCCGGGCCAGCAAGATCCTCTCGCGTGGTTGCACAATCCTCTTCGCTCAGGCGGCATTCACGGCAGCGCCGCAGCAGCGGGACCGGCTCCGCCCCGCATGCGCACCGCATCAAGGCTGGGCGGAGCACCGAACTGGCGCCGGTACTCCCGGCTGAACTGGGATGGACTGTCGTATCCGACACGCTGACCGACGCCGGTAATGTCGTTCGGACGATTCGCCAGCAGCAACCTCGCCGCCTGCAGCCGGATCTGCTTCTGGAACTGGATCGGGCTCATCGCCGTCACCGCTTGGAAGTTCCGGTGGAAAGCGGAGACACTCATCCCCGAAAGTTGTGCTACTTCCTCGACCCGGAACGGCCGGGTGTAGTTCTCCCGGATCCACCGCACAGCACGTCTGATGTGTGTCAGGCTGCTGTCGGCCAGGCCGAGCTGACGGATGACGTCACCTTGTTCCCCGGTCATCAACCGCCAGAGGATCTCGCTCTTGACCAGCGGGGCCAGTGCCTTCCGGTCCCGTGGCCGGTCGAGCAGGCGCAGCAGCCGCACGATAGCGTCGAGCAACTCGTCGGGGGCGTCACTGACCGCGATTCCCGGGCGTGCGGTGCCGAGGGACCGCGGCAGATCGCCCGGCCCGGCCCGGCCTGCAGCAGCAGCTCCGCGATGGCGGCGGGTTCCAGGGTCATCCCGAAACCGAGCGCGGGGTGGCCCGGGCCGACGTCGACGACGTGCCCCGTCACCGGGAGGTCGACCGAGGCGACGAGGTACTGACCAGCACCGTACTCGTAGACGCCGTCTCCCAGCGCCAGACGCTTGCTGCCCTGGGCGATGACCGCCAGCACCGTGCCAGACATCGAGGACTCCGGCGAAACGGTGTGGTCGACCTTGCAAACCCGGACGCCGTCGATGGCCGTGGTCAAACCGGGACGCCCATGCCGTTCCAGCAGTTCGCGAAGCTCGTCCAGAGACATGTCACCATTGCAGCATGCGATCCCCGGTAGCTGCCGGCAGCGAGAGGAATGTGCACGAACTCGCGAGGTCCGTCAAAGCCTCCGCTGAGCCTCGGTGACACGGTGAGCGCTGTCCTGACTGCGCTAGGTGTTGGGAACGTGGTTGGCCGTTGCGCTCAGTGGGTGGACGTCACCTGGTCAGCCCCGCAGCCGATGCCGTGCCTGGTCGCCGGTTATACGACGCCTGCACGGTGAGCGTGGTAGTGGCATCACGCGCCGTCGCTGTCGAAGAACTTCTGGATATCTAGATCGATCACCCAGTCGTACTGCCAGCAGCGTTGCCGGCATACCCCGACCGCGTGTAGTGCCGAGCGGCCCGGTCGGTAGCCCCACGAGTCCGCGTGGAAGATCGGTTCGACCTCCCGCATCAGTCTCGCGGCCACCACCGTTTGGGCCACCCGGTCCGCGACCGTGGGCACTCCCAGCACCCGAACCCCATTGCCATGCGGTTTTGGTATTTCCACCGCCAACACCGGAGGCGGGAAATAGCTTCCCGACGGCCATCGGCAACGAACCGCCCCGCACCACCCGAGGTGCGAAGCGGACCGAGGGGTCATGTTCAGCTAGGCTGTCTCCGAGAGGATGGGAGATCCCATGACGACCCCACGGGCCGCACGGTCGCCGCGCAGCGACGCCTTACGTAACCGGCGGCGGCTGCTGAGCGCCGCTGCCGAGGCTTTCGCCGATCACGGCACAGAGGTGACGATCGCGGAGATCGCGCGGCGGGCGGGCGTGGGAAAGGGCACGGTATTCCGCCACTTCCCCACGAAGGAGGACCTCGAAACGGCGATCATGGACGAGCTGATCGGTGGTCTCGTCGCCGACGGCCAGGGGCTGATGGACGCGGCGGACCCGGCGGCGGCGTTACTTGAGTTCATGACCATCGGAATCGAACGGCTGGCCGGGGATCGTGGACTGTGCGAGGCCATCGGGCGTCCGTCGCTGCGGCAGGCCGCTGTCCAGGACGGTGTCAATCACCTCTGCGACGTCGTGGAGGCACTCACCGACCGGGCCCGTCGACAGGGGGTCATCCGGCTGGACATCACCGGACAGGACATCGTGCTCCTGTTGGCCGGCGTGCGCCAGACCGCGGCGCCGCTCGCCGCGACGCAACCGCAACTGTGGCGCCGCTATCTGGCCCTGGTCTTCGAGGGAATGCGGGCCCGAGATGCCCCCACATTGCCGTACCCACTACCGAACCGCCTGGACTTCGGGTGAGGAGCGGAGTCATGGACCCCGCGGAACTCGCGGCCTTTCTCCGCACCCGGCGCGAGGCGCTGCGGCCCGAGGACGTCGGACTGCCGCGCTCGCGCCGCAGGCGGACCCGCGGCCTGCGCCGCGAGGAAGTGGCCGCCCTGGCCACCATGTCCACCGACTACTACGCCCGTATCGAGCAACAGCGTGGGCCCCGCCCCTCGGAGCGGATACTCGCCGCCATCGCGCGCGGTCTGCGCCTCACCGTGGACGAACGCGACCACCTGTTCCGGCTGGCCGGCTACGCCGTGCCCCCGCGTCTCGCGCGTAGCGACCGCGTCGACCCCGGCATACTGGCGATCTTCCACCGCATGGACGACACCCCGGCCCAGATCGTCAACGCCCTCGGCGAGACCCTGGCTCAGAACCGGCTCTCCACGTTGCTCGTCGGCGACCAGATCCGGCATACCGGCCTGTCCCGCGCCCTCGCCTACCGCTGGTTCACCGATCTCGCCGAACGCCGGCTCTTCCCCGCCGAAGACCACGCCAGGCACGGCCGGACGATCACCGCCCAACTGCGCGCCGCCCACAGCCGCGACAGGACCGACCCCCACGTCCTCGCGGTTGCCGACACCCTGCTCAGGGTCAGCGAGGAGTTCGCCGCCATCTGGCGCGAACACCCGGTCATCGGCCCTTACTGCGAGCCCAAGCGTATCGAGCACCGCCTGCTCGGCCCCTTGGACGTGCACGGCCACAGCCTGGCCGATCCCGGGCAGTCCCAGTTCCTCATGGTCTTCACCGCCCCGCCCGGCAGTGAAAGCCATGACAAGCTCAAGTTCCTGGCTGCGCGGGGCCATCAACTCGTCTGAACCCTGTTGTGCGGGGTGGCGGGGTCGGTCCGCGGCCTCATGAGCCGGATGGGTTGCCGCCGCCGGTCGGGAAGCCCGCCACGGACACCTGCCCGTACAGCTGTGTGAGGTCGACCTCCAGGACGGTGCAGACGCGGCTGAGCGTCCAGTAATAGCCGCACAGGTGCAGGAGTTCGACGATGTGGCGGTCGGGGAGGAACCGGCGGGCCGAGGTGAACACCGTGTCGGACACCTGGGGTTGTGTGACGATCTCCGCGGCGAACCGGATGATCGCACGGTCGTGCTCGGACAGGGCAGGGCTGGTCCAGTCCCGGTTCCGGATGACCTGCCGTATCTCTTCGCGCACGCCGGCCCGCTCGGAGATCGACTCGTGCTGGGTGGCGACGAACTCGCACCGAGTGTTCTCGGCCACGGTGAGGATGGTCAGTTCGCGGGTGCGGGCTGGTAGTTCCAGGGAGGTGTAGAGCGCCTGGGCGAGTGTGATGAATGGCTGGATGGTGGTGGGCGAGTGGGTGAGCATCGTGAACAGCGTGTCCGGCGGGAACTTCGCCAGGAACTCGCCGACGTCGCCCGGGATGGTGTCGGGGTCGGGCGCGTGCAGGCGGGCCATCGTTGTCTCCGTTCTGGTGTGGATCGGCGGGGGAGCCGCATCCGGTCAGGCGGCCAGGAGGGCCATCAGGCCGGTGAGGTCGTGGAGCCGGTCGAGCGCGTCGACGTGCTCGACGATCTTTCGGGCGTCCGTGGTGGTGAGGATGCCGTCGACGTTGTCGAGGAACTTGGCTTCGATGTCGCTGTCGTGGGTGTCGGGGTGGTTCGGGTATCCGCGCATGCCGCCCTGGGTGTGGGACAGGACACGGCCGTCGGTGAGCGAGATGTCGAGCCGGCAGCTCAGCAGTGCGGGCATACCGGCGGCGAAATCCGTCGGGTAGGGCACCACCTTGTCCACAATGGACAGCAGGTCGGGATCGGTCCACAGGGTCGGGTTCAGGTACTCCTGAGGCCGGTTCTGGCCACGCACCAGCCTCAGGGCGATACTGAAGGCGGTGCTGAACTGCGCGGTGACCGCGTCGGTCGGGCGGGTTATCGCCGCGCCGTGCCCGACCGCGATCTCGGGCAGCCCGAGCTTGATCCCGGTGATGTCGCGCCACGACAGGTCATGCCGCTCCCGCAGGTGGCGGGCGGCTTCGATCGCCGGTCCGGCTGACCCGATCGTGGGATACATCCGGAAGATGGTGTCGACGATGTGGAAGTGCTCCCACAGTTCGTCGATGCGTGCGACATCGAGGGTGCCCGACAGCAGCCGCAGCACGCCGCGGCCGCCCTCCATGACCGCGGCCGGCCCGGTGAGGCCGGCCTGGGCCAGCAGCGCGGCCTGACAACCACTACGGCTCGCGGCTCCCGAGTGCATCCGCTTGACCTCGCCGCCGCTCAGTTCGTACTCCATGGTTCCTGCCGCGTCGCTGCCCGCGATCCCCAGCGCGTGGGTCAGTTGTTCCGCGGTGAGGCCCAGGAGTTTGCCGGCCGCGGCGGCGGCGCCGAAGGTGCCCAGGATCTTGGAGGCATGCCACCCGGTGCGCACCATGTCGGTGACCGTGGTGGCGCCCAGCAGCGACATCACCTGCGCGCCGGCGACCACCGCGGTGATCACGTCCCGCCCGGCGGCGCCGGTGCGCTCGCCGAAGGCGATGGCGGCCGGGACCACGGCGGAACCGATGTGGGCGGCGTACATGTGCACGTCGTCGAACTCGATGCCGGCGGCCAGGGTTCCGTTGACGAACGCGGCGTACGGGGCGACCGTCCTCGCGGACAGCACCGCCGTGCTCTCCGGCACGGCCTTCATCGCGGCGACCAGCGTGCGCTCGGGCTGGACGTTGGGCAGGTTCGCGCCACGCACCTGGAGACCCAGTTGGTCCAGGACAAGCAGTTTCGCCGTCTCGACGGCCCGGGGTGGCAGCTGATCGTGGTCCAGTGCGGCGACCCAGCCCGCCAACCGGGTCGCCAGTGTCGTGTCGGTCATCGCATCGTGGCGCCGCCGTCCACGGCGAGCACCTGGCCCGTGACGTAGGCGGACAACGGCGTGGTGAGGTACTGCACGGCGTCGGCGACGTCCGACGGCTCGCCCAGCCGCCGCAGGGGGATCGCCTTCGCCGAGTCGTCGTTGTCGAGGACCGCTGCCCGCTGGGCGACCAGCCGTGCCGTGCGGATCACCCCTGGCGCGACGCAGTTGACCCGGATGCCCCACGGGCCGACCTCCGCCGCGAGGTAGCGGGTGTACTGCACGACCGCGGCCTTGGCCATGCCGTAGGCGGCCAGCGACCCGTCGGGAGTGACCCAGAGGGCGGACTGGCTGGCCATGGTGACGATGGCACCGCCGCCGGAATCCCGCATCGGTGGCACGGCGGCCCGGCAGCAGTTCACCACCGTGCGCATGTTCACGTCCACAATGGTCGTGAAGTCCTCGTCGGGCGTGACGCTGGCGGCGCTGCGCTCGGGCGGCGTCAGCGCACCGCCGGCCGGTATCACCAGAACGTCCAGCCGCTGCTGACTGTCGACCACGTTCTGGATCGCTCGCGTCGTCGCGTCGGGATCGGTGAGATCGGCCTGGATTCCCATGCCGCTGCCCGCACGATCCCGCAGTTCGTCCTGCACGGACGCGGCGGTGAGCTGCTCGCCGTAGTCCGCGGCCGCGTCCAGGTTCACGTCGACGACCGCGACGGTGGCGCCCTGTTCGGCAAGCCGCAGGGCACAGGCACGGCCAATCCCGCGCGCACCCCCCGCTATGACGGCCACGGCGCCGGCGAGTGCATTCGACATCGGCAGACCTCCTCTCGGGATCACGGCTGGCGCGGTGTGGTTGCCGCGGGTGTGGTGACAGGAAGCGTCAGCCGGGTCGCGACGTGGTCGATGGTGTGCACGGCTGGTTTCTGGCCGGTCCCAGTCGGCAGGTCTTCCCCGGTGCCGAGGTTCCGGGCGTACTGCGGATGAGCGCCACCGGAGAGTTGCAGCCGGAGACGGTGCCCGGCCAGCACCCGATGCGCGCAGGGCGACAGCCGCGCGGTGACGCGCTGGACCTCGCCGGCGGCCACAGTGGGGTCCAGCCGAACCAGGGTGTCGCTGATGTTGTGTGAGCGGCCCTTCTTGTCGACGTCGCAGATGCGGACGAACAGGTCGGCGTGGGGGTTGTCCACGCTCACCGACACCTCGGCCATGGGGAACCCCTCGAACTCCAGATCGGCGGCGAGAGCCGGTGTGGTGAACGTCAGGACATCCGGCCGGGCCTCCAGGTCGTTGTTGGTTCTCACTCCGGCACCGGAGGCGAGTCTGCGGCCACCTACTGTGGGCGTCGGGTCGCTCGGGTCGAAGCGGAACACCGACCGGCCGCCCGACGGGACGGTCGTCGCGAGCAGGCCGCCGTCGAGGGGATGCCAGCTGGTCTCGGTTCCCTTCGGCGGCCAGGTTTCCGCGTGGTGCCAGGTGCCGCTGCCGGTGACGAAGGTATGGACCGGCTGGGGACGGCGGCGTGGGCCCCGCTTGCCCAGGTGCGTGTCCAGCCAGTCGAGAGCCTCGTTGTCGATGACGGCGGATCCCTTGACGACGTGGGCGACATGGGTCCATGGACCGAGCGTCAGCGCGACGTCGATCCCTCGGGACCGCAAGACCTCGTACTGCTGCACGGTCTGCCCGACGAACACGTCCTGCCAGCCGCCCACGAGCAACGTCGGCGTCTGAACCCGTTGCAGCGCCTCGGTGTGGTCGTAGGTACGCCAGTAGGCATCGCTCAGGTCCGGATGCGCGAGCCACTGCCGATACCACGGCGCGCGTCCATTGAGGACGGACTCGGCCGCGTCCGTCATAGGCAGGCTCGCGAAGGCGGACGCCAGCCGCTTCGCCCGCTGGCGGTCCCCGGTGAGCTGCTGGAACAGGCCCGGCCGGTCCTCGAAGGGGACACTGTTGGTGGCGCTCCAGGCCAGGAAGGTCTCCAGCGCGAACGCATCGTTGTCCCAGACCGCCCGGCCGAAGTCGTGCGGCCCCGCGACCAGCACGCTCGCCCGCAGCTCCGGCGGCGGGTCGGCCAGCAGGGCCCACTGCGTGAAGGCCACGTACGACATCCCCATCGTCGCGAGGTCCCCACTGAACCACGGTTGTTCTCGCAACCAGGCGACCGTGTCCTGGGCGTCGTCCGCCTCCCGCACCATCGGCGCGAACGTGCCGGTCGAGCCCCCCGTTCCCCGGCAGCTCTGCAGGAACACGTGGTACCCACGCGCCGCGAACGTCGAGCCCCAGAGCTGAGCGACCGGAGCACCACGGCCGTACGGGGTGCGAACGAGGACCGTGCCGCCGCCCCGCGCCGAACCCGTTGGGGCGTAGTGGTCACCCACCAGCACCAACCCGTCCCGGGTCGGCGTGCGCAGACCCCGCTCGACCACGTAGCCGTTACGGGGTGCCGGCAGCTTCCTCAGCCGCCGCAGAACCCTGTCGATCGTGCGAGCGGGAAGCCCGGGCGATGTCGTCGGTGATGTCGTCACTGTGGACCACCTCGATGTGTGTCGGACCGTAGTGCCGCCCCGCCGTAACGGACCGGATGGTCAGGTTGAACCTACCTGAAGCGGACCAGCGGGTCATGTTGAACGATGACTCGGTGTGACGGCTCAGCGTTGGATGGCCTTGGTCTCCAGAAACTCCTCGAGTCCGAGGCGGCCGTACTCGCGGCCGTTGCCGGACTGGCGGTAGCCGCCGAAGGGGGCCAGCGGGTTGAACCGGCCGCCGTTGACGTCGACCTGCCCGGTGCGCATCCGTTTGGCGATCGCCATGGCGTGCTCGGCTTCGCCGAAGACCGCGCCGTTGAGGCCGTAGATCGTGTTGTTGGCGATCTGCACGGCGTGGTCGTCCCCGGTGTAGGGGATGACCGCCAGGACGGGGCCGAAGATCTCCTCACGCGCGATGGCGGAGTCGGGGTCGACGTCGGCGAAGATGGTGGGCCTGACGTAGGCGCCGGTCTCGAGTCCGGCCGGCCGGCCGGGGCCGCCCACCACGAGAGTGGCCCCGTCGGCGACGCCCCGCTCGATGTAGCCGGCCACCCGCTCCCGCTGGGTCTCGGAGGCGAGCGGGCCGAGCCGTGTGCTCTCGTCGTCGGGGTCGCCCACCAGGTACTCGGCGGCCGCCTCGCGGAGCAGGTCGACGATCTCGGCCTGGAGACCGGCCGGCACCAGCATGCGCGTGTAGGCGCCGCAGATCTGGCCGTTGTTGGCCCAGGCGCTGGCCAGTCCGCTGGAGACGGCGTTCTTGAGGTCGGCGTCCGGCAGGATGATGTTGGCGGACTTGCCACCCAGTTCCAGAGCGACCCGCTTGACCGTCCCGGCGGCGACGGCGGCGACCCGCTTGCCGGCACGGGTGGACCCGGTGAAGGAGACCATGTCGATGTCCGGGTGCGCGGCGATCGCCTCACCGACGACCGGCCCGGTGCCGTGTACGACATTGAGTACCCCGGCGGGCAACCCGGCCGCGGCGGCGACCTCCGCGAAGATCCGGCCGGCCAGCGGGGCCGCCTCGGCCGGTTTGAGGATCACGCTGTTGCCGGCGAGCAGGGCAGGTACCACCTTGGTGACGATCTGCTGGATCGGGAAGTTCCAGGGAACGATGGCTCCCACCACACCGATCGGCTCCCGCACGATCAGCGAGTTCGCGATCTCCTCGCTCCAGGAGAAGGTCTCGGCGACACCGGCCATGCTCTCGATCGTCATCGGTGGCAGGCCGGGTACGACCGCACGGGTGAAGGAGATCGCGGCTCCCATCTCGGCGGTCATGGTCGCCGCGATCTCCTGGCCGCGTTCCCCCAGCCCCGCCGCGACACGCCGCAGCACGGCGGCGCGCTCGGCCACCGCGGTCGCGGCCCACGCCGGGAACGCGGCGACCGCCGCGGACACGGCCCGGTCGACATCGGCGGCGCTGCCATCCGGAACGGTGGCGACGACGGCGCCCGTAGCCGGGTTGACCACGTCGATCGTCGGACCGTCGACCGGCGCCGGCCGGCCGTTGATCCAGTGCGCCGGCGCCGGGAAGCTGAGTTCGTTCGTGTTCATACCTGCCAGGCTCACCCGATCCACCACCCACAGCCAGAGACAGACTGTCCTGTGATCCAGGTGACTCTGTGTGCCGGTCAGCCCGGTTGCTCGCCCCAGGAACGCGGGCGCCACGCGGTGGTGCCGTCCTCGTCGGTGAGGGTCTTGCCGATCACCTTGAGCAGGTCGTCGCGTTCACCGTCGGACAGGCGGCTGATCGGGCACGCCTTGTTCAGGGCGTCCAGCGCCGCCGCCCTGGCGGCCCGGCCGGCCGGTGTGAGGGACAGGACCCGGTAGCGCCGGTTGGCCGGGTCTTCCGTGCGGGTGAGGTAGCCGCGTTCGAGGAGGCGATCGGAGACGAACGTGAGGCTCGAGGCGGTGCAGCGCAGGCGCTGCGCCACGACCTTCATGGTGGGGGCGGGCTCGCCGGGGTTGATCGCCCACAGCGCGTGGGTCGTGGGCATGGTCAGCCCGAGCTCGGCCAGTGCGGGTTCCGCGTTGTGCGTGGTGGCCGTGACGAGTTCGTAGACGGCTTCCAGGGCGGACTGCGGAGGGAGGCGCATGACCCGATAGTACGACACTCGTACGCTTCGACCCGCGAAATGTGTAGTACCGTGAACGGCGGTGGTCGGACGGAGGGTGAGTTCTATGCGCGGTTCCGACATTCGGCCGGCGCCGGTGCCGGCCCACCCGGCCGAGCCCGCGGTGAGCGGGACCCAGAGCGTGTTCCGCGCCTTGTCGATCCTGCATGCCTTCTCGTCCCGTCAGCCGGCGTTGACCGGCCCCGAGCTGGCGGAGAAGTTCGGCTACTCGGTTCCCACGGCGTACCGGCTGCTCCGTGCCCTCGAGGCCGAGCGGTTCCTCGTCTTCGACCGCGTGACCCGCAAGTACAGCCCCGGTCCGGAGATCCTGCGGCTCGCGGGTGTGATGCTGCATCGCGACGACGTCGTCGCACAGACCCAGTCGACCCAGTTGCGGCTGCGTGCCCTGACCGGCGAGACGGTCGGCTTGTTCTGGCGTCTGGGTAACCAGCGGACCTGCGTCCGGGAGGCGGTCAGCCCGCAGCCCGTCCGGATCGAGGCCGGGGTGGGGGTGGACTACCCACTCACGCGCGGTGCGGCGGGGAAGGCGCTGTTGCTCGCGCTCGACGAGCAGGGTGTGCGGGAGATCGTCGCCGACCCCGCCGTCGCCGCACCGTCCCGTGGTGTCGACAAGTTGCTCGCCGAGTTGGCGGTGGGCCGGGAGCGCGGCTACACCACGAGCGCGGGCGAGACGATCGACGGCGCGGTGTCGATCGCGGCACCGCTGGTGTGGCTGCACCAGGGCCTCGCGGCGTTCAGCGTCACCGCTCCGGCGGCACGGTCCGGCCCCCGCGAGCGGGCGGCCACCGCCACCACGCTGATCGAGGAGATGGACCGCCTGCAGTCGACCCTCGGCCGGTGACCGGCGCTGACGGCGACGGTCACGGGGTGGGCGCGAAGACGTCGGCGTGGAGTTCCGCCACATCCGGATAAGCGCTGCCGTTGGCGAACTCCCATGCCTCCTCGACGTCCTCGGTGGCCTGCGTGTCGATCGCCGTCAGCTCGTCGTCGGTGGCGTGGCCCTGCGTGATCATCCACTCGCGGAAGCGCGGCACCGGGTCCCGATCCACCCTCGTCGCGACCTCGCCGGCGGCGATGTAGGACATCGTGTCGTAGCGGGTGTGGCCGCGGAGGCGGTAGGTCATGGCCTCGACCAGGGTCGGGCCGCCGCCGGTGCGGGCGCGGTCGATCGCCGTCGTCATCGCTTCCCAGGTCGCGGGGACGTCGTCGCCGTCGACGACCGTCGCTGGCAGGTTGTACGCGACCGCCCGGTCGGCGACGTGCTCGACCGGGGACGTCTTGCTGAACGCGGTGTGCTCGGCGTAGAGGTTGTTGTGGCAGACGAACACGATCGGCAGGTTCCACAGCGACGCCAGGGTGAGTGCCTCGTGGAACGCGCCTTCGTTCGCGGCGCCGTCGCCGAAGTTGCAGACGGTGACCTTGTCGTCGCCGCGCAGCACGGAGGACAGTGCCCAGCCCGCCGCGATGGGGAGCTGCCCGCCGACCACGCCGGAGTTCATGACGACCCCGGACGCGAGGTCGATCGAGTGCACCCAGCCCGACTTTCCCTTCTGGCTGCCCGTGACCTTGCCCAGCGCCTCGGCGAACAGCTTCCTTGCCGGGAAACCCTTCGCCAGCTGGGACATCCCGTCACGGTAGTAGGCGACCAGGTAGTCGTCGGCCCGCATCGAGGTGCCGACCACGGCGCCGAGCAGCTCCGAGCCCCGCCACGAGAACCACGTCGTACGGATGGTGCCCGCCATCAGCAACTGCTGGACCTTTTCGTCGAGCGTCTTGGCGAACGACGAGATCGTGTACACGTCGCGCAGCTGTTCGGTGGTGATGGTCACGGAGACTCCAATCGGTGGCGGTGCTCAGGCGAACTCGGCGCGCCAGTCGTGTGACTCGAGGGCGGCGCGGATCGACGACAGGGCGCTGGTGGCGTAGGCGCCGTCGAAGGCGCGGTGGTCCCACGCCAGGGTCAGGTTGCCGATCGGGCGGATGGCCAGCGCGTGCCCGCCCTCGCCGTCCGGCACGACGGCGGGTCGGGGCGCGATGGCGTCGACGGTCAGGATCGCCACCTGTGGCTGGTTGATGATCGGCAGCGTGGTCCTGGCGCCGAACGGGCCGGGGTTGGACAGCGTGAAGGTCCCGCCCGTGACGTCCTCGCCGCGGAGCATGCCCTCGCGCGTCCGGCGGGCCAGGTCCTCGATCGCCGTGGCGAGTGCGGGCACGGCCAGGTGCTGTGCCTCCTGGATCACCGGCACGACCAGACCCTCGAAGTTCCGGTCGACGGCCACGCCGAGACCGACCGCGCGCCGCAGTTCGAGGCCGTCGTCGGTGAACCGCGCGTTGAGGTTCGGGAAGTGCGCGATGGCGATCGCCACCGCGCGGGCGACGAACGGGAGGTAGGTGAGGCCGTGGCCGTGCTCCTCCCGCCACCGAGGGGCCTCCCGGCGCCGGACCTCGTCCACCGCGCCGTAGTCCACGTCGATCATGGCGTACACGTGGGCGGCCGTCGCGCTCGACGCGGCCAGGTGCCGCGCGATGCGCTTGCGGACGGTCGTGTGCGGCACGAGGGTCACGTCATCGGGAATCGCCATGCGGCCGTCTTCCTCCCTTGTTCAGCGGGTTTCATGCCGCGCTTGAAGACCGTGACCGCCGCCAGCGGGCGGGCCTGGCAGCCGAGCCTGAGCTGGCCGGCCCGCTTCTCCTGGAACGCGCTCAGCGTCTCCAGGGCCTCCTGTTCGAGCGGCTCGATCTCCGCCAGGCCCTCGCCTCCCGAGACGACCTCGAAGAGACAGGCCGTGCAGAGCGCCTGGCCGCGGCAGCGGGTCGGCCAGAAATATCCCTGGCGCTGCGCCGCCGCCATGACCGACTCTCCGGAGTGGACAGTCAGCTCGACGTCCAGCGGCAGCACCCGGATCCGTACCTCAGGCGGTGGCGTCGCCATCGGCCAGCACGTAGCTGTCGACGAACTTCTCGAAGTTGCGCACCCCGGCCTCCTGGCGGTTCAGCCGCAACGCCTCGAACGACGTCTGGTGCAGCCCGGCCTGGACGTGGCCCATGTTCGACAGGTCCTGACCGATGGTCGGGCCCCACCCGTCGTGGTCCTCCCACCTGGCGTAGAACTCGTGCTCGACCTCGGGGACCTCCTCATCGTCCCCGAAGCGGTGCAGGAACATGACGTCGTAGAGGCACGTGTCGGGGTCGTCGCCGTTGGGCCGGAACCGGAACAGGATCCAGTTGCCCGCGCTGACCGGGCCTACCAGGTTGGGGTAGATGCAGTAGTCGATCGCGGCGAGCATGTCCTCGTCCGGGATGTGCGAGTAGTCGACGCCGCCCGCCGCACCGACCTTGCGGCGCACGTCGGTGAAGAACTGCACGGACGGCACGTTCCCGGGGACGTCGTCGAGGGCTTCGACGTAGTCGATGTCGTCCTGGTGCGCCAACGAGATCATCTGCTGCAGCCGGAGCATCTCGACAGCCGCCTTCTTGGGGTCGTCCCCCATGGCGCCCAGCGGTGCGCTCTCGGTCACCAGCTCAGGGACGTTGCGCATCTTGTTGTGCGTCTCGAACGTCTCGTACAGGAACTGGTAGGAACCCGGTGTGCGGCCCTCGGTGTCGCGTACGTCGATACGCTTGGCCGGGTTCGGCTTGTCCGCGAGCGCGACGCCCACCCGGGCGGGCCGCCGGGCGCCGTTCATCCGGCTGGTGGCGTAGCCGCTGAGATCCCAGATGTGCGTGGCCTCCAGGTGGTAGGCCTCGTTGAACGCCGCCAGGCCGACCTTCCAGTTGCAGTCCATGACGGTCGTGCGGTTCCGGATCAGCCGCATCTTGTCGACCTCGAACGGAGCCAGGCCGTCGACGACCGGTCCCAGGTAGTCCAGCAGCGGCTCCGGGTTCTCCGCCAGGGTGACGAAGACGAACCCGCCCCAGAGCCCGACGTGCACCTCACGCAGCCGGAGATCCTTGCGCGACAACACCTCCGGCGCGAAGTCGTCCGCGTCCGGGATCTCCAGGACCGATCCGTCGAGGCGCCACGCCCAGCCGTGGAACGGGCAGCGCAGTTCGTCGTCGGTGTTGCCGGTGCCGGAGCAGATCCGCGTCGCCCGGTGCGGGCAGGCGTTGTGGAACGCCTTGACCGACTCCTCGTTCTCGCGCACGACGAGGATCGACTGCCTGCCGATCCGGTACTCGTGGAAGTCACCCGCGCGCGGGATCTGCTCGAGCCGGCAGGCCATCTGCCAGACCCGCGGCCACAGGCGTTCGTACTCGGCCGCCAGCCAGTCGGCGGAGATGTACCGTTGCTTCGAGATCAGCGCGGACTCGGTGTACCGCGCGTGTGTTGCTGTCATCTTCGTGCACCCTTCTGACGGCGGTGTCGGCGTGGTGACGGTCAGCGGACCGTCCGGCGGATCGCCGCCTCGATCTCCGCGGGGCCGACCATGAACCCCGACTCGAGCGGCGGGCTCGCCGGAACCGGTGTGAACGGCGCGCCGACCCGCTCGACCGGTGCGGCCAGCTCGCCGTAGAGCTCGTGGTAGATCTGCGCCGCGATCTCGGCGGACGGCCCGAAGTTCGTCCGCGCCTCGTGCACGATCACGGCACGCTTGGTCTTCGCGACCGAGGTGAGGACCGCCGGGGCGTCGAACGGCGCGATGGTGCGCAGGTCGACCACCTCGACCGAGACGCCCTCCTCGGCGAGCTTCTCCGCGACACCCAGCGCGTCCGCGATCTGGGCGCCGTAGCCAATCACCGATACATCGGTGCCCGTGCGGCTGACGTTGGCCTTGCCGAGCGGGAAGCGGGAGCCCGGCTCGGGGGCCGGCATGCGGACTCCTCGGCCGGTGAGCGAGGACTGCTCGATGAACACCACCGGGTCGTCATCGAAGATCGACGCGGTCAACAGCCCGTACGCCTCCGCCGGGTTCGACGGCTGGACGACCTTGAGGCCCGGGCTCGCGGCGAACCAGCCCTCGAGCTGGTCGCAGTGCTGGGCACCGACGCCACTGCCGGCGCCGCCGAGCGTCCGGATCGTGATCGGGACGCAACTCTGCCCCGCGGTCATGTAACGCCACTTCGCGGCCGTGTTGTGGATCGGGTCCAGCGCGAGGGTGATGAAACCCATCAGCATCACCTCGACGACCGGTCGCAGGCCCGCCTGCGCGGCGCCGACCCCGGCGGCGACGAAGCCCTCCTCGGCGATCGGCGTGGACCGGACGCGCTCGGTCCCGAACTTCGTCGACAGGCCGGCGGTCGCCTTCCACACCCCGCCGTCCTCCGGGTCGGCGATGTCCTCACCCATCAGGAAGACCGAGGGGTCCGCCGCCAGGGCGTCGTGCATGGCCAGGTTGACGGCCTTCACGAAGTTGATGTTCTTCTGGGCTGTGCCGCCCATGGGGCCTCCCTCGCTACTCGATGGTGCCGATCTCGGTACCGACCGGATAGGACTCGCCCGGGGTCGCGGCCTGGCGCAGCACGCCGCCTGCCGGAGCGGCGATCTCGTTCTCGACCTTGTCGGTCTCGAGGAGGTACAGCGGATCGCCTTCGGCCACCGTGGCGCCGTTGTCGACGAGCCATTCGGTCAACGTGCCTTCCTCCATCGTCCAGCCGAGCTTGGGAATATTGATCGGCGAACCCACCGGCATGCCTTTCTGGGCAATTCGGCACGACCGGACCAGAATTCCGATCGAAACCGATGCTAGGACGTCAAACTATCTCCGTACCCTAACCCCAGTCCGGCGATTGTCAACGGCAGGTTTCCGGGTTTGGACCGGCAACAATCACATGGTGATCGAGCTGTGGCGCTGGTGTCACAATGCGATTCGGGACACTAACGAAGAATGCAAACGTGTGCTTGACCGCCGGTAAGCGGCGTGGTTATCTTTGCGGCGCTCATCTCTTTCTCAAACAACACATTCGTGGGGGATCGCGCGCATCCGAAGGACGCCAATGATGGACGCTCTCAATTCGGTACGGGAAACCAGCGACCCCGATCCGGGTGACCGGGGCTGGACCGTGCGCCGGGTCCTGTCGCTGTTCAGCCTGGTCATGGTGTGCGAGGCGGTGGCGCTCGGCTACTCCATGATCTCGCTCGGCCTGCCCTCGATCATCAGGCACTTCCGGACCGACCAGGGCGGCTGGCTGCTGACGGCCTACCTGCTGGCCGGCGCGGTCGGCGCCGCCCTGCTCGGCAAGCTCGCCGACCTGTACGGCAAGCGCCGGATCCTGATGCTCACGCTCGTGGTCTCCGGAGTCGGAGCGTCGGTCTGCGCGGTCGCGCCGACCTTCGAGATCATGGTCGTCGGGCGGGTGCTGCAGGGCGTCATCGTCGCCTGCCTTCCCCTGGCCTACTCCCTCGTCCGTGACGTCTTCCCGCGCAGGCTGGCCCCGTTCGCGGTCAGCGTGTCGGCCACCGGCGTGGGCGGCCTCGCGGTCGTGACACCGCTGCTCGTGGGCTGGCTGCTGCTCGCCCACGGTTTCCGGGGCATGTTCTGGTTCGACGTGCTGTGGACCTTCGGGTTCTGCCTCGCGATCCGGGCCACGACCCCGGAGTCCCCGCTGCGCCGCCGCAGCCGGGTCGACGTCGTCGGTGCGGTGCTGCTCGGCGGCGGTGTGGCCGCCCTGCTGCTCGTCGTGAGCATGGGCGGGCGTTGGGGCTGGACGTCGGCGAGCGTGCTGCTGTTCGGCGCCGGCGGGGTGGTCCTGCTCGTCGCGTACGCGTTCCAGGCCGGCCGGGTCCGCGAGCCGATCGTCAACCTGCGCCTGTTCCGCAGCAAGCCACTCGTCCTGGCGACGGTGGTCGCCGCCGTCGCGGCCGTCTCGGTCATCACGAGCTCGATCATGCCGCTGCTCGCGACCACCCCGCGCGAGGTCGGCGGCACCTACGGGCTCGGGATGACGACCCTCGAGTACGCGCTCATCGACACGCCACGCGGGCTGGCGGTGGTCGCGGCCGGGATGGCCGTCGGCGTTCTCGTGTCCAGGTTCGGCGGCACCCGCCTGGTCGTCGTCACCGGAATGGCCATGTGGGCCCTTGGCGCGATGCTCCTCGCGTTCCGCAACGACACGTTCGTCGACCTGGTGGTCGCCGCCGTGGTGATCGGCATCGGGTACGGGCTGACCTTCGCCGCGGTGCCCAACCTCGTCATCGCGGCCACGCCGCCGGGCGACCAGGGCTCGACCGCGGGCGCCGTGCAGGTGTGCCAGACCGGGTTCGGCGCGGTCCTGCCCGTCGTCGTGTTCGCGATCCTGGCCACACACACCGTGCCTGGCCCCGGCGGCGGGGTCGTGTACCTCGAGACCGGGTTCCGGTACGGACTGTTCCTGGCCGCGGGCATCGCCGTGGTCGGCATCGTCCTTTCGTTGACCGTGCTGAGCACGCGCGTCGCCCGGCCCGGTGCCGAGCAGGTCGTGGCCGCGGTCGGCTCGTGAGCGAGCTTGCGAGCGAACCAGTGTCACAGGGCCAACCCCCACGCCGCCCTCGGGCGGCCGCCCTCGTCGCGACCTTGTGCCTCGGCGGCACGGTGTCCGCCCTGCAGCAGACGATCCTCGTCCCGGCGCTCCCCGACCTGCCGCGGCTGCTCGGCACGTCGGCGGACACCGTCTCGTGGCTCGTGACGGCGACGCTGCTCGCCGCGGCGGTAGCCACCGGTCGCGTCCCGGCTGGCCGACATGTACGGCAAACGGACGGTGATGCTGTGCTGTCTGGCGGTGATGGTGAGCGGCTCGCTGCTCGGCGCGCTCACCGACGACCTGGTGGGTGCGATCACCGCGCGGGCGTTGCAGGGCGCCGGGGTGGCGCTCATCCCGATCGGGATCGCGATCATGCGCGACGAGCTGCCGGCACCCAGGGTGCCGATGGGTGTCGCGCTGATGAGCGCCACCCTCGCGGTCGGTGGGGGAGTCGGCCTTCCCCTGGCGGGCGTGATCGTCCAGAACGCGGACTGGCACCTGCTCTTCTGGGTCACCGGCGGCGCGGGGGCGGTGACGCTCGTCGCGGTGCTGGTCGCCGTGCCCCGGTCGCCGATCCGCACGGGCGGCGCGTTCGACTACTGGGGCGCCGGGCTGCTGTCGGTCGCGTTGACCGCGCTGCTGCTGGCGCTGACGAAGGGCAGCCAGTGGGGCTGGACCTCGCCGGGCACCCTGCTGTGCGCGCTGGGTGGCGCGGTCGTGCTCGCCGGGTGGGTTCCGCTGGAGCTGCGGGTGCGCCGGCCGCTGGTCGACCTGCGCATCGCCGGACGGCCAGCGGTGCTGATGGTGAACGTGGCCGCCGTGCTCACCGGGTTCGGGATGTTCACGAACCCCCTTGTCACCACGCAGATGCTCCAGTCGCCCGTCGGCACGGGATATGGCCACGGGCTCGACGCGGCGACTGCGGGCCTGCTGCTGGCGCCCACGGCGGTGGCGTTCGGTGCCGCCGCGCCGCTCTCCGCGTTCCTGACTCGCCGGTACGGGGCGGCCATGACGCTGTGCACGGGTGCGTTGTGCATGGGAGCCGGCTACGTCGCCCACGTCTGGCTGAGCCACGACATCGGCTGGATCATCGCCGTGTCGCTGATGTTGTCGGCGGGGGCCTCGCTGGCGTTCGGCGCGATGCCGGCGCTCGTCATCGCACTCGTCCCGGCCAGCGAGACCGCGTCGGCCAACGGCCTCAACTCGCTCCTGCGTTCGATCGGCACCTCCTCGTCGAGCGCCGTCGTCGCGGCAGTGGCGGTCATCGGCGCACAGCAGGTCGGCGGCGTGCCGTATCCGGGCTTCGGCGCGCTCGTCAGGGTGTTCTGGGCGGCGGCCGGCGCGTGCCTCCTCGCCGCCGTCGCCGTTCTCCCGCTCCTGCTCCGCCGCCGCGCCTCCAGCCGTGAGTCGACGCCGGTTCCGGTCACGTCCTGATCCGGAAACGGTCGGCCGGCCGCGCGATGGCGGCGGTCAGGCGGTCGTCACGGCCGGGGTCGCCGCGATCCGTGCCGCGTTGCCTTCCAGCCAGGTGGTGGTGTCCACCGGCACGTAGTGTGCGGACTCGTCCATGATCTGTGCCCAGTGCCCGGCGACGACCTCCGGTGTGACGTCGGTGCCGGGGTGGACGTAGCCCTCGGTCTCGCCGACGTACAGCCGGGCGTGCCGGCGGCCGCCGGACAGGAAGGTCTCCCCGTTCACCGGGCAGGACTCGTGGCTCAGCAACGCCACGAGCGGCGAGACCAGGGCGGGTGTGGCGCCGTCGAGCACGCCGTTCCCGGAGGTGCCGTCGTCATCGCCGCCCGCGAGCCGCGTCGCGGCCACGGGGGCGACGCTGTTGACCAGGATGCCCTGGTCCTTCCCGGTCACGGCCAGCGCCCGGGCCAGCGCGAACACGCCACCCTTCGCGGTCCCGTACGCGATCAGCGGCGCGGAGCCGAGGATGCCGTGCGAGGTGGTCATCACGATCCGGCCGTAGCCGGCCCGGACCAGGTGCGGCCAGGCCTCGCGGGCGACGTTGAAGCTGCCGCCGACGTGGACGTCGAAGTAGCGGCGCAGGTCCGACAGCTCGAGCGCGGGGAACTCGGCGGGAGTGAAGATGCCCGCGTTGTTCACCAGGATGTCGACGCGACCGTAGCTGTCGAGCGCCCGCCCGACGAGCTGTGCCGCCCCGTCGGCCGAGGCCACGTCCGACCCGTCGGCGACGGCGTCGCCGCCCGCGGCGCTGATCGAAGCCGCCACCCGCTCGGCCGGTGCGGCGTCGCTCCCGTCGCCCGACGTCGCGCTCCCGAGGTCGTTGACGACGACGCGGGCGCCGCGCTCGGCGAGCAGCAGCGCGTGGGCCCTGCCGATGCCCCGTCCGGCACCGGTGACGATCGCGACGCGTCCATCGAAACGCAGGGGTTCCATTGGCCCACCCTTCGGCACATGCGGCCGAAGCCGCGGAATGACAACCTTTCCGAATTGAATATGCCTCGCGCGAGCTTTCGTCAAACCGCCGATCACATGATGACCGACGCCGGTGATTATTTTCGTATCGTAACCGCGCGGATTGCATTTCCCACGAAGGTCATTCGCTCGTGTAGCGTGCAGGGCGGGCCTAGCAGTCACCAATTCGTGCCGCGCCGAACAATACGCCGTCGTAGGGAATTCCGATGCCAGACACCCGTGTCACACAAACCCTTTCATTTTCGCGAGAGGACGGTGCGCCGCTCGATCCGCCGCCGCAGTACACGCGGTTGCGTGCGGAGGCACCGATCTCGCGGGTCTCCCTGTGGGGCGGTCGGGCCACGCCGTGGCTGGTTACCCGGTGGGCGGACGCGCGCACGATACTCGCGAGTCCGGGAGTCAGCTCGATGTCCTCCCGGCCCGGTTTCCCGACTGCCCGCGAGGACGCCGCGGCATTGCCGCCGGGGTATTTCTTCGGTCAGGACGATCCGGTGCACGACAGGTTCCGCCGCGCGCTGACGCGCGAGTTCATGGTGCGGCGCATCGAGGCACTGCGCGAACCCACGACGCGCATTTTCGTGGAGTTGCTCGACGGGATGATCGCCGGTGGCGAGACCGCGGACTTCGTCGAGGCGGTCGCGTTGCCGCTGCCGTCGCTCGTGATCTGCGAGCTGCTCGGTGTCCCCTATGCCGAGCACGAGTTCTTCCAGTCGCACTCGAAGGTGCTCATCGACACCGCCGCGGCGGCGCAGGAGAGGATCACCGCGCACGAGGCGCTCGGCACCTACCTCCGGCAACTCGTCGAGGACAAGCGCCGGCAGCCGGCCGACGACCTGGTCAGCAGGCTCGGTGAGCACGTCGAGGCAGGCACCTTCTCGGTGCAGGACGCCGCCGACGTGGGCGCCTTCCTCCTGTTCGCCGGACACGAGACCACCGCGAACATGATCGGGCTCGGTGTCCTCGCGCTCCTGGAACACCCGGACCAGCTACCCCGGCTGTACGCGGGCAAGGCGGAGCTGGCCAACGCGGTCGAGGAGTTGCTGCGCTACCTGACCATCGCGCACATGGGCCTGACCCGCATGGCACTCGAGGACATCACGGTCGGCGACGTCACCGTCCGCGCGGGCGAGGGAGTGATCATCCTGCTCAACTCCGCCAACCGCGACTCGGACGTCTTCGACGACGCCGACACCCTTGACCTCGCCCGCGACAACGCGCGCCAGCACGTCGCCTTCGGCTACGGCATCCACCAGTGCCTCGGCCAGCCACTCGCGCGTATGGAGCTGCAGATCGTGCTGCCCGAGGTGTTCCGCCGCCTGCCGAACCTGCGGATCGAGCCGGGCAGCGACGTTGCCTTCAAACAGACATCGGCTGCCTACGGCCCCAGCTTCATGCCCGTCACCTGGTGAGGAGGAAGCAGCCGTGCAGGTAGCGGTCAACGTCCCGAAGTGTGTGGCCTCGGGGCAGTGCGTCCTGATCGCCCCCGAAGTCTTCGACCAGCGAGACGACGACGGCATGGTGGTCCTCCTCGACGACTCACCGGCTCCCGAGTATCACGACGGCGTCCGCGAGGCGGCGCTGGTGTGCCCGTCCTCGGCCATCAGGCTGACGGAGTCGTGACCGCCGGCGTCGGCTCCGTCCCGGACCGGGTGGTCGTCGTCGGAGCGTCGGCGGCCGGCCTCGCCACCGCCGAGTCGCTGCGCCGGCTCGGCTACGAAGGCGAGATCACTCTCGTCGGGAACGAGCCACACCTGCCCTACGACCGTCCGCCGCTGTCCAAACAGATACTGACGGGCGAGCTCGACCCGGACGGACTGCTGCTCCGCGGGCGCGCGGACCTCGATGCGCTCGGGCTGGACCTGCGCCTGGGGGAGACGGCCACCGGCGTCGACCTGCCGGGCCGCACGGTGACCCTGGCCTCGGGGACGACGGTCGGCTACGACGCCCTGGTGGTCGCCACCGGGGCGCGGGCCCGCAGGCTGCCCGGCACCGAGGGCGTGCGCGGCGTCCATGTGCTCCGCACGCTCGAGGACGCGCTCACGCTCAGGGAACGCCTCCGGCCGGGCCGGCGGCTGGTCGTCGTCGGCGCCGGGTTCATCGGCGCGGAGGTCGCCGCGGCCGCCCGCGGCCTCGGCCTGCTGGTGACGATGCTCGAACCGGCGCAGGTGCCGCTGGCACACGCGGTCGGCGCGGCAGTGGGCCGGACGCTGACCCGGGCACACCGGGACCACGGCGTCGACCTGCGCACCGGCGTCACGGTCGATGGGGTGCTGAGCCGGGGCGGCGAGGTCACCGGCGTCCGGCTGTCGGACGGGTCGGAGGTGGCAGGCCAGGACGTCGTCGTGGGCATCGGCTCGAGGCCCAACACCGAGTGGCTCGCCGGCAGCGGTCTGCCCCTCGACGACGGTCTCGTGTGCGACGAGCACTGCATGGCCGCACCCCGCGTCTACGCGGCCGGTGACGTGGCCCGGTGGCACAACCCGCTCTTCGGCGCCACGATGCGGATCGAGCACCGCACCAACGCCGCCGAACAGGGCCTGGCCGTCGCCCGCAACCTGCTCGGCGCCCGGCGCCCGTTCGCCCCGGTGCCGTACTTCTGGTCCGACCAGTACGACCTGAAGATCCAGGCGTACGGCCACCTGCGTGGCCATGACAAAGTCGAGATCGTCGACGGCGACCTGGACAGCCGCCGCTTCCTCGCCGCCTACCGCAACGGTGACCACCTGGCCGGCGTCGTGGCCGTCAACACGCCCCCGAAGACGGTGCGGGCGTGGCGGTCGGCGATCGCCACCCGCCAGCCGTGGAGCGCGGCCGTCGGCAACACGCGCGCATCGGCCTGAGCACGCCACTGGAAGACACCCTGGCCTCGCCACGCCGCTGGACGCGAGGGTTGGCCCGGGTCCGGCGGTTGGTCACCGGGTCGGGGCGCGGAACAGGGCGGGCCCGGTGCAAGACTGACGACCCGCGATGCGTCAGGGGCAATCAATCGTCGGAGAGGCCGAACGGGGCGTTCCAGCGTTGCTGGACGGCGGTGTCCGGTTGGTAGGCGACCACCACTGTGAGCGGTACGGCCAATAGCCGTCCGCCGCCGTCCGCGGCCCAGAGCCAGGGTTGGTCGTCACCGACGGGGAGATGACGACGCGGAACGGCGCGGGCCGCGGCGGCGGATGTACCGGCTGACGCCGGAAGGGGCTGCTGAAGCTCGCCGGGTCGTCGCGCGGGCTGCTCCGGCGCCGCGTTGGGTGCCGAGGACGGCGCAATGAGAGTCGCGTTGTTGTTGGTGGGGTTCGCGGCGGCGGTGGTGGGCGATGACCGCTATCGCGAGCAGTGGGAAGCGGATGTTGTTGGGGCGCGCGAACTTGGCATGTCGCCGTTGAGCGTGGCGTTCGGGGCTTTGCGCGCTGTCGTTGCTATGCCTTCGAAGGGCTGTCATGGCTGGGATCGGTCCGTTGGGTATCGCGTTGAAGCACGCGCAGACGCCGCGTGGGCGTGTGCTCGCTATAGCCGTTGTGTCGGCGTTGTTGTTGCTGGGCTGGACTGGGCTGTTCGCATGAGCAAATAACTCGGTGTCGTTTCGGCAGGTCCGGGCTTAGCTTCGGGCGGTGGCGAACGAACTGACCATTCCGCTCCTGCCCTGTCCATCCATCGACGAGATCGCGTCGTTCTACGAGATGCTCGGCTTCGAGATCACCTATCGGCAGACGCGGCCGAACCCGCACATCGCGGTGCGACGGGAAGACATCAATCTGCACTTCTTCGGGATGGACGACTACGACCCGGCGCAGTCGTACAGCACGTGCCTGGTCATCGTGGCGGACACCAGCGAGCTGTTCGAGGCCTTCGCGGCGGGGATGCGGTCCGTGCACGGAAAACTGCTCATCTCCGGCATCCCGCGCATGACCCGGCCGCGGCTGCGCAACGACCGGTACACCGGGTTCACCGTCGTCGATCCGGGCGGCAACTGGATCCGGATCAACAAGGCCGCCAAGGAACCCGAGGCGCAGACCAAGCTCGCCAAAGCCATGGAGAACGCCGCGAGGCAGGCGGATGCGCACGGCGACGAACGCCAGGGGCTGAAGATCCTGGAAGGCGCGTTGAAGCGGGCGACCGGCGACGAACCGGAGTTTCAGGCGGTGCGGGAGTACCGCGACGAGCTCGTCGAACGGATCAAGGGGTCTGAGCCGCGTCCAGGCGCTTGAGCGCGGGCCCTGACCACCTCGGGGTCGTAGGTCGTCCATGACAGTGTGGGAGGGCATCAGTGACGTTCGTGCTCGACGAGCCGCGGGTGTTGTTCTGCGGGAGCCGCCGGTGGCCATGGCCGGGAACGGTCGAGGTGGTGCTGGATCGGCTCCTCGCTCGGCATGGTGAGCAGCTGGTGGTGATCGAGGGAGCCGCGACCGGCGCGGACCACGCGGCTCACCAGTGGTGTGAACGTCACGGCTTGTCGGACGACCGCCACCGGTGCCACCCGGTCGACTGGCGTGCCGAGCGCCGAGCCCGGCCCAATGGTTGGCGGATGGCCGGGCCGGAACGCAACACGCGCATGCTGTTGCAGGACCGGCCTCGGCTGATCATCGGCTTCCACGACCACTTCGCCCCGGCGTCGGGCGGGACCTCGGACATGGCGTTGCGCGGTTTGCTCCGCGAGGTTCCGGTCTGGCTGGTCCCAGGTGCGGACCCGCTCGCGGGGCGGTGGCTGACGCTTGATCTCTTCCCGCGGCAGCGTGTTGCCCGGGTTCGTCGGGAGCGCGACGCCGCGCTGGCAGCTCCGCAGGGCGCACCGCCGGGGAGGCCGGCGGGCCCGCCACGCGGCAGCGTCGCGACCGACGCGGTGGGTCGAGGGCTGACCGTCGAGGAGGGAACGCGGGCGCCCTGACCCCTGCGGCCCGGCGCACCGGGTCCGAAGTGCGCGCCACCGGACCGGCGACCTGGCTCGCCCGCAGGGAAAGCTGGGCGGCCCGGCACCGAAGCTCGCGGCTGCGGGGCGGACGGCGTCACAGGGTGGGGTGGCGGTGCCGAGCTGACCGGGGCCGCCGGGGCATCGAGGTCGGTGGTGCCCCCCAACCGGCCGGGGTGGTCGCGGCCGGCGGCGACCATGACTGGCCTCGTACCGGGTTGTACTTGGCCTTTCCGCCAACGCGGCCAGCGGCCGCCTGGGCCGCCGAGAAACGTGCTGAACCTTTCTTGACGGAGCGCTAATGAGGCATTCAGGACGCGGTTGCCGTGGCGCGCCTCCATCGGGGCCACCCCCAGTCACTCGGCATACGCCCAAACCGACGTGCGCGCGCTTCTCTGCGGGGTCACGAACCTCTCACGGCCACACCACCGTGTGACACAGAGGGCTCCCCTGAAGCGGCGCCGTTGGGCGTTCGGTGCACCGGGCGACGCGCGCTACGGCTCGGCCACGACCGAGTTAGGCAGCGCGCCGAGGCCCTCGACCTCCACCGTGACGGTGTCGCCCGGCTGGACCTGCCGGACCCCTTCCGGCGTTCCGGACAGCACGATGTCGCCCGGCTCCAACGTGGTGAACCGGGTGATGTATTCGATAAGGAACGGGATCGAGAAGATCAGGTCCTTCGTGTTGCCGTTCTGGCGACGCTCGCCGTCGACGGTGCAGGTCACCGTGACGTTCGTGGGATCGAACTCGGTCTCGACCCACGGCCCGACCGGGCAGAACGTGTCGAAGCCCTTGCCGCGCGTCCACTGGCCGTCGGACTTCTGGATGTCGCGGGCGGTGAAGTCGTTGCCACAGGCGTAGCCACCGATGTAGTCCCACGCGTCGGCCTCCGCGACATGCCGCGCCCGCCGGCCGATGACCAGCACCAGCTCGGCTTCGGGGTCGAGGCGGCCGGCGATCCTGGGGTAGACGACCTCGGCGTGCGGACCGACGATCGATGCCGGTGGCTTGAGGAACAGCAGCGGCTCGTCGGGAACCTTGTTGCCGAACTCCTCGGCGTGCGACCGGTAGTTGCGTCCGACACACATCACGGTACGGGGTGCGACCGGGGCGAGGAGCGTCACATCGTCCACCGGGCCGACTGCCTGCCCGGTGTTCCGCAGATCAACGAACGGGGCGCCTTCGGCCGACCGCACGATGCCGTCCTCGAGAATTCCCCAGGAGGACGAGCCATTTGTCTGGTAGCGAACAATCTTCAAGAGAGGATTCCTTCCCCGTTCCGTGTTGCGCCTGCTGGTGTTACATCTGGTGGCGACCGGACCTAGTGCCCCACTAGGCGGTCTCCCCGACGCCGGACTCATCCGGGATGTCGTTGAGCAGCTTGCTGACCGTGTCGCCCACCGAACGCTTGTGCCACAACGCAAGCGTGGCAGCCCGCCGGACATCCCGGGCGCGGAGCGCGGTCATGATCCCTTCGTGCTCCTCCTGGGAGGCGACCAGCCGGTCGGGAACCATCCGGAACACCCGCTGGAAGCCGGAATGCCGTTGCCAGATGTCCATGGCGAGCTCGCGCAGCATCTCGTTGCCGCAAGCGACGATGATTGTCTCGTGGAATTGGTGGTTTAGATCGGAGAAGCGGGGGCCGTCCTGCATTTCGACCGCCTCGCGCATCAGCACCATCAATTCGTCGAGCGTGGCGAGCTCTTCCTCCGTGATCCGTTCGGCGGCCAGCCCGGTGGCAATGCTCTCCAGGTGACCGCGAATGAAGTACGTCTCCTCGATCTCCTTTTCGGTGAGCGTCGTCACGCGCGCCCCGCGATAGGGAATAAGCTCGACAAGCCCGTCACGCTCGAGCATGCGCAGCGCCTCACGAACCGGAATGTCGCTCGAGTCGTACTGGCCGGCGATATCCCGAAGCACGAGGCGGGCGCCGGAGGGAAGGTCGTTGCGAAGGATTCTCTCCCGCAACGACCGATAGATGCTTTGTGACTTCAGGTCGGACATGACTCACCTCCTCGCTGTATCGGTAGCGAGAATTGTATCTGATACGAAATTGGCCCCCTTGCCGCTCTCGTTCTCGCCGCCGACGACTTCCCGGAGAACGCGCACGAAGTTCCCGCCGAGCAGCTTGCCGATCTCGACCTCGGCGAAACCGCGCCGCACCAACGCGGTGGTCAGCACGCGCAGCTCGTCGATCTCCGGAAACCCGTCGAGCTGCTCCTTGTCACGCGGGAACCGCTGCTCGCGAGCGGGGCGCGGACCGTCGCTGGTCGGGAAGTCGGCGCCGATGCCGACATGGTCGATCCCGGCCACCTCGACCATGTGCGCGATGTGGTCGACCAGCCGGTCGACGGCGGTGTTGTCCGGATCGACGTAGGCCGGCAGGCAGTGCGCGCCGACCACGCCCCGGACCCCGGCGATCGCCCGCAGCTGCTCGTCGCTGATGTTGCGCGGGTGATCCAGCACCGCCCGCGCGTTGGCGTGCGTCACCACGAGGGGCGCCCGCGCGACCTCCAACGCGTGCCAGAAGCCCGGCTCGGCGATGTGGGAGAGGTCGACGAGCATCCCGAGCCGGTTCATCTCCTCGACCACCTCGACGCCGAACCTGCTCAGCCCTCCCCCGGACCGACGCTCATGCGCTCCGTCGCCGAGCTCGTTGCGGACGTTCCAGGTGAGCTGCGCCGAGCGCACCCCGAGGCGGTACAGGGAGCGCAGCGAGGACAGGTCCCCCTCCAGCGGGCGCCCGCCCTCGAGGTGCAGCACGAACCGCACGATGCCGTCGGGCGCCGCGGCCAGGTCCGCGGCGTCGCGCACTATGCCGGCACCGGTACCCGGATCGTCCAGCATCCGCACCAGGGCGTCGATGTTCTGCAGGGTCGCGAACAGCGGCCGGTCGGTCCCGTTGGAGTGGGCGATCGTGTCGCCGCCGATGGCGTAGAACAGGATGTCCACTCCGCCCCGGCGCAGCCTGGGCACCAGCCGGTCCCGAACCGGGTTCTCCTCCCCCTGGTTGAGCCGGTGGATCTGCTCGTAACAGTCGCGGTGTCCCTCCACAATGGACGTCTCCCGGTGGATCCGGTCGACGGTCGCCGCGATGTCGGCGTCCTGCCCCATCACACGAGCTCCTTTGTCTGCGACGGCTCGGATGTCGTGCTGGCCGGGAACGCGCAGGCGCGTCGCGGGTCGATGTCGAGGCAGACCCGGTCACCGCGATCGAGATCGACGTGGTTGTCGGTCTGCACCCGAAGCTCCACCTCGCCGACGTGGAGCACGCAGTAGCACAGGTGTCCCAGCATCATCACCCGGCTGACCTCGGCGACGGGATCCTCGTTGGTCGCCGACGCCGAACGGATGGCGATGCTCTCCGGCCGCACCGCGACGGTGACCTGCTCGCCAGCCGCAGGCTCGAATCCGTCCGCCGTGGGCACCTCGAGCCGGGCGCCGAAGTCCAGCTCGACCTCCGCTGTCGCGGTGGGCCTGTCGTAGGACTCGACCCTGGCCGGGATCAGGTTGATCAGGCCCATGAAGTCCGCCACCGCGACACTGGCCGGCCGGAAGTAGACCTGCCGGGGCGGCGCGTACTGCTCGAGCACGCCCGCCCGCATCACCGCGATCCGGTCGGACATGCTCATCGCCTCGGTCTGGTCATGGGTGACGTAGACGAACGTGATGTTCGTGCGGCGCTGGATCTCCTGGACCTCGTCGCGCATCTTGTCGCGCAGCTTCGCGTCCAAGTTGGACAGCGGCTCGTCCAGGAGCAGGATCGACGGCTCGGTGACCAGCGACCGGGCCAGCGCCACCCGCTGCTGCTGGCCACCGCTGAGCTGACCGGGGAAGCGGTCCCCGTAGCCGGCCAGGCCCACCGTGTCGAGGATCGTCGCCACCCTGTCCCGGATGTCCTCACGCCCGAGCTTGGGCCGCTGCATGCGCAACCCGTACGCCACGTTCTGGAAGACGGACTTGTGCGGCCAGAGCGCGTAGTTCTGGAACACCATGCCCATGCCACGGTTCTCCGGCGAAACCACGTGGTCCGGCGAGGACAGCACCGCGCCGTCGACGGTGATGGTGCCTTCGTCCGGGCTGATGAACCCGGCCATCATGCGCAGTGTCGTCGTCTTGCCGCAGCCGCTTGGCCCGAGCAGGGTGACAAACTGACCGTCCGCTATGGACAGATCGAGCGCGTCGACGACGCGGACGTCACCATAGTTCTTCGTCAAGCCCGTGATTTCGATGGTGCCCAATTTGTTCCTCCAGGTGGACCGGCTAGAACCGGGTGACCGACGCTCGGGTCAGCCGGCGGGTCAGTCCGAGGATCAGTGCCGTCGCGATCAGAACGATCATGGAAAGAGCGGCCACCTCCTCGAAGTGACCCTCCTCCGAACGTTGGTAGATGACCACGGCGATGGTCTCCGTGCCCACCGTGAACAGCATGATGGCGACGGCAAGCTCACCGATGGCCTGCACGAAGATGAGCGACCAGCCCGCGACGAGGCCGCCCTTCATCAGCGGCAGCGTGATCTCGACCATGCTGCGCAGCCACGATCCGCCGCTGATCCGCCCGGCTTCCTCGAGGGACGGGTCGATCTGGCGCAGCGCGCTGTCGGCCGACCGGACCCCGAGCGGGATGTACCGGGTCAGATAGGCGATCAACAGGATCGCGAGCGTGCCGTAGACCGCCACCGGCAGGCGAATCCACGCCAACACGAGGCCGACCGCGAGCACGATTCCCGGCAGCCCGAGTGGAATCGTGGCCAGATAGTCGAGGATCTTCGCGCCCCGAGGTTTCACCCGGAAGTTGATATAGGCGATGAGCGCGCCGAGCAGAACGCCGAGCGTCGCCGCGGAGCCGGCCACGATCAGCGAGTTGGTGGCCGCGCGCTGAGTCAGCGAAGACTCGAACAACACGGCGACGTAGTTGTCAAAGGTGAAGTTGTCGAGCGTGAGTCCGGAGCCCTGGGCGGCCATCAGCGAGGTCAGGAGCAGCACGCAGACCGGAAAGTAGACGGCGAGCGCGAAGAACGCGTGGCAGCCGATCAGCGCGGGCCACTTGAGCCGGCCGAGGTCGTGGGTCTCGTGGACGCCCGCCTTGCCGCCCGTTGTGATGTACGAGCGGCGAGCCAGCATCCGGCGCTGCAGGTAGAGGCAGCCAACGGTGAGCAGCACCAGCATCATCGACAGCGCGGTGGCCGCGCCGTAGTCCGGCGGGAACGCGAACAGCGAGTAGATCCGGGTCGGCAGCGTGTAGATCTGTACCGGCAGCCCCAGAATCGCATGCGAGCCGAACAATGCGAGGCTCTGCACGAACACCAGCAGCGCCGACGCCAGCAGCGCGGGCGTGACGAGCGGCAGCGTGATTCCCATGAGAATCTTCCAGCGGGACGCGCCGAGAATGCGGGCGGACTGCTCCAGGCCGGAGTCCACCGAGTCGAGCGCGGCCGAGGTCAGCATCACCACGTAGGCCATGACACCGAACGAGGTGACCATGGTGATGCCGGGCAGGCTGTAGATGTTGAACGGTCCCCTCTCGGCGCCGGTCACGCTCACCACCAGGCGGTTGAGCCACCCGTTGTTCGGCGCCATGAGCATGACGTAGGCGAGCGCGCTGAGGAAGCCGGGGATCATGAACGACACCGACGTCAGCATGCGCAGCAGACCCTTGCCGGGAATGTTGGTCCGGCTGATCAGCCAGGCGATCGGCACCCCGGCCACCAGGCTGATCACGCACGAGCCGGCCGCGATCAGCAGGGTGTTGATCAGCGCGTCGTACAGCCCCGGATCGGACACCACCCGCAGGTAGTTCGAGAACGTGAACGTGTCGGTGCCACCCAGACTGCCGAGCACCAGCCAGAACAGCGGGTACACGACGAGCACCACCAGCACCGCCGCCGCGCTGCCGAGCACGAGCTTGGCGCTCACCGAGCCGCGCCCGCGACGCGCACGCCGCTCCGCGGGCGGGCTCGGTGTCTGATCGTCAGTCATTACCGCGGTCATCGCATCACCCCACGTGTTGTGCTGGTCAGTTGCCCGACCCGATGAGCGAGTTGAACTGGTCGCGGATGGACTCGCCGTCCTCGGCGATCTTGTTGTAGTCGATGTCCAGCACGTTCAAGTCCTCGATCGCCGGCTGCCCCACCGGCGGGGCCATGCCCTCCACCGCGGCATAGTTGCCGTCCTCGATCATGAGCTGCTGCACCTCCTCGGTCAGCAGGAAGTCGGCCAGCAGCTTGCCCGCGGCCGGGTTGGGCGCGCCGGACACCACCGCGCTCGGCGCCGCGACCAGGTACACACCGTCCTCGGGGAACACCCAGTCGACCGGCTGCGCCTTCGCCTTCGCCTCGGCGACATAGGTGCTGTTGACGAACGCGGCGACGCTGCGCTCACCGAGAACGACCGTCTCCATCAACTGGTTGTTGCTCTTGACCACGAACGGCTTCGTCGCCTTCAGCTTGTCGAACCAGTCCCAGCTCAGATCGTTCGCCAGCCCGGCCGTGACGATCAGGGAGCCGGAACTGAAGTTCGGGTCGACATAGGCCAGGTCTCCGGAGAACCGCGGGTTGACGATGTCGCCCCATCCGGCCGGCGGCTCGGTGACCTGCTCGGTGTTGTACGCCATCACCATCGCGTTGGTGCGCGTGGAGATCCAGCAGCCGTCCGCGTCCTTCGCATAGGTCGGCACGTCCGCGAAATTGCGCGGCTTGAAGCAGGTGAGGTCGTTCTCCTTCTGGAGATTGATGAAGGCGGCCGGATCGGAGATCGTCAGCACGTCGTTCTGGACGCGCTTGGCCTCCTTCTCCAGCAAATAGCGTTGCAGGATGTCGTTGCCGCCGGAGCGCTGCACCATCACTTCGATGTCGTACTCGTCGGTGAACATGTCGGCGATCTGCTGAGCGCGTTCACTCGGCACCGACGTGTACCAGACCACCCGGCCCTCCTCCTGGGCGATCTCGACGAGCTTGTCCAGCGTCGCCTGGTCGGTGACCTCGGCGATCGACGCGGACGGTCCGTCCGCGCCGTCCGGCGTTGAGGTACACGCGGTGAGCACCAGAGCGGCTGAGGTGAGCAGAACCAGGATTCGGGATCGCTTCATTGCGCCTCGGATCGAGTAGCGGCGGGCAGGCTGATCCGCGACGACACGAGGCCGACGTGGCGGACCACCGCACGGCCATGATCGGTGATGTGGATCATCCAGAACATATCTGATATGATCTGGCGGAGTCAACGGCCGGTTCTCCGGCGACAGCGCGGGCTGGTAGACCACCGCTTCCAGACTGAGAGCGCTACTCCTCGGGACTACATTGCCTGCCGCCGAGTCGCACGTGGCAACGCCCCAGCCGCGCCGACTCGCCCACCCTGCGCGCGGCCTCGGGTCGTCCGCCACGACAACGGCGCCAGTTCGAACCCCTGACCCCCACACTGCCAAGCCAGCCGGCCTGCTCCGATGTGTCCGCGCTGGTCAACCGCAGGTCGGCATCGCCAAAATTGATCTCGGCGTGCGTCGGCACCGATACTCGGAGCGCGCACATGCCGAGCGACCAGCCCAGGAGCATCCCACAACCGCACGTGCTCCGGTCGCAGGTTTGAGCACTGCCGGGGCACCAACCTACGACACATTCTCGCAGGTCAAACGCTCACCTCGACGCAAACCTCTTGGTGCGTCAAGGTAAGTGCGCGTGTCCGCTTGCCTGCAGCCCAAAGAGCCTGGCGTACTGGCCACCCCGTGCCATGAGCGTCGCCTGTTCGCGCTGGTCAGTGCCCTCAGCTGGATCACCGATCAGCGCCCCTCCCTGGCTGACCGATCTGAGCACCTCTTCGCACTGTCATGGACGGAATCGCGCACCAGGGCTGATCCGGTGGGCCACCGCAGCGGCGGCCCACCGGACCCGCCGCCTACCGGGTCGGGATCGGCTCGACGTCGACCATGATGTCGGACTGCTGGTTGGGTGGGTTGTTGCCGGCGGTGTTCGGTTCAGCGAACCGGGCATCGGTCCAGCACGGGACGGCGACCCCGGTACTGGTGTCGAGCCCGTTGTAGTCACCGATGAACACACCGAGCCGGAAGGCCAGGTCGGCGTTCCATGCTTGTTCCGACACGCGCCTGGTGTTGAAGCTCGCCCCATTGTCGGTCGACACGGACAACGACGTGTCGATCAGCTTCGGGCCGCTGTAGCGCCGGTCGAAGTAGGTGACCGCGACGACGCCGTCCGGCGCGACCGACAGCCACGGGAACCACTGGTCGTCGATCGAGCCCTTCGTGACGTCAAGTGGCTTGGTCCAACCGCGGCCGGCGTTGGTGGATGTGGTCACGAACACGTCGGTGTCGGTGTCGGTCGCGGTGCCGTTGCGGTTGTCGGCAAAGGTCAGGTAGAGCTGCCCGGTCCGGGGGTTGATGTCGATGTTGCCGGCGGCGTTGGTCCTGGCGCACATCAGGTCGAGGGTCTGGCTCCCCTCGCAGACCGGATATTTGTCCACGCCGTCGAACACGTCGGTGACGAACTGCGGCCGGTCCCAGGTCACGCCGCCGTTGGTCGACCGCACCACGAGGTACTGGCTCTTCACCCTGCTGTCTACGTTGAAGTTCTGGAACGCCACGTAGAGATGGCCGTTTCTCGGGTCGATCACCGGCACCGAGAACTGGTCCTCGTCGCACGCGGCGTCCACGTCGCCGGTCTGGAACGCGCAGAACGGCGCCGCGCCGGAGATCTCCTTCGGTGCCGACCAGTGACGGCCCTGGTCGTCGGAGTAGGCCACCACGATCGGCGAGTCGACAAACCCCGCGCCGCCCTCGTCGAAGTCGAACCTGGTCCAGGTGACATACAGCCGGTCCGGGCTCACGAAGCCCTGGTCGGTCCCCGGCACCAACGACACCCCGGCCGGCCGGGGCCCGACGGTCATCCACTCCTTGTCGTGGAAGATCCGGCAGTCGTCCGGACCGCCGTTGTGCACCACAACCCCGTCGCCGGGCGTCATCCCGGTGCCCGGCGGCACATCCGCGGCCGGCGCCGTCCAGGTCACGCCGCCGTCGATGGAGCGGCTCACCGCGATGTAGGAGTCGCAGTTGGCGCGGCCGAAGGCGATGAACGACGCGTAGGCCACTCCGGCCCGGTCGAACGTGAGTACCGGATCGCCGGTGCCGTACATCGTCCGGTCAGGCGTGATGACCTGACGCGCATGCCCGCTGTGCGGCCAGGTGCGGCCGCCGTCGAACGACACGTACAGCCCCATCGTCGAGTCCACCGCGGGCTCGTAGTCGTTGGACCCCGCGACGATGTTGTTCGGGTTGGTCGGGTTGATCGCAACGACCGTCTCGTTCGCCGGGAACCCGGCACCGCTACCGAACTGGTCGCTCGGATTTGCTTTGTTGTCACCATTTACCTGGACATCGTCGGACGCCACCCCGGCGGCCACCCGGCTGTTCCGGTCGGCCGTCACCCCTCGGCCGACGGACATCAGGTCCGGGTCGGCGACCCCGGAAAGTTGCGGCCGCCCGGGCTCCGGCTGATAGCCGAACCGGCCCGATGGCGCCGCCTGTGAAGTCGCGGTGGCCAGAGTCATCAACGCTCCGACCAGAGTGAGGACAGCCCCCGCCGCCCACAACCGACTCCTGTTCATGCCATTCACCTCGTAATCAACGAAATGCGGCTGGCAGAGCGGACCCGCGCGGACGCTACCCCCAGCCGACGATCCCGTCCATAGACCGACAGACGAACCCCGACAACGCTGACCTGATTCGCCGTCATGACACCGTTTCGTCGTCGTTGCCGGGCGCGCGAGACTTGCTCGCCGCCGCACCCGACGGCCGCGACGTACTGTGACAGGTGCACCCCGCACACGCGGAGCCGTTCCGAGGTCCACGCCGATCAGCGGACCGGAAGGCGAGTGCTGCTCAAGCTGTCCGAGATGCACACCGGACGAGGAGCGCAACCGGTTGTTTGAGGCGTTTGATCCGAGGTAACGACGGGATGACGAGGTGACCTACAGAGAATCCTTGCTGTCGCAGATGGCCCTACAGTGCTGTCGACGCACCCGGCTATATCGACATAGTTGATCTCAATATGAATCAGTTTCGTCTATGACGGACGAGGATACGGGTCGTAGTCAGGTGCGCGAACCAGCCGATCGCTTGGTGCTGGCCTCAACAAGATCGACGCTTGGGAGGCGAGGGGAAGTCCTTCAGCGTGCGACAAACTGGCAATGCCTTCTTCTATGATCGTGCGGAGATTTCGCGGAGACAACAACCCGTCGGAACGCGTTCCAACCCGTACCAACAAGCGAAAACAGGGCACTCTGACCTGCGCGAATTACCAAGTTCGCAGACCAGCAGGACGTTTCTGCAACTTTGACACGGTAGGGGTCACTGGTTCAATCCCAGTATCGCCCACCAGGCATACACGCTGGTCAGACGGCCTGTTGGTGATCATCACCGGCAGGCCGTTTCTGCGTTGTGGGAGCAAATTGGGAGCAATCGATCTTGACCACACTTCCGCTGAGGTAGTGGTCGGCCCATTCGGTGCTCCCATTCTGCTCCCACCGCCGCGCCAGACCGGCCAACAGGTGATCGGCTCCCATCCACGCTTCCGGTCCCCGCCCACCGCCGGCAGCCACACCCGGCGCCGGAAGTTCGCCCGCCGATGCCACCCTCACGTTGGTGATGCCCTGGGATGCCGGCCTGCGGCCGGGCGGCGCTCAGGCGTTCGGGGCCTCGCCGCCGAGGGTGCCGGCGCCGCCGGCCGCGAGGCGCATGAGGTCGCTGGTGAAGTCGAGGTCGCCGACGGTTTGGTCGGCGCGGGTCGCGTTGCCCGCGAACTGGTGCTCGTGCCGGGACCAGTTTTCGGCCGCGATTTCCGTGGGTGCGCCACTTCGGATCACGGCGGCGAGTTCGGTCGCGGCGCGCGTGATCCGGTGGCCGAGGTCGGCCGATCCCCAGTCTTCCGGCGCGGCGTACAGCGAGGTCGGCATCGGGATGGTGCGCAGGAACGCGAACAGCGGCCGCATGTGATCGTCGACGACCATGGCGTGCCGTGCGCTGCCGCCGGTCGCGGCGAGAATCACCGGTTTGGCGAGCAGCAGGTCGTTGTCGATCAGGTCGATGAACGACTTGAACAGCCCGCTGAGCCCCGCTTTGTAGATCGGCGAGCCGACGATGATCGCGTCGGCGCCGGCGAGCCGCTCGATCGCCGACTGCACCGGCCCCGTCGGGAAACCGGAGACGAGCGACCGCGCGATGTCGACGGCGAGCGCACCGAGGTCGATCGTGCCGACCTCGACGGTGCCGCCGCCCGCGGTGAGCGCGTCGATGCTCTTCTGCGCGATGCGGTCGGTGAGGAGGCGGGTCGACGACGGGTCGCTGACGCCGCCGTTGACGATGACGAGTCGGACGGTGTTCATGACGTGGTTCCTTCTGCAGCGGAGCGGTCGGTTGCCCGCGAAACCGTTGCCGCGTCTAGGAGACGGCGGCTGAGCTCGCGGAGCGTTTCGAGTTCGGTGGCGTCGAGGGTGCGGGTCATGGCCGCCGCCACGTGACGTGCGTGCATGCGTCCGCTTCGCCGCTGCACGTCGGTCCCGGCGGGGGTGAGCCTGATCCGGCTGGCCCGGCCGTCGTCCGGGTCGGCGGCTCGTTCGACCAGCCCGCGCTGCTCGAGCCGGGCCACGAGGCGGGAGACCCCGGCTTGGGTGAGCAGCACGTCGTCGCACAGTTCGGTCATCCGGCGCCCGTCCGGCGCGCCGGTCAGGGCGTACAGCACGCCGTACTCGGTCGGCAGCAGGTCACCCCAGTCGCCGTGGTGCTCGAACTCGCGGCTGAGCGTCGCCTGCGCCCGGAACAGGGTCTCCCATGCCTCGTTCGCGAGGCGGATCTCCGAGCCTTTCACGAGACCTGCGGGAAGTGCGCCGGCACACTCCGGTCGGAGTCCTGGTACGGCGAGGTACCCGACAGGTTGTCGCCCCGGTTCGGGTTGGGGCGCGGCTGCCGCGGCGCAGCGTCACCGTACTTCGCCGCGACGAGCGACGCGTGCGTCGGGGCGTCCGGGACGCCAGGGCCGCGCCGCGACGCCATCTCCTTGCGCAGCACCGGAACGACCTCCGTGCCGAGCAGCTCGACCTGTTCGAGCGCCACCTCCACCGGCAACGCGAGCCCCTCGACGGCGAACAACTGCCGCTGGTAGTCGCCGAACCCCTCCTGGAACGTCGTCACCTTGTCGATGACCTCCTGCGGGCTGCCGACCGTGATCGGCGTGGCCGCCATGTGGTCCTCGAGCCGCGAGCCGCGGAACACCGGATAGTTCTCGAAGTACGGACGAAATGTGTTCACCGCGTCCTGCGAGTTCTTCGCGATGAACGACATGCCGCCGAGTCCCACGATCGCCTGGTCGGCCTGTCCGTGCCCGTGATGCTCGAACCGCTGTCGGTAGAAGTCCACCAACGGCTTGAAGTGGAGGTTCGGCGCCAGGATGTGGTTCGCGAAGAATCCGTTGCCGTAGAACGCCGCCTGCTCCGCGATCTCCGGCGACCGGATCGAGCCGTGCCACACGAACGGCGGCACGTCATCGAGCGGGCGCGGAGTAGAAGTGAAGCCCTGCAACGGAGTGCGGAAACTACCCGCCCAGTCCACGACATCCTCACGCCACAAGCGGTGCAGCAGGTTGTAGTTCTCCAGAGCGAGCGCCACACCCTTGCGGATGTCCTTGCCGAACCACGGATACACCGGCACGGTGTTGCCGCGGCCCACCATCAGGTCCACGCGGCCCTTCGCCACGTGTTGGAGCATCGCGTATTCCTCGGCGATCCGCACCGGGTCGTTCGTCGTCATCAACGTCACCGACGTGCTCAGCAGGATCTGTTCGGTGAGCGCCGCGATGTGCCCGAGCAGGGTCGTCGGCGAGGAGGGGATGAACGGCGGGTTGTGGTGCTCACCGAGCGCGAAGACGTCGAGGCCGACCTCGTCGGCCCTTACCGCGACACGGATGATGTTGTCGATCCGCTCGGCCTCGCTGTAGGTGTATCCCGTCAGCGGGTCGGGCGCGATGTCGCCGACCGTGAAGATGCCGAACTGCATCACGTGCTCCTCTCCGGCGCGTCCGCTGTCTGCATGACTGCGCAAGCAGTTCAACAACATGACTGCGCAAGTATTCCGCTGACCGGGAGAAGGCAGTTGCGAAATCCGACCTCAGCGGCCCACACGGACCGGCAGACGTTCCAGACCGCGGATCAGGAGGCTCTGCTGCCAGCTCAGGTCGTCGGGGTCCACCGCGAGAGCGAGCGTGGGCAGCCGGTCCAGCAGGGTGCGGAAGGCGATTTCGCCCTCCAGGCGGGCCAACGCCGCGCCGAGGCAGTAGTGGATGCCGTGGCCGAAGGCGAGGCCGGCTCCCCGTGGCCGCTCCAGGTCCAGCTCGTCGGGCCGCTCGAACACCTCCGGGTCCCGGTTGGCGGACCCGATCGCCAGCAGCACGGTCTCCCCGGCCGGGATCGTGGTCCCGCCGATGGTCAGCGGTTCGGCGGTGAACCTGATGGTGGCCACGTTGACCGGGCTGTCCAGCCGGAGGAGCTCGTCCACCGCATCGGGCAGCAGGGCCGGGGCCGCGCGGAGCCGCTCCCACTGCCCGGGATTGCGCAGCAGCGTGAGCACGCCGTTGCCGATCAGGTTCACCGTGGTCTCGTGTCCGGCCACGAGCAGCAGCGAGGCCATTCCCGTGGCCTCCACATCGGACAGACGGTCGCCGTTCTCGTCGGGGGCCACGACCGCGGAGAGAATGTCCCCACCGGGACGGGCCCGTTTGTCGGCCACCAGCCCGACCAGGTAGTCCCGCATCGCCGCCGAGGCCGCGGTGTACTGCTGAGGCGAGGTGGGCGACAGAACCCCGTGCGTCCACTCCCGGAACTCGCCGCGGTGGTCGTCCGGAATCCCCAGGATCTCGCAGATCACGGTCATCGGCAGCGGAAAAGCGACGGCGTCGATCAGGTCGACGGACGGTTCACCGGCAGCCAGCCTGGCCGCGAACGCCTCGACCAGCTCGACGGCCAGCGCCTCGATCCTGGGCCGCAGCCCGGCGATGGCCCTGGCTGTGAACGCCTTGGTGACCAGCTTGCGCAGCCTGGTGTGCTTCGGCGGGTCGGAGTTGAGCATGTGGTCGTGCAGGTCCACGCCGGTGTCCGGGACCGTGCCGTAGAGCTCGCGGAGGGCCGCGACAACCCTGGCAGTGTCCTTGACCAGCCGCGGGTCCGCCAGGCCGGTGCGCACGTCCTCGTATCTGGTGACCAGCCAGAACGGCGGTTCCGCCAGGACCTGGGCCTGGGTCACCGGGCGCTCGGTGCGCAGGAGCTCGTAGAAGGCATACGGATCGGCCGCGAAGCTCGCGTCGAGCTGGACCACACCATCGCGCGACGATGTCTGCATGCGAACAGTCCTCCTCCGAGAGACGGCGCAGGCGGGAGCCGACGGTAACAACGGTCGGCCGGACCGCGGCCGTTCCGAGACCGATTCACGGTTTTCCCTAGTACTCCAGTCGTAGATCGTGATGTTTATCGATCCCGGCGTGATTGTCGCTGGTAGTGGGCTTGTTGGGCGCGGTGTTGGTGTCGCCTGCGCCAGCGTGACCAACGCAGGCTGTGCGGGATGTTCGCGGCAGAAGCGATGACAAGCGTGTAGTAGAGGTGGCGGATTTCGTTGAGTGTCAACGGAATCAGACCTGTCGGGGTGGGTTTGGAGCGGGCGGTGACCGTCACGGTGGCGAGGAAGGCGTGGGCGAGCAGCACGAGGGTTGTCCAGCGGTACCAGGAAGTCCAGGTGCGGCACTGGTGTTCGTCCAGTCCGGTCTGGCCTTTGCCGGTTTGAAAGGATTCCTCCACTGTCCAGCGGCGGCCGGCTACCCGGACCAGCGTGGCCAGCGGCACTCGCTTGGGTGCGTAGCAGCGGTAGTAGGCCAGTTCGCCGGTGCGACGGTTCCGCCGGACCAGCAGCCACCGATGCCCCGCGGGGTCGTCCACTCCACCGATCAGTCGGATCCAGGCCCAGTCGTAGAAGCGGTGTCCCTTCGCGCCTTTGCCAGCGGACAGCCGCTGCCAGACACGTTTCGGCAGTCGCCTGACCAGTTCATCGGCTCGATAGGT